>Ga0213869_10000012_pt1 | contig 168488 bp, 210 predicted proteins | sample PICome_10_FD_160083 | JGI IMG/M metagenome (GOLD analysis project Ga0213869, IMG submission 160083) | Coastal seawater microbial communities near Pivers Island, North Carolina, United States - PICO132 | ecosystem: Environmental > Aquatic > Marine > Coastal | place: USA: North Carolina... | reverse complement strand
AGTTTAACTTTATATAGAGGTCAGACTTATACTTTTGAAATTAATTCAGAAGGATTTCCGTTTACAATAAAAACTAAAAAAACATTAGATCCAGAGTTTAATTATGATGACGGCGTTTCGGCACAAAATGTAGAAAAAGGTTCTATTACATTTACAGTGGCTCCGGGTGCACCTGAACTATTATATTACGTTGCAAACAATGATATTAATAATGGCGGCTTAATTAAAATTAAAGACATTGACGAAAATACAGACCTTAATGTTGAAAACGAAATTATTGGTAAAAAGAATTATACTACAGTAAAAGGACTTTCATTATCAAATGGTATGAAAGTTGAATTTTTAGGAAATGTAACTCCTGCAAAATATGCAGAAGGCGAATGGTATGTTGAAGGAGTAGGTGATAAAATTAAGTTAGTTAGTGAAACTGACTTAGAAGTTACTAGTAGTTATGTAACAGACTTATCAATACCGTTTGATACAAATTCATTTGATAGATTGCCATTTGACAATGCTAGTGGTTATACAAATACTAAAGATTATATTGTTATTAATCGTGCTTCTCCTGAAAGAAGTCCTTGGTCAAGACACAATAGATGGTTCCATAGAGATGTAATCGAAAAATCTGCAGCCTATAATAATCAAGGCATATCAGTTGACCAAAGTGCAAGAGCATCAAGACCTATTATTGAATTTAATTCAGGATTAAAACTTTTCCAATTTGGATCACAAAGTAAAACTAATGTAGATTTAGTTGATACATTTACTAAAGATATATTTTCTACTATTGAAGGTGCAATAGGATATACAGTTGACGGAGTAAAACTTGTTAATGGTATGCGTGTACTATTTACAGCAGAAGAAGACATACGTCAGTCTGGAAAAATATTTAAAGTTTCATTTATCAAACACAAAGGCAGACGTCAAATATCTTTGATAGAAGAAACAGACTCTTCACCGACTACTAACGAAACAGTACTAGTATTAAATGGTGTTGAAAATAAAGGTAAAATGTTTTACTTTAACGGTTCAACTTGGAATGTTACACAAGAAAAAACTGACGTTAACCAGCAACCGTTATTTGACTTATTTGACGAGTCTGGATACAGTATAGGCGATTCAGAATACTATCCTAATACAACGTTTGAAGGTAACAAAGTATTTTCGTATAAAGTAGGTACAGGATCTAATGATTCTGAACTAGGCTTTCCGTTAAGTTATAGAAGTATTTCTAATGTAGGTGATATTGTTTTTGATTTTAATTTATTATCAGATACATTTACATATACACCTACAGTAATTAGTACTGACGTTATTACTAATAAAACTGATACGTATAGTTTACAAAAATTTAAAAACATTGATACATTTGATTATGTAAATGCTTGGATTAAAGCACCAATGTCTAGTAGTCAATATGTATTGAGACAGTATACTAGTTTAGATAACCAAACCGAATTTGTTATTGATACATATGATCGAAGTGCCGAGCTAACTGATCTAATAGTAAAAGTCTTTGTTAACAATTCACTTAAATTTGAAAATACTGATTACACTATTGATAGAACAAACCATGATGCAAAAATTATATTTACATCAGAATTAAATGAAAATGATATTGTTTTAATTAAAACTAAATCCCATACACTTAAAAATAACAATGGATTGTATGAAGTACCAGCAAACTTTGAAAGAAATCCTAGTAACGATAATATTGAAACATTTACACTAGGTGAAGTTAATGATCATATTAGTACAGTAGTTGAAGAAATTAATAACTTTAGTGGTGTATATCCTGGTAATAGTAATCTTAGAGATTTAGGTAATATTGCATTATATGGTAAAAAGTTTGTACAACACACTGGTCCAATTAATTTATCGTTATATCATTTAACAGACAAAGATACAAACATTATTAAAGCTCTTGAATTTAATAGACGCGAGTATGCAAAGTTTAAAAGAACATTTTTACAAACTAGTTTAACAACAGGATATGACGGAACTGTAAAAGGTCACGTTGATGTTATACTTAAAGAACTAGGCCAAAATAGAAGTATAGACATGCCGTTTTACTTTAGTGATATGGCACCGTCGGGCGGTGAAAAGAAAATTACATATACTGTCTTTGATACAAATAATCAGTTTTATGCACTTTCACAAACACATAATAATAATGAACTAAGCGTAAAAGCAGTAACAGTTTATATTAATGGTGAACAACTTATTTACGGAAACGATTATACATTTAACAATGAAGGGTTTTGTGTAATAAGTAAGCCTACAACAAACGGCGACATAATTGATATTTTTGAATATGAAACAACAGACGGTTCGTTTATTCCACCAACACCAACCAAACTAGGATTATATCCCAAGTTTGTCCCTCAGATTTTTGATGATAGTACTTACATTACTACTAGAAAAGTTATTCAAGGACATGATGGTTCTAAGATTTTAGCATTTAATGATTATAGAGATGATCTAATATTAGAATTAGAAAAAAGAATATACAATAACATTAAAATATCCTACGATTCAAATGTTGTTAATATACATGATTTTATTGGTGGGGAAGATAGAAATACAGGCGTATACAAAAAAGATATTGATAATGCATTAATTAGTGATTTTGCAAGTTGGCTTGCTTCAGTAGGTGATGTAGACTATACTGAAAATACAGGTTATGTAAGAGGTAACCCGTTTACTTACAATTATAGTTTTATGACATCCCCAAGTGGCAAGAAATTAGCAGGATATTGGAGAGCTGTTTACAAAGATGCATATGATACAGATCGTCCACATACACATCCTTGGGAAATGCAAGGATTCTTTAAACAGCCAAGTTGGTGGGAAGCTGTATATGGTCCTGCACCATACACTAAAGATAATTTATTCCTATGGGAAGATATACAAAATGGTGTAATTAGACAACCTAATAAGCCTATTGTAATTAAGGAACAATACAAGAGAACAAACTTAACTGATCATTTACCGGTCGACGATGGCGGCAATTTAATAAGCCCATTAGAGAGTGGATATGCACAAGGATTTATTAGTAACTTAACAGCGTCACCGTTTGTATTTGGTGACGAAGCACCTGCAGAAACAGCCTGGCGCAGAAGTAGTGAGTATCCATTTGCATTATTAAGATCTTGGTGTTTGAATCAACCTTCAAAAATTATAGGACTTGGATTTGATAGATCTAGAACTATAAGAAATAATGCAGGACAAATTGTTTATTCTGATACATCAAAAAGAATCAATCTTAGTGAATTAAAATTCCCTAATAATAGTCAAGCAGTTGATGTGCGAGTGTTAACAGCAGGACTAGTAAACTTTATTGCAAACTATTTGTCAAGTAATGTTCTTACTAATTATACAGAGTATCAAGATAAATTAGCAAACCTTACAAATCAATTATCATTTAGACTAGGCGGGTTTACTGATAAATCTAAATTTAATTTAATACTGGATTCAAGAACACCGTTGAATGAAGGTAATGTTTTTATACCACAAGAAAACTACAATATAATACTTTCACAAAGTTCACCAACTGATATTATTACTTACAGCGGAGTTGTTATTGAACGAAGTGCTCTGGGTTATATAGTTAGAGGATATGATAGTACTAATCCTGTATTCAAATATTACGATTACAATGTTATTAATGGCGATCCTCTAGTAAGTATTGGAGGCGTTAGCGAGATATTTGTACAGTGGAGTGAATCAAAACAATACTTAGAAGGACAAGTTGTAGAGTATAACGATTTGTACTACAGAGTTAAAGAAGCACATACTAGTGGACAAACATTTGATGGAAGCAAATTTATAAAATTAGCAGCTCTTCCACAAGAAGGTGGCCGCGAAGCAATTTTCCGTTCATCCTGGAAATCAGAAATATTAAGTTTACCTTACGGAACACTATTTAGAACAAGTCAAGAAGTAGTAGACTTTCTATTAGGGTATCAAAGATATTTAGAAACATTAGGTTTTAACTTTGAAGGCTTTGATGCAGATATGCAATCAATTAAAAACTTTAAGTTAAGTGCTAAAGAATTCTTATTCTGGACAACACAAGGCTGGGACACAGGAAGTTTAATATCATTAAGTCCATTGGCAGACGGCGTTAAATTTAAACGCGACTTTACTGTAATTGGAGATGTATTTAATAATTTCTTTGGATACTCAATTTTTAAAGCCGACGGAACAAAACTTAAAGAAGATGTATTAACAGTATCAAGAACTGATGATGAATTTAATATTAAACCTAAGAATACAGCAGACGGAATATATGCTATTAAGTTAGCAGCTGAGCAGACAGAACACGTTGTTATTTTAGATAACGAAACTGAGTTTAAAGATGTAATATATGATCGTCAAGCAGGATATAGACAAGAAAGAATTAGAGTCTTAGGATATAGAACAGCAGACTGGAACGGAAGTTTAAATATACCGGGCTTTTTATATGACAGTGCTGAAATTACTTTGTGGGAGCAATACAAAGATTATGAAATTGGAAGCATTGTTAAAAACAAAGAATTTTATTATAGTGCTTACAAAAAAGTATCAGGAACACAAAACTTTACTGAAAATGACTGGTTAAGACTTGATGCCAAACCAGAGTCGCAATTACTAACTAACATTAATTACAAAGTTGATCAGTTTGCAGACTTTTATGATCTAGATACTGATAATTTTGATCTTGATCAACAAGAAGTTGCTCAACATTTAATTGGTTATCAAAAGAGAAACTATCTTGCTAATATAATTAATGACGATGTTAGCCAGTATAAATTCTACCAAGGTTATATTCAAGACAAAGGTACTAAAAATGCACTTACTAAATTGTTTGATGCACTTGGAGCAGCAGACAAAGAAAGTTTAGAGTTTTTTGAAGAATGGGCATTACGTTTAGGACAATACGGTGCTGCTGACGGCTTTGACGAATTAGAAATTAAACTAGATGAAGAAAAGTTTAAATTAAGTCCTCAGCCAATACAGTTAACAGAAGAGCCAGAAACAGACAACTTAATATATAATATACCCGAAAGCGAAGTATATTTAAAACCGTCTAACTATAATAATACTCCGTTTCCAACTAAGTTTGTACCAGAAGGCGAAACACAAGTTAGAACAGCAGGGTATGTTAGAACTGAGGATATAAAATATACTGTTGTAGACAAAAGTGATATTTTAAATATTGCTATTGACGATTTAAATCAAGGCGAATATGTTTGGGTAACTTTTGAAGATCAAAGCTGGAATGTTTATAAACATATTGACAGTGGATTTATAGTAACTGGTGTAACAGCAAACGGAACAAGTGCTACTATATCATTAGATAGAAGAAGTTCATTTGTAAAAGACGATATTATTGGTATTACAAATTTAACAGGATTTGAAGGATTCTTTAAAGTTACTAGTTCAGCAACAAATACAGTAACCGTTGCAACAACAATAACGCTAGATGATCCTATTGTTAACGCCAAAGGCGTGTTAACTAAATTTGTAAGTAACAGAGTAAAATCATTGCCCGAAGCAAATTCGTATACACAAAACACTATTGACAATAGAGAGCTACTTTGGGTTGATGATATGGGCGACGGTAGATGGGGAGTTCTTAAAAATTCTGCGTCTTATCACGATAACTTAACAATAATAAATCCTTTAGAAGCAGATTCTACAAATCCGTTATTTGGTAGTTCAATTACAGCATCAGATGATAACACAGTAATTGTTGTAGGAGCACCAAACAACGAAGACGGCAAAGTGTTTGTTTATACTAGTGACGATTCAAGTGCAAGTTTAAGTCAAGTGCTTTCACCAATTTCTGGACTATCAAGTGTTAATTCAAAATTTGGCGAATCTATTACAATGAGCCCAGATGGTGAATACCTTGTAATTGCATCTCCTGAAGCATCAAATGTAAAATCTAATTTCAAAGACGACTTTGATGCAAGTATAACATATCCATTTGCATCTGTTGTTGAATATAACAATAGTCTGTGGAAAGCAAGAAGAATTGTTAAAGGACAGACATCAAATGTTGTGTTTGATACATTTGATTCGGCACCTCAAGTTAAAGAATATTTACTAGACAAGTATGCCGAATTTGACGAATCTATAATTTATAATGTTGGAAATATTACAACGTATCTTGGAGATATCTATATTGCTACAGCAAGATCAAACCCAGGTCCAAGAATACCTGCTAATTGGTCTAGTGTAGGTGAAAATAAAAATATTTTAACAGGTGATTATCCACTAACTAATACTGAGACGGACCATATACTTGTAAGAGCACCAGCTACAGCATACGAAGGTAGTGTTACTGGAGACAAAGTATATTTTGACTGGAACGAAGTAAGTCATGCGTATGAGCCAATTGATAAATCTGAAATAATTGATATTAAATTTGAAAGTGTACCGCCAGAATTTCCTAATGTGACAAATGTTACTACAGGTATTAGACTACAGACAAATCTTGAACACGGTCTAGTAGATGGCGACCAAATAATAATTACTGATGTTCCTAATAATACTATTTCAACATCAGGGTTTGATAATTCGGATCAAACATTACCACTTAATGAAGTACAAAATAAAGGTGTTACAGGATTAGAATACAACAAGTACTATGTTAAAGTTAAATCAACTAAAGAAGTATACTTGTACACAACATATGCTATAGATACGTTAGTTAATGGTACAAATAATATACAAGGTGCGGCATTCCAAGGAAGTGCTATTCCAGGTGGTCAGTTTAACGGTAACTTAAGAAAAGTTAGATCATTATTTGACAATAGGATGGTCGGCTTTGGTTGTGAATTAGAGTATGAACTAGATGATAACGGTACAATATATAATTTAACAATTAAAAATGATTTATCAGACCCTAGTAATCCTACACCAATACAAGGTACTGGATATACTAATCCAGTAATAAAAATTACAGACACTGGCACCGGCAATAGTGCTGTAGCAACTGCAACAGTTACGAATGGCAGAATAACCGCTGTAAACTTAGTTGCAGGCGGAGTAGATTATACTGACAGTACTATTAATATTGAAATAGTTGACACAGAAACTCGTGTAAACACTGAATGGCTTACATCTAACGTACATACAATCCAATCAAAAGTAGATGAAATATTTTATATACTTGATCCTTTAAATGTTCCTGAGATAGGTGATATAGTAACAACTAGTACAGGTAACGCAACAGTAGTATATACAAAATTTGAATTAGGTAAATTAGTAATATACGCTAATAACAAAAATGGTGTATTTACTGAAACAGGTACATTAGAAATAAGTTCTACATTTAGAATTGGTGAATTTACAAGACCTGCACACGAACAAATTGAAACAAGCGATGTACTGGGCGGATATTGGAAAATATCATTAGACACAATTGAAACTGGTTTTAAAATTAACCCTAATGCAAGAACTATTGACTATGCACCAAGCATTGTACTTAGAGATGTACGTTTAATAGGTGATGCAAGTTCACCGTTACCGTACAAATCAAGTATTCAAAGTTTACTTACTGTTCCACCTGTACAACTTACAACAGGTAAAGTATTACAGAAGCAAAGTCATTACATAACTAATATAAGTTATAACGGTAATGCTAATACAGTTGCTGATGCAAGGATTGACATCTTATCAAACAAATGGTTACTTAGAGCAGACAAAGCAATAAGTGATAAAGTTGTAGCTGAACGTGCCTTAAGCAATAGTCCACAACTTGGTATTTGGTTAAATCAAATTGTCAGACCAGACGGTACAATCCAAGACGAAACATTTAGCGGACTAACTAGTGAAATTATTAATGATACTCACACAATAGTTGATGTATGGGACGGCTATGTTGATGTAGTATTAACAAACACAACAGACCAGGCACAAGTTGGTGATATCTTAGTAGAAGGTACTAATGGTAGAGCTGAAATTGTTTACTATCAAAGAGATGGTAATGATGCAAGATACTATATCAAAGTTCAGTCAGGCACATTTACACAAGGTGCTGATTACGGACCTGCTGGCGCACAAAGTTTACCAGCATACCAAATAAGAAAAATTGATAGTCAACAAGTACTAAGTCCAGTAATTGGAACATCATTAAGAACTTCAATTGATGATAATACAATTGGTAAGTTAATGGTGTTTGAACACTCACAAAATTTACCTATCCCAACTAGAAACAGAGCAACTGACCTTGCGTCATTTAATAGTGATGTAATATCAGGATTTGATTTAGAATACTTTACATGGATTCAAGAAAATAGAAACGGTACACAACGCTTATCACTAGTACCTGAAGTTGCAAACAATGACTGGGAAAAAGTTTATAACATTCCTGTAGTAAGTACAGGCGAAGCAAGTTCATTTACTAATGAAGGTGTGTTTTATGTTTATCAACGTAATGCAACAACAAGTGAATACGACTTAGTAAATGGATACATATTACCTAACAGAGTAAGTAGTAGAAGACTAGGCCAGCAAATAAAAATAATCAAAACTGGCAACTTATACAAATTATTAATAAACAGTAAAGAAGGTGCTGGTAAAATTTATACAGTACTAAACGGTACTAGCGAAACAGGTACAGTTTATGATTGGCAACTTTCAAAAGACGTTAAGTTTAGAGGCATATATAATAATTCAGTAATTTATTACATAGATGATGTTGTATATTATAATGGTAATTTTTATAAAGCATTAACTAATATACAAGGCGAAGAATTTACAGCAACTAAATGGACACAACTTAAAGATCATATTGACTTTATTGGAGCTATTCCTAATACAATAGGTTATAAGTTTGCAGATGATTCTGTATTAGAAAATGATGTTACAGCATTTGGCACATCGTTTGATGTTAGTGATGACGGGAAAACTATTGCTTCAATTTCAGCATACGGAGATTTAAAACGTATTGCTGTTTACAAATATCATGACGAACATTACGAGTTATTCCAAATATTAGAAATACCTAATTCGTCAATGGAGTTTGGAGAAACTGTTAGCGTAGCCGACGACGGTAAACTAATTGCAGTAGGTGCCCCTGGATCAACATACTTATCTGCTAGACAAGGACAAGTTTTTGTTTATGCACAAAAAGAAACAGGATACGAATTAATTCAAACACTAGTTGCACAGAATAGTGAACCAATTGAAAACTTCGGATACCAGTTAAGTTTCGACGGCAATCAGTTAGCGGTATCAAGTGCCAACGGAAACATAGAATTAGATACTACATATGATAACGATGGTACAGTATTCGATAACGGATTTACTAACTTTAGTAGAACACTTATTGACAGTGGATCAATATATCTATATGAAAGAGTTAGAGATGCATTAGTATATGGACAGCAATTATCCTATAGAGACTTTGATGTTAAAGACTTTGGTAGAGACATTATTGTTAAGAATGATAAAATTTATGTTGGATTAATAAATGATAATATTGATGGAACAATTGGTAAAGTAGTACAGTTTGAAAAAGATGGCGTTAATACTTGGACAGAACACAGAACACCAAATGATCAAATTAATCTTGATAAATTTAAAGGTTCGTTTATGTACAATACGTCATCAAATGAATACCTAACATCATTAGATTTAATTGATCCAGTACAAGGTAAGATATCAGGTCTTGCAGAACAAGAATTATCATTTAAAACATATTATGATCCAGCAACTTACACAACAGCAACAAATACAGCAGTTACTGTTGATCAGTATAATAGTTGGAGTGTAAAAAATATTGGAAAACTTTGGTGGGATTTAAGTACAGTTAAGTTTTTAAATGCGTATCAAGGAGATGCAATTTATAGTGCAAATAGTTGGAATACATTAGCACCAGGTGCGTCAGTAGACATTTATGAATGGGTAGAAACTACACTAACACCTACACAATGGGACACACAAGCAGATACTCCTGCAGGAATACGTTTAGGCATTAGTGGCAAAACAAAATACGGTGAATCTGCATACTGTACTAGACAGGATTATGATAAAATATCTGGTACATTTACTACAAAGTATTATTACTGGGTTAAAGATAAGAAAACAACGCCTAATATTGAAAACCGTAATAAATCAGCATTTGATGTTGCGGCAATAATAATAGATCCTGTTTCACAAAACTTAAAGTTTGCTAATTTGCTCACTACTAATAGTTTAGTAATTAGAAATTGCGACAAGTTACTTGAAAATCAAGATATTGCAGTAAACTTTAGATATTGGACAATTGACGATCAGAGTATTAACGTACACAACGAATATCAAATTATTAGTGAAGGACTTTACACTAGTAAGCCTAAGTCTACATTAGAACTTAAATGGTTTGATAGTCTTATTGGCCAAGATGCATACGGTAGACCGGTTCCAGATCCAGCTCTGAGTGCAAAACAAAAATATGGCGTATTAAATAGACCAAGACAAAGTTGGTTTGTAAATAGAGAAGAAGCAGTAAGTCAAGCATTTACTAGAATTAATAAAGTTATTAAGCAAGAATTAATTGATGACAATTATAATATTACTACTTTATTAGAAAAAGATCCAGAGCCTAGTGCAATTTCTGCAACATGGGATCGTCGAGTTGACACAGATGCTGAGTTAAGTATTATTGGTACTGCCAAAGCACAAGTTGCAATACTAGAACCTGTAGTTGTTAACGGAATAGTAACACAAGTAAACATCATTAATAAGGGTTATAGTTATTCAGACCCATCTTACAACACAACAATAGGTGGAATAAGAAAAGGTCCAAAAATTACAGCAATTGGAACGGGTGAAGGATTAGAATTAGAAAGTACAATTAATGCACTAGGTCAAATTACATCTGTAACAGTTGTTAACGGCGGTAGAAATTATGCAGATTCGTTAACACTAATAGTACGTCCACTAAGTGTACTTGTTGGTGCTGATTCAACACTTGACGGTGATTGGGCTATTTACGGATGGGATTTAGAAACACAAGAATTTACAATTACATCAAAAGAAAAGTATGATGTATCTGATTATTGGAATTACATTGACTGGTACGATACAGGATTTAGTCAATTAACATCAATTGATTACCTTGTACAAGAAACATACGAATTAAATGAAATTGATGATAAAATTGGTGATATTGTTAAAGTTGAAAATGTTGGCACAGGCGGTTGGTTACTATTAGAAAAAACACTAAATGCTGACGTTCCAGACTATACTGTTAACTATAGAACAATTGGTAGGCAAGATGGTACATTGCAATTTGTAACTACAATTAGCTCTGATTCAACTAACAAGATTGCATTACGCAAAATATTAACAGCATTACGAGATAACATTTTTGTAGGTAATTTAGAGTTAGAATATAACAATTTATTCTTTGCATGTTTACGATATGTATTCTCAGAGCAATCATATGTAGACTGGGCGTTCAAAACAAGTTTCATCAAAGCAAAACATAATGTTGGTAATTTAGTACAGAAAACAAATTATCAAAACGACAACTTACCTAGTTTTGAAGAGTATGTTAACGAAGTTAAACCTTATAAGACTAATATACGTGAATATTTAAGTGCATACGAAGGTAAAGATAATACTAGTTCGGTTATAACTGATTATGATTTACCTGCTGTGTATAATAGTAATATTGGTAAAATTGTACCATCAGACTTTATTGTGGAGAATGACAGATTATCAAGTGTACTTACAGACGTATCAGACTATCCTGCAAGACATTGGGTAGATAATTCTTCATACTTTATTGATTCAGTACTTATTAAAGACGGAGGATCAGGATATACTGAAACTCCTCTAGTAACATTTGTAGGTGGCGGCGGAACAGGCGCAACAGCAAAAGCGTTTATTGGTAACGGTGTTATTAAAAAGATTGAAATTACAAATCCAGGTACAGGATATTACTCAGCACCGTTAATACAGTTTGAAGGAACACAAACACAAGAAGGTACACAACCTGTAGTATCAGTAATAATAGGCAACGGTAAAGTTCGAGCAACAAAAATTGCCCAAAAGTTTGATAGGATTACAACAGATATTGTACTAGCAGATATACAAGAACAAGAAACGTTTGTAGCATCAGGCAGCCAACTTAAATTTAATACTAAATGGCCTTTACAGTTGAGTACTAATACAATTAACGTAACTATAGATGGTATACAAGCATTAAGTAGCCAATACGAATATAAAAATGTTGAGGATTCGACAAAGGGGTATACTAGAAAAACAGGGCAAATTGAGTTTAGTTTTGCTCCAGCAAAAGATTCGACTGTATTAATAACATACAACAGATCATTAGACTTACTAAATGCTGCAGAACGCATACAATTCTTATATGAAGCACAATCAGGATTATACGGAAAAGATTTTGCACAGTTAATGGATGGTGTTGACTACGGTGGAGTACAAGTTAAGAGTTTTGAATTTGGTGCCAAACTAGGTTGGGATAATGATCCTTGGTATGCAACTACTTGGGATAGTTACGATGACGGATTTGAAGATGAAATAATTACACTAGACGGAAGTACAATACAAATAACTCTTTCTAAACCTTTAGAAAACGATGTAGTGTATAATGTATATCTAAATGGTGTAAGAATTGATGATCCAAACTTTGGCACAGGTAATCCTGTAGCAAATCCAAATGCAATAACACAAAGTTTAACAGGTGATGGTGTTCAAACAACTATATTCTTAGACAATGACGGACTTAATATTAATGGAGAAGGAAGTTCGTTAGACTCAGAATACAACAACGGTGCATTAATTGCTGAGAACAATGGTACAGTGTTTGACAGGGCATTAACTGTTAACGGATTGAAACTTGTTGTTGCAGGAGCAGTAGGCGGACAACTAGCAGTACCAAATGAATGGGCAAAGAAAACTGCAAGAACATTTGAATTAATGACTGATCCTAACGGTGCTGGCATTAACACTACACATCAACGCAATTTTCTTAAAACACTAAAAGGTGACGCTGGAACGAAACACGCAGGAATACCTACAATACAAAGAGTTGGCTATGGCGGCGGAAGTACATATACACCTAACTGGTTAGAAGATGCCGGCATACCAAGTTATGCAGGACTACAAGCATTCAATGACAGTGTTGCTCAAAAGGATATGGTATGGTATAAGAATATTAACGGAAACAATCCTCCAACACAGCGTAGAGATATAGAAGAAATATTTGAACACATATTTCACACCATACACGCATTTGGTATTCCGGGTGCAGTGCCTGGTAGTTCAGACGCAGTGGAAATGAATCCAGATATTAGAATTGGTAATGAACCAAGTTTCGATTGGAAAACCACAGCATTACATCTTGCTATGAAAGAAGCAATTGACGCAGGATTATATGATCCGAGTGGTTATGCTACTGATTGGAATACAGATCCAGAGAAAGCTGCAGTGGCATACACAGAATACACTTACTTGGTAAACTGGTCAATGTGGGATATGAGTGTATACTGGGATGGCGGCTCCCTTAGTCCTGAATGGGATGATAGTTTAAAGACACCAGCAGGTATGTTGGCAAATAACCCATTAGGTTATGCATTGTTCAATACATACTTTGCTCCAGTGTTGAGCAAACCAGATTTTGCCACAATAGAAAGTATCTTTGGCGAAAATGACACAGGCGTGTCGGGTTATGTTGTTGATGTAATTTCATCAGGCGACGAAGTTGGTGCAGGAGACACTATTATTGTTAGGAAAGCATCTAGTGATGGTAGTTTCCTTCCTGATACTTTCACACTTGATACTGTAATTGAAGGCGGAAATTTAGCATATGGTACAGCAACGGGATTAAAATCAGAAGATATAACAATTGATGGCGACGGATTTGTTACACTAACTACATCTAAAGGACCTGAAGAATTAGTTCCTGGACAAGTACTTGATACACTAGATATTAAAGTTTATGATAAAGTAGCAGACGGCGGAAGTACTATTGCTGTAAGAAATTATACAGCATCAGCAACACAAAATAAAACGTTTGATTTAAGTTTATTACCGCACAACATAGAATCATTAATTGTTAAAGTAGATAATGTGATCCAAGGACCAATAGATGACTCATCTTATCCATATGAAATTGACTTTGTTGAAAAAACATTAACATTTAATGAGGCATTAACAGTTGGTCAGCGTGTATCAATTATATCAATGAGTGGTAACGGTGAAAACATACTTGACATTGATAACTTTGTTGCAGACGGTAGTACACAAATATTTGTAACTAACGTATTATGGAATGATAATATCTCAACATACATTAGTGTTGACGGAAAGAAAGCAGTTGCAGATATATTTGAAACAGATTCAACATATGACGGTAGAGCAGGATTAGTAGGCCTTAAATTTATTACACCACCTGCTCCTGGTGCATTTATATACTATGCTGTATATGCTTCATCTAGTTTAAGTTATAGTGAAGTAACTGTAGATAGATTTGAAGGCGACGGAAGTAGTGTTGGATTTACTTTAAGTACACCACCATCTAGTTCTTTACCATTAAGCCATAATGTAGTTGTTAAAGTAGATAACAAAATATTATATCCAGGATATAATCAACAATTTATAATATCTCCAAGCAGAGAATATACATTTGATCTACATCAAGTAGCAAGGGCATCAGTAAGTCCAGAAGATATTGCAGTTTATCTAAATGACGTACAGTTAAGTTACTTACAGGACTTTAACTGGGACTTTAATAATAGTGCTGTTGTATTATTTGATAACGTAGGCGTAAATGGAGATACATTAGACGTATTTGTTCTTAATGACGGTGAATATGAATTTGATAGAAACGTTGAACTAACATTAGACTCGGATAGTATTACAGGCCAGTTCTCGCAAGGTGAAGAAGTTCGTATAGGTTCAGCGGATAGTACACAGTTTGAAGCAACAGTAAAAACTTTTGCAGGTAATATACTTGTTGTAATTGGCGACTCGGCTAATATAATTGCTTCGTTAACTACTGATCCAACAATACAAATTCAAGGCTTACTAAGTGGCGCAATAGCAACTTCTGTAACAGGATTTAAAGGTGTAGAATCTGGTGATAGAATTATATTAACAGATACCCCTGCACTTGATGCTAAAGTAGATGTTTACAAATTTAACAAACACGATATACAAAATATAGAACGTGTAACACAAGACGTTGTTTCAAGAAGTACACTAGTATTAGGCAGTGATGATTATTACGAATATAACAAGTTAACACAAGGTTTAGTAGAACTTCGTTTACCAGCAGTTGATCCAGCATATCTTTGGGTATCATTAAATGGACAACTACTAAGTGCTAACGTAGATTATACTATAACTGAAGATTTAAGATATTTAAAAGTTACTAAACCTTTAGTAAAAGATGACAGGTTAGATGTTGTACACTTTGCAGGTAATAGAGTTAATGATAGATTTGGATTTAGAATATTTAAGGATATGTTAAATCGTACTCATTATAAACGCTTAAATAGTAGTAAGATATTTGTGCTAGATCAAGAATTAAATTATTTTGATAAGGATATTAAACTAGTTAATGCTACAGGAATTAGTCAACCAGATCCTAGCATTAATGTTCCAGGAGTAGTGTTTATTGACGGTGAAAGGATTGAATACTTTAAAGTAGAAGATAATGTTTTATCACAATTAAGACGTGGTACATTAGGAACAGGTGTTAAAACAACATACAATGCAGGCACCGAATTAATGGATCAAAGTGCTTATCAAACAGTTCCTTATACTGATGAGATAAGAACATTGCAATTTGAAGCAGACGGTTCAACAGCAACATATGCATTAGATTGGGCTACAACTAATATTAATGAGTTTGAAGTGTTTGTTGCAGGTAGACGACTAAGAAAACAAGCAATAAGTGTATTTGACACCACTATTGATCAAGATAGCCCAGAAGCAGATATTACCGTAGATGCAGAATTTACGATAAGTAACAATGCAATAACATTGAACACCATTCCAGTAGCAGGAACTAAAGTGTTTATAATAAGAAAGATAGGAAAAACATGGCAAGAGTCAGGAGAATCACTAAGAGTTGCACAAAATCCAATTGCAGAGTTCTTGAGAGATCAAACAATTGACTTACCAAAATAAATACAGTATAGGTGGATATTATGACAGACAAATTTAAAGACATGAATGGTGTACTTTTACAAGGACACATTAAAATTACAGACCCAGCATCTGGAGAAGTTCTTATTGATAAAAGGAACGCTATCCACTATGAGAACATGAGTATTGCACTTGCTGAAAGTTTAGCATCAGCAGGGCAAGGGCCAATATATAAAATGGCATTTGGTAACGGCGGAACATCAGTAGATCCGACAGGAATTATTACCTATCTAACTCCTAACTCAACTGGTTCAAACGCAAGTTTATACAATCAAACATTTGAAAAAATAGTTGCTGTTGATCCAAACAATACTGATCCTGTAAGAAACAAAATTGAAACAAGGCACGTAAGTGGTACAAACTATACTGACATATTGGTAAGTTGTTTACTAGATTACGGTGAGCCAAGTGGGCAAGATGCATTTGATACAGCATCTGATACTGAAAGTTTATATGTGTTTGATGAATTAGGACTAGTAAGTTCAGCGGCAGGCACAGGCACAGGTAAACTATTAACACATGTTATTTTCCACCCTGTACAAAAGAGTTTAAACAGACTTATACAAATTGACTATACTGTAAGAGTTCAAAGTTTAACCGGATTTAATGAGGCGTAGACATGGCATATAATATTAGATATTCAGATCAGGTTAACAAAGGTGTAATTGTTATTGAGGACAGTACACTTAATACAGAAACCAGTTTAAGTTTACCAGGAAGAAATATAACAGCATACGGACAAGCAATATCGGAAAACTTTTTACACTTATTAGAAAACTTTGCACACACTGTATCACCTACTAATCCTACTGAAGGACAATTATGGTACGACACTACACCAGGTGTTGACCAACTTAAACTTTATGATGGTACTACATGGGTTGCAGCAGGCGGACTTAAGAAAGCAAATTTAGCACCAGAAGCAGCCAATTCAGTTGTTGGCGACCTTTGGGTTGATACAGACAACCAACAGTTATATTTGTTTGCAGGTTCAAACTGGTTATTAGTAGGTCCTGAGTTTGCTGAAGGATTAGCAACAGGTACTAAACCTGTAAAAGTTACTTCAACTACTGATGCGGTATTTGACATTTTACAAGTTGAAATAGGCGGTAAAGTTATTGCTATTCTAGCAAAAGATACATTTATTCCTAAAACAGACATTGAAGGCTTTGATATTATCAAACCAGGATACAATTTATCTACAGCAGATATTACAGGCGATGGTATTCCTAGGTATATTGGTACAGCAGAAAAAGCAGAAAACTTAGTTATTAGTGGTGCGTCAGTTCCTGCAACAGACTTTATGAGAAAAAGTGCAATTAATATTGCAGAGCAAGAACTTAATATTAAAAATGACGGAGGAATAAGTGTTGGTCTTAGTAACTCATTAAGATTAAGAATTACTGGACAAGCAGGTGTTATTAGCCACGATATTAGTGGCTCAAGTATTGACTTTAAAACTAATAATGCTGGTGTAACAGCAACTCCATTAAGAATTAATAGTAATACTAATATCGGTGTTAATAATTTAAATCCTGAAAAATCATTAGATGTAGGCGGAGACATCCAAACAGATTCTAATTTACTTGTAAACGGTTTAACAGATAGTACATCAGTTAGCACAGGTTCATTAATAGTTGCGGGTGGCGCAGCTGTAGCAAAAAATCTAACAGTTGGATCAGGTATTAGTGTACTTGGAAGTTCAACATTTAATGATATATTACCACAAGATAGTAATTTAAGATCAATTGGTAGTACAACAGACAAATGGAAAGCAATGTATGCTACTGAGTTTATAGGATCGTTGAACGGTAACGTACAAGGTAGTGTAAGTGGTAGAGCAGGTAGTGCAGATAAACTGTCATCACCAAGTGTATTTAGAATGACAGGTGATGTTGAAAGTCTACTTGATATTGACTTTGACGGACAACAAGGTACAGTTACTTTCCAAACACAAGTTACAAACGAATTTATATCTCAAAAAACTATAAAAGAGAATTCACAAACAGATGATGAATTCTTAGTTAACAGAGTTAGCGGCGAAATTGGTATTTACAAAGTAAGACGCTCAACTATATTTGATCAAATAACAGGATTAACACCGGTAGGTACTATTGTTCCTTATGCAGGAAGTACAGCACCAGATGGATGGCTACTATGTCATGGACAAAATGAGTTAGCATCAGCGTATGAAAAACTTGAACAAGTTATTGGCAATACATATGATAACTCTGCTCCAACAGGATACTTTACACTACCTGATTTAAGAGGTAGAATGCCACTAGGTGCAGACAACATGGGCGGCACAGCGGCAAACATTGTTCCGTCAGCAGATACATTAGGTGCTAAAAGTGGTGCTGAAACAGCAACTATTACAGTTGACAACTTACCAGATCACAAACACGAACTTAAAGATGATGGAGCAACACCACAACAGTACTATGTCATTAATCCGGACTCAACTGTTTCAGGCGATAGTGATGCAATTATTGATACAGACTTGGTAGGTACAGCAAACGGATTAAAATATCCAAGAACGGGCGGCATGGAAATTGGCGGAAACGGCGATGCTGTAAACTTAATGAATCCATACTTAACAGTTAATTATATCATATACACAGGAGTTGGGGGCTAATGAGTTATAAACTAAACAAAACAGATGGTTCATTGCTAGTAGAACTAGTTGACGGACAGATTGACACTACATCATCGGACATTACACTAATAGGAAGAAACTATGTAGGGTTTGGTGAAGTTATAAATGAAAACTTTATTAAACTTTTAGAAAACTTTAGCGGTACAGCAACTCCAGGTACACCTATTACAGGACAACTATGGTTTGATACTAGCGAAAATAGATTAAAAGTATATGACGGTACAACATTTAAAGCAAACGGTCCAATTATTAGTGCTTCACAACCGCAAATGGTTGCAGGCGACCTTTGGATAAACAACGATGACAACCAGTTATACTTCTTTGACGGAAGTGATATAGTACTTGTAGGTCCTCCATATACATCAGCACAAGGTAAAAGTGGATTTGAAACTTTAAGAATTGTTGATACAAGAAGTTTAGGATATACAGTTATTAAATGGTCAGTTGGTAATGCTGTGTTTGCTTATATTAGTAACGATACATTTACACCAAGAGCAGATGATGTTGACTTATTACCAGGATTAACTGGCGATGTGTTAAAAGGTATTAATATTGTTGATAAAGATAACTTTAGAATTTATGGTGTTTCTGACTCAGCAACCAGTTTGATTACTTCAGAAACTGATCCTAATACAGGATTACTAAGAAGAAAAACAGCATCACAGTTTTTACCGTCAGATGCAGAAGGTACAACTACTGGTATTTTAAATATTCAAACTAAAGGCGGACTAACTATTGGTGATACTGGTCAAGCAGGATTGGCAATATCAGGTGAGTTCCTTAACTTATCAAGTAACCTTGTTAACCAAGGATTTAGATTAGTTGCTTCAAACATATCTGGACAGTTTGATCCAATACGTGTTGATGCTGTTAATCGCTATATGGGTATTAATGTAACGGTTGACGAACCAACAGCAACGTTAGATGTATTTGGTGATATGAGAGTTAGAGGCGATATTACTATTGAAGGTAGTAATACTACTTTAGAAACAGCAACATTAACGGTTGATGATTATAATATTGAACTTGGACATGCAGATACAATTATAACTTTATCAGGACAAATTGATAGCTCATTTGCTGACACACTTGCTGTAGGCGACCAAATAACACAAAGCCATACAGGTGATACTGTATTAGCAACAGGTACATTTAAAGAATATCAAGTTGATACTGTTAACAACGTATACAAATTAGTTATTGAACCAACAAACAATAGTTTTCTTGTTAGTAGTGATGAAATAACAGTAGTTGGCAAAGGTGATTTACAAACAAGTGGTAGTGTAAACATTACAGCAACTAATATAATACAGCGTTCAGACGCAACTGCAACTGGTGCAGGTATTACTATTAAAGGTGCTCCAAGCAGTACTAATGCTAACGACAAAACTATTAAATGGACTAATGACTTAACTAATGGTCCATATTTTGAATTAAATGATAGTGTTAATATTCCTACAGGCGAAACATATAAAATTAATGGTCATGATGTAATATCGTCAGCCGCACTTGCTGCAGAAATTACAACAGCATCAGGATTAGCAAATGTTGGTATTTTAGATACTGTAAGAGTAAGACAAAGTAGTGCATTACCTGGACCAGGATTAACAATTACTTATGATGAAGGAACAAATCCTGCAACACCTACAATAACTACGTATAATGCAGGACTAAAAATAGTAAGTCAATCATCAGTTGACTTTAATGACACAAAAATTAAAAATGTTACTACTCCGCTAAGTGCTAGACACGTTGTAGATAATCCTAGTGATACTGAAGATACAGACGATCATGTAGTAACTAAAGGATATGTAGATACTGAAGTAGCATTTTCACCAGTCATGTTACAAATTGATGTTACTGGGTTACCGACAACAAATTATTCAAGTGTTGATGAAGAAGTACAAGCAATGCTTACATTCTATCAAGATCCAACAGCAAAAACACTTAATGCTGTAGCAAACGTTATTACTACACAGTATGGCGGTGCAGTTACAGGTATTGATGTTGCAGGTTCTGCAACAAAAGAAACTATATCAGTAGACTTTACTGGTATTGGTGGGGCAGATGGAGGGCAAAATCCGCAAGCCTTATTAGAAGATATTAACTTTAACAGTGCGACAGGTACAGTATCATTGTCAGTTACACGTAAGCAACAAGTTTGGAAAGTTACTGATCCTGGTAGTGGTAAAGTATGGACCAAACAGTCAGAGACTAATTGGACTTAATACTGATAAATACATATACCGCACATAGGGAATGAAAAATAATGGCATATACTATTGAAAAAACAAATAATACCATTCTAACAATAATAGAAGACGGTACCATTGATAATACAACTGACTTAAAACTAGTTGGTAAAAACTATTCAGGGTACGGTGAAATACAAAACGAAAACTTTGTATCATTGTTAGAAAACTTTGCTTCGGCAAATCAACCTCCAAGACCAATTGCAGGTCAACTTTGGTTTGATACAGACGACGATGGTCAAGGCAGATTAAAAGTATATGACGGTAACGCAAATAAGTTTTTCAACCCTTTAGCAAATTTAAGAATTGGAGTATTGCCAGGAACTCCATCAGCGTCTAATGTAAATAAAGGCGACCTATGGTTTGATGATGTACAACAACAGTTACACGTTTATAACGGCTCTGCGTTTGTACTAGTTGGTCCTAAGCAAGCAAGTGCGAACCAAACAGAATGGGTAGAAACACTAGTTTATGATAACTTATTATCCCCAAGCGACACAACAGCAGAATTAAAAGAACCACATGAACACTATGTATTAAAGGGTGTTGTTGATAACAAAGTAATGTTTGTTGCATCGAAAGATGCATTTACACTTGATACTGGAAGTTCTATTCAAGGATTTAATTATATACATCAAGGGATTACGTTAGTTGATTCAGACGATTCAACAGGTGTTCAAAATGGTGTAGAAAGATTCCACGGTACAGCATCTAACTCAGATAGATTAGGTGGCACTGATGCTGCAGAATTTGTACAACGTGCAACAGCCGTATTTACTGATAGAGTTGATATTGCAGATGCAGACGGGCTACGTATTGGTAGTTCAACAGAATTTGTATTAAACACATCAGGCGGTAATGCACAAGTTACACACAACCTACATGGCGGCTTAATTAAAATAGCTGCACATGATGGAACAGGAACTAAGCATACTCCACTTATTATTGATCCAAACAGCACACCGGCAAGTATTAGACCTGACGGTGACGGAGTTTATAGTTTAGGTACTTCAGGAAATAGATGGAGTACTGTACATGCTGTAAACTTTACGGGTACTAGTGAAAAAGCAGACTTATTAAAAGTAGGTGTAAACTATAGAAGTGCATCAACAGCGGCTACAGCGAACACAATAGCAACAAGAGATGGCTCAGGCGACTTATATGCAAACTATTTCCAAGGTACCGCTACAAACGCAGATTTAGCGGTTAACGCAACAAATATTGCTGTTGATGGGTCTAGTTACGCAACAGGCTCTGCAAGTGCTACAGCAAGCTCTGTAGCGGTTAGAGACGCCAGTGGTAACTTAACAGCAAATCAATTTAATGGTGTTGCTACTAGAGCAGCTACGTTACAAGAAGGTAGCGAAAACAGATCGGCGGCAGTTATACCAACACCAGATACAGTAGTAGTTAGAGACGCAACTGGTGCAATTAATGCTTCAACATTCTACGGAGCATTAGACGGAACAGCAGACAATGCTACTAAATGGCAGAATGATTTAACACTTAACTTCACAGGCGATGCAACAGGTTCAGTAACATTTAATGGTGATGAAGGATCATTAGATATTGCACTAACAACATCAGGAGATTCAGTAACATTAGGTACTGACACAACAGGTAATTTTGTTGAGCGTGTTATACGTGATACTGGTGAAACATATTTAAATGTAACAGTTAATAATAGTGTTAATCCTTCAAGTTATCCTTCCTCAGCAGAAAATGCTTCTATTAAGTTAGGCTTAAATGCAGCTTCTGCAAATACAGCAAACTATGTAGTTGCTAGAGATGCTTCAGGTGACTTTGCAGCTAATGTTGTAACAGCAAGTAAATTTATAGGACAAGTTAATGAATCAGGAACAGCAAATGACGGTTACTTTGATAACTTAACTGTAGGAACACTTACTTCTGCTTCACTTAACTTAGCAGGAGCAACAGGTACACTAGCAATAACCGAAGGTGGTACTGCTGGTACTACAGCTGCAGAAGCAAGAACTAACTTAGATGTTTATTCTAAAGCAGAAACATATACACAAGCAGAAATTGATAGTGCTATTTCAACAGGTGTAGGAGGTGTAAGTACAACTTCAATATCTAATGGTACTAGTAGTGTAGCAATAACTGGTGCAGGCGGCGATATTACTGTAACAAGATCAGGTGCAACTCATGCTGAATTTACAGCAAACGGAATTGAATTATCCGTAGGTACTTTTGTAGGCAACCTATCAGGTAATGCTGTAACTGCAAACTATGCTGACTTAGCAGAGAAATATACAACTAACGAAAAACATCCAACAGGTACAGTAATGGCAATTGGCGCACAGTCAAGTTTTGAAGCAGAAAGAGCTGTATTTGGAGCAATACCAGTAGGTGTTATATCTGCAAAACCAGCGTTCTTAATGAATGCAGAAGCAGACGGACAACCACTAGCACTTAAAGGACGAGTTCCAGTGCTTGTAACGGGCTCTGTAAGCAAAGGACAGGCGGTTTACGTGCATGATAACGGAATTGCTAGTACACAGTTTAACGGACAACAAATAGTAGGCGTAGCGTTAGAATCAAGCGAAGAAGAAGGTACTAAACTAGTTGAATGTATACTAAAATTGTAATACACTAACAAATTAAAGCCAAAAAAAAAGCACCTTTATGGTGCTTTTTTTATGAATACATTTTAATTATTAATGTAAGTCTGCCCAAGTAGAGCCTGTGTATACTTGTAATTTTGTATCTGTAGTGTTAAACACTACCATACCAGCTGCCGCTGTTAGTGCATCACGTTGTGTAGTCGTCATACTAGCAAACTGAACAGCAGTACCAAAGTCTGCAACTGTACTATTAACAGTCATATAGTTATTAAAGTTTGCACTATTTTCAAAGTCTCCTGGTGTATCAAAATCACCAGTAAACTCAGCAACTCTTAAACTTGCAGATGTTCCACCAAAGGTTAGTAAGTCATTATCACCAAACCCTAAATGTCCACCATTTGTAGTTAACGAACCTGATATGTCTAAGTTACCTTTTACAAATATTTCACCACCATCGCCGTCTGCAATTTCAATAGTTTTTACTTCAATAGTGTCTGTTAAGACTCTACCAACTCCGCTACCTGTTGCAGGAACAATTCTTACATCTGTTCCATTAGGACCTTGAGTATTTCCACTACCAACTCTTAAATCTTGATCTACTTGTACATCTGATAATGTTTGCAAAGAAGGAGTTACAACAATAGCTGACGAGTCAGCACTATCAATTAAATTAGTAAACACGTTACCAGTTAAATTACCTGCAACGTCACCTGTTACATCACCTGTGATATTTCCAACAAATGCGGTTGCGTATAGTGTACCAGTAGAGGCATTATATGTGTATGCACTTTGATCTGTTTTTATAGTTAAAGTACCAGTTGCGCCAGTTCCAAACATTGGAAAACAAGTTGCATCTGTACTTTCGTCATTTACATCAACTGCAGTTGCTATAGCCGCTGTACCTGATGTATCGTTAGAAAGTGTACCACTTATTACCGTTGCTGGTATTGTACCATTTACACCGTCTACTAATAATGTTGAATTATCTGCAAATACAGAGCCTGTAATATCACCGTCAAATGTACCGTTGTAACTATTTCCATCAGCAAGTTCTCGTGATGTAATAACATTTTCATTTACCATGTTTGCTGTAATAGCATCAGCGGTCCCGTCGACAATATAGTTTTGTGTTGAATGGTCGCCCCAACCATATGCTGTGTTCCAGTTAGTTGCTTCTGTACCTGAAACAACTGCACTAGGTATAATATTATTAACAGCATCTACTAATAGTGTTGAGTCATCTGCAAACACACTACCGGATACATCACCGTCTAGTTTAGCGGCGTGTACAGTATTCCATTTTAATGAAGTTGAACCTAAGTCATAAGTTGAATCAGCGTTAGGAGTAATGCCGCTATCAACTTGTGCTGTGATTGTAAGTGTGTCGCCTGCAGCATCGCCAATGTCAATATTGCCGCCTGCTGTAATGCTTCCTGTTGCTTGGATGTCACCAGTAATATTAATATTACCAGTTCCTATAATATTGTTTCCGCCTAGTGTTAAGTCACCGCCTAATGAAGCAGCTCCTAGTTCGGATAAAGTCTTTGGTCCAATTTCAATACCGCCTGCTGTAGTATTGTCACCAATATATAATTTGTCGGTATCCGTAATGTAGACCAGTTCGCCCTCGGCAAATACAACACCTGTGCGTTCTGACTCAATACCTCGTCTGATCTGTAAAGCCATTCGTTAACTCCTAGTAATAATAGTTTCTACTAGTATTTATGCCTTTTACACAGAAACAATTACTTTCCAAGTTTAAGAAATCGGCGAGTTCTTTTGGTGATATCTTTCTTAACACGGTCAGTATCCAGTCTAAAGTCTACAGTTTGGATAGCATCTTCATACTCGTTAAATAGCTCATCTAAACTGTCTTGAACGCTAGTAATCTCTTTATTTTTAGGACTATTAAGATCAATATCCCATACCTTGCCGTCTTTAAACGTAACTCTGATAGAATGTAGATACTCTAAAGGTACTACATTCATATCAATTTCGTCAAAAACTTCTGGCCAATGACCTATTACTTCGGGAGGTAACTTCTTCTTTTTAGGTTGCTTTGGCACTGGCTTTGGTCTTCCTTTTCGTAGGGACCAACTCCTCTGCCTGTTCTCTCAGTCTCTTTGCCTCTTTATACAAAGTGTCTGCTTGTGAACGGTACTGAGCAGCTAGTGTAGCATCGTCTAACACTGTCTCATCTGTTACTGTTGTAGGAGCAACTGTATCTGTTGTAGCAGAAACCGCTTGTCCACTTCCACCTGTAACAGCAAGATCTTCAACTGTAATTCCTTTTTGATCTGCAATCAGTTTATTAAGTTCATTTAGCATGACTGAACTTTTATTATCTGGAGTCATTTCAATTTCTTCAGTTTTCATTTTGTATAGTTTACCATACTTGTGAAAACCTTTTAGCATGTTTATGCCGTTGGGCAATGTAACTCTATTCATTGCATCCGCTAGTTCGTCAGCATTTTGTGCTGCATTTGATTCAATCAATGACATTAATGAATCGTGTTCTGCCGCATCCAATGACTCAGTAGGAACTACTAAGCAATTATCAGGTTCACCTGGTAGCACTCTAAATGCTACAGCAACCTTTTTCTTAGAGCCTACGTGTCTTCCGATATGCTTTAGTGACTGGGCCATATTATTCTCCTGCGGGAGCGTCAGCCGCTGTTTCCGCTTTTTCGCCTTCTGGCTGTGCTTGTTGGGCTTGTACAGCAAGCAAGAAGTTTTCTAATTTAGTGTAGGTTTGTCCTACAGTGGTCATTTCGTTTGGTTTAAATGCACCACGTTGACTAGCAACATCAATAATAGTTTTTAATGCATTTAGGTCTTGAACAGTAAGATCCGGAGCTGCTTGAGGTGCTTCACCTGTTGCTTCTGGAGCTGCTGCTTCATTTACTTTAGTTTCTTCTGACATAATTATCTCCTTAATAATAGTAGTATTTAACTGTCGTTGTTTATTTGTATTTTAAAAGTGGACAAGCCAGCATAAAGTATGCAAGCTCTTTACCGTCTTCAAACGCTACATTAAGCATAGAGTTGACTTGATTTTGCTCATCTACCTTTAAAACTTTACCTACGTAAAACCTTCCTTTAAGGTTTTTTCGTATCCATTTATTTAATGCTTCTTCCATATTATAGGTATAATTAATGGCTATAGACTCAAAGTGCTTAGGCTGAATCTTAGTTCTCCTAAGGCCAAACACATTCAATGGATTTGGTTCTTTAAGTTTTACCATTAAGCGGCATCCTCATAGTGAGTAGTTATACCAAACGGTGCTTGTAAACTCCTCTCATGATTTGAATGAATAACAAATACTGTTTCACAGTAATCTTCGTCACCCCAACTACCCCATGGGTAACCATCTGTAAACATAATAAACTTTTTAGGTTGTATATCATGTTCTTTCATGTATTCCCAGTTGCAGTCAAATTCAGTTCCACCGCCACCGATAATTTCGTAGTCTTCTAATCTTTCACCACCGTCTGCACTAAACTCTGCTTCGTTATAAACGGCTGTATCAAAACACCATAATTTAATATTATAGTCTTGATACTCATCCATAATACCTTGTACTTCACCTAAGAAGTCTTCTGCTTGTTTATTACCAATTGAACCAGACATATCAACAGCAACACAAATGTCAATTGTTTCGTCAAAGTTCTGTCCAGGTAGTACAGCACTCATATGCCAACCTTTACGTGAAGGACGCATAAATGTAAAATCGTTTTTAATAGTACTCTGAATTTGCTGACGTAAAATTTCACGCCAATTCATTTTAGGCTCTGTAAGTTGAGTAATCATTCTTTCAACTTCTTTAGGTGTGTTTCCAGCACCTGACGACTGAGCCGCTGTCATCATATTTTCTTTAATTTCATCACGGATTTCGCGTAATTGTTCTTTTGAGTACTTAGGTTGTTTTGTAGATTTATTACCGTTACCACCGCTTTCTTCTTCAGCTTCTCCGTCTTCGCCTTCCCAGTCTAAATGTTCATCAAGCAATTCGCCTAGTTGTTCAAGTAACTCTTTACCGTTTTCTTTTGCTTGTTCATAAATGTCATCATATACTTCTTCAGAAGACCAACCGTCATATTTAAAGTCTTGGAAACAATCAATAAAGGTAGGCTTCTGTCCAATACGATCACGAACAAGTAAATTGTTTACAATATAGTCGGCGGCAATATTATGTATTTGAGGATCTCTATCTTCTCTACGTGTTAAGTGATCAAATACACAGTGTAAGATTTCGTGTGCAATAACAAATTCAATTTCTTGATTTGACATTGCATTAAAGAATTGTGTGTTAAAAAATAAGTTTCTACCGTCTACAGCGGCAGTAGGCAACCAATCGTCTGCGGATTGAATACGTAAACGTGTAGCCATATTACCAAAGAATGGATGACGTAACAAAAGACCAATACGTGCAACAATAATCCTATCCATTACATCTTTACGCATTTCTTCTAATGCTTCGGGTGTAATATCCGGGTCGGGTGTCCAGTGTTTAGTTCCTGCAACGCTCATGTGCTATATCCTCTTTGCATTGTTTATACTGTTAGTATATAGTAAATCGACATAAAAGTCAAGAAGAAATGGACGTTTTTTGTACGGGAACGTCCAAACCCAACACACCTTAAGACCTTGTTTGAGCGGCCTTAATATACTTTCCAAAACGCTCATGGAACTCATCAAAACAATCAATTTCGTCTGGATCAATAGGCAATTCATATTGTGTCAACGCCAATTTCATACCCATAACTACCAGTTCAGTTTCGAAGTTATCCATTGCAAAACGTAAAAAGTTATTAACTTTATCGTTAAACTTCTTATCGTTTTTATCCGAGCTTTCTTTTAGTTCGTAGCAAAGTGAAACAGTGAGGGAATACATAGCACTGATTTCTTTCTGTTTCAACTCATTTACCTTACCATCTAAAATATCTGATGGGTTAGGCATAGTTGACGCTACTTTACGGTGTGCCATAAACTTAACAGCAAGACCTTCACCAATGGCACCTGATACAAGGTCGGTTGTAGTTTCTGCATCTAAGTCATCATCTAACAACTCGGATACAAAAGTCCACGAACGTGGAGTTGCAAAAGAACGGCTTGGACTTTTTGGATCAAAGTCATATAAGTCTTTCTTTGCAAACTGTAAGTAACCTGCAACATCAGCATGGATATTGTGTTCTACAGCCCACTGGAACCAATCGTCAAATGATACAGTAAGTTCTAAGTGAACAAAACGGTTTGCCAACGGTGCTGGCATTCTGTATGTTACACCTTTATCTGCATCACGGTTACCTGCCGCAACAATTAGTACATTGTCTGGCAGTTTGTAAGTGCCAATCTTACGATTAAGAATAAGTTGATATGCAGCCGCCTGTACACTAGGTGCCGCAGAATTCATTTCATCTAAGAAAAGAATAATATATTTGTGCTTCTTTGCAAATTCTTCTGTAGGAAGTTCTGCAGGCGGAGCCCAAACCATTGTATTCTCATTACTATTGAAGTAAGGAATACCTTTAATATCAGTTGGCTCCCATAATGACAAACGAATGTCAGTTACATGGGCATCAAGGTCATTACCAATTTGGTGTACAATCTCTGATTTGCCAATACCTGGGGGACCCCATAAAAAGATCGGACGCTTCTTTTTCATTGCGTGAAAAATACTGCTCTTTGCTCTGTTAGGAGTGATTTGTCGAATAGCTACGTTTTCCATATGTATTACCTCTCTTGGTGTATTTCAGTTATCAGTGCTAATTTCTAACTATGTATATATAATACGCTCAATAAGGGACAAAGTCAACCTTTTTTGGCAGATAATTAATTTTTTTCTTGTCTAGATAATGCTTTGGCTAGTCCGTACTTGCGTAGATCTCCTGAAAAGAGACCCAATTCGACAGCCTTTCGTTCGCTTGTAACAAAGATACTATGTCTTGATATGTAGTAAGGACAGTCATAAAATTTGTCTAAGAATATAATAATTTGTGTAGTTATAGGCATATCGGCAGGATAAGGTATTTCGTATGTGGCTAATTGTATAGTGTTAATAACATCAAAGCCTGTTTCAGTAAGACGCAAACCTCCGGTTGTTTTTTCTCTTGTATTTTGCCACCACAACGGCATGTACTCGGCTACAGCTGCATCGTTCACAGTTTTGTCAAGTTGTTTTAGAAAGACCTTAGTGTATGTCTCTTTCCAGTTCATTCTGTCGTAACAATCTCACCAGAGGTTAACATTACAACTGTAAAGTCCTCACAGTTGAATAGATCGTTAAGTTTTTTTGATAAGTTTATTGCATGTCCTGGATTTGAAAAGGAAACTTTTTTATATTTTGGTCCAGGATAATTTGTGATAGCATTTAGACTTTTAAGATTAAAAGGTTTGTTTTTATAAAATACAGCCCATATTGCTTCTGCATCTAAAATTTGTTCAGCACGATAAGTTTTCTTATCTATATGCTCTAAAAGTATTTTTGGTTTAGGTCTGCTCATATGCGTAATCCTTAATTATGTACGCATATATTTATCTCTTTTTATTGGTAAACTACGTAGTTTACTTCCAGTCGCCACTTCCGCCATCTAAGCTCACTTGTATAACTTCGTCATTACCCTTGCTGTATGACGCTATAAGACGCTCTAAATCGCCTTCTAAGCGTGACATAGTGATACCTAATGTATACGCTAATGCCTTTGCTTCTGTTATACTAAGTTTAACTTCTTTAGCGTTCCCGCTGTCAGCAACCTTTACCTTTTGTAAGAATTGCTGAATAGGGAATGTGTTTAGTGGTTCATTTTGCATTTTCAATACTCAATGCTTGACGCATTTCAATATCTGTTTTGAATGGACCTTTAAAGTCGTAACGCTCAATTGTAATTAGTTTAGGACAAAAACTTTTGACCCATCCCTTATCAAAATGTATAATATAATAACCTGCACAATACAGACTTTTACTTTTATTACTTTTAGTAAACAATGGTAATTTATTTTTTACATCATACAAACTATTATAAGGAACACAACTTGTTGGAAAGTTATACACTTCTTTAGTTGGAACTTCTTCTGGTACAACTTGTGTAATAGCATCTACAAAAACATCTTTACCAAATGTTTTCTTTAAGGCACGTTCGCTATCAAAATATTGAGTTGCGGCACCCGAACTGAAAAGATACTTGTCTTCTGATAATGAAAGAGTTCCTACTCGTTCTCCATCACTTTCAACAATCCAAAATTTATCTTTTAAAATAGTCTTTGCTTTCATCATTTATTCCTTACTCCGGATACCTTGCATTTAGCGGTTCTGCAAAGTATTGTGCTTGATCTGCAATACGTTGCATATCCCACTTAGCACAAAATTTCATAAGACGCATACCTACTTGTTGTACTTCTTTGGGCTTTGCGTTTTCTTCAATAGTGTTATTAATTATCTCTCTAATGTCTGTAGGTTGTGCTGTTAAGTCACATAGTACAACATTACGAGTATAATCATCTAGTACACGATGTTCAGTACCTTCATGATCAGTCCAACGTTGTAACATCATGTTATTCCAATTAAAGCCTTTGCTGTCTTTGTCTTCAAACGCTTCTATAAGACCTACTTTGTTCTTAGTGCCTTTTTTACGTACACCTGGATATGCACTAAACACGTTGTCACTAGTGTCGCCACGCATACACTTTTCAAACAACATAAATGCAGGGTCAGGTGCAGGCTTAGCCTCTTTAGTTTTCTTGTCAATTACAGGATTACCTTTCTTATCAAAGTAACCTTCATGTGTAATAGTAACGTCTTGAATGCCATTGTACTGTTTTACATTAGGTGCAATAAGTTGTGCAAAGTCACCGTCAGTACTAATAATAACATGATTATCATTAGGATGTGATTGTACCCAACCTGCAATAAGATCATCTGCTTCTAATTGCGGATGTTGCATAACTGTACAATTAGTCTTAGTATCTACAAAGTTTTTAAACTCGTCAAAGATCTCCCAAAACACTTTATCTTCTTCAGACTCAGTAACAGTCATCTTATCACGTGTAACTTGTCTATTACGCTTGTAAGGTTCGTAAAAGTCTTTACGCCAGCTACGTCCTTCTAAACAAAATACAACATGATCTGCTTCAAAGTCTTGCCATGCCTTTTTAACACCACTAAGTGTGATGTGTAAAGCCATGCCTACTTTAGTATCTAAGTCGCCACGAACTACGTGTCGAGCTCTAAAAAAAGTGTTTGCTGTATCTACTAATACATAAGTTGCCATTATATTGCCTTTAGTGTTGTGTTAATAACTATATTGTACGCTCTTTTGCATACAAAGTCAAGCATTAAGATACTTCGCTTTTGTCTTTATCTAACGGAACTACGTTAATATAGCCCATATCTCTATCAATACTTTGGCCTTCTTCTTCAAGCATTTGAATTACAATACTTCTAAACCACTTGTCGATAATTTCTTCGTTAGTTTCGCCTTTATATCCTGCATCCAATAGTTGTTCAATAAACTCGTTATTCCAATCAAGTTCAAAAAACCCATTTCTAATGTTTTCAGGATTGACTTGTGTATCTAATACAGCAACCCAAGGTTTGCCTTTTGCTGTAGCGGCTGCTTTTTCTTTATCAAGAATAGCTCTACGCTCTTGTTCTGTAGTTTTTACATCTTCTACAGTTTTTTCTTTTGTGGCAAAAGGATTTAATTTATTAATTATATCTTTCATTTACAGTCCTGCCTTCCGAGCTCTATGCTCTGGTGTTTCAATTGGTGCATTCATTGCACGTTCATGTTGTTTATTATGGTACCTATCAAGTTCATTTCGACTAAGTCCCCCATGCATTGCCGAAAAGGTCGATATGGAGTCTTGGTGTAAACCTCCATCCTTGCGCCATACATAATTCAGCCACTTCTTTAACGTTAAGTTTATATTCTTCAGAGCGTCCTCCGAGCGGCATAAGATATACCGGACACTCGACCCCGGCGCTCCTATACTCAGCAACAGCTCTTTTAACTTCTTCAACGTCAATGCTATCAGCCACAACAAACTTAAGATAAAGTTTACTATTAAGAACACTGAAATACTCACTAGCAATATCAGGGTTAATAGCATCCTCCCAGCGTTCTCCGCTGACACTAAGTTTTGGGGAACAACTCCAAGTGACTTCAAATCTGTCTTGATTGTTAAGATAGTCTCTAAAATCAGGTCGTAACTTCTGCGAAGTATTTGTTTCAAATGTAACATTTTTTAAGTCCTTCATACGCGGGTGTTCTAATAGCTCTGTATAGAATCTTTGCCACCCTAACAAAGGTTCTCCGCCTGTGAATATTAAATGAATATCTTGTCCATTATCTAATGTCCACTGTCCGTTAGGAGTCAAACTCAATAAGTGTTCAACTACTTCATCTACAGTTCTATCCATCATAAACTTTTTAAATTCTGGATAGATACTTGCATATGTATCACAGCCTGTATGTATTACAGGTAAGTCTGTAAATTTTTCAACAGTGTTAATTATATTGCTGTCAAGTAATTCTTTTACTTCGGGATTATGTTTTACACCGTCTGCTCTAGCAGGTGTCCCACGTTCTAGTCCAAAGTTCATACAACGAAAGTTGCAACCGAATGTACGTAGGAATACACTAGGCACACCTACAAACTTGCCTTCACCTTGTACGCTATAAAACGCTTCTGAATATCTTAATTTCATATTATCTACTTTCCACAAGCATATTCTTGTTGTAATTTAATATTGTCAAAGAACTCTTTCTTTGTACCAGCGTCATCCTTAAACGCACCACGCAACACAGTTGTTTGTGTAAGACTGCTAGTTGCCATAATGCCTCTATTCTCACAACAACCGTGTGTTGCTTGAATATAAACACCTAAGTGTTCTGCATCTGTAACTTTTTGAATTTCACGTGCAATTTCGTTTGCAAGTTCTTCTTGTAGTGTTCCACGTCTAGCACACCACTGTGCAATACGTGTGTACTTGCTTAGACCAATTAATTTGTCTGCGGCAATAATACCAATGTATGCAACACCTGCTACTGGCTGGTGATGATGTGAACACATACTTTTTAGTTCCGAACGCACTACTAGCATACCTTCATAACGGTCTGTTGAATCGTTTGGAAATGATGTTGCACTTGGTGCTGGATCATAACGTCCTGCCATAATTTCATTGTAGTACATTTTAGCAAGACGCCTTGCTGTACCTTGGCTGTTAGGATCATTAATTCGATCAATTAACAGTGCATCTAACACACCTTCAAAAGCTCTAGTTGCTTCGTTAATTAATTCTTCTTTGTCGTGTTTTTGTAGCACTTTTGAAATGTTGTCACCCGCCCAATAACGAATGCCAGCATCTTCTAACTTTGCTCTAATTTGTCTTACTTTACCCATTTTAATCTCCGATGTTAAGGCAGTGGATTGCCGTTTAAAATACAATGTACAATATAATTTACATTATACATTGTATTTAGGTTTTTGTCAAGTATTTTATGCAAAATACTTTTCTAACATTTCTAAGCGATCATGTGCTGTAGCCATTTGATCTAATTCTTTTTGTATCGTTTCGATAATATCAGAATGTTCTCCAATGCCTACAACTTTTTGCATGTATACTTCAATATTAGTTTTGTGCAATTCTATCTCCGCTTCAGCGTGTAGCCTTGCCGCTTTAATCATTTGTTCCTTCAAGTCCATAGTTCCTTTCCTTAATATTTTTGTTTAGATGGAATGACGCCCCGTACGCCGCCTTTCGGATCTTCCATGTCTCCATCACGACGGAAGATTAAATGTACATGCGGATACATAACTGTCTGTCCCGCACTAGTACCTATATTTAAGCCAATGTTATAACCTGTTATAGTAGTCTTATCTGACTCAACATTGTCATTTCCCATTGATAAAGCAAACTTAAAACATTTATTAATTTCGTCTTGTGTTGCTTCTTTTGGTACTATCAATAAGTGTCCTTCGGTTACCGGATACTTATCTTCAAACACTACAAAGTCTCTAGTGTCTAAAAAAACTTTACTCCATGGTGCTCTGCCATCTTGCTGAGCTTTTTCTAATGTATCATGCATCATACGTGCCTACTATTTCCCAAGGATAAACTAACCAAATATCTTCATCTGCTTTGTTAACTTCGTGTGCCGAATAATTAACACCGTCAAAATTACTTGCAAGGTTTTCAGTTAGTGTAGCAAATCTTACATTTTTATTCCATACAGTATCCCAACTACTTTCGTTAGGTAAACAACTTGCCTGCCAATCTTGTTTGATCCACTCAAGTGTTGCACCTGTATCGTTAATATCGTCTACAATTAAAATATTTTTACGTTTGTTAACGTCCCAACGGCTTTTAGTTACAGCACGTTCTTCTTCGTCAACGTAACCAAACGCATCACTAGACATCCAACAGTTGCTTTCCTGATGACTATCTCCATCACGTAATGCTACTTTAAGTGCTTCACAACGAACGCCTAACATATGCGACAGTATTGTAGCAGGCACATTACCACCACGTGTAATACCTACAATATAGTCTGGCTTCCAGTTATCTTTCTGCATCTGCATTGCGATATCGATACACATTTTTTCAACGTGTCCCCATGTGTAATAATGTTTCTTCATTCTTCTTTATCTCCGGTCTTATAAAATTGTATAGTAGGTGTAAAACGCCATGTATTTCTAAACCCAGTTGCTGAATGTAGTAAGTTACCTTTAAATATCACTAACCTTCCTGGTATAGGTGCTATTGAAAGTACAACAGGATAATCTAATGTGTCCGTTTTAATTTCTTTACTATCATCTAACATATCAGCGGGCATTATAAATTTAGTTTCGCCGCCTTCGTTTATGTCCCAATACTGGTTTGCATAAAAAATAGCAGTCCACCCGTCTTCGGAATCTTCGTGATACATTGCATTTTCACGTGGTCCAAATAAATTAACGTGATGCCTGCCTTCTGGAATATCTTTTAGTTCCGGAATGTTTTTACGGCAATAGTCTTCAACTACTTTATACCAGTTGTCGTTACCTTTACCTACGTTAACCATCCCAGTAGGTGCTTGAAAGTTTTGTAATGACATTTGATCAATACTTCCATAGCCATAGTTCAGTGTTGTAACTTCAGCCGCTATTGCATTTAGTTGCTCTTCTGTAAATATGTCGTCATATGTTTGTATGTCGCCATTAAAGTAATTAGTATGTTTCAAACAGAATTCCTTTTATATTCATCAACTAGTTCATCTGAACTTAATCTCTTGCCAATTGTTCTTTTGTCACCATTTGCAAGTGTTCTTTCTATAACACCACTATTGTATTCAACATCAGTTACAGGCCCGTGTTCAAAATCCTCAGGATTAGTTTCATACCACATACTTTTTGTAGTATGTGCATGTATAGATTTGACTTGTTTAGCCCAAACTTCTGCTTCCAATTTCACTCTTTGCCTTTCAACAACATCATTATATTGACTCATCATATTAATCCTTAGTGAGGTATGTCTCACTATCTATCCACCGATAACCGGTATTTTTAATCCAAGGTAAAAATCCCCAACTCTTGGCTTTCTTACCCATATAAAATAAACTCCAACATGGAATCTCATTTCCATTGGCGTCTTTTTCTAATTCTAAAAAGTGTAAGTCGTCTGACTTACGATATCGAAAGTGTCCTGGTCCTCTCCATACTTTATGGGAACCGCATACATGTCCTTCACGAGCATATATAGGAAGATTTTCCCAATAGCCACCTTTAAGAATTAATGTTGCATAACTCCACGGATGATCATGGAGAACGTCTTCATCGCTTTTTAAAACTTTGTGTAATGTGATATTAAACGGAAAGTTCTTTCTGTCTTTTAAGAAAAGATAGTAGCGAACTAAGTATGGTTCGTTACTGTCTCTGTCTTTAATTACACGTTTACGTCCTTTAAAAAAGTTTAGCATTAGGTCGAACCCTTTATAGTTTCTAATGTTTCAATTTTTGCTAGTTCGCGTTCGTATGCTTCTGCGGCACGTTTTAGTCCTGCATACTTTTCTTCTTTTTCAATATCTCTACTTACAACACCTAGTACACGTTGTAGATCTTTAATAGACTGCATAACGTCTACACCGCCTACTTTTAATTCACCTTCGATACTAACATTACCATTGTTTATGCCAGTAGTATAAATTGATGAAGGATCAGTACTAAAACTATCATCCCAACTAGAAGTGTTTATAGTAATACTGTTATCAGTATACAATGTGTCATTAGTATAAATTGTTTGTAAGGTATCTGCACCTGATCCAAGGTCAATTGTATATGTTTCTGTATCATCGTTCATTACTAATCACCGTATACAAGTCTTTACCGCTAAAGAATTCTTTATTAAGTTTAGATACTTGTTTTGCAATACTTGGAAGGAAAGACTCATAGTTTTCTATGTATTCAACTATTTGGGCAACGACTTTGTCTTTGTGATGTAAGTATGCATCAAAGTCTTCAGTCCATTTGCTGTCGTATTTAAATTCAGGCAGTGCCATTTCACTGTAACTTAGTCTATCTGGCACCATAGGTATAGCATTAACTAATGCTCCTTCATACCAACTAATACCTAATGTTTCTTGTAGGTTAGCACTAAACACAATTTTAGCTTCGCCTAGTAAATTGTGATATTCATTTTTTGTAAGTTGTTGTTCTTGACATACTACAAATTCATATTGAGGTAAACGTTCTTTTAAGTCTCTAAAAATATCAACTTGTTTTTCAGGAGCAACTCGATGCGGGAATAAGATTAAATCTTTCTTCTCCATACCTTTGTAACTATCTAAACTGTTCTTTAGATATTCCATAGGCCATCCTACACGTTTCATTTTAGTTTGATCAACTACACCCATTTCGAGTGCAAACGTTTCTGCAAACATATCCCAATGAAATTCACTTGCAAAAAAATTGTCATCGTAACATTCAAACATTGAATATTCTGCATGTCTGACCCAAGGTTTATCTCCTATAAGTCTGCCTAGAAAATCTTGTGGATCATAACTGCCAGCATGCCACAAGCCGCCAACACAAATATCAACGCCTAATAGTTCTGCCATGTAACGAAGTTGTATAACAGTAGGATTCCAAGCATCAGTGTATAGGAAATAATCACCATCATTAATAGTTCCGTTACAAAACATTTCCCCTATTTTTTCTAACTGTTTGCTTTTATAAACATTTGTACCGCCGAAGTTAAGAAACGCCCCGGGTGTTGTAGCCTGAGGAGTATCTCCACCACTAACAACTTCTACTTTTTCATTCGTAGCTCGTTGCAGTTGCTTTGGAAGATGTTCTTTCCATTGTTTAGTATAGCGTGTATCAACTGCTTCAATGTCTACGATATAGATAGTCATTAGTTCCTCCGGTTGTTTATATTGTTACGTCCTGCATTGCGAGCTTTTGCACGAAGCCAGCCTTGGTATTTTTTATATGCTTCCCATACAGGTGCACCTTCTTTGTATAAGTCTTTTTCATTAAAGACTTTACCTTCAAAGCGACAGTAGTCGCGAAACTTGTCAAGATCGTCATAGATATCCATAACTTTCGGAAAGTTCTTTGCCATTGTAGTTTTCCTTTTGATAATAGCATTTAGGGTTTTGGGTAAAAGATTTGACAGCCATTCTCTCCATCTTCGGAGACATCAATCTCAACAAAGCGGCCGGGATACTTTGCTGAAATTTGTGAATATAGATCGTCTGCGATCATTTCACACGATTTGTAATCTAGTACGAGCACCGCACCGTCGGAATCATTATAGAGCTTTTCGAGCCATCTTTTGAACTGGATGAATTCGATGTCTCTATCGTCATGGAACACTTCGATACGCACCCTGAAGTGGAAAATATGACGATGAGGATAACCAAGGAACGAAACGTCCATGTCATCGCCTGTTGCAAGTTTTGGGTCATCTAGTGCCGCCGGATATTTATGAATACCTTCTTTTCTAAAGGTTACCCATATACTCTTTTGTGCATTATTTATTGCTTTTTCTTCAGCCATTTTATTATCTTCCTCTCTCATTCTACGTACCATGTAGTCGTAATAACGTTCTTGCATTGTTTATATTATACTTTCATTTAATAACTTTGTCAAGGCCATATTTGCCCCAATCGGTAAATTTTTCTCTATCCATTAAGTCATGTAGACTATGACACCAAACACCTGGGTTACTTGCTTTAAAGTCTTTGTCGTCAATCTTAACCATAGTATTATAGTTCCACTGTTTCACATAAGGTACTACAACACGTATTTGCGGAATAAAGTTATCATACTCTACTAATCCGCCTTCTAAGAACCATTCTAAGTTAATAGTACTTGGAATATCTAAACTACATAAGTAGCCTTCTTTTACAAATTCTAAAATGTATTTGTCCCACTGTTCGAACTCGTCTGCTGTTTTTGGACTATATGAATGATTTGCACCAAAGAATATGTGCTTACACTCTAACTTGTTATAGTATTCAAGTATAGTTTCGATGTCTTGGATGCCGTCTACAAACAGTGTTTGCATACCAAATGCCGGGGTCTTTTCAACTTCTACACCTACAAATAAAACAGGTGTTTCTAAAACGCCTTCATCATAATCTCGTTTCATGTCTCTTTCAGCCTCTTTTCTAATCTATATATTTCGTCTTTGAACCATAACTTTTTGGTCTTTAACATATTAATTTCAGTGTCGGTTGCAAACTTATTATAACGATTAATTATGTTATCGTCAAGTTCTCTATGACGCTTATATAAAATATCTAATTGATTCGCTATTTTTTCGTGTTCGTCACTGTAATTGCTCATCCTCAAGTTCTCCTAACTTACTTTCTTGTTCTTCAGTATATTCGCCAGCTTCTAATTCTTCTTGTTGTGACGATTCTTCTACATCAAACAATGCGTTAAAATATGTACTAGAATTTACAGTCTTTTTACCAATAGCACCTCTAGTACCAGGTATGCTCATCCAAAATTTACTGAACTCTTCGATAATTGCATTTGCTTCATCTCTATCATCTGTCATAAAGATTGCTTCGACTATGTCTTTAAAGTAAACTCTATCAAAACGTTCGTCTACTAACATCTTAGGAGTTATACCTGCATCATACTGTCTGTTTGCTTCTTGTACAGCATTGATATGACTCCATACATTGTGACCCATTTGTATTGCATAACTAAATGAATCCCAAGATGTTTTACCTTCTTTACCTATTTTGTTTAGATCACCGGGCTTATAGTAACATACATCATTTACAAGCATACCGTCAGTTACTGGACTATCTTCAAAGTTTTTAAAGATACCGTCTTGTAATACAGCATCGCGGAATGTTCTAGTATCAGTTGCATATTTTTTATCATCTATACTAGGCACCATTCGATAAGTCCACTTACCTCTATCAGGTGTTTCGTTTTGAATGTATACTTGCCCGTTTGCTGTAGCAAGGAAAGGACTAGCACAATCAAATGTAACCATAAAGTTTGGGTTATGATACTTACGAACAGCTCTTTGTATGTCTGTTAGTAATGTAGCCCATTCTAGTTTACTTGTACCTAAGAAGTGCATTACATCATGTACGCCTTGTTCCAGTAGTCCGTCGAATCTCAATGCAACTAGACGTTTAAGAACCAAATGTACATCACACATATTCTGACCACCCATTGCCCAGCCATTAAAATGTTTGTCTGGATATATGTTAGGATCACAATAGTCTTTCATTTGCTGATACCAATCTTCTGCATCAGCATGATTCTCGCCTTGTAATACATTTAAGAATTTACAAGCACCTGTTCTATGCTTCATCCAATAGTCATTGTTTATACGTGTTGCTTTTACAGCCTCATCATATGTACTAATGCCAGTGGCTTTTGCACCTTCGGGTGAACGTGCTACCCAGGCTGGAATATCAAGGACCATACCATAGTCCATATATGCATCCATCCAACGTAAAACACCGTCACGTTTCTTTTGTGCCTTTGGACAGTTAGGATCTTTCCAGTCTCCTTCCCAAACACCTTTACCAATTTGGAAACCACCTGAGTCTCCAAGTATCCATGTGTTTGCTCTGTCTCTATTACGCACCATATCTTCTTTTGGGACGATTTTATTTGTATCTAAGTCAGCATGACCTGCTGAATATAGTGTCCACTTGTATGTAAACGCACCTTCTTTTTTATTAAGATAGTTTAGACTTTCTACACCATTATTCCAATTAGCAGGTATACGAGCATCTTCAATATATGGACCTTTTACAGGATCTAGAAATCTCTGCTTGCCTACATACGTTGCATAAAAACCACTTAATGCTGGAAGAAAATGTGCATAGTCATTTTGTTCTGCTGTTAAGTCTTTACGCATATTCTACTTACTCTGTGCTGGCAAAATGTAATCGTATTTTGCTAAGCCACTGTCTACAGTAATCATCATAGCACCTTGATTGGAAATACTCATTGTAATATTACCATCTAAGTTTAAGATAGACTGTACTTGTGCTACAGGCCAACTCCAAGTATGACTTAATTCACCTTCAACAGCATGTTGGAAGATAAAACTACCTGCGTGTGTACTTGCATCACCAAAACTAAACACAAGATTACCATCAGTAGTTGTTACATTAAATGTAGGCTCTTCGGCGTGTGCAGCACTTTGTAACTTCATACGTGCAATACTTGCCATGCTTGGTTCAAATGTTACGTCCCATGATGCACCTTTAAACTTAACAGTCTTTAGTTTTTCTTCAATGATTGCTTTGTTCATAAAGCGATAATCATTTTCAAAGTCACCTGTTGCATTTTCAAAGTGGATGTGTGTTGGGATAGTTTCGCCATTGCGGTCTGCTTGAACTACTTCAAGTTTTGCGTTATCTTTGTATTCTGGATTCTTTAAATGCAAACTTAGTTTGTCTAAGTTAGGCATACCAAACGTTCCAATAAACTCTGATACAGGGTTATGTGTAGTTGCTGTTAAAATAACTGATCTGTCTTCTGCCATTGCATCAATAGCCGTTTCTGTTTCAGCGTTAACTTTAACCAGTGATAGAAAACCTAGTGCATGTGTGTGTGCGACTACGTCTTGTAATATATCTTTCATTTATATTCTCCTATGTTAAGTTCTATTATAAAGTATATTTAGGTTTTTGTCAAGCATTAATTTTATTTCTGTCTGTCAGAAACACGTTTTCGTAGGTCGCTCGAACTAAACCTATGATCTCGTTTGTTAAAGAATATTTCAATATCACGTTTTCTGCAGATATCTCTGCCGGTAAACTCTTTATCTCTATATTCTTCGCCTAGGATACGTACATGTATGGTATACATACTTAAAATATCTTCTAGGTCTTGTTCAGTTCCGTAAGGAATGATTTCGTCTACATATCCTACTGCTTTTAATTGAGTATATCGTTCAACAATAGTTTGTATAGGACAGTTCTTTTCAGGTCTGTCCATACTTGGATCAACTTGCAATCCAACAATTAGATAATCACATTGTTCTTTTGCTTCACGTAACATTTGTACATGACCTGCATGTAATAAATCAAATGTACTACATGTGAATCCTACTCTATCCATTAGTGCATTTCCTTTAAGTTTGTTACACACACAGCCTGTGAGCCTACAGGATAATATCCATCAGTACTACCTAGTTCTAAAGATAAGTATTCTCTAGCCTTAAAGCACTCAACCATTGAGTCAAAACGACCCTGTTCTTCAGCTATTGGATGACCGTGAAATGTAAGAGTGATGTATACTAATACCCATTCCATAACTAATCCTCGTAATTTTCTGCTAATTGTCTTAGCATTGCAATTAATTCTTCAATGGTATTTAGGTCTTGACTATTGTCAGTATCTATTTCCAATTGTATATTAACTTTCATTTTATTCTCCGAAGTCAAACAAACTATTGAATGTATTATTACGTTTAGTATCTTCTAAAGGATAATCTAACACACCAATTAAGTTGTCTAACTTATTATCAATAATAGTTTCTGCCATTGCCGCATCGTCAAATGGCAGGTCCTTAAACCATTCAGGAAGTCTTAGCTCATCAGTTGGATAAGCAACACTTGTATATCCTAAAGGGTTTTGTTTTAGTTTACAAACAATAACTTTCATACCGTCAACAATCTCTTGTGAGTATTTGTCTCCGTTCATACGCTTCAGCGTATTCCAGTTAATGCTTGCCCGTACATGGCCTGGCATATTTGCCTTACCTTGCTTTTCTTCTAATCGCTTATAGTGACCTACTTTGTTTGCACGTTTCGGACTACCTTTTTCCCAACCAGGACGTTCACTGAATTCTTTTCTAAATACAGTAATACGTTCAAGTATTTCATCTTGCGGTACGTCTGTTAGTACCATAAGTAATATCTCACTTAAGAACTCTTGCATAAACACAGGTGTATCTGATCTACGTAAGTCTAAGCCCATTGCTTTAACCTTACCTGCTTTACCGTCAATATCTGTTCTAAAGCCTTCGTTGTCAATAACTAATGCCGCATAACGCTTCTTAGTAATATATAACCCAGACTGTGCAATAATTTCACGTCCTGCAGCAATAACATCTGAACGGCTCTTTGGACAATGAAATGCTTTCATCATAAAGTCGCCAAACGTTGTATTTGCTTTTTCGCACACCTGATCCATAAGGGTAATTACATTATCTTTATCCCAAGGAATCTTTCCTGCGTCAATGTCATTTTTTAAGATTGGATAAGCACTAAAGTAACAAGAGTCAGTATCACCATATATCATTGCTTCACCAACATGGTCATATGTGCCTGTAATAACTTTGTTAACTTCTGCACTCATGTGTTTAACAATAGTACGACCTGTTAGTGTTGTTGATTGACCAATACGTTTATCAAAGAACCTACAACCAGGATTAAGAATAGCACCATACAAACTGTTTAAGTTAATCTTTTTAACTAACTGTCGCTTATCCCAATATTCTGTTTCAACAGCATTACCGGCATCTTTTGCTTTCTTAAGTTGTGCTTGTAAGTCTTTACGTTCACTATACCATCTTGCAAGAATACCCGGAATAACACCTTCAAACTCTGTTGTAAAGATTGTACCATTAGCACTAAGCATCCATGGATTGTTATTGTCAAAAATAATCTTGTACAGTTCAGCACCACTAAACACTTCAGTCTGTCCGTTTTCAAAGTCAACAGTAAGAGCAACGTCACGTTTCTGTTCCATGACTGCTTCATATTCTTCTGTACTAAAACGTCCTTCCCAACTTCCTGCAAACGACTTTTTCTTTAAGCCCATATCTTCTTGTACACGAGCATCTGACATCTCAGGACGTATTTGTCCAATAATAGTTTCGGGTGCCATATTCAATGCACGAATTACTGACGGATACAGTGAATTCAAATCCATTGATGCAATCCATTTATGCAATCCTTTTTTCGGAAATGCTACATATGCACCAGCGGCTTGTGTGTTTTCGTCATCTCGCTTAGGTCTGTTAGGAACTTGTAGTCCTCTGTGATGTGCTTCGTTTACAATCGCTTGTTCTGTAACAGCAACAGCACCCATTGTGGTCTGTAGCAAAACAGTATTTGCGTGTGCAAGTTCGTTACTAAGATCAATAAATCTTAGTTTTTTGTCCAACTTGTCCAGTAGTGCGGTATCTTGTATGTTGTATTCGATGAACTTTCTAAAGTCATTGTTGTACAACTGGTCCAAAGTGCCTTCATAAGGGACTTTGTTTTCACCAACTTCGATTTCGCCAATGGCATCAAGTCTATATGTGTGTCGTTCTTCATATGTGTATTTACGATATAATTCTAAACTATCTAAATGCACTCTACCTATTAGGTCAAAGGTTACAGCTGATTTGCCATACTTTTCATATTCACGTTTTTTAGGTAACTGGCCCCACAGACAAAAACGTCTAGTGTCGTCTTTGCTTAGTACACGACTAGTTCTGTTTACAGTATACGGAATATCATAACCTTCACTGTTCCAACCTGACAAAATATCAGCATCTTCAATTAGTGTTAAGAAAGTATCAATCATTTCACTTTCTTGTTCAAACAGCATTACATTATCAATACCTTCTAGTTCTTTTTCAGCTTGTTCCATTGTAAGTGTCTTAGGCGGAACTGCTAAACACACCATTGTTTCTAACCACTGTAAGTATACAGATATAGAAGTAATAGGCATAAATGGATCAGCAGGATCGGCAAATCCACGCTCTGGATCAAAGTCTGTCTCAATATCAAAGAAAGCAATGTTTAGTTTAGGAGCATCTTGGTTAAGATAGTTTTCGCTTAAACATTGGAAAATAGGATTGATGTCGCTTTCAAAAAGTTGTTTGTCTCGATTAATTGCTACTTCTTTTCGAAAGTCTTTTGTATTCTTACAAACAATACGACTTAAAGGATCGCCATAAACGCTCTTATACTTACCGCGAGGGTCTTTATAGTAAAATGTATATTTTGCTTGATATTCATGGAAATGTCTTTTTCCATCTTTGCGTTCGACAACTCTGATAATGTCAGAGTCGCGATCAAATAGTGCGTCTACGTAACTCAATTATATTTTCTCCTGTTGCTTATGGCCAACTTAACCTTCATACATGCCTGACAATTGTCTTTGGCGTTATACAATATATAGCCTACTTAGTGCTATCATGTTCATAATAATGAACCAACCTGTAAGTACTAGTACCCAAGGTAGTCCACGTCGATATGCTCCAAAAAAACTTGCACAACTACCTACAAAATAGAACGGTATAAAAATATCCGGTCTAGGAGTAAGTACAGTCCATGTTAGTATGCTACTTCCAATAATAACAGCAACAGCACCAATCATTTCTGCATAGTGTGCAATGGGGTCGGATTTAAGACTATCTGTGTAAAAGTCTCTTATGCTTTGCACTTTATTTGTCCTTACCGACAGTAACGACCAATGTTTCCAAGTCGTCAAAGTCATTCGCTACTTTCTCCCAATCACCTTTTTGTGCAATCTTAATTGCTTTATTAATCATAGACGGTTTAATGTCTAGTTCTTCTGCAACAGCCTTAACTGTTTCTTTAAGACCCAAATTCAAGTCTTCTATTTCCTGCATCACGGTAACGCCTTCGTTTACCAGCCGCTCTAATTTGGCCTTCTCTTCGGGGCCGTAGGTCCTACTGCTCATAAGTTCTCCTTTGAGTTTAGTTTGTAATTAGTATATTATATAGGAAATTTGCTTAGAAGTCAAGCAATTATTTTGATTTAAATTCGTATTCTTTTAATTTACGATAAAGTTCATCTCTGATAAATGACTCTTTTTTGGCATTTTTAGTAGCAGTTGCGTACATAACTGCTTCTGCGTCTTTGCCGTAACGCTTCTCAAAATCGCCTTTATTTTTCTTCATGCCTTTTACAATCTTTTCCTTTTTCTTTTCTTCGCCTTTTGATAATGGTCTTTCTTTTATTAATGCCTCTAGTTTAGATACACGTTCTTCAAGTTGTTGAATACGTAAATCTTTGTCTGATGTTTCTGGAATTGGTTGATAATCTTGATCTGTTATTGTTTCTACTACACGATTTGGTTGTGCTTTAGTAACACCTGCAAGAGCAGCAAAATCGTTTACACTATAGTTCTTATCCATTTGTAAACTACCCTGTGGTACATCTACACTTTCTTGCACATAGTTTTTTGTGGATTCAGCACTTTGTTGCGGTTGCCCGCCATTAGCCATACCCATTAGTGCTTCTCTATCTGCTTGAGGATTTGAAGGAAATAAATCCTTCATCATTGAACTCATTTTGTAAAAGTCGTCTGCCATAATTACATCTTCACGCAGTTATCTACAGTCTTACCGCCTTTTTTCTTAGTGCCCATACGCTTGTAGCCTTTCCAGCATACTTTGCCATCAACACCTTTTTGCTTTTCTTCTGGGAGTGTAGTATAACTTGGATTCCCGCACTCTTTACAAACACTTTGTTTTGCTTCGTGTAGTTTATCCATTAATCCTTTTTTATACGGATCTTTTACACTTTCGGCATGCATAGCAGCCATGTGTGCTTTATATTTTTTAGTACCTTTTTTGTGTGGGCTTTTGCCTTCAACTGTAGGTTCTTGAGGTTCGTTAAATCTTAAATCATAATCTAATGAATGGAAAACGCTACTCATGTAGTCTGCCGCTTTAGTAATTTTAGCCTGTTGCCAACCTTCAATACCTTCTGCTTCTGTAACTTTTTTCATCATGTCGTGTAGTTCAATAGCATACTTTGCAATCTTGTATAAGTCTGCACGAGCCATTTGTACTTCATGGTCACGTTCAGCCATGTCTGCTTTATCAGCAAGACCTTCTTTAATGGCATCCACATAGCGTGGGTCGCCTTTCATTAATCTTTGATATGCAACAGTATTCATTCTCTTGTCTGCGGCAGTAACTTTCATTTTGTTTTTCTCATCATCTGGAGTTGTTATGCTTTTACCTAACCCTGTAATACCTTTACGTAATGAGTCAGGATCTGTTACTTTACCTGTTACTTGGTAACCTTTTGCAAACCCTTGAGCAAATGCTCCTTTAGGTTTTTTGTCTGGATCTACTTTAGCCATTTTATTGTACCCTCTTAATTGCTTTGCCGCCCATGATATTATTTTTCATATCAAGTGCATTAATAGCGGTTCCGTCTTTATTTTTCTTTTGTGGCGCTATTGGAACGCCATTTTTATCACGTTTTATTTTAGCATTAGCTGCAATTGGATTAGCAACTGATGCCACGTTACCTGATGCTGTAGCACCTACAGTAGCACTCTCTGTTGCAAGATCTGATTCACCAGCTTTAGTAGCATAATCCCAAATCTTTTTACCACCGTATAGTATAGCAACAGCAGCTAACCCTGGAATTGCATATTTAGATGCAAAAGCTGCAACTTTAGCAAATCCTGGACCACCCAATGCGGCAGTTATTTGATCTTTTATAGCATCGATACTATCTGCACCTTTTGCTATTAACTCGTCAATATTATCACCAACAGCGTCAATTGCATCGCCTGCTTTCTTAGCAACATATGCTCCGCCACCTACTGTAGCAGTTGCAACTGGGTGCTTAATTGGTGCTTTAGCAACACCTTTTGCAACAGCACCTGCGCCTTTAGCAGTTTGTTTAGCAGCCTGTTTGCCTAATTCTTTTGCGCCTGCGGCTGCCGCACCTCTTTTTGCAATTATCTTTGCACCCTGTTTTGCTAACCAAGGACCAGCAATTCTTGCTCCTGCAATAATACCGGGTATTAATAATGCAGGTAATGCTTCGTCTAATTGATTTGACTTATTTTTAATTGATGTAATTTCGTATATCTTCATTTTAAATCCCGAATTAACTTATATTGTATTTATGCATCTTTACGCTCGTGCAAAATATCTTTCATTACTCTTGTTGCTGTATCTGTAAAGAACCTAGGTGCAACACTGTGTACTACTAGTGCTGGTACAAGTAATTGTAATCTAACAGCAGCTCTTAGTGCTTCTTTCATGTGTTCTAGTCCTGTTTCGCCTTTTTCATCTAAGTGTAATTTACATTGTTTGCTAAACATTATTATTTCTTCTTTCCACTCTTCATATTAGCACACCAGTGGTACATTTTAGCACGTTCTCCACTAGATTTCTTTGCTTTTGCTCTTAAACTGGTAACACTACCGTTACAACTAGCACCTGACTTCTTAACTCTACCAGGTCTGCTTTTGCCTTTTTTCTTACCGTCAGCAAAGTTTTCATCTGTTTTTTGTTCTTTATCTTTTTCGTATTTCTTAATAGAATCACGAGCTGACTTAACCATTGCTTTATCGTGTTTAGCTAATTGACGTTTTGTTTTCTCTCTTTGATCATCAGCATAAGTTTCTTTTACGTTTTCTACTACGTCATCAATCATATGCACACGAGCATATTCTTCGCCTACTAAACGCAATGCATCTAGTCTGTGATGTCCGTTAATCACTCTACCTTTACGGTCAATTTGTAATGGAGCATAGTCGTCTTCTAATACACGTTCAAGTTGCTTTGCTAACTTTTCGTATGTTCTTTCTTTTTGCACACCACGTAACTTAGATATTTTAATTTTACCTAATGGACCTTGCCCCTTCATTTGTGGAGGTGCTTCTCCACCAGTTGGCTCTTCGTCATAGTGTGCATCTTGGTAGCCTTGAGCATCTTGTGTTTTATAACCAATACGATTAAGTTGCTTCATAAGATACTTCATTTCTTTAGCACCTGCGTATGGAGCAATCATTATGTCTGGCTCGTCCATATTTCCGCCTGCTGGAACATCTTTTAAGTTTGCTAAGTTTGTACCTACTTTAATAAAGTCGTATGCTGTATCTGCTTTTGTAAGGAATGTATTTTTAGGATTAGCAAGCATGTTGCCTTCAGTCATGCCTAAGTTAAATGCAACATTCGTTTTAGAACCTTTTACTTTTTTAGGATGATTTTGTGGTCTGCCGTCTTTGTCTACTTTAAATCCAAACTTTGCAGCTTGTTTTTTAATTTCGTTAGGACCAACATCAGGCGTAGTGTTAACACCTGGAACAATTCTTCCTCTTTCAAATAACTGACGAAGATTCATTTTGTACGTCCTCTAAACTTTACTGGTCCGTTCATATAAGGTAAACTAAACCATAATTTAAACCATTCTTGGTCTCCGGGCTTTATACCCATTTCTCTTTCTTTTTGCTTTAGTTCAGTAGCAGTATGACTCATGTTCTCTAAAGTATATTCTTGATATCCTTTAAACTCATTAACCCCGGCTAACTTTACTATTTGTGCAAGTTCATCCACGATCTAAAGCCTCAACTATATCTTCAGAAGTAATACGGTATCTTTTATCACCGTGCGACTTAATCTCTTTACCTACCATAAATTTTAATAGTTGAGAAAGTTTTTCAACATCGTTTTCTTCCATAACGTATTTTTGTATCATATCACGTAGGTATGATATTAATGATCCTTTATCTACTACTAAGTCGCCTTCATCTAGTGCGCCTGCTTTAAACGCACGAGAATTTCCTTTAGCAGCCATTGCTCTACGTTTTGCAATTTTATCTTTTACACTATCTTCTTCTGGTGGACGTTTTTTAACTTTTATAGTTGCACGTTTTGGGCTTTTGGTAGCAAAGCCTAATATTTCGTTTGCAGGAACTTCGTCTTTAATTCCCATACCTTTACGTACAGCATTATACATTTCTTCTGCAGCTGCTAGTTTAGGAACACCTTGAGTAAATGAATCTAAGTCTCCTTGAGCGGCAGCCGCTCTCATCTTACTTGCACTCATGCCTTCAGCACCTTCTGCATCCGGATCACGTTCGCCTGCATTTATTACTTTAATACTATTGAAGTTATATTCTTTACCGTTATAATCGTTAAACAGTTTATCAAAACTTTCTACTCTATCAGAACCTGCAACATATACAATATCAGTATATCCTAACTTTTCTAATAGTTGTAACATTTGAATTGGTGTACGTACTTGCGGATGTCCTACGTTAACACCGGGAAAAAATTCTTTGGCAAATCTTAATTTCTCATCGAACGGTAGTGGATTATCTTTTGGTTTTTGTGTTTGACTTAGGAAGATATAATGATCGCCGCTTTGGCTTTTTACTTTGTTTACAAGTTTTTCATGTCCAATAGTAGGTGGATTCATACGACCAAATGCCGCAACCGCTACTTTCTTTTCTGCTTCAAATAATTCTCTTACGAACATGATGATTCAGCCTTATACATTCCTTTTTTAACATTAGGCATTTCTTCTGCATATAGTTTTTCTATTGCAGCACGTCTGTCGTCTACCGGAAATAATGTCTTAGAGTCATGTGGCAAATCATATGTATCACAATAAGCGTCACAAGCATTATCAACGCATGGACCTATGTCTTTAACTGGATCACATTTTTTACCTGCATCAAGTTTATCAGATATATTAGCCATACATGGGAAAAATTGCTTACGATAAAACATAGGATTATTACGTATAAAAATACATAAGTCTTCTACGTTATCAAAATCTAATCTTAAATTACTATTATTATTTCCTAACTCGTCAATACGCATATTACCACTTCCTACATGACCAGTATCTTGCTTTTGTTCTTGGGCCCGGATTGTCGCAATTATGTCTTGCTCTAAATGAACGTCTTGCAGCCGGATTATTTTTTCTAATCTTCATTGACTTACCTTTAACACTACTACCACCGTGTCCAAAGTTTACTTTTTTAACATTACCTGTCTTTGGGTCTTTAACATAAACTTTAAACTTCTTAACATCACCTTGCATAGGCTTGCCTAATTTAACTTTACGTCCTCGGTATTCTGCTTCGTCTATCGGGTCATCATCTTCGTTGTACCACAAAACACCATATTCTTCAAAAAAGTCATCATCGTCTTCGTATGTTTCTTCGTCTTCGTCAAGTTTATCATTTGTAGATATTTCAATGTCAAAATCATTGTAACCTTGATCAAATACATATTCACTTAATTTTTGTGCAAATTCGTCTGCTTCTTCTGATGTAAGTTCTTTTGCTAAAGGCATTTCAAATATTGTAGCACCTTGCTCTGATTCAAATACATAACTTCCTGGAAATACTGATTCATTTAAGCCTTCGCTTAGTGTGTCCTGTTTTTCCATTACTACTCTTATAAAATGTTCCATGATGCTTCCTTAATGATTTAATTGAATGCTAGTAACTGTTCCATCTGTCCAACTACTTACAACAGCTCTTACCCATACATAGTTTCCTGTAAAGTTTTTTATATGTGAACCTGTTGCAGTTGCACTATCGTTAGCAAATCCAATAGTTTCGTGTTCTGTTGAATCTAATGTAAACCAATCATTAGAAGTTGGGTCAATTGCAAGTGTTGCCTGCATTTTAATCTTACCTTGGAACCCAGTTATGTTATATTGTACGGTATGTAAACCGTCTGCACGGCCATAATAACCGTCACCCTTGTACTTTTCACCTGTGTGAGATTCTATTGTACTATCACCTGGATGTGATTGATTTGATAATATTGTTTCGCTCTGTGCCATATAAGTATTTATCTAAAATACTACATAGCTACAATTTTGTCGATGCGGCGAATATTACTTAGAAATAGATTAATTAATGCAAGACTTTTCTCATCTCTAACAAAAAAATAATATCCGTCTACATAACTGCTTTCTTCACACTTTCTAATTAGAGTAGGACCTGCCTTAATTAAATTAGGGTTATTATGTACAAATTTAGCAAATTCAGGAGTACCTTTAGCTCTGCCTAAAGTAACTTTATAATCAAAGTCAGGATACGAGTCAGTTATAATAACATTAGGTTTAAGTGTATATGCTGAGTTAGGCTCCCAAAACTCTCTAAAACACTCAGGAGTTAGTGTATTCTTAATAGATGTAAGCCATTCTTTTGAGTTAGAATATATACTCATATGAGATAATTCAATACGTAATGTATAGTCGTCAAAGTTATACAAGAATCGAATTAACTTTTTTGCGTCATTAAAGTGAGCTGTTGTTACAGGAATCTCTCTACGCATACGTTGTACAACTAACGGTTCACCGTCTTGCTCGGCACTATCTAACTTGTCAAGTACCATTCTTGCATGAGTTAGATTTTTATTCCGAAATATGTCGGCTAAACCGTTATTGATTACTAGTTTGTATACGTATTGATCGTAAAAAAGTTTAGTTGTATCATGTGTTTTCAACTGTCGATTCCTCTAATACATTTAGAGAGACCTCACCGTTTACAATGTCGATTGTTAGTGTTCCACCAGTTTTTAATTTACCGAATAACAATTCTCTTGATAAAGGTCTTTTAATTTCTTTATCAATAACACGTTGTAATGGCCTTGCCCCCATCTTTGGATCGAAGCCTTTATCCACTAAGTAGTCTAGTGCTTCATCTGTAATGTTAATAACAACTCCTTTGTCCTTAACCATATTTTTAAGTTCAACAAGAAACTTGCCAACAATTTTCATCATTACAGGTTTACCAAGTTTGTTAAATGTAATTACACCGTCAAGTCTGTTTCTAAACTCTGGAGCAAAGAACTTTTTCAATTCAGTATCTTCGTAAACTTCTTCTTGTTCGTCACCAAATCCGATTGAATTCTTTTCTGCTTGTTTAGCACCTAAGTTAGTTGTAAGGATAATAATGCTATTACGGGCGTCTGCCTCTTTACCATTTGAACCAGTAACTTTACCGTTGTCCATAATTTGTAACAACAGTTGTGAAACATCAGGGTGTGCTTTTTCGATCTCGTCTAGTAGTAATACACAGTTAGGATTTTCTTGAAGTTTTGTAATTAACAAACCTGCATTTTCTTCGTGTCCTACATAACCTGGAGGAGAACCAATTAGTTTTGCTACAGCATGTTTTTCTTGATATTCACTCATATCAAATCTAACAAGTTTAACACCTAATTCGTTTGATAGTGCTTTTGCTGTTTCTGTTTTACCAGTACCAGTTGGTCCCATAAACACAAATGAACCCACAGGCTTATCTTCTGACTTTAGTCCTGCTTGACTAACAAGTATCTTATCAACAACTTCGTCTACAGCAGTGTCTTGCCCATATACAACTTTCTTAATATTTTTATCAAGATTAACTAAGTTTCCAGATTCTTTTTCAGCAACTTGTTCAGTTGGAATGTTAATCATTTTACTAAGTTCAAATTGTACTTCTTCTTCGCTAACTGTACGCTCTCCTTCAGGAGTATTAGACAGTTTAAATCTTGAACATGCTACATCAAGCAAGTCAATTGCTTTATCAGGTAATTTCTTATCTGATTGATACTTTACACTTAATTTTACAGCCGCATCAATTGCTGAGTCTGTAATAGTAGTTGCATGATAGTCCTCATAGTATTTCTTAATACCACGCAAAATATCTTTAGTGACTTCATTACTAGGCTCGTCAATTGTTACACGTTGGAACCTACGCATTAATGCACGGTCCTTTTCAAAATATTTACGATATTCTTCCCACGTAGTTGACGCAACAACTTTAATGTTACCTTTAGCAAGAGCAGGCTTTAGCATGTTTGCTAAGTCGTTTGCACTATTGCTACCTGCAGCTCCTGCTCCACTCATCATATGAGCTTCGTCAATAAACATAATAGTTTTGCCTTTGCTTTTTAAGCCTGTCAATACAAGTTTAAAACGCTCTTCGAAGTCGCCTCGATATTTACTACCAGCAAGCATACTACCAATGTCAAGATTGTACACACTAAATTCTTTTAAGAAATCAGGTACATTGTCATTAACGATGTTATATGCAAGGCCTTCGGCGATTGCTGTTTTACCTACACCAGGATCACCTACCATAAGAACATTGTTTTTACTTCTACGACCTAGTGCCAATGCAAGCGATTCTAGTTCTTCAGCTCGCCCAATAACAGGATCAACTTTGTTCTTTTTAACATCGTCATTTAAGTTTGTAGTAAATGCACGTAAAGCCTTTTGTGCAGCTCCGCTTATTTCTTCGTCTTCGTATTCAGCTTCGAACTCTGAATTAATATATTCAGCAAATTTTTCTTTTGTAATACCTACTTCTTCAAGATAGTAAGTAGCCATTGATTTCTTTTCACTAAGCAAACTTAACATAACGTCAGGAAGTGTAATTTCAGGACGGCCACTAAATAACACTTGTGTAAATGCTCTATTAAGAACACGTTCTACAGATGATGTTTTCTTTGGCTTATATTTTGTTTCTTCAGTTTTAATATCACCAAGTTTTTCTTTAAGGTAATGTTCTAAGTTTGATTTTACAAAATCAGGATCTGCTCCGTATCCTTGAACTATATTGTAAAAGTTCTCAGAACAAAGCATGGCAAACATGATATGCTCCAGTGTAACATACTCATGCTGAAGCGACTTAGCATCACTTATTGCTTTATCAAAAACTAACTGTAGTTCCTTACTTGGTTCAACCATACTGTTTTTTCCTCTGTTTTCTCATTTTTTTCTTAGCTAAATCTAATTTTAATCTCGATACTCTATCTACAAATTCAATCCCTTGTAAGTGATCGTATTCATGTAAAAAACATCTAGCATCTAAATCGTATAATTCTATTATACACTCTTTAGCGTCTGTGTCAAGATATTTGACTATGATTCCTCTAGGACGTTTTACCGATAATATTAACCCAGGCCAACTTAAACATCCTTCTGGCATATTTTCCATATTAATTGTTACACTTTCAATTGTAGGATTGATCATTGCAAACGGTTCTTTATTTTCTAACAGGTGCGGTTTCATTACTAAAATTTGAGCATCTAATGCAACTTGGTTAGCACTAAGTCCAATTCCGCCTTCTGTAGTCATAAGTGTAATCATTTCTTCTGCAATAGACTTAGCATCTAATACATTAAAATCAAACTCTTTTACTGTTTTTTCTAACCACGGATCTGGGCTTTTAACTAATTTCATTTCTTTTCTCATTTATCTCTCTAATCAATTTTAGTAGTTCTTCACTGTCAGTTTTAAATATTTCTGCTTCTATAGTTATATATAAGTTTCCACGTCTACCTGTGTTTATATTAGGCATGCCGTTATCTGTAATATTGAATGTCGTTTGATTCTGTGTGCCTTTAGGTATCTTTAGTTCTAACTTACGACCGTCTATTGTTTGTACTATAGTTTTACATCCAGCAATCATGCCTAGTGCATCTACTTTGTGTAGAGTATACAAGTTGTCACCGTCACGTCTATAAAGTCTATGCGGTTGTATTTGTACCCTACAGTTTAAATTGCCTCTACCTCGTCCAGGAAACTCATTACCAAGTCCTTGATATCTAATTGTATCGCCGTCCTTTGCACCTTTAGGAATATCAATAGTAACTGTTTCTTGTTTGCCTGTGTTTAATTGGTAATTAGCAATTAAACTTTTACCTCTAAAAGATTCTTCTAGTGTTAACTTAATGCCTAAGGTTACGTCCATGTTTCCTCTAGGCTGAAATCCTCCACTAAACATATTATTGAAAACATCATTAATATTTTCAAAACCGGCAAACCCTTGTCCGCCATTAAATCCTTGTTGTCCACCTTGTCCAAACGGACTTGGATTATCGTACTCAGATCTCTTTTTAGGGTCTTTAAGTGTTGCGTATGCTTCGTTAACTTTTTTGAACTGTTCTTCGTCACCACCTCTGTCAGGGTGATGTTTCATACTTTGTTTCTTGTATGCTTTTTTAAGTTCTTGGGCAGAAGCGCCTTTAGGAACGCCTAGTACGTCATAATAGTCCATACTAGTACTTATTTGTTAGTGAGCTACTTCTTGCTAGTTCCGGTGTATAGTCCAAACCATGCTGCACCTGCACCAACAACAATACTAATTAAACCTGATTGTTCCATAGTAGGAGCCGCTAAGTCCATATACCAAATTACACATTTGTAAAGTAAAATAATATAAACTGTTAAGAATAATCTTGGGAATATTCTCCAAGCATCAACAGCTCTTGCCATGTCAATAAGCCCTTGATATCTGTTTTTAGAACTGTCTACAGTGCTAGTATCTACTTCTAGCTCAATATTAACTTTCTTAGTTTGTGTGTCTTCACTCATTTTTTCTTTCCCTCAAGTTTAGATAAGCGAGCATCGATCTCTTCGATCTTGTTTGCTATGCTAGGATTGATCGTCTTCCATGCATCAGGATCTTGATCTAACCAAGTCCATCCATACCTGTCTCTAAGAGAATCAAGTAACCAGTCCCATTTACTGTATGCCCATAATGCCATTTTAGTATCACGCATGTATGCAATGAACAATGCACCAAATATACTACCGGCTATTGCTGTATAAATCCATAGACGGTCGTCCGCCATTCTCTCAATCATTTCCCACATAAAGTGCCCTCGTGTTTATTATATTGTACTATTATTTAGCTGATTTTATCTATAATAAAGAAGGCTAGAAGCATGAACCCAAACACAGATATTTGAAGAATTGAAGCCCAAAAGACTTGCTTCATTGGGTGAATTTCTGTTAGTTTTTCTATTATAGATTCACTTGGTGCTAGATTTGCGTATTGGAGTACTTTTTCTTTCTTCATTATGAGGTCCTATTATCATTTCGTATGACTGAAATTTGTCACTGTTAATATAATCAATAATTTTTTGTTTACCCTTATCAACGTATTGTACTACTTCAAGGTCATAAGGTATTTCAACTTCAACAGTCATTCTTATAGTGTTGGGTTTTGTTGGGGTTGGGTTTGGACAAGACACTATACTATGTGGTTTTGTCTAGATTTTCTCGCTGTGCGAATCTTTCCTGATTTAGATCTATAAGGCTTTGTTTCAATTCCTTTTGTACCAAGACCTTTACCGTGTATTAGTTCTGCCATAAACCAAGATAGTATTACCAATACAGTTGCTACTATTACAAATAAAAAACTAAATCCTATTATTTCTGGTATACTCATAACTTAATAATTAATGCTGTTAAAATGGCTATTAATAATATGTTTGTCATAAAAATACCTATTGCTAGTATTGTATGATACCATATCCATCTTGTTTTGTATGCGTTCTCTATTGTAACTTCATTTGGATCGATATCATCTTCCATGACATCAATTACTTTTTTTGCAGGCTTAGTAATGTGACCTATATCATCTATAGTTGTTTGGGCCTGAGCAAATTGCCTGTCGGCTTCTCTTTGCCAACTCCACTCTAAGAATCGATCCCACCAGTTCATTATACCCCTCTTCGAATAAGTTCTTTTTTAACTTTAGTTTTTATTTTGGGCTTTGCATTATGATTATCTAAATAGTCTAAAAGTTCTTGCTTTGGTGTAGACTTTATATAGAAGTGTTGTGTTTTCTTTTTACCAGAGGCCTTGTCTCTAATAACTTGTGATGGTTTAAATTTTTCTGGCATTATTTAGGTCCTCCGTTGTGTTGTCTTATTTCTCTCTTTTTATCCCAATCGTCAATTGCTTTTTTGATTGAATCTTCTGCTAGTACAGAACAATGTATTTTGATCGGCGGCAAATCTAATGCTTCTGCAATATCTTTATCTTTAATTTGTCTTGCTTCGTCTACTGTTTTACCTTTAAGCATTTCAACAAACATTGTTGAACTTGCTATAGCACTTCCACAACCATATGTTTTAAAAACTACATCTTCAATTTTATCATCTTCGTCTAATTTAAGTTGTAGACGCATTACGTCACCACAAGCCGGTGCTCCAGACATTCCTGTTGCTACTTTAGGATCTTTTGGATCAAACTTTCCTACATTAAATCCTTCAGGATCTGATAATACACCTTTAAACCTTTTTGTTACTTCTTCTGAATATGCCATAATAATTTCCTTAATGCATGTACTCGTCCCAGTTGAACGCTTCCATGTCAACGCCGTCTTGGTACATGTCCCATAATGGTGATAGTTGTCTTAATTTTTCAACTACGTCTAATAATGTATCTGCTGTTTGGTCAATATCTTCGATTGTAGTTTGTCTTCCAAAACTAAATCGTATACTGCTGTGTGCTAGTTCGTCTGCTCTGCCCAAAGCACGTAATACATAACTTGGTTCAAGTGTTGCACTTGTACATGCACTACCGCTACTAACAGCAACATTTTCTAAAGCCATAATCAAACTTTCGCCTTCAATAAAATTAAAACTAACATTTAGAATGTTTTTAACTTTGTGATTAAGACTTCCGTTTAAATACACTTCGTCAACTTCGTTGACTCTTTCTAACAAGCGATCATGCAACATATTTACATGAGCCTTGTCTTGTTCAAATCTTTCTTTAGCAATCCTGTATGCTTCGCCCATTCCTACTATTTGATGTGTAGGTAATGTTCCACTTCTATTGCCTCTTTCGTGACCACCACCGTGCATTTGTGCTCTTATTCTTGCACGTGGTTTACGTCTGATATACAATGCTCCTACACCCTTTGGACCATATGTTTTGTGTGCGGACAAACTCATTAAATTTACAGGAAGTTCTGCTAAGTTAATTTCAACCTTGCCTGTAGCCTGAGCTGCATCTACATGAAATGTAATTTTCTTATCGAAGCATAGTTTACCAATGCCTTCTATATCGTTAAGAGTACCAAGTTCATTATTAATAAACATAATACTTACAAGTATAGTATCTTCTCTGATTGCATTAGCAACCATATCTGCTGTAATTATACCGTCATCATTTGGATCAAGATATGTAACTTCAAATCCGTCGCGTTCAAGTTCTCTGCAAGGATCAAGTACTGCCTTGTGTTCGATTTTACTTGTGATAATGTGCTTGCCATTTGTTTCGTAGAATTGTGCTGTGCCTTTGATAGCAAGGTTATCTGCTTCAGTAGCACCACTTGTGAATACAATTTCTCTTGGATCAGCACCAATAAGGTCTGCTACTTGTTGTCTTGCTGTGTCAATTGCTTGATCAGCCTCCCAACCAAAACTATGACTTCTACTTGCAGGGTTACCAAACTCTCCTTCAAAGGTGAGGTATTTTGCCATTAAGTTAGCAACTTTCGGATCGCATGGAGTGGTCGATGCGTAGTCTAGGTATATCCTTTTCATAAATTTTTAGTTAAAAATGTATTATAACAAAACTATTGGTTGTTGTCAACCTTTTGGTCATCTTGCTCACCTTCATAGTACTCTTTGTAAGCGTCAATGATTGAGTTTTGTTTTATCATATATGCACGGATCTGTGCATAATTTTTTCTGAAGTTCTCGTAATCTTCATCTGTTAATCCTATTATAACAGGATCAATATTTTTCTTTTCTAAATCTGCAAATACTTCTTCAGCATTTTCTCGATTAATTATTATCCAACGGACTTGTTCAAGTTCTGCTGGTGCAGGTAAAGGCAAATTAAGAGGACGTCGTTCTACTTCTGTCTTAAAAACTTCTAATGGCTGAATCGTACTACAACTAGTAAGGAATGTAGTTAGGATTAGCAAGCTCAGGACATACAGTATTGATCTTTGACTTTTTTGTAGCATTTAGTTCCTCTTCAGTTAACTCCGAACCTTGTATGATTTCAAAACAACGTCTTTCGTTAACTTCGTCTTTATTTAAAATTCTTTCTATCGACTTTGGTCTTGATGTTGATAACGCACCAATGTCACGTCTTTCACCGGATGCATTTAACTTATTAAACTTTTCATTTAAGTTTTTATTAGCAGTCTCCAGCATTCTATTTACATCTTCAAGATCATTTCTGACCTTAATAATGGCTTCGAAGTCTGCTTCTTGTTGTGCAATTACAGCCTTTTGTTCGTTGATACCATCTTCAAGTTTTATAATATTAGCTTTTGCTGTATCAAGGTCGCCTTGTAATTTTTTAACATACAAATAGCCGCCACCGGCAGATGCAAGTAGCACTAATACAAGTGCTATACGAATAGAGCTAAACAACGTGTTTCTCCACTACATCAAGTAATTCTTGTACAGTTCCTATATCAAATGTTTCTTCTTCAGGTATATTGATATCTAACTTTTCACATATTTGAACTGTTACATCAACTATATCAATCTCGTCACCGTCTAGGTCATCTAAAAAATGACTTGTTTCAGTGATCTCTTTTTTAGTACCGAAATGACCTTCCAGTACTTGCATAACTTGTTCTTTCCACATAATTATTACCCCAAAAGTTCGCCGAGTGTTGCAGGGCCTGCAATGCCGTCTACTACTAAGCCTTTGCTAGACTGCCACTCTTTTAATGCCCGTTCTGTTCCTGGGCCAAAGATTCCATCTGCTCCAATGCCTAATGCTTCCTGCATTAATTTAACACCTTCGCCTTTGCAACCTTTACGTAGTACGCCGATATCATCTACATCAAAATCATCATCTCCATGATCGTCTGCTAATGATACAGGGTTACCAAATACTTCCATTGCTTTTGTATAACGCTTCTGACGTGACTCAAGACCAATGTTACCACCGTTAATCTTTTTAGTCATTTTTACAACATCATCAGTGTCTGCAATTGAGTTTAAATTATTTGCGTCCCAAAACCAACATGCTGACTCAACAGCACCTTTAGGTGTTGCAACGTATTCAGCAGCTTCTTCTGCTGTCATATCTACAGTTTTACCAAAACGTGTATAGTTTTCGCGTCCTGTTAATTGTTTTAAGCCACGGCCTCTAAATAACCAACCGTCGCCTTCATTGACGTTACCCATTTTGTACTTACGGAATTCATCCATGTATACATAGTTTGCAATTTTTTCTGGGTTGCGAGCATACTCAGCTGCATTACGTCTTGTGTGTCCTGCTGGATGAACGCCAGTACCAAAGTACCTGCCAAATACAGCATTAAGTGATTTTTCACTATAGTTTAAGTTTTCTTGCAATGAACGAAAGTTGTTACTTTCATGAGCACACTGACTTATAAAGTGTGCCGCACGTCTTACAGTATTAATACCATACTTGGGCATAATAGCAACCAGTGCTTCGTGCCACGAATCGACATCGTTGTTACCTGGTATTAGTTGTGCTAACTGTTCTTTTTGTAATTCAAAACTCATTTTTAGATCCTTTTTAAAACGAGAGCCTTATCTTTATTTTCAAAGATAAGTTTGTCTCCATACTTACTTATATTATAGTCACCTAAGTACTTTGTCAAATAGAGTACTTCAGGATACGATTCCATAATGTCTAATGTTTCTTTAATATTTGAATACACTTCAGTTCTTTCGCCAAAGTCAATAAGTTCAAATTTAATCGGGTCTGCAAATGCTTTTTTAATTGTTAATTTGTTTTCTAATAAATTGACACTTTCAACAAAACTATTACTAAAGAAGTTTTTATAATTGTCTAAATTTGTTTCATCTACTCTAAGTCCATAGTTTGCTGGATCATTAGGTATAGTTGCTGTTAATTCTTCTTCTGTTACTGACTTTGATTTAAATCCTTTATAGTAACGGAATTTAAAATCATCTATGTTTGAAAGTTCTTTTACGCCGTCAACGATTTCTAAAATGTTATTGTGGACATCCCTGTCTCTTTCCATTTCAACAAACACTTTATAAGTTCCGTCACTTTGCTCACCTGGTGTTGCATCTGCATCTAACACAAATGAATAACCTTTTTCTAAAAAGTTCATTAAGTCATCTGCCGCTGCCTTTTCCATTACACTAAAACTTAGTGTAACAATATTTTTATCATCGCCCATTTTAGACGCATACGAATCAACTTCGAAGATATCATACATCATGTTTTTTAAATCTCCTGCTTGTAATCCCATTATACTGTTTCTCCTTCTGGAGCCGTAGGTACAGCTTCGTCAGCCGCTTGCGGCGCTGGTGCAACATCTGGTGCTACAGCAGGTTCTTCTTGATATTCTTCTGTAGCAAACTTACCACCGTAAATATCTATTATAAGTTTCTTAGGCATCTGTATTTCTACTACCCAAATATCTTTTCTATCTAATTTACCCTTCTTAGTGCCAGGACGAATATCGTCTGGTACTTTAATTTTACGTGGTTGAATAAGATAGTCTTTACCGTAGGATACTTTGCAATCATAATCAAGTAAACGTTTGCCGCCCATTGGATCTGGCATGTTATCTTTATCCCACATAAATGAGCATGTAACCCAATGACGATCTATAATAGGACCAGCACATAATTCGCCATCCTTCCAGTTTTTATACACATATAGATCTAATTCATCTAAAACACGTTCAAAATCCTTTAAAATATTAAACGATGTATTGCTGTTGTAGATGTTGTCAATGTTCTTTACAATGTTCATTATGTCTTGCATGATGGTATCCTTGATATCTTTGTATACTTATTTATCGGTTTTAAGCAGTTAACAATGTATTTTTACCTTGCGTTAGATTGCTAAATATTTTTGTAGGGCGGTGTCCCGACACAGGCCTTACTTAATAAATCCATAGGGAGGACTTAATGGGTGCAAAAAAGAAGTCTCGTCAGAGACAAAGCGTAAACAACTACAGTAACAATGTAGTAGACATAAACATTTATCAAAAGAAAACTTCAGTAAACATACTTCCAAGAAATTTAAACCAAGAATCCTACGTGTTAAGACTGTTAGATCAAAAGAAAGACATAGTCTTCGGTATTGGTCCAGCAGGAACAGGCAAAACCATTTTGGCTGTGCAAGTAGCGGTAAAACTTTTTAAAGAAGGTGCTATTGATAAAATTATCGTAACAAGACCAGCGGTATCGGTCGACGAAGATTTAGGTTTTCTACCAGGCACATTAGAACAAAAAATGGCTCCTTGGACAAGACCAATATTTGATGTTCTTAGAGAATACTTTAATGCAAAAGAAATTGAAGGCATGATCGAAGAAGGCATAATTGAGATTGCTCCGTTAGCATTTATGCGTGGGCGAACATTTAAAAATTCTTATATACTGGCAGATGAAATGCAAAATGCTACGCCAAATCAGATGAAAATGTTACTTACACGTTTAGGAGAAGGATCTAGAATGGCAGTCACAGGCGACTTAGCTCAGGCTGATAGACTACTAGATAACGGCTTACTAGACTTTGTGAAACTACTAGAAGCCTCTAAGGCGAATCATTTGGACATAGTCCGCTTTGAACAAGGAGATATTGAAAGACATAATGCAGTCAAAGAAATATTACAACTATATGGAGATGAATAATATAGAATAGACATCCTTAATTTGTGCCCTGTAACTTTTTTAAGTGCAGGGCATTTTTAATTAAATTTCTTTCATTAAAGGAAAGATGTCTGCGATGACTTTGGCGCAAGCATGTGCAATATCCATATGCTCTTGTTGAGTTCCATTAGCGCCTCTTAGATCGATATAATGTATCCAGCTTCTAAGTGTACCATTCATATAAAGTCTTGTTTTTGTATTTCCTTCTGGTAATACACTTCGGGCTTGTTCTTTTGCAATACCTGCTTCAATAGCCCAATTATATGCTTGTTGAGCTCTCCATATTACATCTTGCTGTTCTTGTACCCATCTATCGGCAATAGCAGCCTGTGCAGGATCTTCTAAATCAAGTGCAATACTGTTTTGCCTATTTTTAGTGTCTTGTAAACGTGCTTCACGTATTACAAATTGTTCGCCCATTTCTTCTGGATTAGCATAACGTTGACTAAACTCTTGAAATGCAAAACTACGATGACGTACAACTTGATGTGCAATGTCACGTGTGGTATCAATTTGCAAACAAGCATTGACCATTTCTAGTGGTGACCAGTGGGCATGTTTAATCAAATACTTGATAAGTTTTTCACTAGTTTCACTGTTCATTTGGTTTGCAGGATTACTGACTCTAGCACAATACGCAACAAGACCTTGTAAGTCACGTAGGCTACTATCTGCATCAAACATTTCTTTTGATACCATGCTGTATGATATTAGTTTTACTTCTGTCATTACTTTTCCTTTTTTAAATCTTCGCCGTAGCGTCCACGTTCTCTGTTACCGTCACTGTTTAATTCAGTTAGGTCTTGTTGTTTATGTTTGTAATCTTTTTTGTTAAAGATTGCATCATAATTATCTCTAAACTTTTTAGAGTTACTTTTTGATTGTATACTGTCTCCAGTAATATCGTTTCGGGTAGCCATTTTAATTATTCTCTCTTGTTTTTTCAGCAACTTTGAGCTCGTACATCTCCTCCCAATACTCAAAGTCTTGTCTTGGTAAACGGTTTGCACAGTTTTCCAAAATTTGTTTTTGTCGAGCTATATCTGCTCCGCCTTTCCATTCAAACTTTTCTTCCATTGTTCTTCCACAAGCAGGACAAAACTCTCCGTTATTGTCGCACTCGGAAATACACGGTGAAATTAATTTAGTCTCCAAGTCCTGGTTCCTCCGAAAACAGATCCATTTTATTTTCTACACCAGCCCAGTCTTCTGCATCTTCTGGAGGCGTTCTAGCCTCAGTAATATTTGGCCATCTTTGTGCATATTTTTCATTATGTATTTCTAATGCCTTTATTCTATTTGGATCCCATCCGGGTTCTTGATCACCAATGATTGCATCTACTGGACATTCTGGTACACAAACACCACAGTCGATACACTCGTTTGGGTCAATTACTAACATGTTCTTACCTTCGTAAAAACAATCCACAGGACATACTTCTACGCATGTCATATGCTTACAATTAATACAATCTTCTGTAACTAAGTAACTCATTATTTTTCAAATTTTACAACATAATTAGCAGCCACACGTTTCTTTAGTTGTGTCGGTGTACTTGCATGATATAGTTCACTTGGAAATATAACAACTCGACCTTTACGTGGTTCTACTTTGTTAACAATATTATACGATGATTCTTCGTGTTCTAGATTAGGATATTTTACATCTGTAAACACTGTAGGATTGTCACCGTCTGTAACATAATATATAATAGAATGCCAACCTGGCTCGTGTCTATCTGCATGTACAGGATGATTCAACCCATCTTCGTATAGTGGAGTATACATTAATGTATTTACTTTACATCGCTGTATACTAATAATTTTTCGACTAAGTTCTTTTTCAATAAAGTACAAAGGAACATTTAGCAACGGCCAAAGATATGTTCCGTCACCTTCATAAAATGCGGCATGTACTAGTTGATGTTCTTCAACTTCGCCTTTTCTAAGTTGTTTTCCTCTACCGTATGTATGATCAGAATATTGCCATGGAGTATCTACATGCAACATTGCCTTTTCAATTTCATCTACTAGCCTTGTAGGAAATATATTATCAAGGATCTGCATTAAAGAGAAGCCAATCTAATAAGTGTTGCCGCTAAATTAATCTCTGGATCTGCAACTAGTGTATGATCTACTAGTCCTTGTTTAATTACAAGTACAGCTCTATCCTGTTGCGGATTGTCGCCAAACAGTTCAATGTTGTCATACAACCAGCGATAAATTTCTTCCATCTCTTCAGGACGTACAGCACCACATAACAACTTACGTGCCTCTTGAATTTTACCTGCCTTAAACAATTCAACCATGTCAAGTTTCCAGTCAGCTTCACCTGTATCGCCTTCATTGGGCTTTAGCAAACTGTTGTCTTGTACATTCATTTGTACTGTGTTAATGCATTTACGCAAGTCTGGATATGTTGCTTTTACATATGTATCTAGCGTATCCAAATCAGGAGTAACACCTTCAGTGATAAGTATTTCAGCGACTCGAGCTGTGAACTCAGTTTGGTCAATTTTAGCAATGTGGAAACCTTGACACCTACTATGCAAAGCGGGAATAACACGATTTGGATAGTTACAAGTAAGAATGAAACGAGCAGTAGTATGATACTCTTCCATAACACCACGCAACGCCGCTTGAGCGTTTGGAGATAAGTAGTCAGCCTCATCTAATAATACAACCTTAAATTCCCCAAATGGAATCATTTGTACAAAGTTTACAATTTTATCACGTACATCATCTACTGAGTTTGTTCGCGATGCGTTTATTTCAAGAATATCTAATTCTTGTATTTCAAGTTCGTTGAATAGTAATTTTGCAAGTGTAGTTTTACCAATGCCTGCATTACCACTAAACAGCAAATGTGGAATAGTTTTTTCTTTAATCCAAGTTTTTACTTGATTGCGTTGTGCCTCGTCACGAAACACATAACCGTCTATCGTCTTAGGACGATACTTTTCTACCCATAGTTCTTTCAAGTTCTTCTCCGTATTGTTTCTATTAGTTTAACATTGTTTGTACAATTTGTCAACGCTGAATTCCTAATTCTTTGTAAGCAACCTGAATTGCTTTTGATTGATAGTATGCATCTGCTAATGCATTATGTAAATCATTTTGTATTGCTTTGCGTGGATCTTGTTTACAACACCCAAAAAGTGTTCTAGAATCCCGTATTTGCCAGAAGTTCCACGGAATAGGTCTTCCGCCTTGGCGGAACATGTCTTCCATTATGGTATAGTCAAAACCGTATCCTTGTCCCCAAAATGTATCAACACCAACACTAAACTTACTAATCTGTTTTAAAGCCTCATCTACGCTAACGGCTCCGGTTTGATCAAATGCTTCATTACGTATTTGTTCATCTTGTTTGCCCCACCATTCTATTGTATCATCACTTGCACTACGACCTAACTTATCTTGGTCTTCGATGCAAATTTTAATATAAAATTCTGAATGTGGTTCGTCGTTTGATTTAGGATCAAACTTAACACCACCTAAACTTAAAACTGTAGCACTTGGTTTTGTGTCAATTGTTTCAAGATCAATAGAAGCATGTATGCTCATTTTTTAGTATTCTCCTGGCCAATTCCGCCAATAATTAAAAACAGGTATAAAATAGGCCAAGCCCATCCTACTAATGATCCAGTAATATGCAGGTACATTAATACAATTCCGGTTAACCCCATTGTACCTAAGCCTGTTAATTGTGTTGGTAATTTCATAAAAAAACTCCTTAATGCTTACATTATACTGTATAAGCATTAAAGAGTCAAGTTCTTTTGGAAGAATTATTTAAGAAAGTTTGGTTAGATCTGCTTCTTTAATAAACACACCGTCTACCATCATTCCTTTACGATCTTTAATATCGTCATAGGCTACGGAAAGACATTCTTCCATTGTAATACCGTTTCTAGTCATGATGTTAATTAGTACAACCATCATGTCTCCAATATCGTCACGAATATCTTTTCCTTTGCAGATGTTATCACTTAGTTCACCTGCTTCTTGTATCAACTTCATATACTGATCTTTATCAGTACTTCCGTCAATTAAATTACGGTCATGATGCCATTCGGCAATTTTTTCTACGTAGTTCATTTACTAGTCCTTTTCTGGTATAAACGATTGTGGGTCAACGGTGTCTGGACCGTCACTGTATTCTTCACCTAGACGTAAGTCATTTGGTTTTTCATCTGCATAGCCTAGCACACTTTCTGCTTCAACCATTCTAAGTACTAAAACTTCTTCGCCAGTGTCGCATTCAAAACTTCTAGTCCATCGACCGTGTTCGACTAGAACCCATTGTCCTACATTATAGACATCTTTGTTCTTTGGGCCTTTTGAATATACTTGGCCCCAGCGAGGATAGATGCCTCTAGTTTTTCCATCGTCACTTGCAATAATAATTCCGCCTTCAGTTTTTTGTTCACCAAAGTCCATACCGGTAACAAGTACACGATTACCTATTGCTCTAGGCTTCCCCTTGTGTGTCATTTTGACACCTTTTTGACCTTGTGTTAATCGGTCATAATCAATATATTCAGACATTAGTCACCTTTTTTAACAAAATTGCCATCTTCATCTTCTACCCATTCGTCATCAAACTCAGCAAGTTCAGCTTCGGTAGGTTCATTTACTACTTCTTTAGATGCTGCTTTCTTTTGAGCTCTAGTTGTTTTAGGCTTAGATGTTGATTCTTCTACTGCCGCAGGTTCATCTGCAACAATTTTTCCTACACTTTCGTCAGGTACAGTTGCTGGATTATCTGCATAGTAATCTCTAAGTACATCTTCTTTTTTACGTATAATTTTGCCACCTGGGCCTAATTCGTCGCCACGTGCATTAACTCTAGCATTACCGACAGCTGGAGTCATTTCATTTTTTTGTCTTAAAAGTTCTAAGTCTACGGTTTTACCCTTCATAGTCTTGTAAACTTTGTTTGCGTTTTTATTCATTGCCATTATAATTCTCCTATTATATACGTATTTATCTAAGGAACTCGCGCCAATCCAGGTCAAACTGAATTGAATTAATTTTGTGTACACCTATTAAGTATAACACATAACTTGCTACTGAACTACCTCTACCTACACCCCATACAATATCATTCTCACGCATAAAGTCTACTAGATAGATCATATAACGTAATAAGTTGTGCATATCACGTTCTTTAAAAGCATCTAATTCTTCCCATATACGGTCTTGTATGTGTTGCGGACAAGGTGTTTCTGCTTTGCCCAGCACATATTCATATACATTAATGTCTTTGTATTCATCAGGCATAAACCATTCACCTTGACATACACCGTCAAAAGTCTTTTGATCTACATCTAGTGGAATATACTTTTGTAGTTTGTCTAGACCCTGTTCTTCCATAGCCTTGTTAAACTTATCTACATCGTCGTTTGCATCGCACAAAACCACATGAACTTTATCCATATGACCTGTATAGATCATATCGACTAAATCTTTGTTAGAGAATCGTGGTATACCGAGTTCGTCAGTTTTCATAAGCATGTATACAGTTTAACTGATATTAATTAAATTGTCAAGATCATTTTCGCCATTTTGTTCTTTAACTTGCTGTTTTGCACGACGAGCACTAAGTTCTTGTCTATAATCATCAAGAATTAGCATGATTTGTTGTTGTACTTCTGGATTAGTTGTTTTCCAATAACGAGAACTTAGATCAATAATTTTATCTTCTAACTCGTTATCCTTTAATGTTCCAACTTTTGTTAGAGGGTGTGTCATTCTTAAGAATATTGTCCTAGATATCTGCCATATACAGTATTACCGCCATCTGTTGTCCAAAAATCAACAATGTGCGGATTAGCTGAACTGTTAACAACAAATGAATCCCATATTGCGTTACCGTCAGTTTTTAAAACGCTACCTAAGCCTGCTGCCCAAGTAACTGTTATAGCATGTCCTGATTGAGCAAAAATTTCACAACGCATCTCTGCATATTCACCTGATGCTGGCCAACCACTAACATTTACTGTCATGTTTGCACTAACACTTGGCGATACTGCACCAACTGTAATTTTATGATAATGTCCGCCTTCAATACCTGAAAAAGAAACATCAAACGGTGATACTTGTTGAGCACTACCTTGAGAACCTGTTTGATGATAAGTTTTAGTAATTTCTCTTAATCTTGGATTAATTAATTCGACTGGAACAGCATTTTCACTATCGTAAAAAGTATTGTTTGCATTTAACTTTGCAGTAGTTGTTTGCAAAGATGTTATTTCTGTAGCCGCTGTACCTAAGCCTGTTTTAATTTCACTAAAGTTATCACGAAAGCCTTGGCTATCGTTATCCTGACCTGCTATTGGAAAGTCAGCGTCTATATTTGCGTTGGTTATATTACTTGCCATGTTTTATGTTCTCCTACAACTATTTATCGTTATTAAATATTAAACTCGTAGTTTGCGAAAAGGATGTATTGTTCCTCACTATTACCTTTAGTTGAATCAATTACATATCTATCAACTTCAAACTCTAATGTACTAAAGTCGAATCCACTGTTTTTAATGTTTATAATTATGTCAGCACTTTGACCAGGCTTACAATAACACAACGGAACTGCTGTAATATATCCTAGTTCTTCAATACTGTTCTCTTGTGGGGTTCTCATCCATAATGGCAAGAAGTTCCCATCTGAAACACCGACTTTAGCAAGTTGGTTTCTCATATTCGTTATGTTACTTATGTATCGTTTGTTATCTAAATTTTCACTAATTTTGACAGCATCGCTGCTTATGTCTATAGGATTAGTTTTAGGTCTAAATCTATCACTGTTTTGATCTATTGTTCCTGATGAGTTATCCTGTGTTTCAAAATTTGATTGATTAATTTTAAGTGCATTATTAGTTTTAATTTTTATACTTTCTCTAACAACACCTTTGTTAGTATCTGCTGGGTCAATTATATCTACATATACAACCTCGTATACTGAATCATTTGTTCCTGGTATTTTTGCAATAGCCGTGTTTATATTACCAAATTTAAATTTCTTACGTTTATGGTTTTTAGAAGCAGCTGCAACATAGTCTTGTATAAACTTAGTTTCAATTCCTGCATACACTAACATTTTAATTTGGTTCTGTATACCAAACTGTATGTCACTTGGTCTATAAATATCACTCGGAGTAAAGATAGTAGGATCACTAATAAAGTTATTAAAGAGTGCTTTTTGTGTTTCTTTCATCATTGGTTGTACAATTAAATTACTGTACACAAAATCATTTGGATCGTCAACATTAATAGTAAATGATTTTGTTGTTGCACTAAATCCAAATTGGTCTTCTGCATTAACTGTAAATGTATAAGACTTATCAACAGTTGTACTGTCTCCGTCAAGTACTAATTCACCAGAATCAAAAGTTGGTAATCCTGATTTAACAAATTTGTAAGGCTCCCATTTAGTAATTAAATCAGTGCTAAAAGATCCACTTGAAGTATGTGTACTATTTCCAAGATACAAGTTTCCATTATAATTTACAACATCTCCAGCGTTATATACCCTTCCTGATTTCCAAAAAGATCTATAATAGTTTTCACCAAACTGTCTTACCTTACCAAATATTTCACCATCAAGTGCAAGTGTAAGTCCGGGCGGTAATCTACCACTAGTCAATGTATATCTTATAACAGCATTTGGTACAGATGTTTTAGCCTTAACAGCAAATACACTTGTATAGTTTGCTCCAATAATACCTAAATTACTACCTGATAACCATGTAATAGTTGAATCAACTTCGCCTAGTAATGTTACTGTAAATGTTTTCTTTTTGTTTGCTTCGAGTGTACTAGTTGTGCTATCAGTAAGTTCTTCTGTAAACACAAGACCTGCTCTTGTGTATGTTTCTAAAGGTCTATTGATAGTAATAGTATCAAATGCTAATATAGCATTATTAACTTCTGTTATCAAATACGTTTGTCCTTTAATAGTGATAGTTTGATCTAATAAATCAAGAAGTCTATTGTTTTTCTTAATTTTAATTACTGTGTCACCTTTTACAGCATTATCGTGTATAACAATATCTACATTTTCAAATGTAGTTGTTCCTGTTGCTGCATAACGAACAGCATTTACAGTAAATTTGTATTCTTTTGTAACCGCTGGTTGATATGGAACAACACCTGCTAATTCACCTGTAGCACTATCAAGTTCTAATCCTGGAGGAATAACACTAGGAGTACCGTCGTCGTTTACATCTTCTAATGTAAACCCAACAAATCCTGACAGTGTTTCTTTATCAACAATGTCTAAAAATAAAGTAACATAATTATTTGCACGTCGGTATCCAAGGTTTCCTGGTGTTAGCCATATAGGAGTTCTAACGTGTGTATTATCTGCACTAAATGTCGCATCACCAATTTGTAATATAGTGTTGTCTGATCTTAAGAAATCATCACCGACTACATAAATTCTAAATTTACGTTTAGCCACGGTATCACCGTCTGATACACTTACAGTAAATTGATAATTCCTATTAAGTTTTTTAGGTGACTTTGTTGGTACACTTAGGTCATATGTGTCTACGTCATAAAAATAACTATCATAACCGTTTGCCGGTCTTGTACCAAAGTCAAATGCATATGCTCCGTATGCGTTATCATCATAATAACCTTGAGCTGCTAATTTGTCTAACGCTAATACTGGATCAACAACTCCACTAATTAAGCCTGTAGATGATAATGTAATACCCGGTGGTAATTGTCCGTCCCCCGATGCTATAAAGTATTCTAAATTTTGTCCAGCTGCTAAATCTTTATCAGTGGCTTGCAATTGATAGTTTATTGGACTTGAGTCTAAAACATATAATGCATCATTGTTACCAAGTGCTAATTCGCCTTGTGGTGTAACCCACACAGGAGCATCAGCACCTACAATCGTAATTTTAAAAGTTCTATCTTCAACTTCGTTGTTAAGTGTTGCTCTTAGTACAAATTTAAATTCTGTTTCTCTTGCAACTTCTAGCGGAGTACCTCTAAGAGTTGTACCGTCAATTCTTAAACCTGGAGGAATGTTTCCGCTAATCAGTGCTATTGTAGTACCAACAGGAACTGCTAACTGAATTGCGTTAGCACCACTTAATGATACTGATTCGTTATATGTTCCTAAACTTAGGTTATTTTGTACTGTCCAGATGTTCGCCATTCAAGGTTATTCCTTTATTTAGAATGCCGGTATATTAATTGAGCCAGCATCTAGTGTTATGTTAGGAGTTGCTGAAGCAATGCCACCAAAGTCTACGTTTACTGTTTTAAATAAAAAGTCGTAAATATTTGTAACTGCTACATCACCAATAGATCCAAAGTCCCAACTGTTACTAGGTTGACGATAAAAGTCTAACTCTCTAATATCAATGTTGTGTACATTACCAGTAACATTACCAGTAAGATTACCTAGTACACTAACTGCTGTCAGCGTTTGTATGTTGCCAATACTTTGTCCGTTTGCGTCTAAAGAAGCACTTAGTTGCGGTGCTGGGTCTTGTGAAAGACTACCCAATGCACTAGAATCAATTCTAATGTTATTACCGTCTCTTGTAGTAGTTACTAAAGTTCCGCCCTGTATAGTAACTGTAGTATTTTCAGTTACCGTTAAACTACCGGTGTCTCCTGCAACGACAAACTGTGTTACACCTGCATCAACGTCAATTGTAATTTCATTATCTGTTGATGTTAGTGTTGCATTTTGTCCGCCGATTAATGATTTAAATCTTAAATCGTTTACGTTTGTATCAAAGTAAAGTCCGCTTCCTGTTCCTAAATTTGTTACAGTAGTTGCTTCAGGAGTTCTAGCATCTAAATCAGAAAAGTTAAATACAACCTTTTCAAATGCTTCTCTTAAATCGTCACCTGTTCCGTCGTTAGCAACATTTCCTAAATTAATTGTTTTTAATGCCATCTATTTAACTCCTGTGTACATGTATTTATTATAAGCGACCAACTACAACTTCTACAGTGCCTTTGCCGTCATCTTCTTTTGTTCCTACAGCCTTACCAATTACAGTACCCATCTTAGGATCGTTATCAACAATAGCATATCCAGGAACAGCACTAGTTACAAGCATGTCACCTTTAGCAACAGTACCAATTACTTTACAAGGAACACGCCCTGTTAGTGCTAATGGAATAACAGTATCGCCTTCTAACTGATTGTTCATTAAGTATGCAGGATCAGTTGATACAACACCTGCTACTTTACGATCACCTTTTATTGTACACGCAGTAATTTCTTCATCACCGCCAAATACAACAACAGTACCTGGTTCGTATGCTTCGTCGCCTACATATTTCTCTGCCAAGTCAGCGTAGTTTGCTGACGATGCTGTAGTATTAAGTGTTTGATTACCAACATTAAAACTAAGTCCTCCGCTGTCTACTCTTGCCGCATTATTACCAGTGTTACTAGCAACTAATACAACATTAAAACTACCAGTAGTTGGTGTACCTGCAGTGTTAACAGCAAAATTAGCTGCGTTCGTTGCATCTGAAACTCCACCTGAGCTTGTAGCATATCCTTTACCTTCAACAAAGTTTTTAATAGCGGCCGCTGTTAAGAATGAAGTATCGTTGTCAGTTAAACTTGTACCATCAGCTGCAACTTCAGTGCCTGTTTGAACAGCTGCACCACCAAAGTCGCTAACTGCCAAGTCAGGTAATCTAGCACTATCAAACGTACCAGCATTAATTTTACTTGCATTTAAATTTGGTATTCTATCAGCATCAAATGTACCAGCATTAGTTTTACTTGCATTTAAACTTGGTATTCTAGCATCAGCAAATGTACCACTGTCAACAGCACTTGCATCAAGTGTGTCCCATACTGGAGCTGCACTATTAGTCATTGCTAAGAATTTTTGTGTTGCTGTTGTGTTTGCTGCTACATAACTAGTTGTGCCTGTGGCGCTTTGGTACGGTACTTCATTAGCTGAGCCGTCCTTCAAACTAGTTGCTGTGTCAGCATTACCAGTTAAGTCACCAGTTACATCACCTGTAATATCACCTGTAATATCCCCATTTACTGGTCCAACAAATGCTGATGCATGTACTTGTCCAAACGTTTGACCAGCAGCACCAAGGTCCACTGACTCATTTGCATCAGGCAAAATACTTGCATGAGTTATAACTGCATCAGTACCAATTTGGAATTTTAATGCAGATGCATTAGTTCCACTAGCTGTTAAGAAGTCAAACGTAGATTTTTCACTGCCTCCAGTTACATCAACAGCTCTAACAACCATTTCAGAATTAACACCACCGTCAGTGGCAATTGCCGAATTGTCCATCTTAAAGTGTAATGAACCTAAGTAGTCGTTATCAGCTGGTGTTGCTGTGTCATGGAAGAATTCAATTATATTATCACTAACACCGTTGTTTTCTTGTGTATTTCTAATTTTAATATGTGGTGTGTCAAGTGTACTTGCAATAGTAAATGTATCAGCAGTAACATCATCACCTAAGTCAAAGTTTCCACTAACGGTTAAGTCACCGTCAATTACAGCATTTCCTGTAACATCTAAATCACTTCCAACATACAATTTCTTAGCAATGCCAACACCACCGTCAATTATTACTGACCCTGTTGTTGAACTTGATGCATCAGTTGTATCGTTGACAACAAGAGTACCGTCAATATCTGTATTACCACTAGATGCTGTTACATTAAACTTACCACCTATGTCAAAGTTGCCACCGACGTATAGTTTCTTAGCAATACCTGCACCACCATCTACAATCAATGATCCTGAAGATGTGCTAGTTGCGTCAGTAGTTAAGTTTGCATTCAATGTACTAGCTGCATTTAGTGCGCCACTAACATTTAATACGCCAGTAACATCAACTTCATCGTCAATTGCTATTGCTGTAGTAAGAGTATTATTTCTTTGTACTTGTAATTCAAGTTTACCATCTTTACTTGCAGTTGCAATATCGGCTATTGTTGATTTTATAGCACCGTATGTATGTAAAGTAGCAATTGGTCCTGCACTATCATTGCTTCTAAAGTTAATAGTACCAACACCGTCTGCGTTTGCAACACTACTTGTTTTCTTAATAATGTCTAAAGTATAACCTGCGGAGTCTGCATTAGTTCTTTGCAAGTCAACATCAGTAATGATAGTTGACCCAATACTTAATGTATCATCGCCACTGCCAAGTGTTGTATTACCTTCAACAGTAAATGCATTTTTAACTGTGGTTGTTCCTGATAATGCTGTTAGTACATCGACGTCTCCTGATCTTAGTACAACTCCTGTTGCATCTGCTAATAATGCTTTTTTACCGTTAGCAATAATTGCTGTTTGACCAGCAGTTGTTAATGGTGTAACTGCACCTAATGCAATACCTGAACCAGTTGCTGTTAGATCGTCTGGGTCTTGAATAAAGTTTGTAAACACCCAATCAACAGCCAAATGTGGTTTACTATTTGCTGGCGTATTACCAGATGCGTTCTGTTGGAACACACTGGCATGACCGTTTTTGCCTGTTGCCGGTAAAGTAACTTGCTCTACTCTTATACCCATGTCACCAATGTCAACACTTGCTGTAGGAATTTCAACTATACTTTCGTCAACTTCACTAGCGCCAGGAGTAACACCTGATATGCTCATTGCTAAATTTTCGTTTGGTGTATAAATGTCTAAGAATGTATCGCCACTGGCAGTACGTGTATCTAATGCTCTACGACTATCAACTAACAATCCTTTAACATTAATAAATCCTTCAGTGTTTGCTGAAACAAATGTTAGATCGTTTTGATCGTTACTATCAAGTGTACGTACTAATTGGTTACCTTCACCTGCTTTAGTAATCTGTGTAGTACCATATACACCTTCAGCCATTTTAACTAGTGCTTCACCCGAACTTGAGAATTGAGTTGCACTTACAATAGTTGCTGCAGATGCATGACTGTCTGCTGTTACTCCTGCAAGTGTTCCTGTTCCTGGGAAAGTACTAGTTGCATTTATAACAATAATTTTATTTTCACTTGTAACAGCGCCTTGTACAGTTGCACTAACACCACCTGAACTTACAGTTGCACCGTTTGCAACACTAACAAGTCCTTCGGTTTGTATTACCCAACCGCCAACTTCTGTAATTGTACTGTTTGCAAAATCCTTATCTTGTATTGCCCCGCCTAAATCAATAATTTGATCAAAACTAACAGCGTATGGTATACCGTCTGTATTGTATGCAGGGTCACCAATGTCACCTCTACCAATTACAGTTTTTTCTGGAATATCTTGAATCTTATCAAATGTTATACCTCTATCTTTAACATTAACAAAACCAGTTTTTTCTATTGTAGTAATAGTTCTAGTTGAATCAACCGGTGTTCCTTTTATGCTTGAAGTCTGTTGTACAGCGTTAGCACTTCCAGGTAAGTTAAATGTTGTTATTGGTGTAATAAAGCATGTTGTTGCTCCACCTGTAACAAATGTATCACTTGTTCTAACTTTAAGAGTAGTGCCATTAATAACTTTATCAATGTAACCAGTACTAGAACCTTGTGTTATAATATCGCCTACGTTTGCACTAATAGATCCTGTGAATACAAATATTTGATCTTCAGCAAATGCATCTGCAGAGAACGCAGCAATACCTTTGTTTGCTTGACTTACTCTTCTACCATTAGTAGTAAAGTCTTCAAAGTCGTCACTGTCCTGTAATACAGGAGCCTTTTGCATTAATAGTTTTTGTTGTTGTATGTCTGCGTTTGTATTAACATCTGCATCTAGTAAACTTTCTGCTTGATATTGTAAGTTAACACTTGTAGCATCTTCTGATCTAGTTACTGTTATGTTAATATCACTACGTGATGCATCACCAGGATTACCAGTTTTGCTTTCACTTGCGTTTGCAACTTCAACCATTGGATATACAGCAAGACCATCTCTACCTTGTGTAGTATTTCTTGATACACTTCCGTTTGATATAGTTTCTGCTTGGAAGTCTATAGGATCTCCACTTACACCGTCTGCAATAGCTGCTGTGCTAGTAACCAATGCTGATGTTGCAACTACAGTTTCACTACCACCTGGATTGTTTACAAGTTCAATAGCAGTACCATTAAATGATCCTGTTACTTCTCTTAGAATTATCTGTGTAGCACTTGTTTTACCTGATCCAACTACAGTTTGTGGATGTAATACATAACCTTGTGCGCCTGTTGAAGGTTGTCTTAACAGTTGTCCTCTTACAGCAACAGTTCCAGTTGCATCTAAGTTAACCATTGTTAATGGTAAAACAGTATAAGTTATAACTTGTACATCAAGTCCTGATGCTGTGTCTGTACTATTTTCACCATTATCAAATTTAAACGTATCACTAATGTCAACAATACGTCCTGCACTATTAGTATCTTCACCATATATAACATCGTTTACTGAGAACATAGTTCCTGCAACGTACTTGACATATATTTTCTTTTTACCTGTTAGTACAATTAAATCACTTTGACCATTTTGGTTATTGTAATCTGTTTGATAAAAACTTACGTTACGAAGATCTTCAAATTCATCATTTGCAAATATTCTGTTATCAATGTATTCTTTGGTTGCCGCATCAGTATCTGCAACAGGACGTTTTAGTAAAGTAATTCTACCATTTGTCATGTTCAGTGTATGTGTAGTTTCTCCACCTACTGTTACTGGTGTTAATTGCGGATTGGTTGCACTCATTACTGTTGTAAGTGGTGCAGGATCTGCTACGTTAAATTCATCAAATCCTAAACGTCTATTAATGTAATCTACTACAGCAACTTCTGTAGGGACATTTTTAAGTTCTGCTGTTGCCTGTGTGAAACTACTTGTAAACTTACTAATAATTTCACCGTCTTTAAATCCAAGTCCGTCTAGACCTGAGATGTTAATTTGTGCTGTAAATGATATTGTACCAGTACCCTGGTCAACTGTAAAGAACTTACCAACTCTAAAGAATCCATCTTCGTCTGTTGATGCAAAGAACACACGCCCTTTGTTTCTTTCCCAAACTTGTGCTTTTGTTACTGTTGGATCACTTGTTACGATTGCTGTCTTATCTGAAGCAGGTTGTCCAAAGATAATATTTGGATAGTTAGATGTATTAAATCCACCTGTACCAATGTTACTAAAGTCATGTCCTGTTGCTCTACATAATGAAATGTTAACAGTAATCTCTGCGCCTTCACCTGCTGGAACACCAATTGCAAGGTTAACATTATCACTTTCATTGCCAAGATTTAATGTATCAGCAATACCTGTAGTAGGTGCTGTTTCGTCTGGATCATAATATTTGTTACTTACTGGATTACGGTCAATTTCTAAATACGCAAATCCTGTTGCATGTGAATTAGGTTCTCCTGCTTCTCTTGTTCCGATAGAACCAATACTTGTTCCTGCTCCATCGTGATATGCAAGAACTTTATGTACTCTGTCTTTCCATGCAAATATCATATCTGCATTTTGAATTCTTACTGTAGACTCTGTACCTAATGCTGGAATAGCAATGTATCTATCACCTGGTGTACCACCAAACGATTCTTTAAATCCGTTTGTTGTTAAGTAACTTAATTTAACAGCGCCGCTTCCTGCCAGTCCGCCAACACTACTAAAGTTTCCGTCACCAGCGGCATCGTGTTCAATGTTTCCTCCGCCTACAGTAAAATCAGTACCGTTCCAGTCTTTAATATAAAGGTCTTCTGTACCTATGCCTTCAGATTTTGTTATTGTACCAGATGCAGACCCTTGTCTAACAACAGATCCTTCTGCTATTGCACCAGTTATAGCACTTGCAAGTACTAGTTTAAACTGTGCTTTATAGTTATTATACTCAACTCTTTGTCTAATATAATCATAGTTACTATCAAATGTAAGTATGTTTTGACCATCTGGTAAAGTTGCTTCACCTGCATTATCAAAAGTACTAATTGGAGTTACGTCAAAGTTAATAGAACGATAAGTATTTTCTGGCTGTTCTTCAAACACAACTGCTGTTGAAGGTCTAATTGGAACAGTTTGTACATTGTCTAAGATAAATTTGGCTCTTGCTCTAATACTTATTGACTCACCAGCAAACAATGGCTTTGCTAAGCCGCCTGTACTTACTGACTCGTCATTAGTTGAGTTAGAGAACGACAGTTTCCATACAGCACCGTTTTCACCAATTAGTGGGTTGCCGCCGATTTCAGTTAAAAATACTTTACCTGATCTTGCTGTGTATGATCCGCCCCATCCTGTTCCGTTCACTGGTGTAGTTAATGCTGAATCACTATACAGTTCTACATATCGTTTATCGTTAGTAGTTCCGCCTGTAGTTGTGCTAACTTTAGCATAATACGTTCCATTTAATTCTGTTATTCCTGAACCGTCGACAATAGTAATTGCGTCTTCGTCTATAAAGTTATGTCCAATAGTTTCGAGTACAACAGGGTTTGCTTTTGTTACACCAATAATAGTTTTACGCCCTGCTTTATCTAAGTTAGTTTCAATACTTGCAATAGTTCTACTTGTAGTAGTACCGTCTGTGTATATTGTGTCTCCAACACTAAACTGATCTCTATTTTCTGGTAGTGTTACATAAATTGTACTGTTATTAACACCATCTTTAATTGGTCTAGTTATTCTACCTAAAGGAGCCGTTGCTGTCTGTCCAGTTCCTGCTGTAATAGTTACTCTTGTGTTGTAAGGAACATTAGTTAATGCTCCACTTAGAGTAAGTTTAACTTCGTTAACGCCCGGAACACCGTCTGCTGATTGTGCATCAGTAACAGATACAACTTCAAATCTACTTGATGATGTTGCTGTACCGCCGGCATCTTGTATTGCAGCATTATTACCTAACGAACCTGCATTATATGACGAACCGTTTAATGTTGTAGTCAATGATGCGTCAGTGTAAAGTGTTAAAGTTCCTGTTGATGGGTTAGGACCAACATATCGAATTCCGTCTAGTCCTGGGTTAGCACCTCCACCAGTAGTAGGAATATTACTGTCAGATACAAGTACTCGTTGTCCTTCTACAAATCCATGAGCTTCAACATTTAATACAACAGGATTAGCTGCTGATATACTAGCAATCTCTTTTTCTTCGTTATATGTTACATCAATTTCACCTTCTGGTAAAGGAGCAAAATCTGTATCATATGCATATATAAATGTTTGTAATGCGTTAGCGTTTGCACTAGCACTTGGGTTCAGATATACTTTACCTGTTTGTGAAGTATTAAATGCTAATGAACCAGTTTGTGCAACTTCGTTCGGGTCACCGCCTGCAGCAACTAGTCCAAAGTTACCATAAGCGTTTGATCCATTTAACGATCTAATCTCTGAACCGTTATTTGCATAATAAGCTGCGTGACAGTAGTATGTAAACATACTAACCATTTCAGATATACCATTGTTAGTACATAATAGTCCGTAACCTAAATCATTAACTTGCGTAAAGTCATTACCAAGCATAGATCTGTTACCAGCTGTTTGAAGTACGATTGGATAATTTTCTCCACCAATCCAACCTTGTCCTTCATCATTTGCATCTGGGTTTGAATTTTTATCAAGTATAAGTTCTGCTGTACCGTTAGTAGGGTCATAGTTTCTAATAGCATTAACTTGGTAACGTACACCGTTTACATAGAATGGTGCAGGTAGTTGAGGACGTCTTGCAAATAATCCAAGTCCTACTCCGTTACTATTAACTTGTTTAGAATCTCTTCTACTTCTTACAAATATTTCAAATGGTGCATTAACACCTGCACTTGTAATGTTATCAACAATTTCTAATGGCATGTTACTTACAAAACCATCAACAAACATACCACCTCTAAATGCTTGTTTGTTTATTGATTGTGAGAAACTTGATCCTGTTTGTATGTATGGTGATTTAGTAAGTATCTGTCCATCTGGATCAAGTACACACATAAATCCACCATGACCTTGTACAGTCATGTTACGTAAGATAGTTGCGTCATTCATTAAGAAGACATCCATATCTTTGTTGTGCTTAGGTGGATTGTATTCGCTGTTAAACGCAAATACTATAATATTTAATAATCCAGAAACAATAGTACTTGTTCCTGCTTCAGCAAGTTGTGATGTTGTCACTGCAATATCCCATGCTGATGCCGCCTGTCTTGAACTTGGAACACTTGGAGTTCCAACTGGTGTTGCTGATGCACCAAGTAGTGCCTGTGCAATGTTACCAATTTCTAAAATGGCTGCTGAAGTTATAACTTCTTGACCTACTTCTACAGCACCTGCATAGTATCTTCCTTGTGCTTCAAGCGACTGATCAACAAGACCTTTTTCTAAGTCAAATGCCAATGCATCAACAATAAGTCCTAAGTCTCTTGCACATTTTGGACCATATGTAAATGCAACTGCCGCTGGTACTGTAGCCGGAACACTATTTGCTCCTTTGCTTACTCCACCTACTGAAAGTTCGCCACTAGTATCAAATATACCATCTGGTCCTACAATAATTACTGAATTTCCAGTGCTATCACTTTTTACTTTACCAGTTACTCCACTTCCTGCTTGTGTAACTGTGTCGCCTCTGCTAAATGTTACGTTGCCCGTTAGTGTTAGTTCAACTTGAGTATAATCACCAAAGCCACCATTGTTTAAATTATTAGTTGACGATTCATCTAAGAATAATAAAACTTCTTGTACAATAGCATCTCTATTTTTTTCTAAGATAGAAACAGCATTAGTATAGCCTCCTGCATTAACTACACTGTTCGCCTGAGTGTTAATTGGGCGTCTTGGGTCAAGAGCATAATGATAACCAAAGTTTGTATCTCTTGAATACTGTGTTGGCGCTGTTGTTAAGTATGTTCCGCTTTGTACAGAATTATTAATTGAAATATTGTTGTTTACTACAGTATCAAATTGAACTACATCAGCATATCCGTTTCCTGTTTCGCTTGGTGGAACACCGTTATTAGTTACTGGATCATACCCGTCAAAATATTGTACAACTATAGTGTTTGAATTAGTTGCCTTTTCTTGTACAAAACCAATTGCTGTTCCTGTTGCAACAGTTTGTGTAACCTTATCACCTATATTAACAGTTACCGCTTGCGATAATGTTACTTCTACTTCACCTTCAATTTCTACACTATGATTGTGTAGTGTCATATTATCAAAGTAGTTGTCTCTGTGGAAATATTGATTAGCCCATCTTGACTGTGATACACGATTTCTTGGTCGAATGTGTGTACGTCTAAATTCGTCACCTTTAATGGAAACGTTTGCTGGAACACGTAACGGATAGTCTTCGTAGAATATACCAGTTTCTAAAAATACTGTAATATTTTGTTGACTTACTTTATTACCAAACTCAAGTACATCACCTGCTTCATAAGTTGGATCATCAGCTGTAGCAACACCCGGATCAGACCTAGCAATAAATTCTATTGGTTCTTCAAGTTGAAGTTCAATTTGGTCATTGCCTGCTCCGCCTAGTTCGTCGCCTCTATAATAGTTTACAATTCTTGATACAGCACCTGACTTAGATCCTGTAATAACCTTACCTGGAATTAAATCTGTGTTACTTGCTTGACCTTGGTATACGTTGCCGTTGCCACCGTTGTCAACTTCAATTACGTATACAGAACCTTCTTGTAATACCGGTGCACCACTTATACCGTTATTAATAATACCTTCAATAATATCAAAAAGATCACCTACTCTTGCAATAGCATCTGCAGGTGCTGGCGTTCCTGGTGCAACAACATTCTGCTGTACATCAGTTTGATAAACACCTGGGTTACCTACACCACCTTGCCATGGCGAATTAGTTAAAACATACTGTCTAGTAATTTCTTCAACTTTTGCAATTGATGCAAGTGTTTGTGATTTTTGTGGCCCAATAGCAATAGCACCACTGGCATTACTATAGTATCTTAAACCTGCTTGTCTTGAAAGTTTGTTTGCGTTAGTACCACTAATAACATCAAGTTTTAAACTTTCGTAAATTAATCCTACATCACGTTTACAAATATCTTCGTCGTAGGTAAAGTTTTTCCATTTAATTAATTCTGCTTCTGCTGGAACATTAGGATCTAAACTAACAGCTGCATTAGCTGCTGCAATCTGTGCATTAGTCCAAGCAATAACTTCTTCTTGAACAAATGCTTTGTTATTATCCATTAATGCTTTAAAGTTTGCTGTTTGTTGTCCGTTATATGTTGCCGGAACTTTAAATCCTAGTGTGTTTGTGTTTCCACTTAATACATGAGTTGGAGTAGTATCGTTAATAGTAATGGTCTGCATATACGGACCAGGTTCCAACTTACTTGTTTCAATAATTTCTTCTGCTTTTTGTAATGCAGCATTCAGTGTACGATAGGCATAACTTAATGCTCTACCTTCTTTACCTGCCGGTGTATTAACTTGGTTATCGTCACCTTGTAAACTAACAAACAAGTTTACGTTACTTGCATAACTTGTGTTGTCTACATAAAATTTAGTAGCGGCTTGTAAATCTTCTAAGCCTGTTGTAATGTTTGCTAAGTCACCTGGGTGCTTGTCAAGGTAAAGTGTACCATCCATTTGGTCACCTTGACGTCTAAGTGCAGCCTCTCTAGGCATCGCTTCGTTAGCAAGGAACTTACCGTCTAGTATACTTGGTTGATATTCTGCATCAACTAGTGATTGTGTTCCCGAACCAGTACCTGCTTGGAAACTGATCTTTCTATTTGCTGTAGCATTTTTTGCAGCCTCAGCATTTTCATAAAATTCTAGTGATGTTGCACTTGCAACTCTAACATAAACTGGATTTAGATCTGTAAGTGGTTGAGCAACGGCACTTGATGCTGGTGTTGCTGTTGCACTTGTGCCTGTAGTTTCGTATCTAAATGGTAAACCATTAGCACCACTATCAAGTCCGTGACCTGCTGGAACAGTAATTAATGTTCCGTCTACAGTTCTACCAGTAATATTGGCAACGCCTGCTGTAAAACTATCAATAGTGAATGAATAATCTTCTGTAAAGATTTGATCTTCAGTACGAACTCTAATTTGTGCGCCAGTGCCGCCACCAGTTGACTTTAGATAATTGGTATCTGCAAATCCTTTTGATATTGCAACACTGTCAGTTGTATATCCTGCACCATCGTGTGCAGCATTAAGAACGGATAATTTACTTTCAATGTCATTAAGACTGGTTGGCATACCAGCAATAATATTTCCTGAAGCATTAATACCACCACCAGTTGAATTAATTTTTGGTTTTTCGTCTTCTTCTAGTTGTCCGCCAGCCGCTGTTACAACAATGTAACCGCCTTGTGTTAAACTAAATGTAACAGTATCATCGATAGATGCATCAAGGAAACTGTTACTAACTAATTTTCTAAATTCTAACTTGCTACCTTCAGCAGCAACGTCTACTACTGGTAAAGTAGGTCTTGAAAATGTACTAGGATTCTCTTGGAGTTGTGTTAGTGTTGGAGTATCACTAAATTCAGTAAATGATATCGAACCACCTTGTCCAAATACAGCATATAGTTGGGTAAAATTATCATTTACCTTTCTAAACGCTTCTCTAATACTATCGCCGGTTCCGTCATTACCTTCAACGCCGATATTAATGTCTTGTTTACCTTGTGCCATTTTATGTGAGCTCCGTTATTTTCTCGTTATTTTTTTCGACAGCATCCATGTCGAAGTTTACACTAATTCCACACCCACATGCACTCTGTGCGTTAGGGTTATTAATTACAAATTGTGTTTGAAATACATCTGTTTCATAATCTATTGTACAATCAAACAAATACATGTGAGCCATAGAATCTATAACTAAATTTCCTTCACCTGTATTAATAATTTCATCGTTTGGACTAACATCTTCTTTTACTATCATACCCCAGTCATATTCAAAACCAGCACATCCGCCACCTTTAAGGCTTAAATGCACTCCAAAATGCTCTGCATTAGTAGCACAAAGCTCGTTAATTTTGTTTTTTGCATTTTTTGTGAGTGTAATAGGTAAAATCATTGCGTCTCCTTACTGTTATTTATCGATAGTTTTTATAATCTTAATGTAAATATAGTTATGTTTATAAAAGAATACAAACAAAAGAAGCGGCATGTAAGGCATTCTAAATGCGGGAAAAAACATTCTTACATTAGAGAGTCTACTCATGTAGTATTACGTTGTGATAACTGTAATACAGAGTTTGAACGACCAAGAGGAAGTATGGACCCTAAGCGGTTAACAAACAACTACTTTCATGTATGTAAGAACTGTGATAGTAAGGTTTTTGCACAGAAAAAGGGAGTCGAACGCAAACATGTTTGGGACATGAGCGTTTCAAGTAATTTAGATATTAGTAAATTATGATCTGTAACGAGCTGTTACATAACAGCAATCAGGCCCATCTTCGTGATCTAAGCCCTCTTTAGCATTTTTAAACACAGTTGCACACCACTTTTCTCTAGCATAAGGACTAACGATATCATCTATTTCAATAGTTTCGTTAGTCTCTTTGTTAGTAATAGCAACATTCCATAACTTTTTTGAAACGCCATTAGTTGCACGTTCGTTATCGGATTCGTTCATTTCAATGATATATGCACCAACGTCTTCAGTTGCCATTATTAGTCTTCTCTTTTCCAGATAGTCCAAGCACCGTATGCAATAGCGCCATAAGCCGCTAACTTAGCAAAAGGTCCTGCAATTAATACAATAACGCCAACGCCTATAAGCATTGCTCCATCCCAAGATGTACGCTCTTCTAAACGTGATTTAATCCATTCTCTAATCATGATGTTTTTGCTCCTCGAAAAGTTGATACGTTAGACATATCTCTCTTTTCATCTTTTAATTTTACAGGTTTAATAACTGGCACTTTGGTCATTACTCCAACTCCATTTTGTGCATCTGCACGTAAACCTGTAATTCTATCAAGTTTTAAACTTTTTGTTCCAACCATTCTATTAGCCATTTTTAGTATCTCCTGTACTAGTATTTATAAATAAATGTACCAGAAATATATATTATGGAGATTATTATGTTTAAATGGCTTAAAAGTTTTTTTAGTGATGCTGGGTCAGTACCTGTCGTAATAGACCAGGTAATGTCAACACCTAAAAAGACAGCAGCTAAAAAGGCTACAGTAAAAAAAGCAGATCTTGTTAAACTAACTAAAGCTCAACTTGAAGAAAAAGGTAGAGAATTTGGTATAGAAATTGACAAGAGGAAAAAGAAAGACGATTTAGTTAAAGAAGTATTTAACGCTTCTAAGAAGTAGATCTAGCAATAGCAGCTGTATGCTGCTCAATGGTTTTTTCACAGCGAGACAGTTTACGTTCTAGAACGTTTAAGGCTGCTCGCTGTTTTCTTATTTGTTCTTCCAAACTAGATACATAACGCTGACTTGGAATTTGTAACTCTGAGCCATCTTCACCTAACATAGTGAAATGGTCGACACCTTGACCTTTAAGTCCACCCGCTACGCGGTTAGGATTTTTTGTCGACTCTTTTTCAGAGTGTTTCGAGCTGGCGCCCTTGTTCCCGTACATTTTGTTCAAATAGCTCATAGTCTTTCCTTGCGTCATAATATTTATACAAATCAATGCTGGCAAGATTTTTCATCTTACTCTCACACATAATGTCTGCATAATCTAAAAATTCTAATGCCCAGTCATTTGCTTCGTTGTTAGGATACCAATCACTGTGGGCTCTTAGTTTTTGTTTCTTGTGTCCTGCTTCTAGTAAGTTTTCCATGTTAGGTAAACTTTCATGTGTGAAGCCTTCGGGCAACCATTCATCTCTACTGTAACTGTAATGTATAACAGGACGCACACCACGCCATGAATCTATCATGCGAGCAAATCTAGCGTCGGTTGGACGAATGTATTCTCCTGTACGGACCCAGTGATGGTGTATGTCGAGTACAAGTGCAAGGTCGTCTGCAAGTTCGAGGCTTGCGTCGACACCCCACGACATTTCGTCGTTCTCGATCGTAATGCAGTTTCTCGCTTCTTGAGATAATCTTGGGAGGACTGCTTTGATACCGGCTGGACCTTGGCGGCCGCTGATGTGTACATTGCACTTAAAATCTTGGAATTGTTTGCCGTATCCCATCCAGCGTATGACATCGGTGTGATATTCAAATTCTTCTACGCTCCTATCTACTATTTCCGGATTATCCGAAGCAAGGACTGTAAATTGGCCTGGGTGCATGGAGAGTCTAACATCGAGCTCTTTCGCTTTTTGTCCGACTTTTGCAAATTCTTTCTCACAGTATGCAACCACATCGGGCTTACGCCAATAATAAGACCACTCATGCTGGGTATAAACAGGAAGTACATCACTACCCAGTCTGACCATTCTAAGCTCTCGAGGAAGGCTTCCCACATAATCAATTAACTTTCCGTATGACGCAATATTGTGAACCATAATATCCCACAAGCGTTCTTCAGCAACATCACGTGTTTGTCTGTTCAACCACTGTACTGTTGTGCTACGAGTATTTAGCGGTCGTTGAATTTCTTCTAGTAATTTTTTCTTTTGCGTTTGGTCGTTGTGCATGAATTTACATGCAAAGCCTATACGTTTAGTGTCCATGTCCAAAGTGTACTCCGGTAAAATAACCTATTAGTAATGATAATGGGATAATAATTAGTAAATCCATTATCCAGTGAAGTGCGATAGCAAGAGATATAATTTCTTTCCAGTGTACTTTGCATACATCAGCCCAGTTTTTTATGCGTCTTAGTATCATAGATGTTTTAATATATTCCATGTTTCGTTATAATTGTTAATATTATAACATATTCCTAGGTCCTTGTCAATGATTTCTCTTTTAAGTGGATAGTCATTTCCATCTTTATCCATTCTATCACCAAAGAAGTATATTTCATCTTTAGGATCAAAATCAACTAGTATTTGGCTCTTATCCCAACCTACTGGCGATATATCTATACCTGTTTCACCACCTGGTTTGGCTTCCATTGCTGGAAATTGTAAATTGAATTCTCTAGCAATTCTATTACGTTCGTTTGTCGTTGTATCAAAGTCTACATATAACTTACGTTCACCTAGTGTAGCATTGCGTCCTACAGTACTGAAGTTAACCATACCTGCTCGTTCTTCAATATGATTACCTGTACGTAAACAAAACTCTGATAATTGTATTTCTTTACGCAACCAATTTCTTGCTACTTCTGGCAAACTCCATTCTTTTGATCTTACGTTAAACTCGCCTTCCCAAACATCACAGCCTGAACAGTTATATACACGTTCACATAAACTGTATATTTCTTCTCCAATTTGTTCTATTGTTTTTTCTTTATCGCTACCTGTAACAAGGTATACAAGATTGTTAGCACAAAAGTCTGAAAAGAACACTGCAAAGTCGTCGTTTATTTTTCTACGACTAGGCGTTAGTGTTCCGTCAACGTCAAAAATATAATGTTTCTTTATTTCCAATTTTCTACCACCCACGGATCTTTACACATTTCTGGATTTGGATCACCATGAAAAACTACAACGCAACATTCAACTCTTGGAACTACATCTTCAATAAGTCTAAATGTTCGACTGCCTCTTTTGCCTCCAGGTGCCCAATCTCTACTTTTTCTTACTTCCCATTTCCAACTCTGAGTCCAACTATCTGGATACAGCATTGCTTGTTGTTTTCGTGTAGAAGCATATAACCAATCTTGATCACCAAAATGCTGTCTCATAACTTCTTTAGGATTCTTTTCAAACTCGTCCCATACATGTGCCAACTGTCCTGTTTTAAATCTAACAATAGAACTGTTATATTTAGGCCACTTTGGTCGCATTGCTCTAGTATAGTCTCTAACAGTACACCAGTGATCAGGTTGGTATGTGAACAACTTATCTATATTGGAAGATATTACAACATCTAAATCTAAGTAAAGTATTGTGCCGTTAATAGGTAAGTCTTTTGAAAACATGTAAGGCTTGTTCCACCAGCCTTCGAGACCTTTTGGCAAAGGAATAGTTTGTATGCCAGGAAGGAGGTAAGCAGGGTCTTCAGTAATACAAACAAATTCATGTTCAAGTGTACAATGACGCTGTGTCATATTGTATAACTTGTTTACATAATCTGCAGAGTACTTCTGACCGTGCTTTAGACAAAGGATATAGCGTCTGTCGCTGGTGTTACGTTCTTCAGCAACAACTTTAGTAGCAAGGCCCTTTTCAATTGCTTTACGGGCTTTACGTTGCTCCTTTGTTTCTCCTGGTATATATGTCTTAGCCATCTACGTGTGACATCTTTTGCACTGAGTATGGTGTATAGATTGCACTATTAGCACCATGCTCTGCACATTCAGCTGATTCACACCAACAACGTCCATCGCTAATTTCTCTAATAAGTTCATCAGCAAACTTCCATGCGTGATATGCGAACTTCTCACAACCAACACCATCAAAAGTTCTAATCTCTGCTAGACCTTTTTCTTCTAATGCTTTAAAAGTTTCTAGTTCTGGGTCTGCAATATCAATTGCTGTCTTGTGATCAAAACTATCTTCGAGCCAAGCCTTTAGCGGCTTCAATCCGCCGAAGTCAACCGCCCAGTTTTTCTCATCTAAGTCTGAACATCCAAATACAAATTTGAACTGTAAACTATATCCATGAAGTAAATGACAATGTGAATGCATTGCCTTAGGTTGACGGAACACCGCTGATAGTCCGATGTTGTGTCCGTATGTTTTAGTGCTATAATAAGCCATGTTATTCTCCTATATAAATAACGGCGGAGTATTTAAAGAGGGTCGACGTATTAAAGTCCTCTGTATAATAGTTATTATATTACAAATTGTTTAGGTTGTCAAGTGAAATATTGGAAAAATTCCAATAATCTGGTAATTCCCAATAACGATCTTGATAGATATTAAACTTAACTTTTGGAAAACATTTAAACACCATACCAATTTGATGTATCCAATATCTTGGGTCAATGTTTCTGCTTTCTACTTTAGCATAGTTAGGTGTACCTTTGTATATATTATTAACATTTTGTGTTTTACTATATAAATCAAAACCTATTAGGCTAACTATGTCGCCTTTTGACTTCATTGCGGCTAGTAGTAATGCATAAGGTCCGCTCCCCCACTGAAACGGTTGGTCGGGTCTTGTCATTCCGTTGTAGGGTAACTTAGGAACTGTTCGAACTCTTTCAATACCTTCGTATCTTTGAATCCAATCTTCTCTGGTATAAATTATTGTATGTTGATTTGCGTTAGATTTAACGGCTTCGTCAACCATTCTTCGATCAACACAAACTAAATGGTCCATTTGGTAATCACGCATAATAGCATTACATCCAAACTTTAGTCCAGATAAGGAATCTATATTGATTTTTGATCGGCTTTCGCCGTTTCCGAATACATACATAAAAATATTTAGTGAAAATTATTTTTTGTTAGATTTTTTTGTTCGAGACTTGATTTCTTTTTTGACATCAACTATGTCATCTTTAACTTCCTCAAACTTTTCAGTTGCTCGAGTCATTAAGTTTGCAACCTGTACCATTACATTAATTGCCCACCACCACCATACACAGGCGACAGCAAAGAAAAATGCACCCCCAACTACTAATAGTTGTTCTGACAGTGTATTAAAACCAAATACATGTAATAGAAAGAAGACCGAGAGAACAATCAGTGGTACTGATTTACCAAATATTTTCCATGTGTTTGCTTGTCGTGATGTTACAGTTCTGATTTTCTCATAGAAATTTGAGTCTTTTCGCATATTTTATTCCAGTTCTTAGTTTAAGAAGCAATCTGTCCGAAAGGCTTCCAGCTTCCTGGAGTACCTTCACGAACACAAATCCAACCAACATAACCAGTTGGCTTAGGATTGTCAGACCATACTATATCACCTTTTCTGTATGATCCTGTAGTTGGAATATCATTTCCAACTTCGAACTTTTTGCCTTCAAACCGAACTGGGCCTGCTGTAGTTACATCGCAATCAGGTGTTATATTAACTCCTAATTTTCCTTGTACAACAGTCTTAGACTCAATATTTGATCCTATAGTAATTTTACCAGATTCGGAAATAGATAATCTAGTTGTATTGTCCGTAACAATATTTAAATCAGTTGTAGTATACGAACCCATAGTAACACTGTTAGTATCTGGTTGTATAATAAATTCTGAATCACCGTCTACGATACTTACAAGTGCATTACCTGCATCTGTACCAATACCTAAACGCATTGTATTCGTGTCCCAGAATATAAACTGATCAACATCTAATGAACCTGTTGTTTTTAGGTCTCTTAGTGTTCCGACTTTTCTTAAACTACTACTAAGGACGTTAGTACCTAACGTGTCTTGCGAAAGAACACTGGTTCCTCCGATAGCAAAAGACGAGTCTTTGTGTAAATCGATAGTTTCAGTTGAGAAAAACTTACTACCTTGATACACAAATTGTCTAGTGTGTCCATCACCTATAAACAACAAACCTTTTCCGTTAATCGATCCGTTGTCGTCGGGTGTAAAAGTTAAAGGACTGTTTCTTTCTTGTCTTACGTCTGAAATTAATTCATTAACGTGAAGTTTAGTAACAGTCATTTCACCATCAACAAAAATATTGCCATGTACTTGAGCGCCTTGACGCATGTGAAGCCTACCTGTAACAGTAGTTTCACCAACAATGTTTTCAACATCAATATTATCGGTAGTTATACCGTCATCATCGACTTGAACTATTAGTTGTGTAGCATCATCTTTTATGCCAATACTTTGAAATTTTGCAATTTTACCTGCGTAAATTTTATCGCCACTTATGCTCCTATCTGGTAGTGAGTCTACAGTGACTGGTTTATTAGAAAGGACTCTTAACACATCGTTAAGTTGTGCAAACCCCTGTTCTATTGTGTTTAAATTGTTCTTATCGATATCGCTCATGTAAGTATTTATCAAGATACCTTCAACAGTATGGTTTCCGCATTTATACGCCCGTTGAGCTTTGTATCGGTGGTTTTTATGTCATCCATAAACTTACGCAACGCAACCTTTCCTGAGTTTTTAAACTCTTTAAGTTGTTCTTCTGGCTTACGCAAAGTCTTCTGTATACTTTCATCCTCGTGGAACCCTGTAATAGTAGTGCCTTTAACTTGTAGTCCACTACCAGGACGTTGCATCTTTTGCGGATCTGGATCTTTAGCAATATATTTGCCAAGTTTACGTGTCTTACAATTAAACACCCAAAGTTCACTAGCATATATTATGTCTGCAGGATTAACACTTACAATACTGTACTTGTCATCTGACTTTTTAAACTTTAGTTTCTGTACTAGTTTTTCTGCACTATATACTTTTGCTTTACGTGGTCTACGTGTTGCTTTAGCACTCTCAATAACCATGTCACATGCTGACATAATCTTTTCTAAAGCCTTCAGCCAAGTAGCCATTTCTTTTTTACTTCTATGTGAGTAACCTTCTTTTAACTGTTCCCAGTCATCCGCTTCTTTCCAGTTCTTTTCGGCTAACTTTTTAAGTTGTCCTGAAGTAGGAATATTGTGCCAGTCAACTACTTCACGTAATTCTGAACTATAAATTTCTTTAATTTTTCTAGCATGAGCTTGAGTTATTTTTTGTCTAATGAAATGTTTATTAATATCAAAATCGTCAACTTTAAATGTTTTCGGATCTTCTACATGTCCATCTAACCACTCATCAATCGCTTCACATGCGGCATGGGCTTGTAAAAGAATACGATCTTGAATAGTTAGTACAGGTTTTGCTAACTTATCTTCTTTTTTCTTTTCTTCAACTTTATTCTTAAGTGCTGTTTTGCCTTCAACGATTGCTTCGTCAACTCGTAGTTTTAAAAATTCAGTTGAACATCGAAGCTCACCTCTAGTACCTGGAAGACTTTCCCAATGTGCTGCTTCTTTATCTGTCTTTTTTGGCGCACCCATCATATCCATACGTGCAACAATACTTGCTGTAATACTAAGAGCTCTGCCCGGAGCGGCTTTTACGGCCTTGATTTTCTCTTTATCATAACCGTTGTCTTCCATCCACTTAGGAACATACGAGTATAAGTCTACAGGCTTAAAGTGTTCGTAATACCAATCATGTGTATGACGTCTAAAGCGATGTATCTGCTCGCCAGTCCACTCTTCCCAGCCCTCCCATGAAGGTTCCTTAAGTTTTGCTCCACGTTGAAGCCGGGGAGCAGCTCTAGGCTTTTTTCTTTTAGTCTTTGGCAGTGCCATTTTTCAATCTCCGAATCAAGTTTATAAAAAGTATATATACAAAAATAAAAAAAGTCAAGTCTTTTCTAATTCTTTTTCTTCAATGAAAGATAAGTTACGTACTTGTCGTTTATATATCCTGTTAATGTTACTTTATATCCGTACGAATAATCATCGGGGCTAATCTGGTATGAAATGTCTGAACCGTGCTTCATGCAAAGTTTTCCTTCTGGTGTTTGTTGCCACTTGTAGATTGGTGCAGAAACGTAGAGTTCAGGATCCTCTACGTCTGCCATGTTGAACGTATACAGAACGTATCTGTCCATCTTACTCTTTTAGATGCTTTTTTTTATTATAAGGCGTCTTAAGAGTTTGAACAAGTTCGTTTTGTTCTTTTTTAAAATCAGCATATCGATGCCGAATAATATCTTGCGTAAGATCAATGAAGATTAATATTGGTGCAAGAAAAAATAAATCTTCATGAACAAATATAGCACTTAGAATTGCAATCGCAAAATATGCTATCATTCGTTTTGAATGAGGTTGCATATCTGTAAAGTTCCATTTTACAAAATATAAGATATGTTTCATTTTATGCCTCTTTATTAGGGTTCCAAATAGTTAAATTTTTAGTCTTAAGTCTATTTACAACAATGTTGTATCGTGACTGTTCTGCTTTCCATTCCTTTAACCATTTATGACCATCACGTTCTGCATCAACAAAGATTGCATTAGTCATTGCCAGTGGTACTAAGATTGCAAAATGAACAATAATACTTGCTACAGTATTATAACCAAACCACCCTAGGTAGTTTGCGGCTAAGAATCCAAACCATACACTCCATATAGTAAACAATACCAACATAAAGTAAGTTTGTAAACTTGGGTCTGGGATATATTTTAGTGGATTATATTTAACGTCCATTACTCGTCTCCAGCCACTTACGAGACTCATTGTAGTTCGTCTAAATAGACTTGGCTTTTTTAAACTCGGTTGTATCATTTCCTTTCTCCTAATCAACGTGATTTCTTATAAACTCTTTTATTACATGAATACCGTATGACATCCATGTAACAACTAGTAAACTAACAAATAATAATTCAAAATTATTCATTATAATTTTTCTCCGGGCTCAAAGCCACGGAATGTTTTAAATCTTGGAAAACGTAAACTATAAGTTCCGTCTTGGTTTTGTGTTACAGCATCAGCTCTTACTTCTACAAGTTGACCTGTGATATCAGTGCGACTATTCCAAAAGTCGTCACGATTAGCATCACTAAAGCCACTGCCGACATTAACATTAATTTTCTTTCCGTCATCAATTCCTTCACAAACAAATGCACCAAGTCGTCCTTCATTTCGTCCTGTTCCTTCTTCGACATCCTTTACCTCTAATGTTACCTCAATGAACGGCTTTGCTTTAAGCCATGCATGAGTTCGCTTACATTCATAAGGAGCATCAACGTCCTTAATCATAACTCCTTCGTAACCACCGTCTACAGCCGCTTTATTTAACGCTACAAAGCGTTCTTGGCCTTCAGGAGTGTCTAAGTCTACATCTTCCCAATCCAACGCTTGTACGTGCTCTAAGACGTCTGCATGGTCTTCTACCCAATGCTTAGTAATTTGACTTCTAAAGCTCTGCGGCTTATCCCAACTACCTGCTTTGAAGCAACCTAAAGGAATAGTATCAAACAAATGCAATACAGCATCAGTAGTTTGTTTACCATCTTTACGATGTACTTGTTTCATAAGATCTTGGAAGTTAGCACTCATTACCTCTCCATCTAATACTAGCGGATAAGGTACAGGGTGATCTTTAATTACAGTTTCAATTTCTTCAATAATATGTCCAAAGTTATGAAACTGTTTACCGTTACGACTAAACATTTCTACCTTGTCGCCTTGGATAATAGTAATGACTCTTACGCCATCTAGTTTGATTTCAATTTGCTTTTTACCAACCATCTTTTTTTCGTGGTTAGCAGAGTCGTGTGCTAGACTACATGTGAATGTAGGAATCATATATTTTGTTTCGCCTTTAGGATTAAACCTTTTGGCAACTTTGTTTACAGTCTTTTCACTTACACCACAACGTAAATCCTTAATTAAGATACGTCTGTAAAAGCCATTCCATTGTTCTGCGGTTGCTGTTGACATTACAAGTTCAATAGCATCTCTTGCCGCATGTCCTGTAAGTTCTCTTGCAATAAGTTTATCTGCAAGTTCTTTAAATATTTTCCACTCACAACCTTGTGCAGATAATACTTCGTTTTCTGCTTTTTCAGGTACTTGCTTAACGCCAAATGTTACTAGTGGATCAAGAGCCATTTGAACACCTTCAAAGAACTCGTCGAGTCCTTCGCCCATTGCACCAAATACAATAGCCTCTTTGTCCAATCTGCTATTGTGTTGTTCAAGTTTTGATATTATGTCTTGTGGTTGTGTTCGCATATGTTGCCTCTTTGTATTTGCCTAATTGTTATATACATTATAACCTCTAATAGATTAAATGTCAACCACTAATGGCGGTCTGACGGGGAATCGAACCCCGAACGCCGCCGTGACAGGGCGGAATTATAACCGTTTAACTACCAGACCGTAAAATGGTAGCCCGTAGGAGAATCGAACTCCTGTTGCATGGATGAAAACCATGTGTCCTAACCACTAGACGAACGGGCCTACTAAGTTATACTACGTGATGTTGGTTGCTTGTAGACCTTTAGGGCCTTCAATTATTTCAAATGTAACTTCTTGGTTTTCTGCTAAAGACTTGTATCCATCTCCATTGATGCCTGAGTGATGTGCAAATACATCTGCTCCGCCATCGTCTGGGGTAATGAACCCAAATCCTTTAGTTGCATCAAACCATTTTACTTTTCCTGTTACCATTCTATCTTTCTCTCTATTGTGAAGTCTTACCTTCGGTTATTAATTCTAAAGGTAAATCCTTCAAAATATGTATGCAATACTAGCAAGGTATGTTCTACCTGTCTGCTTGTATCCATGTGGTTTATTATAACGCTTATTAGTTACGTTGTCAACCTTTATTTCAAATAAAATGTTGTCCACATACTTTTGGTATGACACATCAAAAAGTGATACTGACGGCATTTCTGTTCTTTGCCAAGTCGAACTGTGAATATCGTCATACTTTCCGTCATACCTTGCATTAAGTTTTAGTCTAGTAGTACTGTCAACATCATAATATATATTACCGTTGTAACTATGTTTTGGTCGACGCAAAAGATCCTGTCCGTTTGTATCTTCTGTAAACAATAATGTATAACCGTTTACTAGAGTTACTGGACCAAACGTATTTGTATATTGTATTTCTACACCATTGTGTCTACTTGTACCTTTATTGTTATATGTTGAACCTTCGTATGTCAATGTATCCTTAACTGAAGTAGTAAACACCGCAACATCTAATGCTCCGTCATTATATCCAATTTCATAAGACTTACTAGTTTCAGAAAATAAGTTTGGATTGCCTTCAAAACCGTAATTATCTATACCATACATTTCGTAAACGGTAGGAGTTTTAAATCCTGTTGAATGACTTAACCTATAATTGCCTCTTGCTATACCAACTCTATATGTCCATTCGTTTTTGAAGTTACTAGCATTGTCATATCTTACACCAAACGACCCAACAGTACCGTCTATTACATAATCACTACCAAAGAATAGTCCTGTATTATTACGTGTTGCATTTACTAATGAAGTATAATATGGCAAATTAACTTCAAAATCTGCTTTAGAAGTTACGTACTCTAGTCCATATGTAAAGTCTATTTCGTTTATTGTAGACGTTTTATGTGTTAAAAATGTATCGCTAATACTGTTATAGTTACTAACCAATCCGTCATCTGTGTATTGTCTTTTATGTTCTGAATTATTATAAACAAACGCAGTAGTTTTATTCTTTAGTGCTATTTGTCTATTGTTAAATTTCCAATTACCTGTATAGTCAAGATCATCAACACCACCTCCGTCAAGATTGCTATCGTTATTTCTACCAATTAAATTTCCAGTTAACACATATCCATTGTCTAAATATGTTTCGTATACAAAGTTGTAATTACGAAATACATATGGATCAGTTTCAGGACCTTCTGCTACACTGATACTATCACTAGATTCTTTTTCAATATCAAGGCTAAAAAGATGAGCACCTACACTTTCACCAAGACTTAAATTTTGTTTCTTTAGGTTGTTTGATCCTAGTGTATACTTTAATTCATTATTATAATTAATACCTGATTGTAAGTTAATTACACCTCCAACAGCATCAGGTCCATACAATGAACCAGCCGGGCCTTTTATAATTTCAATTTGATCAAACCCTAATATTCCTATTTGTCCTAGATCGTCATTTCCAGAAATTGTACTATGGTCTTTAATACTAATACCGTTAATAGCAATTAATGAATGATTGCTATTTGTACCTCTAATAAACAAACTTGTTTGTTGTCCTTTAGGTCCAGTTGTTTGTAAGTCAACTCCAGATACTTCTATATCGTCTAGTTCGTCTGCTTCTATTACATTTGAACTGTATGTTTTTGCTCTGTGATCACTTGCTGTACGGTATGCATATATTGTAATTTCTAATGGGTCAACTGTGTGTCCATGGTATGTTAAATGGTCATCTGCATTGGCTCGTAATCCAAAAAACAGTAGTGCTATTAAGCCCATAGTTATAATATTGTCAATTCTAAATAATCTTTTCAAATCTTTTTTAATTCTTCCTTTTTTAAGTGTAAGCATGTTTCCTTTGTAATAATAATGACAATGCTGTACCATATACTAATGTGCTTAGTAACAGTTTAAAGTCAAATGGTATAGCCATTGCATAAGTTTGTAATAATGACATACTAGGATTTGATAACCACACAAAGAAGTTTACAATAACATGCCACAGTCCTATACCAATAATACTAGTATAAACATAATTGTTAATGCTACGTGATAATGATATGATAAGTGCTAACACAAAATACACTACTAAATTTATTGCACTAAAACCTAAGAATAAGTCTGATAAAAACATTACTCCTAGCGGTACAGAATAAGATAATAGTTTATTTTGTGTTAACGGAAAGAATATTGCTACAGCAAACAATGGGGTAAAGTTTGCGTAACTTGGATCTAATATAGGTAACACTCTTGCTAACAAAAGTGCTCCTACTAAAACTACTAATTCTTTCATAATTAAAATGGTGGAGCTGATAGGGATCGAACCTACGACCTACTGGATGCAAACCAGTCGCTCTCCCAACTGAGCTACAGCCCCATATAATATAATTATACTTCTTTTTAATTAAAAGTCAAGAAAGTGGTAATTGGCATGCGAGCAGGGATTCGAACCCCGACTAACGGTTTTGGAGACCGCTGTGCTACCATTAACACCACTCACATAAAACTTTTTTTATGAACTACACTATCTTTAGCCCTTTCGAGGCCTCTGTCTCTGCAAAAACACCTTATTGCAGTAAGGCGTAGTGTAGTTTATAAAAAAAGCCCCTAACCGAATTAACTGCTAGGGGCTTGCTTAAAATAACTTTTTAAAAAGTCACGTCAAGACATACCCCCGGTAGGTGGCCAATTTGTAATATAAATTGTGTTAGTCTGTGACATGTTAGTATTCCGTATTCCTTATTATGTATTTATAATACACTCTTTATTTTGTTGTGTCAACCTCTAAGTGATAATCCAATCCATATTCATCCAGTCTGTATCTTCAGGCATCAGTTCAACTGTATCCCCAAAGCGTTCTTTAAGTTGATTATACACGCCGGCGTTATTCATACGCAACCCGTAACCTCCTTGATGGCACCAATACACAGAACCAGAACTACCATAGAATCCATACAGATATGCCTGTTTCTCTACACCCGTGATACCGCTGTTCATACGCCAACTGTCGCCATCTAAGTAACCGCCAGATGTTCCAACAAGAAGACGATAGTGAGGATCATCGCCTTTCATCTTGATAACTACCCAGTTGTCGCAAGTGTAATCACTCATGTTCGCCACCAACACCGCGAGAGTTAATTATATTATCACGTACAAACATTTTTGGATTGCGTTTTGCTGTTTCAAATGTTACTACTGTAACTGCAATCGCACCTAGCAACAATGCATGAAGCACCATACTAATGACGCCTGCCCACATGCTACCTACGATGATAGCAAACACAATACACCACATCCATGCTAGTACCTGCATGATCATATGTCGTGTACTAAAATCCGGAATATTACTTAGTGGATTCTTTTCGTGATCCATTACTACATTCCAACAGTTGTATACCCATTCTCTCATCTTAGGGTCCTTTCTTTGTTTCTACTATACTAACATAACATCTAATAATAGATGTGTCAAGTAAAAAGATGGCTCCGCAGGTAGGGGTCGAACCTACGACCAATTGATTAACAGTCAACTGCTCTACCACTGAGCTACTGCGGAAAAAAGTGGAGCTCCCGGTCGGAATCGAACCAACGACCTACTGATTACAAATCAGTTGCTCTGCCTGCTGAGCTACGGGAGCATAATTGCGTCAATTATTTATCGACGCTTACTTGCCTTCTTTTCTAAAGCGGCTCTACGCTTCCTTTCTATTCAATTACGGCTTTAATATCGCCTTCGCTAAGAATAATTAGTTCTTCACCGTCTGCATCAATCTTATCACTACCGGCAAATTGACCAAATACAATAATGTCACCGACATTAACATCGACTGGAGTAACTTCTCCGTTTTCTAAAACCCTTCCACTGCCGACGGCAATTACTTCTCCTTGGTTAGGTTTTTCTTGTGCTGTACCAGGTAGGAAAATACCACCTGCTGTTTTCTTTTCTTCTTCCTCACGACGTACGATCACTCGATCGTGTAATGGGCGAATCTTCATAAATGTAACCTCTGATTACTTATTAGTTTGTACTACTAGTTAATGGAGCGGGTGAGGGGAATCGAACCCCTGTCCTCAGCTTGGAAGGCTGTGATAATACCATTATACTACACCCGCATCTTGGCGGAGAGTGAGGGATTCGAACCCTCGATACAGTTGCCCGTATAACACCTTAGCAGGGTGCCGCTTTCGACCACTCAGCCAACTCTCCGAATAAGTTTAAACGTTCCCTTCTTCTACTTTTGTTACACGATCATATTTGAAACTACGCCAACCTTTAGCGTTTGTGTCCCAAACTGTGACAGTACCTAATTTAGGTTTCGTGTTACTGTCTTTAGGGTGATTTTCTTCTGGAATGACTTTGAACGATTTTGTACATGTCATTACTCTTTCAGCACCATCAAGTTTATTGAATGTTACTACTAAAACATTTTCTTGTAACATTTTAGTTAGTGCTTCTTCAGTTGGAATACCTTTTTTCTCAGCAACAAACTCTTTTAGTTCGTCAACTCTCATAGCGGCTGCACTCATTATAATTCCTCCGCAATACCTAAAAGTTCTGCTCCGATAAACAACACACCAGCGGCCGCATAACCACCCATGAAAAGAGCAATTCCTGCTACAATTCTAACCCCACTTTTTACAAGACTAATATAAAAATGTTTCTTGCTTGGGTCTCTAGGTTCTGGTACTGTTACTCTTTCCGGAATAGGCATTATTTTTTCTCCACAATTTGATCAACTAATCCATAGTCAAGTGCTTCTTGAGCAGACATAAATGTATCACGATCCATGTCTCTTTCAAAGTCTTCGTATGTCTTACCTTTTGAATTATGTTTAACATACAACTCAGTAAGGATAGTTTTCATTTTAGTTATTTCTTGATATTGAATTTCAATATCACTTTGCATACCACGTGAACCACCGCTTGGCTGATGAATCATATGACGAGCATATGGCAACATCTTACGTTTGCCTGGCTCACCTGCTTGAGCAAGGAATGAACCCATTGAACATGCTTGTCCCATTACAATAGTATGAACAGGCGATTTGATATATTGCATAGTGTCATAAATGCTCATGCCACTTGTAATTACACCGCCCGGACTATTAATATAAAAATTAATAGGCTTATCAGGATTTTCACTTTCTAAAAATAACATTTGAGCAACAACTAAGTTAGCAACATTATCTTCAACTGGACCATTAAGCATTACAATACGGTCTTTAAGTAATCGGCTATAAATGTCATATGAACGTTCGCCACGTGACTCTTGCTCTACTACCATAGGTACTAACGGCATTATGATCCTACCTTTATAATTGGTGAAATTGATGACGTATCATTATAATCGCCACTTTCATGATAACTACGTTTTGTAACATACTCAGTTAGCATGCCATCTTTTACACGTACAGTTTTAATTTCTCGATAAAGAACACCTTCGACATCTTCTGTCAAAGCCTTTGCATATGGTCCTTCCATAACTTCAATATTATCTTTCATATCTACCTCTTAATTTTGCAATTTGCTTTGGACCAGTAGTTTGAAACTCTAATCCTATTTGATTTCCGACATACACCTTACCGTTGTATACCATGTGAATTTTGTTACCTGCAATAAATGCATTTAACGATTGGTTTTCTCTAAAGTTATCTATTTCAGCTTCAACGGTTTTTCCGTTGTCTGTGCATAAAATTTCAACTCTATCTTCGTAAACAGTAGACATATATCCTCCTAATTTAAAACTATTATATAGTAAAACGTATTACGTGTCAACCTTTACTTTGCATTAGTTTAACATTAAGAACAAAGTTTTCAACCAACAATTTTGTTATTAATGATTTCATTACTAACGGCTCAACTTCCATTTCAGCAGCATGACTAGCCATCATAATGTATGCTTGTTCTTCACTAATATTTAAGTTGCCCCAATTTATTGGATCGGCAATTTCGGTTTCTTTTGCTAACTCTGCAATAATTTTAACATCTGGATTTGTTGCTTCAAACATGTCAGTCATCTTTATTAGTTCCTTTAAAGTGTCTTTCAATTGCAAGTTTGCAACTATAAAATACTAGATAGAAACTTGCTATAAATGTAGCAATTAATAATGTAAATAACCAATTAATAGGATCTGACAAGTTGTAGAATAAACTAATATATGCATCAGCATCACTTTGATTACGGCTTTCGCCAAATTCTTCTTCGTATAACTTGTCTATACCTTCGTCAATTATTTCTTGTAACTCGTCTCGTTCTTCTTCATTCTCTACAGCAATAGCAAAGAGTTCATTCCACTCGTCGCCACCTACTTCGCCTGTGTATTCATATACAACTTCACAATACTCTTCCTCATATTGAGGTCTAAGTTCTTCCATTGTAAGCCTCTGCTGTATAGTGCTTGCTATAAAGCCTATAAACACGGTGTAAACTACACCTGCTAGTATGTAATACTTTTTCATGTTAAACTCGTTACTATATTCATCATTACTGCTGTTCCGCTTATAGCACTACCTATCATGATTGCTCTATCACCCCAGGCCATGCCTACATATACCCAACCACCACTACTGAGTACATATGCTACCTGTCCAAACATTGTAAAGCCTGCACTAATAGAAAACACACCTATAACAGCCGCTACCATGCTAAACCATTTAACATACCAGTCAGGTGTGCCAGTCGGAGTAGTAGGAGTAAGTTCTTCGTTTTCCTGTTGTAATTCTGCAAGCTCTTGCTTTAAACGTTTTTTCTCTTTAGATAATTCCATCGCAAGATTACGAGCCCTACTTTCAGAAGAGACTTTATTGTATTCTTCTTGTGTCGTAGTATCGTCTAAATTTTCCAAATCAATCCCAGAGGTTTTCATAATACTTTCCAAATAATCTAAATCCGTTAGATATTCTTTCTTGTTCTTTGTCCATTGCGTCTCGATCTTTTATATCAAAACGCATATATACTTCGTCCTTGTTTGCTTTACAGTCGAAAGCATAAATCATTTCTTTCATTACCCAGTCCCAACGCTCGTGAAACTTCTCATCTGTTTCACCGTTCTTGTTGTACTCGGATTCGTACCAGCCATCAGGCATACGAAGTTCTTCTGGCACATCATCGTTATCTACAAATGGTGAACCGTGTTTAGTTTCTTGTAGTTGAATTAACATAGGTAAAATAATAGGAGCAAGTGTATGGTCCATGCTCCATGTGTCAAACGGTTCAATTTCTATATTGAACGCTCTGTTCTTTCTATAAGGACCTATTCTAACTTTCATCTAGTTTTTTCCATATTTCTTTAAACAAACAAAATCTGTCGTGGCCATCTGCGGTTTTGTATATAAATTGTGTCGACAACACTTCTATAACAACACCTTGAAATGTTCCATTTAACGTACAAGTGTGTTCGACTTTGTCTCCTATCTTAGGTGCTTTCTTAGCCACTATGCTCCCCAAATACTTCTGGAGCAAGTTGCTGTGCTTGCTCCATATGATACTCATCTGGATAATGTTTTAAACATCTCCGAGCTTCTCGCCTAATGTCCATAGGAACTCTAGGCGTTTTTTTAGGATCCATTAAATCAAGTAAAAACTTTTTTGTATTATCAATGGCCCATTTACGTTCAATCGGCATCGTCATATATTACCCACCTTGAATGTTCCATCTCAAAATTTTGAGATGCATATATGTTTTTAAAATAATAAGTATCTTCATAGTTATTAGTATATTGCTTAAAATTCCATTCCCATTTATCTAATTTTTTACACCAGTCTTTTCCTTTGGACCGTAGATCACTGTGTAGTCTTACAGGGTAGCCTGGCATCCAACGTTGTTTGTATTCAAAAATTTCTTGCGGTGTCATTAGTGTACCGTTGGTCCTTCATAAAATTCTTCTTCAGACACTCCAAAGTATGTAGCACATAGTTTTACAATGGCTTCTGGTACGTCATCTTCGTCTTTACCATCAGGAATGAATAATCCTTTAAGTTCGCCAGTATTACTAACAATCAAACCCCAATCATCATCTTCAAGAGATTCTTCAAATGTAATTTTTTGTTCAGCCATGATCCTTGCTCCTTATCAAGTCTTGTATGTTGTTGATATAAAACTTTCCATTTTTTATATGCATTGTAACAGCGCCGCCGCTACTCCTAATATACGCTCTTCCACCATCAATCATTTTGCCACCTATAGATTTGTAATCGTGATGTGACTGACTGTAATAGTACTTACCTTCGTGTTCAATCATGCCAAACTCAAGTGACTCTATCTCATCTGCGTTTGTAATAAAAATATCTTTAGTTACTGGATGTTTGTACACACCAAAGTAATAATTACCAAACTCAGGATGTGGCGTTTCTCTATAAAAAATATCCATAGGAATATCACTTACACGCAAGTCTGAAGTACAAACATACTTTACTGGTACGCCGTCTTTGTTTGAATAGTGTTCTTCTAACTGTGCTATGTCAAACAGTGATTGGTGTTGAATGTTCATCTTGTTTTACCTTCTTAAAAATTGTTTTGTGAATACCTGGATTTACACGAAGTGCATGTGGCATCATTTCATGTCTAATATAATTACGTATGTAACGAGTATCTTTGTTAGTTTCATCGTTAATATAAGGTACATTTTTAAGATTGCACCAAAGTTCTAAATCCCGTTTGCGGGTAAGGCGAAAAGGACGAACAACATTACGATTCCTATACGGAATAATTTTTCCTTTACCATGCATACTACTCCATAACCAAGTTTCTACACAATCATCTAAATGATGTGCTGTTACAACAGGTGCATCTACACTATGAAAGAAATGATATCTTTCAGTGCGCCAATACTCTTCCCAACTTTGACTCTTCTCTTTTGAATAGCGAGGCTTGCCATATAAAATACCCATTTTCTTTTCACCAACATAATGAGCAATAAACCTATATGCTTCTTTACTAGTTTCAGTTTGATGATCAAAAAACAAAATATTAGTATGATGATTGTTAGACAAAAAGTCAGCAATAGCCATACTGTCGACACCGCCGGAACATGCTACATGCAAGTAATAAGGCAATTTACCTTGTAACCGAATCATGTTACACCTTATAGAGTTTAACGTAATTAAGTCTAGTTTCATTTGCACTAAACAATTTATTTTTTGTTTGTGCTTTAACTTTTGCTTTGATACGTTTCATCGTACCTATTTCATGTTCAAACTTGTTCATAAAACTAACAAGGTTGCCGTCCATAACTGCTGTGTAGTTATAGCTCTCCCACTGACTACTAAAACGTTTGTCAAGGATTTTAATTACACCTTCAACTACATCTTTTTCATTACCTAAGTATTGTGAGTCACGATACTCAACACGGATGTCTTTAGTCAATCCTGTTTCATGTTTATCACGATTTACAAATTCAGGTATAAATGCAATACGACCTAAATTATTAAATGCTACAGTATCTTGTGATACACTATTAACCATATCACGTTTAAACTCATCAAGGTCACCTAACCCTAGCATTACATATCGACGCATCCATTTTTGAATCTCTGCTACCATCTCGTAGTCTTGTTCAGTAGGTGTAGGCTTAGTGAAGTCATCAGGCGTAGGATTGTCAGTACTAGCAAATGCAAACTTAACAATCTCTTTGTTAGCAAATTGTGTTTTGTTTTCTTGTTCTGAAAAGCGTCTAGTGTCCTTAACATAAGAACCATTAATACGCTGTGCGGCACAAGCATAAGCAAGTGCTTCTTGTGTAGGTACTGTTCGCAACGGGACACGATCCTTATGATTAAAAGTCTTACGAGAGTAACTTGGTTTTGCTGTTACGTACATTGTGTGCCTCTATCTGTTTGCCTAATTATGTTTAATTATAGCACCTTTTCCGGTTACTGTCAACTGATTTATTACATCATCTAGTGTATAAATGTTATGATTTTTGCCTGCTTCATATACATGAAAATGATAGTCTTCAATAGTTTCTTTTATCTTTTCTAAGATAACTACTGGCGGCTCAGATATCCATTCTGAAAAACCTCTACCCTCCATTGTAATAGCATAGCCGAAAGTATCTTTTAGGACACCTTCTAAACGAGCAATCGGACTGTTCTTACCATACCATAAGTAATCAAAAGTTGCCATATGACTTTCAGAACTATAACTGTTTTGGTAAACACCTAGTCTTACCTTTGCCTTTGTTACACTTGTAATACCAATTTTACAAGCCTTGGCGCCAAGCGGATCTTTCATTAGATATAGAAATTTCATTTTACCACCTACACTGTGCTTGCGGAAGTTGTATACGACCAACTTTACTATTATATAAGTTCACAATAGCATCATACACACGCCATTGATCGTGGTCTCTTGGATTAGTAAACCCTTTAGTATGTAACGCATTATCATACTGTTCCTTAAGACCAAGTTGTACTGATGCAGGATCTCCCCATTCTTGAATAAACAGTTTACCTAGTTCTTTATCAAATTCTTCATCAATAACAAAACTTTCTACTTCTGCCATTTTATACAACAATGCAATAGGTCTCCAAACTTCAAGTTCTGCGGCTGCCTTTTTCCAAGTCTTGTTATGAAATGCTAATGCACGTTTAAAGTATTTGCCTTTTACTCCGTAGTCATCTGACATTTCAAAAATTGTCTGTCCACTTTTAATCTGACTAAATGCATTTGGTGTGTTTGCATTACGCTTTGGAACAAATCCTGCTGCTTTTAAAATATTATACATTGCTGTTGTAGGACCGTCTTTAGTTTCAAGCAAAATCATAAATTCGTCATATGCATGTAACTTACGTTTGTTACGACTATTAATACGAATCATGTTTTGTCCAGCAAGCCAAACAGCATATTCTACTCTGTCAGTAAATCCTGCTTCTTCTACAGTTTCATCTGTAATCATTGCGGTGTCAATATACCACATAGGAATGCTAGTATAGTTTTGACGTTTCATTTCCTGTGCTGTATGATGTCCGTCCCAAAGCATATACATACCGTCAACTAAAATTGCTGTAGGCAGTAACACAGATGTATGTTCAAAATCTAGTTCAATTTTATATAAATGATTAGGTGCTACATCTCGTTGGAACCTAGGCCATAAGTAGCAATCTGTCCATTCTACATATCCAAACTTTACAATACCTACTTTAGGATCAAACGGATCAGGGTTGTTTGGTTTCTTTTGTGGACCTAATACTACGTCAATTGCTTCAGCAATATCTTGTAGTGGAATTATTCCGTTTTCGTAATTGTCCGCCATTGTACGAGTGTCAATAGCATCGTCTTTCATTTCGAATGGGGTTTTATATTTTGCCAGAAACTTATTGATTTCAGTCTGACGATTATAAGGTTTAACTTTCATGTTCTTCTCCAAATATGCCTGCGTATCGAAATACTGGGGCGTTAAGTTTAAGTAGTTGCGTAACGAATTACTGGACTACTCTATTAATATAACACCTAGTCTACTAAGTGTCAAGTCTTTTTGAAAATATAAATGCCTTCGGACTTATAACTATTTTCTAATTTATTATTGCCTACACCTGGTCGGACGTTCAACAACATATCTAGTTGCTTAACATACTTGAACCCTATACTTTCGCTAAGTTCTTTCCAGCGATCAACAATTTTAAATTCTTCTTTGCCATCTTTATAGTCTGCTATGTTTACAGCATACAGTCCGTCTTTAGCAAGAGCTGTGTGTAACATTTGTATAGTGGGCGTAACATAGTGTTCAAACCACTGATCTAGATTAGAACAACTGTTCATGCATTGTGTAGGCTCGTCAGTATAAGTTTCTAAATTAAAGTACGGTGGGCTACTAAATGCGGCATCATAGTATCCAGGTTTAGGTGTAAACTGTTCACTTGGTAAATGGTGCATTTCATATCCGCTACCTAGTCCTAAACTAGTCATAAGTTCGCCCAATGCTACAAGACCGTTATACGTTTTAGTATTAGGGTCAATGCCTGTGTAGTGGTATCTTAGATTACTTGTAAGCCCGCCTAACATGCGTCCGCCGTAACCTGAACTAAAGTCCAATACGTTACCCATAAAGGTAGGGCATATGTATTCGTATACAGCTCTAGCATTCATAGGCTTAAAGTTAGCAATAGTTCCTCCGCTAACTAGATCTAACGCTCTTCTAATGTTGGCAGGTAGTACACTATTACTACCCTCGTCTCTGTATTTAAAGCAAAAAGAGATAGCTCTTTTTAATCTTTTGTCGTCATAGAACCTTGCTCGCATACTAACCATCTTATCATTTCTAGAGTATGCTTCTTGCATATTAGGAAACCAAAATCTACTAAAGTTCTGTCCTGCTGTATTGCCCACAGCAATTTTATCATCTACTACTTTATGATGTTTTAGGCTTATTTTTTTTAATTCTTTTTTACAACCTTCAAGACTAAAGTATGTAATTGGGATAACATTTACACTTCGATAGATATCAAATATTTCATCTTCTATCTTTTGCTTGCCTGCTTCGTCTGCAGAACTCCATTGCTCTTTTGAGTAAGATGTTAGTTTGTCGTGTACATGTTCGTACCCTGTGTACACATCTGTGGTTGGATTAACATTCCATTCTTTGCAAATATGATTGTAATAAGTTTCAATGTCCACTATAACTGTGTCCACTTATATTTGGCAAAACCTTTTTCTTCAGCCCAACGGATAAACAAGCCACACTCTCTACCGTGTGCTTCTATTTCCCATGGAAGGTCCCAGTAACTGATTTTCTTAGGATTATATGTTTTACCATACCATGTGTCTGTTGAAGGATGCAACTCTCTACGAGCAAACTGTTTAACGTGAACCATCTCGTGAGCAAGTGTTTCTAATAAAGGACGTAATTTTTGAGTACAATCAAGTTCTATTTCAAACTCTCTATTGCTATCACCTTCTAGGCAATACCCCATAGCGTCTTTGGGCTTCTTCAGTTTTACAGTAATTTCAAGAGTACGCATACGAGGCATTAAAGTTTTAACACAAAACTCTGCCATGCTCTCTACATATTTGCGTTGATTAGGTTTGCCACCTGTAACTGTAATAAACATACACGCCTTCTTTTTTAGGTTATATGTATATTATAGCATCATATACTACTGATGTCAACTTATAATCTAAAGGTAATTCGTCCTTTGGACAGATCGTATGGGGTCATTTCTACCCTAACTTTGTCGTTCAATATCATTCGGATCTTGTTCTTACGCAATCTACCACCTGTATAACAAGTTATTACGTGTCCGTTTTCAAGTTCAACTTTGTAAATTTGATTGGGTAAAACTTGTAATATTTTACCCTCTAACTCTAGTAATCCGTCTTTAGACATCTTTCTCCAAATTAGGAATCAAATCATCAGCATCTTCTATTTTCTTAATTGATATTGATTTGGTGTCATGCATGAGTTTAATATCTAAAACGTCACCTTCCTTCCAGCCCATCTTTTCAGATATCTCTGGTGGAATATTCATTAGCACATTGTTTGGATCATCTTTAATATCTTCAAAGATATCCTCTGCTTTAAATTCATATACGTTTTTATCTGACATTAATTTTGTCTCCAATTATAATAAAAGTAAACCTACTATAAATCCTATATTAAGTCCTATTGAACAAACTAATATAAAATCCTTAGAAAAGGAATACGGCACGAATTCTTTAGTGTCACCCATGCATATATTTATTCATCTTCCTCTAGCAAATGGTCCTCGTAACACTCCCAGTATCCTTCTTCTTCTAGGTACTCGTCTGTGTATTGATTAGGATCATCACGATACTTAGGATTCATATAGCCTACTTGTGCATAGTATCCTTTGCCTGTTGTGTCGTTGTAATCATAGTCTGCTTCTAGCTCTACTTTATCGTAATATACATTTTCGATAATTTCTGAAACGTTAGTTTCGACAGAACTAAATGCAAGTTTCTTAGGATCAAAGTCTTCGCCATCTGTTTCTACAAAGTAAGATGCAAAGCCACCTTTTTCACCACTGTGGAATACAAGTACTGGGAACATATTTGCAATGTCCTCTTCTGACAGGTAATCACTTGGTTCAGGAAGTTCATCATCATGATATGCTTCTCTACCATACAGATGATAACCATCTGTATTGATTTCGTTTTCGTCCCAGTTAAAATCATCTGAGCCATCTGCAGGAACTTCGTTAATTACAAAGCCTCCGTCAGCATATGCATTGTTTAGATGTTCAATGTCATCGCACTCATGCCAAGCATAAAATTCATCCTTAGGTTTAGGTGCATCAGCAATGCCCATTTCTTCATCTTCCCATTCATACCCTGTTATAGTATCAATAAGATCTGATTCATCATAGTCACGCATGTGTTCTACAAAGTCAGCATTAATTTTACCAATTACAAGTTCGCCGCCATATCGACCGGCATCAATTCTAAATCTACGTTTTGCCATAATAGGTCCTCCTTAAGACTCTTTGGCGCGGCTGAAGAGATTCGAACTCCTGACCCTTGGTTTCGTAGACCAATGCTCTATCCAGCTGAGCTACAGCCGCGTATAATATAAAATTATTATAGTTGATCTTACCTCTTGTGTCAACCATTAGGATTCCAATTTCTTTAAAACTTCTCTAATTAATTCACCGTTTCTTACGGCTAGTTGTTTAATTCTATCAATTTCGGATTCGCACTCTTGTACGAGCTTCTTAAGTTCTGCTACGTCTTTAGCTATGTGACCTTGTGTTGGATAACCCATTAAAACTCCATATCTGCGGCAACAATAAATCTATCTTCGTCACACGCTAGTATGCCCGGACGGTGCCATGTCTTGCCTGGAAATATCATCCAATTACCTTTACGCCATGGAGCATAATAAGTCTCAGATGATATTCCATTAGGTGCAAGTTCTGTACCAGATGTTTCTAAATCGTTTTCCTCTGCTATTGGCAGGTGCAAATAGTATACTCCACTTATTGTAGTAGAGCCTTGTCTATCATGCTGATGCCAATATGTATCACGATTTTCTTGGGTCTTTATATTAGTTCTATATCCCCAACTCTTAACGCTCTTTATCTGTCTTTCTTGTTTCATGTAAGCAAAACAACTCCAGATAAAACTCATCTTTAAATTAGTCCAGTGTTCTCCTGGCTCGCCAAAGATGTTTACGTTAGTCTGATAGGGAGGACTATTATCCCAGTACTTTCCCTGTGCAATAAGATTACTAATATCTTTACACATTTCGAATCGCTGATCTGGTGTAATTAGATTACCCCAATCATATAATTCATGTACTTTCATTTAGGCAACAGTCTTTAAATACTCTAATACTTTTTTCGGATCTGTTTCACCGTATGGATCATTGTCGTCACTATGATTGTTACGTCCTGGCTCTTCAAAGAACTTTTCTACTACGCCATTTTTAACTACCATTGCATAACGCCACGATCTATTACCAAAGCCTTGCTCAGGTTTACAAACAAGCATACCCATCATTTGAGTAAACTCACCTGCTCCGTCTGGAATAAATTTAATATTCTTTACGTCTTGATCAATCATCCACTTACGCATAACAAATGTGTCGTTAACACTAACAACATAAATTTCGTCTACGTCTAAGTTACGAATTTGATCATATAGTTCTTCAAATCCTGGTACTTGGTATGTACTACATGTTGGAGTAAATGCACCGGGTAGTGAAAATACTACAACTCTTTTTCCATCAAAAATTTCTGATGACGTAACAGTTTTCCATTCAAATGGATTTGCTTGACCGTTTGATGTATCTACAAACGTAATTGGTTGTCCGTCAGTTCTAACTCTATATTTAAAATCAACTGCCGGGACTTGTACGCCTTCTTTCATAAAAACTCCTTAAATTTCTATTGTTTAGTTATAATAGCATCATTACTTATATTTGTCAACCTATAAACGAAAGTAAAAATGGTAAATACTTGTAGCGAGAGCGTGAGGGACTAATATAGAACAATGGAATTTTTAAAGATAGTAGGAGACGTAGGTTTTCCAATTGCGGGGGCTTTAGCAAGCGGATTATTTGTGTTCACTACATTAAGATTTATTCTCGACAGTGTTACTGGAAGTGTCAATGGACTTAAAGGTATGATTACCGCTCTAAACAATCGAGTTCAAACAATGAACAATGATCTAGTTAAGATCGACGCTCTTATGAGTTATGCACTTAACGTAAAACCTAACGTTGAACGTATAGCCGCTAACGAAGGCAAAGAAGACGCTAGGAGAGATTAAATGACCAAGTGGGATAAATTCTACAACAATCAAAATCCAACAACCCAGGCATGGCTAGACGCCCAGGCAAAAGATTTTTATAGAGATGTTTTTGCAATAGGAACACCTTTATTTTTGTTTGGCGCAATATTTGGACTAGTAATAGGACTTAGTCTAGCAATATAGGAGTAATACATGTCTCAAGACTTAATTGACGCAATAAACCAATACGGCTTTCCCATTATTGCAGCCATGGGTCTTGGATACTTTGTCTACTACGTATGGAAATGGGTTACAACAGAAATTAAACCTGTACTAGGTGAAGCAAACAGTACACTAATTGCACTAATTGATCGTATACGTATGCTTGATAACGATATGATTAGACTTAATCAAAAGATTAACATGATACTAGAATTTAAAGAACAGTATGAAAAGCTCACTGGCAAAAGTTTTGACCTTGATCTAGATGAAATCGAAGACGCTATTTCTCAGGCTAAAGAGAATAAGAAGTCAACCAAATGAGTCCCGAGGTTGTTTTATTATTTTTATTAGTAATAAAGCATACTTTTGCAGACTTATTCCTTCAGACATTTAACAAGAATATTGACAAAACAAAATACTTAGGTAACGGTCAAATACACTATGCTCAGCATAGTTTACTTACGTTTTTAATAACTTTAAACTTTACTTCTGTTGAGTGTGCTTTAGTAGTTTCGCTTTTAGATCATTTGGCGCACTGGCATATTGATTTTTGGAAGTCGACGTGTGTGAAGTTGCTTGGGATTTCTCGTTCAAGTCCAACGTTCTTTCGTGTTCAAACATTGGATCAGGCCTTGCACTTTTCGACGTATTTTGCAATCGTAGCCTTAGTTGCATTTCACTAATTCTTCTTTTAATATTAATTACTTTTTCTTCAATACTTAAACTACTAAAATCATTTTGTTGTGGCAATGAATACTCCATTCCAATCTTTAGGTAGGTCTTGAGTTTTTTGGAATTTGCAACGTTCTATCCACATATCATAATAGTCAGACATCTTGCCATCAAAATGATTATGTAGTGTATTACATAACTCTATTGCTTTGTCAAACTTTTGAGCTTTATATGCTTCGTGCATATCCTCGTGTTTACGTTGTGCTACACGCCAGGCCGGACGTCTATTGTCTAACACTGTCCATATTGTTATACCGACAGTTTTTCCTTTTACTGCTAAGTCATCTATTTTTAAGTAAAAGAAGTCCGACTTAGTACGTTGGTATGTAGCGTCTCCTACTAGTAAGGTACACCCGTATTCCTTACACTTTGATTCAATCCTTGCTGCTGTTGATACTGAGTCGCCAAGAACGTCATACGAATGTCTCCTTGTGCTACCCATTTCACCAAGGTACCCCAAACCAGTATTAATGCCAGCACCCATACCCACTGGCGGACGGTTATCTCGTTGTAATGTTTCATTAAACTTCTCCACTGCTTTTAACATATCTAGTCCACATTGTACAGCACTCTTAGGATGATCAGGATCATCAATTGGAGCATTGTGTACATGCATACTAGCATCACCAATATACTTAATAATCATACCGTCGGCGTCTAGTACTGGCTGTGTAATTGCATCCATGTAACCATTCATTATTTTTGTTAGGCCTTTAACGTCATCGCCAAAACTTTCACCTAAAGGAGTAAAACCTCTAAGGTCACTAAAACATATACTAACTTCTTTCTTCATACCGTCTTTGATCAGTGCAGGATTTTCCTGTAACATACGTACAATAGTAGGTGATGCATATCCTGCAAATTGCTTTTTAATTTCTTGCTTTTGTAGGTATTCACTTACAAATCTATTAAACACAGAATGTAAGCCTACAAGTATTACAGTAGCCAGCGGCATAGTTATGTCAAGTAGATACAAGTAGTTTGTCCATGCATAGTATGCACCATACACTAACGCTCCACTAAATGCAACTATCTTTGTACCAACTAACCAATAAGGTGCAAAACGTCCAACTAGCACAAGGGCTATGCCTAAGATTCCTGTTGTGATCATTTCTGCTAAGAGTGCCCAGAATGGACGTTGTATTTGATCTCCGTCCATTACTGTTTGTAAGGTTACTGCCGCTGGTATGTAATTATATTGCGGTCCGGTTGGACTTGCAATAAGTCCCCCAATTCCTTCTGCGGTTATTCCAAGGATTACTGTCTTACCTTCTAAAGCCCAAAATTGATCTTCGTCTACTAAACTAATTTCTTCAAACTGTTTATTCCAACGTAACCATATTTGTGCATTAGGATCGGTTTTGATAATCGGGTAACCCGGAACACGTACAGCTTCAATACCGCCTTGATTCGCTTTTACTTGATAACTAGGATTTCCTGTCGCTGTCCTAATTACTTCCACTGCTAAAGCAGGATACGTATCTTCACCGATACGCATGATGAGCGGAACACGTCTTACTACACCGTCTATTTCTGGTGCTGTGTTTAAAACACCTACACCGTCTGCCGCTTCACCTAGCAATGGAATTGGTCCTAACATCCCCGGCCATTCAAACATGTATGGTAAAGGATCTCCTATTTTGGCTACGCCTCTAGGAACAGGATTCTTATTAACAGAGGTAGTTCCTGTTTGTGCAATTACTACTCCGTTATCTACAAGTGCTTCGGATAAAATATTATCTCCACCTAATCTATCAGGTTCAGAAAACATAATAGGTATTACAATAATACCAGCACCTGCCTCGCGCAGCTTCCAGATTATATCTGCAATCTGATCACGCCTCCAAGGCCATTGACCGTACTTTTCAATAGCTGGTTCGTCGATAGTGACTACTACAATATCTTGGGAGAGTTGGGGCTCGTCAGTTTGTTGAAGTAAATCAAATTGCTTGAGCCGAGCTGTTTGCACTACAGTACTATCACCGTAGTGTAACATTATCATTATAAAGGCAGTAATAAATGCTACTGACCAGTGTGTGATATACTTCGTCATACAGTATTTATTAATGATCGTATATGTAAGGTCCGTCTTGAACCTTTACAGGCTTACAATAAGCTGTAATTCTGTGTTCTTTAGGCACAAGATACTTTGATCCATAGTTACCATACTGTCGAGGTATACGTTTAGCGTAGTATTGACACACATCTATACTCCTAAAATACATAGGCGATGGTTGTTGAACTTCTGCTATCAACACAATTAACATAAAGGCATGTATCATTTTTCTATATCTCTTTGATGCTGTTTAAATTTTATTTGTTCGCGCTGTTCAAGTTGTGCTTTAAACATTTCTCGTACTTCAGGTGCGTTGTTGCTGTATGCTAAAAATTGTAATATACCACTCCAAGTATTTCCCATAAACAAAAGTTTACCATCTCTATATAATAATCCTTTGGTATCCCTATTATCATATACTAAATTCTTGTAGACATATTTCAATTTAAATCATTCCTTTGGCCTTTAATATAAAGTAAAACAATCCTCCAAGCATACTAACTAATGCTCCTATTAATAAAGTAATAGCAACACCGTTTATTAATGCTTGCTTTGCTTCTGCTTGTTTGTATACTTCACGTTCACGTTTAGCACGTATCTTACGTTGCATTTCTTTTAGCTCGTCCCAAGTTCCAAAGCCAAAACGTATGTTTAGCATTTGTTGAAGTTCTTTTTCCATCTCCATAATTTTCTTTTCGTGGATAAGGAGATTGAGTGCTTCTTCTTCAACTGAGCCTGAGGCTAATAGTTTTCTAAATATTGGAGGATTCTTTTGCATCTGCTGACCTTTACGGAAGTCAGATACACTAGTGTACCACTTGCCCATTTGGCCCATACAATTTTCAAATTCTTGACCAGCGTGTACGAATTTTTTTACAGTATTAAACGCTGTGGTTGCCGCGGCTACGGCGGTGAATGGATCTATCAATACGCCCTACTTTCTAGCAGTCTGCCTTCTGCTGTCAGTAGTATTTATTTAGTTTTGGGTAATTATAATACCACATCCGTTAGCATTTGCACAACTCCCGGTTAGTGTGTAAGTTTGTGCAGTTGATGAATTTTGTGTAGTTGACATATTGTATGCTCCGCCTGAGTTAGTTAGATCTACTGTTATATTATGCGATCCATACCCACGTTGCTCACCGTATACAGAATGTCCGTCTCCAGTTAATACTATGTCAGCAAAATGAGTTGCACTATTTCTTTGTTCAAGTTCGACATTATTGTTGTCGCCTGTTATTTCGATGAAGCCTTGTTTTTTACTATCTGCATATTGCAAGTGACTTAGTGTGTTACTATCACCTGTTATAATATGTGCCATATGATGATCTGAACTTGCACCGTTACTGTTTACCTGTGACGTATCAACAGTATTACCATCGCCAACTACTGTTATGTATTGTTCATGGTTACCACTATCATTGCCGTCAACTGATCCGTCCATCTTCTTACCTTGACGTAGATCACCTGTGTTATTGCTTCCAACTGTACTAACACGAATAAAACTACTGTTGGCTCCGCCGCCTTGAAATGATGTTAAACTATTATTACTACCTACAAGATGTCCTTCAAAAGTCATATAGTCGCCATCTTGTATCATTGATAGTACATTGTTATCACCAGTAATTGGTGCGCTGGTAATTCCTCCAATACTATTGTAGTCACCATCCTGATCCATTACAACAGTGTTGTCGTCGCCATTGATTTCTGTACCAGCCGTATTGTAGTCACCGTCTTGTGTAATTGTACCAGTGTTATCGTAATCACCGCCGTCACCAAACTCTAAATTTGCCGCATTATTATTACCATTTTGTATAATGGTTGCTGAACAGTTATTACCGTGGCAATCTACAATAGCATAGTTAGTATTGCCTGTTTGTGTAACTGTCTGTTGTCCATTGCCAGCACTCATATACACGCCTATATCATTGTCATCGCCTGTTTGTGTAAACGTTGTGCTTGTGTTATTACCGGAGATTGTGGCTTTAGTGGCGTTACCAGTAAGTGAACTAATAACATTATTTTCACCATCTTGAACAATAGTCATGTCAATGTTATCACCAGCCTGGTTGATGTAAATCTCGTTAGCGTCAACAGTCTGCGCCGCAAAGTACATTACTAATATTAATATTCCTAAATGTGTTCCTGTTATCTTCATTGGCTATTTTGATATATGTCAATGCTATTAGGACCAGTTCCGATTCTATAATCTATTAATTCGAAATCGCCCTGTTGTAAATTGATAGTATATCCTCCGCTTCCTTTACGCAACTTTAGGTATACATTGTTAGTTCCTATATTGTCATATCTTTCAAATAGATATGATGGATCTACGTCTGTAATTCTTATTCCTGTTGTTGCATCAAACCCTAACTTAACTCCGCTAAAGTCTGTTTTTTGTTTTTCAAATTCATCTTTAAATAGTTCTGCTAATTGAATATTAAGTTGTTCTAAAATATCTATTAATAAGTCGCCTAACATAAAGTCTGTTTCGTCAAGTTCAGTGTGCCATATTTCTTCTTGGTCTTGAAATACTTCAACATCTAATCCATCAAACTCTAAATAATCAATACCTAAAATATCTGCTGTTTGTTTCTTTGCCTTTTTCCATTCTTCCTCGTCTTCAACCCATGGTGTTTTCTTTCTTACAATTAAAAGAGTATCAATCATATCTTCTGGTAAGTCTAACAGTCTGGGCGGCGTCGGAGGCTGTGAAGAAGTCTGTGTTGCCGTTGCTTGGAATGCTTGATTCATAATAACCATTCCTGCGTCTGTTTCCACTGTTATCTCTCCAGTATAACAGTTTCCAGCAGAGTCACAACTTGGTAGAAGCGTAATTAAACTTCCGCCAACTTCGTCCACAACCATTACGAAATCAGTACCACGTACACCGATTGTTGCACTTGGCGTACGAATCTTAACATTTTGCTTATACTTCTTTGCAATTTGTCCAGATGCGTACCTTACTGTTCCTAATGACGCTTTTAGACTTAGTGATCCGATATCATTCGCTGGATCAAACACAAATTCGTCAATAATAAGTTTACTATGTTGTGTGATATCTACTCGAGTATCGTCAATAAAGTCGATTCGCATAGTTCCGTTGGTAGTAACAGCAGCATCCATACTTTGTACTTCAGTACCAACACCACTACCAACTAAATCTCTACCTCTTTCAATCGCACCATTACCCTTTTGATCAGCTACTTGTCCAATATTTGCATATGCTGTAATTGGTAACCAAAGTAGTGCAGCGAGGATATACCTAGCAAACTGCATCTTTAGTCGCTCTGTGTAATGTCGATATCACTACCACTAGTTTGCAAGTCAAGACTTATTGTTTGATCTTGAGCTGTACCACTTTGTGTGATGTCTACTGTATTACCACCACCAATTAGACTAATAGTTTGATTGTGTCCAGTTAAGCCTGAATCATCAACATTAATCGTAAAGGTGTTTGCTAGTGTTGAACTTCCGCCACTGTTAGCACTATTGTCAATAGTGTAGTTTAGCGCCAGGTCTGTTCCGTCTAAAGCCATATTCAGAATGTTTCCATTTCCGTCAATGTCTAACGTAACATTAGTATCATCAGCATCACCATTTTCACCTATATATAAATCTAAGTTAGTGTTGTCACCATCGATGTCAATTGTTGCTGTTACATCTTCACAGTTACCTGTAGATGTACTAGAACATTTGAAGTCGATATCGTTACCACTACCATTTACGTCCCACGTACCAGTGTACGATGCACCTTTGATAAGTGCTGAAACGATGTTGGTATTTCCAACTTGAGATATACTAAATGTCATGGATGCACCGTCCAGGTCTACGCCTGTAACTGCATCACCAATTTTATTTCCTGTACCGTCCTGAACAATATCTAAATCTAAAGTATCACCTACTTGCTCGATATAGATATCATTAGCGGACGCAAAGTTTACAAAACTAGATAATAATAGAACTGTGAGTCCTGTATATATCTTTTTCATAATCATCCCTCTTTATCGGTCTAAAGATTGTGCTTTTTTGTCCAGTTCCTCAGAGGTGTAACATTTGTCTTCTGTTTCACAATAAATAGAGACCCCTTCATTAGTGTTCTCTATTACTTCTGCTTCAGTTCCTGTTACCCGTTGTTCCTTGAACTTCCAAAGCCCTTCCTTTTCGCCTTGATTTATTATTTCAATTATGCCTGCCTCAATGGCTGCTCTCACGGCATAATTGACTGGTTCATTTACAGAGTATCCACTCTCCGCTTCGACAGCTTTTGTACCCATATCTAAAAACTTAAATACGTCCGCTCCGGATCGTGACGATGCGATGACCTTTTCGGTAGCGACAGATAATAAAACCTTGCCGGTACTTACTGATACAATTCTCATCACCACGGTTACTGTGTCTATTCGATATTCAGTTTGTGCTCCAATGCCTAAATATCTGGCTCCTACACCCCCTGCTGCAACATTGCTATCATAACCTACAATGCCGCCCTCTAAAAGTAAACCTGCAAATAGCATAGGTTTTAAAGGGGTTGGTCCTTTCTCTTTTGTGCGTTCATACTGTTCCCTTGTGGAACGAATCAGTTGACGCTCTTTAACTAAATTGTCTAGGCCTACACGCTCTACAACTTGAAACCACGTGCCGTTACCTGCCTCTTGTAATGCCTTTATTACCCATACTTCACTGCCTTGAGAAACTGCCGAAGAAAGATTAGCAATATTACTTGCTGGTTTTCTTTGACCTGTTTTGTCTAAAAAGTTATAAACTGCTATTGTTATTACTGGGCCGTTTAATTCAGGGACATCTCTTAGTTCATTTACTAAAGGAGCTGTCTGTACAGTTGGCTTCCAACTGGACTCTTTTGAATAATCTACCATGGAGGGGGTCATGGCACACCCAGTTGCTAACAATGTCATAGCAATAATTAAAAGAGAACGTATCATTTAAAATCCAAACTCCCCTGATCCAGGAATTGTTATTTCCGTATACGTACCGTCTTCATTTAATATTTGAAGGGTAATAGATCCTGTTAGTGGATCTCTGATCCACGTAATTGTAGAACCTTCTATTGTTGCTGTACCTGTTGTTGCTTGTGTACAAGTTCCAGCGGCCGCTGCAGCATCATCACATGAGCTAAACATACTGTCTACCATCTGTTTTGATATCTGTGCGTAAATTCTTGACTCTAAGTTTTTTAAGAACTTGTTGAGTGTTGTATTCTCAAGTTCTCTTTCAATCCTTAGTGCTTCTGATCTTTGAAAATCAGCAATCTCTTTTTTACGATTATATTGTAGTTGCTCTACACTTAGTACATGGGTTGAATAACCGTTACCATAATGGAAAGCAGGATTCTTAAAACCCCATAGAATCTCTGTTGCCCCTGCATTAGTAAAAGTTAGTAACACAAGGATCGCCCCTAAACCATATTTTGTCATAATAATCTCCGAAGTTAGAGCCCTCACACTCTTATTCTATAATATATCCTTCTCGTTGTATTTATCTAGGGAGTGGTGATATTAACTATGTGTAAATAAGTAACACCTTTGCAAAAATTTGACAGATGCAAGTGTTAATATTTTGACAGTTATGCGGCTGTGTAGCCAGGGGTAGGTGTTTGCTGGTCGTCATTCCAATTGAAGCCGCCACCAGTAATAACCCTATCGTTATTCATTTGTCCAACTAAATCGTCGGCATCTTTAAAGATAGTGTAGTCTAATGTATCTGTTCTAAGTAACATAACAGTTGTAATGCCGTCTGCTAAGTGATAACTTGCATATGCAATTTTAGAGTATGCAACATTCATCTTCTTCATGTCAACAGTACCATCATTATTAATTGCATCAATAATTAGTTCTGCTGGCTTAAATGGTTTATGATGTGAATTACCTGCTTGTTCTTGACTTAGTTTCTCATAGTTTTGTACAAGAGCTTTAATTGTTGAAATAAACAAGTCAGCAGTTTGTTTTTTATTTGCATACGGTTCTAACACTTCGTTGTTTAGTGCATCAAAGCCTTTCTTGTTCCAGTTATACTTGCTACCTTTTTTGGCCTTGCCTTTAATAACATTGTATTGGTTACCATCGTAACTTTGTGCATCAATTTTTTGGAATGTTCCATCTTTTTGCATTACTGGAATAGTTGCACCCTTTGGTGCTGATTGCATAATTTCGTTAATTTTGTTTGACCATGTTTGCCAACCTGTAGTTGCTTTAGCAATAGCCTTACTATTGAAACGCCCACCGGTCTTTGCACTTGCTTTAATTTCAACTTCTTCATCGCCAATCTTTAGATCGCCCTTCTTGCCCTTTTCTGCAGGGTTACCCATCATTGACAATGCCATTTCGCCTGGACCAATAGCACCTGATGTTGTGCCAGGCGCATAACTAAAGATGTTTTCTTTTACAAATACATCAAATACTTTTTGATAGTTTGGGTTTACAAAATCTTTAACATTACCTCTGTCTACAGAAATAAGTCTTAGCATGTTAATTACTTTACCATCAACACAGGCTTGTAAAAACTCTTTAATCTCTTCAGCCTTAACATCACTTTCTTCCTGCATATCAAGTATTTTTCCAAACAGTGCCTGCTTTAGAGTTTTAGTAAACTTATCTGCGTTAATAGACATTTTCTTGTATGAAGATCTATCTCTTGCTGTCATATCACTTGTGTCTAAGTCTGCTGTATATCCTTGTACTTTGTTACCTAGTGTAACTAATACACCTGTAACGTCTTTAACAAAGTTAATTGCTTCGTCACGCTCAGTACGTGCTGAGTCTCTTGATGTTTTTATGTTTTCAGATGCTTTAGTAAGTTTGTCTAATGTTTCGTTTAAACTTGCTAAGAAAGATGCTTTTATGTTTTCATCAATATCACTTGCTTCAATAGTAGCAATATCGGCTTTTAATCTTTGTAATGCAGATTCTGCTTCTTGGTCTTCACTACCTAATGCTTCTGTTTGCGGTTCTGGAGTTTTCTTAATATTCTTAGTAACAAAGTCTCTGACCTTTTGAGCAAGACTTGTTAAATTACTTACTACGTTAGACTTAACTGTTGGGTCCATAGTAGCAACAGCATTGCTAATAGCATCAATATCATGTATTGCATGTTGAGCTTCTAGTCCGGCATTAGCCGACTCGTCTAATTTTTTTGATTCTATAAGTTTAAAGTCACTGTAACGCATTATTAGTTGTTCCTAAATTATTAATAGTATTTATACTATTTTAGGAAACAGCATGTCTGTGCAGAACTTATCTACATCTTCTTCTGCAAGACCAAGTGTTTTCATAACGTTAGGCGTATGTGGATTTTGTTGCTGGTTATGACAGTAATAGTTCTGACTTGCTGCAACTATCTCGCAATTACCGTCACCGTCGGATAATGGTACTTCGTCAAACCAAGCATTAAGATTAGCAATAGCAATGTCAATAATAGCAACTGCTTCTTCCTCTGTTTTAACATTGCCTGCAGCAAGCATTTTATCTGTAAAAATATTTGTTGCCCATTCAGGTAGTTGTCTTTGTTTGCTAGGAATAAATTCTTCAACACTTTCTCTGTATCCATCAATCATAGGATGGTCTGGATTAGAACTAGGACTAAAGTCATGGAAGGCTCCAGTCATTTTGTTTTTGCCTGCAATAACATCAAAGCCGTATATTGGCGCATCATTGTTAAGAACTGGAAAACAACATACATGCATCATCCATAAGCCTCTAGACTCACGTGCATCTACAACATCAATATGTGCTCTACGAACACTATCATTTGCCCACACACGATTAATCCAACCATTCTCTGGTTGATTAAAATGTGATAACCCTGGTTCTTCTATTTCTTTTGCTCGACTGTCAAAGATGCTTATAATTTCATCTTGGCATTCAATTAACCGGTTCCATATAACGCTCAATGTCTAACTCCATTAGTTCTTTAAATAAGTTGGTTGCTGTTTCGAAACAAAACTTTGCTTCGTCTGCCATGCCGTCATGAATTTTACTACGTATGGCTTCTTTTAATTCTTGTGTGTCAACTTTGAAGTTATACATATTACCCGTGCCTGGAATACGTTTCTTAATCATTTGTCCGCCACTTAGGTCGCCCATGTGTAACGTATAAATGTGTGCCATCAGTGCTTCGGGGTCAGCCATTATACTACGCATATGTTCGATGTATTTTTCTGTACTAGGTAGTATCGGTGGCTCTTCTTCTTTCTTAGTCCACAACTCAAAGAAATCTTTTTCAATTTCTTGTTTACGTCTGATACCTGGAAGGTCGTCTAATACGCCATTTGCTCCTGCTATTGCTTCAAGTAGGTCATACTTCTTATGTTGATTCCATAAGTAGATTGCGTATAATTCTGGATTGATCTTACCACTCATCATAACTTTTACAAATTCTTGTCTTTCTGCGTCTTTATGGTGTTCCCATGTAAGATCTTTTAGGCTCATATTTACTCTTTCTCTAGTTTAATTTGTAATGGAAAGCCTTGACTTCTACTTTGGTCTTGTGCTTCAAGTGCTTTCTGTTCTGCTATTTCATAAGTATATATGCCAGCAACGCCTGAACCATCGGTATGAATGGTTAATGTTATTTTTTCAGCATTCTCGTTTGAATGTCTAAATATTTCTACTAAAACTTTTATTACCCAATCAATAGGCGTAACATCATCATTCAGTAATACTACTTTAAACTTTGGTGGCTCAGATATTTGTTTAGATAATTTCTCATCTATCTTTACATCTAAAATTACTTCTTCGCTCATTTCTTTCTCCGTTAAGTGGGGGAGGGTTTCCCACTCCCCCTAGACAATTTACTTGCCTGTTTCGCCTTCAATAGTAAGACCTTCATTGATCTTAATTTTCTTAGGCTGTAGTTCTTCTGGAACTTCACGTACTAGATGAATGTTTAGCATACCTAGTTCAAGGCCTGCACTTTTCACTTCTACGTGATCAGCAAGTGTGAACTCCCTACGGAAGTTGCGTCCGCCAATACCTTTATGTAGGTAATTAACGTCTTCATCTCCTTTAGGAGCCGTACCTTCAATTGTTAAAAGTTTGTTATCCTTTTCAATTGAAAGATTATCCATACCAAAGCCGGCAACAGCCAATGAGATCATATACTCATCTTCGTTGATTTGTGCAATGTTGTATGGTGGATATCCATTCTTATTAGGGCTATTTTCAAACTGGCGTTCTAGCTCGCTGAAAATTCTATCGAAGCCGATAGTAGCTCTATGTAGTGATGGGATGTCTAAGGTAGTTAGTCTTGTCATAATGTTTCCTCCTTTAATAAGCAAGTTAACTATTGAAACCCTTTCGGCGTTTCAGTTTATTTAAAAATATGTAAGGAGAATCAATCTCCCTACACATTTATTTATCATTTATAATACAAGTATATTATAGATTGAGTTTAAAGTCAACCCCAAAGAATGCTGTATCTTTCTTAAAATCATCGTCAAAATCGACTTCAACAAAAGGCGACACTGAGAATGATCCAAACTTGTATTTTGTACCTATAAACGTTTGTAAATGGCTGTAATCTAAATTACTACCTTCATACGTATATTGTACATGTGGTTCAAAGATTAAGAACGGTGAACCAAACAATAAGTTAGGCTGTCCTTGTGCTTCTAAACCAAACTGTGGGCGATAACGCATAACGTTTTCTCTACCTTCTCTTGATCTATGTTCAAATCTTGAGTTGAAAAAGAACGCTCCATTTTTAATCTGCTTGACTTGAAAGCGAATCCAATCTTCGCCTACGCCTGCACGATCAATTTTTCTATACTCTAAACGATATGGATTTCCTTCAAAGTCATATCTTAAGATACGCTGAGAGTAATCTTTATCAGCATACTCTCTTACACCAAAGGTCCAATTGTCTTTAGTTACGAAAGTGTTTACTTCTGTATAATCAAAATCATCTGCACTAACAGTAGTTGTTGCAAAAATTGCAAGTATTCCTGCGATTATTAAATTTTTCATATTATCTCCTTAAATAAATTATAAAAAAGTTATTAAAATAGTAAGCACAACCTAGTGCTTACCTCTATCCTATTAAGTGTACACTCTTAGAACAGTAATGTCAACCCAGCGGTGGCGATTACCAATCCACCCCATAAGCCTAATATAGTAATGTAATATCTCAACTTAGTTCCAAAGTACAGCATACCAATTGCTACGCACTTGTGCATAGGGCTAATTAGATAGCCTACAAAGTCTACTGCAAAGAACCAAGGAAGATACTCCAATCCATATATACTTGACATCAACACTGTGATGGCACCAAAGCGTGAACTGCTTCCTAGTGCAAATGCACCTAAGAAACTAAACACACTAAGACCAATAAAGCCAAGCGGGGTATTAATGTCCAATCCTGTACTTTCTAATCCTGTTTTAATTGCTTCTGTGTTAGAGACAGCAAAGTTAGCTAGAGCAATAATAAGAGCTACCCAGCCTATAAGTTTCCAGTCAACGTAACCTAGTAACTTCTTAATATCAAACGTTGCTGTACAAAACATGTAATATAATGTAAGCAATCCAAATGACCACATAAAGTCTACGCCAGCTACAATAGCAACTACGCCTGCAATGTATGGAAATACATAACGTGTGATACGACTTACTTTAATTTCTGTTCCGCAATCCTGTAATTGAACATCACTTTCTTTAACGCCCCATATCAAGTAGCCGAGAATAAAAGCAATACTTACAGCAAGCAATGGCCACATCATACTCATAAATGCACCATAAGACAGTCCGAACGCCGCCATCGGCAGAATAACTGTTTTCTCTAGTGGTGACCAAAAGTAGTAGTGGTGTGTGCTTACATAATCAATTGGTCCAAACTTTTCTCGGCCACAACACCCTTTATCGGGTGCAAGTGTGTCTAACATGCCAGCACTAACTGTAACACGACCTTTGATAGGTAGTAGTCCTGTTAGGGCACTTACAATAGCAACTACCGCTTTCTTACTTTTTAAATTCTGTTCAAAGAAACAGAAGATGTCTTTGAACAAGTCGTTCTCTTTTATCATACCTGCAATCATCATTACAAATACAATTAGGAAAAGATAAACTTGTCCGCTATATAAAATACTTAAATCCATGATATTACTTTCCTGCGTAAACCGCGTTAAACTGTTGTGTACAACGTACAAATGTAGTACACTTACTGAGTTGTTTAAGTCCTACTGCACCTGCATAGGTACAAGTGCTTCTTACACCGCCTAATAGGTCTTGTATTGTGTGCTTTACCTTGCCGCGATATGGAACCAATACTTCTCGTCCTTCGCTACTACGGTATTCTTTTAATCCACCAAAGTGTTTTTCGTTTGCGGCATTTGAGCTCATTCCGTAAAACTGTACATATTTTTCTTGTACAATTTTTTTCTGTGTTTGAATAATTTCGTTTGTTTCAAATTGCTTTACAATTACTTCACCACCGCCTTCGTCGTGTCCTGCTAACATACCTCCCAGCATAACAAAGTCAGCGCCTCCGGCAAAAGCCTTGGCAACATCGCCAGGGCAAGTACATCCGCCGTCAGCGATAATATGACCACCGAGACCGTGTGCCGCATCGGCGCATTCAATAACCGCCGATAGTTGCGGATACCCCACACCAGTTTGTATCCGAGTAGTACAAACACTACCAGGACCAATGCCAACCTTAACAATATCTGCTCCTGCAAGAATCAATTCCTCCGTCATTTCTCCTGTAACTACGTTGCCTGCAATAATAACAATATGTGGATAATTATTACGCAACCCTCTTACAAATGTTGCAAACCTTTCTGAGTAGCCATTTGCTACATCAACGCAAACATACTTTAATTTATATCCAACTTGTTCGTATACTTCTTTGAACTTACTATAATCATTATCTGTAATGCCAATACTCATAGCAACATACTCTGTACGTTCTACTCTGTTGTTATTAACTAGTACGTCACCGTTGAAGTAATTTACAAGTTCGTCCTCACTATATGTTTTAACAAGACAAGTTAGGATGTTTTGTTGTGCAAGTGTGTCTGCCATTTCCATTGTACCGACACCATCCATGTTACTTGCAATAATTGGAATACCACTATAATGATATTCAGCGGAATTATCTGGAAATGGTGGATTATAATTCCTATATGTAAATTTACGATCTAAGTTTACTTCCTTGCGACTACCTAGTATGGATCGTTTAGGTCTAATCAGAACATCTTTGTAGTCAAGTTTTATATCTTGTTCAATACGCATTATTCTACCTTTTTACTTTTTTTCGCCGTAGTTAAATGAAACACTGATTCTGTCAGTTGTTCCAATGTTTCCTTGAACACTATGTTTAAGCCATCCAGGAAAAATGTACAATGCATTAGTCTTAGCGGCATATGTTGCTCTTGTACTTGTATAGTAGGTTTCTTGTGCAATATCATAGGGGATATGATATTCGCCGCCATCGTTTCTTTCAAATTGTATATTACCTTGATTCTCTGCATCAACATAATATACTCCACTTAATACACTACCTACATGGTTGTGTAAGTGATTATAACTGTGTGGAGGATTAATGTTTATCCAAATGTTATATATTTCACATTCTTTTAAACCAACTTGTGTGGCACAAGTTTTCATTTCTTCATTGAGGGTTTTTACTAAACGATCGATTTGATCAGACTCGCCTGGCTTTATATCGTTACTTTGCCAACCTCCGTAATTACTAATAACCCTACCTTTATCAGTTTGCTTACGTTGATACGCAAACTTCTTAAGTTCATCGTTATTAACTACGTGAATGATCGAGCTCCAGATAACACTCGGAAACCATAGTTCCGTATGCATTGCCATGACTACTTCCTACGTTTAATCTGTGACGGAGGTAACTTACCGTCCATTTCCATTTGACGTTGTTTCTTCATCCAACGAGCTCTGCCCGCCGCTTTTGCTTTTGCACGTTTTTCGCTAGGCTTTGTGTATTCTTGTCTGTCACGGACTTCTTGAATAATTCCAGCCTCCATAACTTTCTTTTTGAAAATTCTTAGTGCTTTATTAAAATCGCCGTTTCTTACTTCAACAGTTAAACCATTTCCAAATGATTGGCTGTTGTCGTTTTTTCTATTGTTTCTTCTCAAACTGTCCTCCGATTGTTGCAGTTAAAAAGTCTAAATTATATAATCTATTCTTTGATAATACATTATACATGTTTTCACCACTGTTTGTCAACCAAAAAGTTTTGTTTTTGGAAATAAAATATGATGTGAAATCTTTTACTTTTGGGTCACAGTTATCAATATCTATGATAACATAGTCCGCGGCATGAAAGGTATCCATAAGCCATTCTGGTTCATGATTGGGTTCTTTCTGTTCGTATAGGTAAACTACAAATGGAATGTTATATTGCTGAACAAAGTCATTAAACTGTTCTTTAATAACTTCACTAGGATACACTAAAAGAAAACTTGGTTCGCTAGTGTAGTACTTGTCTGGTGGTGTAACTAATGTTATATCACTCATCTTTGGGCCTGATGTTTTTCCATTTACTGTCTGAAGAGTTTTGTTCTTCGTTCTGTATATATCCTTGGCCCTCGGATGGTTGTTCTTGTTGTGGTTCTGTTTCCAGTTTGATTTGTTTGTTATTATCTTTAATCATAAACTTTTGCGGAGTAAAATGTTTTTCCCACGGTAACTCGTCTATCTTACCTTCCAGATATAATTGTTTGTATATCTTTAAAGTTAATGTAGGATTCTCGTCTTTCCATGCTTGTTTAGCAGTTTCCCAATCTTGTGTATCTTGTTCATCAAGTTTCTTTTGACGATCCTCTACTAATTCTTCCGATAATTTTATATCTTTTTTTTTCGGTTCTGGATCTACTTCTACTTCTTTTAGATCTTCTACTTCAGGAAGTTTATCCTCAGTGTCACCTATAATCTCTTCTGGTTCTGGTTCAAACGATGGCGGAACATTAGAAGCTATTACTTCTGCTCTCATTCGTTCGTAGTCTTTCCATTCATCGTTATCAAGTGCGGGCTTACGTTTTCTACCCCATTCAAATGTATACTGACTTGCTATAAGTAATAGTACAGCAAGTGGATCAAATACAAATATAATTGTAATAATAACCCAACGTACTGCTTCTTCTAACATATTGCGATCAGCACTTTCGCCGTATACAAACTCAGCAATGTATTTGATAGGTCCTACTTCTGCTTCTAGTTTTCTGTATTCTGCTTCTAGTTCAAACTTTTCATCAGTTAGGACTTCAATTTCTGCGTTTGCTGTGCGAACTCTTTCAAACTGTTCATCTAGTAACTCATCAAGATTAACATTGTCTGTTCCTAGTTTACTTCTTAGTCTATTAATAAGTTCGTTTGACTGTTTAATGTTATCTTCTGCAACAGTTCTTAATCTTTTAATTTCTTCACGTGCCGCTATTACTGTAGGCGAACTTGCGGCTTCTTGAATCTTTACTACCCATTCTGCACGTTCTTCTTTCTTTTCGTCTTTCCAGTCGCCGATCTTTTCTGCTGTCTTTTTACCAAAGATACCATCTGCACTAGCACCAATCATTTGTTGTGCTTTTTTAACTTCGCCATTGTCTACATAACCTTGAAGTGTTTCTAGGTCTGCATCAATTTTATCTAATTCGTTTTGGAATAATTGTGTTACGTTTGCAATTATATCATTCTGTTCTTTAATTGCAGGATTAATACGATCGTATGCTGTGTCAATACGTGTCTGTTCTTTATCAATCTGTTCTTGTATTTGTGAGTCGTTGTTGAATGTGCTTGACTCTAGTTCTCTAATTTTGTTTTCTGCACGGCCAATAACACTAATGTATCTTGTTATTTCATCATCAATGCGTTCTACTTGAGCAACACTTTCTTCGCCAGCACTTGTTTGTTCAATATGGGCTTTACTTAAAAAGCCGAAAATACCCATACTTGTTATAAGCATGAGTACAAAGACGGCTACACTTAGATAACCTTTAAGCCACCAGGAAGCCTTCTTCCAATATTTGTGTAACCAAACAGCCGTTACTAGTTTACCAACTTCTAGTACCCCACCCATAATCATAATAGGAAGTGCGGCAGCCGCAAAAATAGCAACCAAACCTGCTACTGAATAGTATATCGCCACCGCTGAAATGCTTAGAGCAGTGATTAATGTTAGTATCGCTAACAACATGTTTCCTCTCCCGGAGATCTCTATGTTGTATTTATCGGTATTTTGGCTCATAATAAAGTGTTGTGTTTACCTAACAAGGAATCTCCAACCATCGTGTCCGACGTCTTGGCATCCAGTTTCTTCAAAATTACGTGTTTTACCTTTAACTGTAATTGTACTGTAAATTACTTTACAAAACCCGCTACTCATAGGATAACCATGAACGGTTTTTACACTTCCTTTTGCTGTACTTTCATACCAGTTATATACTACACCGTAATCGCTTTCAAGTGCCGCTTGTATTGCACTATTCTGTTTACGTTTTTGCTCGTCGGTTAGCCGAAACCACTGATACTTACTAAGATTAAAAACTGTAGTAACTACTCCACCGTTAGCATAATTCATCTCAGCACTACTTGAGATACTTTTACTTTGCTGATAAGGAGTAGTTGTAGAACAGGCTCCTAAACTAGTTAACAGTACCGTTAATGTTAAGAATTTCCCAACTGCCGTCAAGTTTCTCACATCTTACTCCTCTTACTTTTGTTAGTTTACCCCAACGGGTTTCGTTATACCAAAATTCTTCGCACCCTTTATCAATTCCTGCTCTTGCAATTTCCATTTGCGTACCAGGTCGATCAGTACACTCTAAAACAGTTTCACTATCTACTGTTTGACCTTGTTCCATTTTAATAGTCTGGTCGGTGTAACAATACGGTGCATCATAGTCGTAGTAGTCGGGTGTGATTGAACACCCTGCACTACTAATTACTATTAGACTGAGTAGAAGATACTTGAGCATTATTAGCCTCTGCAATCAATTGGTCGAAAGTTTCAAGTGGCATCTTGATTCTTACATACGTATGAACTCTGCCTGTACTTGCAAGTTCGTATGAATACTTCTTAACTTCAAGATGTTCTCTAATTGTTGTGTCTTTAACAAGATGCTCTACTCGAGTTCTATCTTGTTTAGAATCTCCTGAGATATCAACTACTGTTGAGCTGTTTACAACTCCGTTGATACGTTCAGCAAACCCTTTTACTGCAAATGCGTATGCTTGTGACTCACTTGCTTGTTCGTATTTGCTTTCGCCCATACCACATGCATAAGCGAATTTATCTTTCCAAAATAAGAATCCTTCAGATCCAATTTGTTCACAATCTGCGTACCATTTGGGATTTGCTTTTGTTTCTCGTACATCAATTGTTGTCATTGATGAACATGCACCTAGGGTAATTATCATACCTACTAGTGTTGCTTTTTGAATTACGCCTTTCATTTTAGCCTCCATTAGCCTATTAGTTTATTGTTATACTATACTATAGTATAGAAGATTAGTCAACCACTTTTGGTTAACTTAGTGCCACCTATAAAAAATGTGTGATCCAATTCGACCAATCTGATCAAGTTCGGACGCCCATATAGGTGAAACATACGTTGCATGATAGTGAGTAGCACCTTCAGTAATACCTCTATAAGAACCTACATATACTAATCTCTCAGCAATGTCTTGAGCTCGCATCCACGAATCAATATCAAATGCTGTGTCGCTTCTGCCATCACACCACCAACTAAATTGACATTTATTTCTAATAGGAATATACTTACGTTCGCTATCAAGCAGTTCAGGATATTGTTTTGTTTTCCAACTTTCCTTATACTTTCCGTCCTTTACTACTTCACAAATAGTATTCGGATAACGTGTATCCTTTACACGATTTAAAACTACATCAGCAACAGCATACTGACCTGCTAAGTTGTCTGCTCTTGCTTCATGATAGATATTCATTGCTAAACAATATAACTCAGGCTGGTCTTTTTCTGTAAAAAGTTCGCCTGGTACTGGATCTTGGAAAGTTGAAGGGTATGCTACAGTTGATCCAATTAATCCAAGTGTCAACACCCCAACGCCTGCAACCCAATTTATAATCTTAATCATAATTATCTCCTCATCCTTGCAATTTCTTTTGCTTGATCTGTTCCACGCATTACAGGAACAGCATTTGATTTATGCATTGTTGCAATGCCTACAATAAGATCACCTGTATACTTAGGTGTTTCTTTTTTAGTACCGCCCGAACATCCTCTATTGAATGTACCATTCTTGATTGCTTCTTCCATTGCAGAAGGAATCTTTGTTTCATCTCTTCGCCAGGATGAATCAGGAGTGTATGTGCCTCTACTTTTTACTGGCGCTTTATATTCACCTCTCACATACGAAATGTAGTCGTCTACTGTATCGTATTGTAATGAGTGATTGTTTGCTCGGCGCATAGATTTGTTATGCTTGCGCCATTCGATAGTATATCGATCGATATCCTTTTGTGTAAGAGCTTTCTTCTTACGTTTCTTAGTACTAATAGTACTAAGACCTCTCGCTAGATGCATTGTCATTGTGCCTACCTCGTGCCTTTATTATAGTAATACTATAACACGAGTAAACACTAATGTCAATCTATTTTGGTAATGTTACTTTACCTTCACGTAGAAGTTTTTCTCTATTTGCCATGTGCTTCATTTCAACTTCTTCTTTTGATCCGCCAAAATATGCTACAGCATATCCTTCTTCAACAAGTACTTCAGTAACTCGCTTATCGTCTATAATAAAGTCTCCAAGGATTCTTCCAAACTTTCCTCTTTTATCTTCGCCACTTCTATCAATTTCTGTTTTAAGATGTTGAATTGATCCAATTGGTAACATTTCTTTTAGTCTTGCTTTTGATGCTAATCCAAATGCTTTTTCTACTTTATCTCTTGTTCTTGACTCAGGCGTATCTATGCCCATTATACGAACACGCTCTTTGTGCATCCACATTCCAAACCCTAAATCAATATCTATATCGACAGTGTCTCCATCGACTACTCTTAATACTTTACATTTATATTCGTACATACTTGCCCTCGCTTTGTAATAATTATATGCCCGTATTATTTAGCCATAAAAAAAGGCCGCATAAAGCGACCTTTTAAGTTGCAGTATTTTACTTAGAAGTTAAACGCTACACCAATTTCAATTTCACCACGACCTTTGTCTTTATTGTAGTCGTATGTTGTTTCGGCATATGCCATTGTGCTTGAATTGATAGTATAATCAACACCAAGTTCTAGTGTTGGCTTATGACCTTCGTCCCAAATGTTTGTTACAGCAAAATCATCGCCTGATGCGTGATCTGTTTCATACACTGTTAACGGAACTTCGCCATACATTGATAACGGACCTGCATTAGGTGTCCAACGTAATTCTGGCTCTACTGTAATGTGATTAGTTTCTGCATCTACTTTGTGAAATGCTTTTACTTCTGTGTTAAGTGACAGTCCGGCTATACCTAGATCTGCTGCACTTACTGATGTAGTAGCCAGAGCGGCTACGATTGCTAGTACGGTTGTACGCATTGATTAGTTTCCTTTTATTATTCTTATTAGTGAGCGAGGTGGGATTGTGTTGCTCACATTAATAGTTATCATTTATGCACTCTTATTGTGCAAGAGTGAAAGAATAAAAGAAAAAGGTGTTACATCTCTGCAACACCTTTCCTGCTATGTTTGGTAACAAGGTCTAACTACCTCGTAGTAGCCCTTAGGCTGCTAATGCGAAGTTTTCGTTTGCTTCTATTTGTTTTCTTGCGATAACCGTGCTTGCGCCGGGCAACTCCACTTGTCTATTAACTACCAGTCGATCCTAGTTCGACCCCATCAAAAATACATTCCCAGTTTATCAGCCTGTTGCTTCTGCTATACAGTAAGCAGAATGTATTTTTGGTGGAGTCGCCGGGTACTGCCCCCGGGTCCTGTATAGCGTTTGATTTGCTTCAACGTTACAGTTATATTTATACAGTCATTTTTTGTGTTTGTCAACCACCTGGAACAAATTCTTTTGGAGTATACCAATTCTTTTGATTATGTATGCGTCCAAGGAGTTCTTGTATCTCATGCATTTCTTCTTTGAGCTGAGGTGATGTTTCGCCTTGTGCAATAGCAAGTCCCCTACGTCCTGCCTTGGCTCTTAATGCTTGTTCAATAATCTCTATGTCTCGTACTTCAAGACTAAAATTTTTGTTAGGCTTCATGGCCTATCCTTTCTACAGTTCGAATTCTAATTCAGCTTTTGTTTCTGCTTTTTCTTCTTCTGGTTTTATTGGTTCTAACCATGTATCCGGAATGTATGCACGAGGCGATGGCCCTAACTGTATGCTTAGATCGTCTGCTTCAATCCACCAATAAGTGTCTGTAACAGCGGCTTGACAGGGCATGCCTCTATATGCAAATTGTGTTCCAGCTTCGTAGCGACCTATAAGTTCCGCTACTTTAACAATACGCCCAATGTTCTCTGGACGTATGCTAAATTTTATAACGGCTAAGTCGCCTTGTTTACACTTCATTATTTTTTTCGTATTTTGTTATTAATGCAGATAACTGATCTGACTTACGTAAGATTCCGTTTTCATCTACTATAAAAACATCGCCTGGCTTGTATAACCAATGGTCTTTTTTATCGCCATTTAATTGACGACCCATTACTTCTCCAGGCCATTCTCCTTTTACAGTAAAACTTCCGTCTGGAAAACTTTCAATATTGTAATCTACCCACAGCATTGTGTTCCTTTCCTATTGTTTTAAGAGGTCTGATATTCGTTGTGCTAAGTGTCCAAACCATGCTTCGTCATGGCCTCGTGTAGTTTCAGCTGCTGTTCCTATTCTGATACCACTGGTTTCAATAAACGATCTAGGATCATTTGGAACTCCGTTTTTATTTACAGTAATACCATTTGCTTCTAACAAATCAGCTGCTTGTCTACCACTAAACTTACTCGATGACAAGTCCATTAAAATAATGTGACTGTCAGTTCCGTTAGTTTGTACTTCTAATCCATTTTCTAAAAACACTCTACACATTGCCTTTGCATTCTGTACTACTTGTTGAGCATATTCTTTAAACTCATCTGTATTTGCTTCAGAAAAACATTGTGCTTTAGCGGCAATGATATGCATCAACGGCCCGCCTTGTGTTCCTGGAAATATTGCACTATTAATTTGTTTTGTATATTCTGGATTATTCCATAGTATAATGCCGCCACGTGGGCCTCTAAGAGTCTTGTGTGTTGTACTTGTTACTATGTCTGCATATGGTAACGGACTAGGATATGCATTACCTGCAATAAGTCCTGAATAGTGTGCCATATCAACTAATAGTAATGCTCCTACACTATCTGCAATTTCACGGAATAAACTCCAATCAATAGATCTTGGATACGCACTTGCACCAGCAACAATCATTTTAGGTTGTACTTCTTTAGCCTGTGCCATTATAGCACCATAGTCTAATAACCCTGTTATTTCGTCAACACCATAAGTGTGTGCGTTATAGATCTTACCAGATATGTTTGGTTTACTACCGTGACTTAAATGACCGCCACTTGCTAGATCCATACCTAGTATTGTATCACCGGGCTTTAAAAATGCTTGATAAACTGCGGTGTTAGCATTTGCTCCGCAATGCGGTTGTACATTTGCAAATTCACATCCATATAACTTTTTTAGTTCTTCTATGGCCAATGTTTCAATTTCGTCCATATGATCACAACCGTTGTAATATCTATTACCTGGATAACCTTCTGCGTATTTGTTAGTAAACACGCTTCCTGACAAGTCTCTTACAGCATCACTTGCAAAGTTTTCACTTGCAATTAATTCTATTGTGGTTGCTTGCCTATCAACCTCTTTGTCTAAAATTTCGTATATTCTTTGATCCACTCTACCAGATTCCTAAGTTCCTGCCGTTACCGGCAATAATGCTAAAACAGGTTACGACATGTAACACTATCCAAAAGGTGCGAAAAGCCAGGGCCTTCTTTACACTCGATTGAGATATAGGAAGGAATTCTGGCTTATCGTCGTCTGTAATGCCAATGGGCATACCAACAGTTCGTGCCCATGTTCTGAGCCAACGCCGCTGGCCGCTCATTACATAGAGTTCTTGCGTTCTTGAATTTCAGCTCGACGTGATTTTGATAATTTACCAATATCACCTAATGCTTTACGAGCTCTTGCAGCAGCCGCTTTTACATTCTTTTCTTCGAATGTAGAATGCTCTGCCATGTATGAATTGTATGCTTGAACGATTTGTTCGTGTAATGTTTGTTCTGACATAATTGTCTCCTATTAAGTTTTAATTACGCAGTATTTAAATAATCTATGTCTTAGGGGTCTTAAATGTGGTTTATTATGAATCAGCAAAAACGTCAGGACTTCCTGTTTTGGCCGCATTTGCTCCCCAACTTCCGTGTCCTGTAGTAGCATCAGTTTTTCTATGTACTGCTATGTTATTTGCAAACACAGTTGCTGATCCTGCAGCCGCACCATCACCGCAAATAGTAGTATCACCTATTCTTACAGTTGATTCGTTATTAGTAAATACGTCAGGCGATCCTTCATTATAACTAGTTTGATGAAATGGGTTAGGTGTATTAGAGTCATGTCCTTCATGAACATCTAAATTTTTTCTTACTACTTCTGGCATTATATTGATCCTATTGCTATTTCTATTAATCTTACTTCAAACTCTTTTGGACAGTCTTCAATTGACTTACCAATAACAGCACCGCCTACCCACGACTCAGTTCTACATGCAACGCCCGGAATTGAACTAGTTACTAGTAAGTCGCCTTTGTTAATTGGTCCTACTACATAACATGGTACTCGTCCTTTAAGTGCAACAGCAACACCTTTTGCTTCTGAGTTCATTAAGTATGCAGGGTCAGTTGATACAACACCTGCTACTTTAGTTGTTGCTAAACCAGTTGAAGTAGTAACTTCCTGCTCGCCGCCGAACATTACAACAGTACCTGGTCTATAGTTTATATCACTTGAATAAACTTCCGCCAAATCCGCATATTCTGCTGATGTCGCTGTACCTTGGAACTTAGTTGTCCTTAGTGTTGCTGAGCCAGGTACATAAGTTAATCCGCCAGTACCACTACTATGTTCGTCTACAGTTAATTCTTTTAATTGTGCAGCAGAAGTATTATCTGATGATCCGTCAACGAATACTAAATTCCACTCTGCTGTAGAAGTTTGATTATTTTCAATATAACTTGTATATGATTTATTATCAGTATCAGTCCACGGCACATTGACATACATTCTATCATTGCTGTCTAATTCAATTGCATAATAATTAGAAGCACTTGGTGTAGCACCTATTTTAACAAGACCTGCTGTACTATCTGTTGCAATATTATATGTTGTATTATTATCTGTAAATAACGCATTTGCTGGTACTGCTGTTTTAACATTATCAAATGCCCAGTCTGAGCTAATTGCTGTAGTTGTTGCTCCATTAGTTGGGGTACTAGATATTGCAAGTTGAGTATTATCATTTGGAGATGTAAGTGTTACTACGTAAGGATCTGCGGTTGTTCCAGATCCTGTTGTATTGGTTCCTAATGCTCCTGTAGCCGTTACAAACTTAATAAATTTACCTTGACCAATAGTTACATCATCATCGCCACTGTCTCTTAAGGTCCAAGTAGTAAGTTGGTTTGTATTAGTATCTGTAAATAACGCATTTACTGGTACTGCTGTCTTAACATTATCAAATGCCCAATTACTTGATATTGCTGATGTAGTTGCTCCATCAACAGGAGTATCGTCTACATCAACTGTAGTATCAGTTGAGCTAATTATAAATCCGTTAGCATTGTCACCATCAACCTCTATAGTTATATTTGTACCTGCTTCAACTGTTACTAGGTCTGCAGTACCGCTACTAGGATTAAGTTTAATATCAACTGAGTCATTAGTTGTTAAGTTATCAACTAAACTTAAATCGTAAGTTGTATTGTTGTCAGTTGGGAAAGTGGCTTCTACTTTAAATGCTGATGCACTTGTTCTAGTTACACTTACGTCTCCTCCGCCACTAATTGTAATATCATCATTGGTGCCATCGCTGTCTGTTAAACGTATTATTGGATTGCTGTCATTACCTGCACTTGCTTGTACTACACTTGTTGAATATGTAGTATTGTCGTTAGCACCAGCAGCTGGCATTGTAAGTGTTTTAACATTGACCGCTGTTATATGACCTCTAGCATTTGATGTAATGCTGTCTATCACATCAAACGTTCCTGCGAATGACAAACTACTACTACCTGTTGTATCGGATCTAGTAATATCTGCGTGATCAATTGTAATTGTTTCTGCAGCAGCTTGATTAAGTGTAAATGCTCCGCCTGTCGAAAGGTCAGTGCCTGCTGTAATTGTAATTTCTTCATTACTTGGGGCTGTAACAGTAGCACTTCCTACAGTTAGAACATGGCCAAACTCGTCAAAGGTAATTTCATTTACAAATTCTTCAGCGCCAAGATCTACATTTGCTATACTAGATGTATCAGCATGTGATACAGTATATGCTGTTCCGTCATCGGCACTAGCGGTAGTAGCAGATATACCGTCACCTGCTGTAATTGTTGATGCATACTGACCACTTGTGTCTGTACCGAGTGCAACACTATTGGCTGTAATAGTAGTTGCAAAACTTGCTGTTGCACTACCTAAGTTGGTCATTGTTGCTGTGCCTGTACCCGTTACGTCACCTGTTAGTGTTACTGTAACTACAGGGTCTACTACATTCTGCAAGTATGACCAGTCTAGATTTCCTTCAAGTGTTCCTGCTGTAAATTTCTCAGCGCCAACTGTCCATACATCATCGCCTTCATTCCAAATTAATGTTTTGTTAGCAGCATTACCTCTTTCAATTTCAATACCTGAATTTTGTGTTGGTGCAACGTTACCTGCAAGATTACTATTAAGTAAAATAATATTATCAGCAAGGTTAATTGTTTCTGTATTAACAGTTGTTGTTGTACCATTAACAGTTAAGTCACCACCAATAGTTACATTACTACTTGTTTCAAGAGTTGCAATACTTAAGGCGTTTGTCCATTGAGGTGCTGTTCCGTCTGCTTTAACTTGTAGTACATTTCTAGCACTACCAATGGTTAATTTTGTTAGTGTCTCATTATAGTCTGCTGGTGCGCCTCCTAGTACTGAACCAGCATATAATAAATCACCTTGTGCATAATTGATTAAATTAGTTCCGCCTCGTTGTATTGGAACTCCTCTTGATAAGTTAACTGGGTTTAAGTAATAAGCACCTGTTTGATTATCAAGTTTATCAGCATCAATAACACCACCGTTGCCTGATGCCTTAGTAGTTACTCGTCCATTAGCGTCAATTTCAAAGTGATCAAAGTGGTAACTGGCAACACCTAATGTTTCTGTTCCTACACTTGGTGCTGCTGGGTTAGTATAACTTGCTTTTTCAATCTTAATGTCTACATTGTTATAAAAATTATCCCCGTTAACATCTGCACTTGTTAAGGTTATTGGATCGCCTGCTGTAGTATTTGTAATAGACTGTACAGCCGTTGCCCAAGTTTGATCTCCTCTTAAGAATGATTTGTCGTTTGCATTTCCACTGGCAAGTCTAGATGTATCTACTACACCACTAATAATATTTCCTGCATCAATAGTTGTTGTACTTAAACTACTCCAACTTGATTCTAAGTCGCCACTAGTATTAACATCGTCTACTATGATAACATTTTGTTCTGTTAGTGTTGCATTTACAGCGCCGCCTTGGCTAGTTATATTAACAGGCGATACTGTCAATCCAGCAACACTGTCTAGTGCCGCACCTCTTGCTTCGTGTAGTGTAAAACTGTTTAGTGTTACAGATCCAACAAAGAAAAAGTCGCCGCTGTCGACCCCAGTAGGTGGAGATGATGATTCAAACTTGATCGCATCTCCAGTGGATAGCCCATGGATTGGTACGAAGAAAGTATTAGCATATTGATTAACATTGAACACTTTAAAGTTGTGTGTTCCGCTACTTGATGATGTTATGTCTACTTTCCCAGCGGCTGTTAAACCGTAATTTGCAAAAAGTTCAATTTCTGTAGTTGTAAGAACTTTTGCATAGTATGTAGTATTGTTGAGAAGACCACCTAATGGTGTATTTGCATTACTATCATAATACAACGGATCTCCGTTTTGTAATCCGTGTGCTGATTGGAAAACAATTTTGTCATTAATAACATCAACATCTCCGCCACTGCCTGTACTTGTGGCTACGAATGCTTTAATTGACTGTCCTTGCTGTGCTAGTGTATCTGTTGGAGGATTGTCATCAACTATAAAGTCTAAATTTATATTACTTGCTGTAAATTGTAATCCTGTATCTGCATTTAGATCAACATATAATCTATTTTGTATATCAGTTACACCAATGCTTATTGGACTACCACCTGAACGACCACCTACATCTGCATCATTAATTGTAACGTTATCAGATTCAGTATAGAACGACCCGCCTACTGTAACATCAAAACTAGTAATTGTTCCAGTTGCTCCAACAATGATATTTGCTTTTGCACCAGAACCATTTCCGCCTTGTATGCTTACATTTTCATATGTACCTGGTGTAGTATATCCACTGCCTCCTGGTAACGTTGCTACATCAACAGCATTAAGAACACCAACAACATGGCTAGTTACAGTTGCTACCGCTTTACTTGTTGCACCTTGAATTGGTGTGCTGTTAGAAATTATAGTTGTAAAACTTGGTGTGCCACCATCTTGTAATACTAGGAACTGACTTATTTTGTCTGTTTTTAAGAAGTAGTTATCATTAATTGAGTTTACTGGTGAAACAATAGTAGGTACACTACTTGCACCTAAATTTCCTGTTCCGCTACTACTAAGAGTGTCTGTTGTATTAAACGTTCCTGTAATTGTGTTTACTAATTTAAGAGTTGATGTTGTACCACTTTCTTTTACAATACCAGTTGCGCCTGATGTTGCCTGTGTAATAGTGTCGCCTGCTGTAACAGTTACAGCACCTGTTAGGTTTAACACAATTTCAGGGTAAGTTTCTACAACAATATCACCTGCACTAATATTTGGAGCAGGTATATCCTGTGATACAGTTAATCGTCCGCCGTATTCGTCTACAGTGAAACTTTCAAATGCTCCTGTTGGAGGAATAAGATCTTGATTAATTAAACCTTGACTGTTAAGTTGAACAACGGCACTTGGTACAGCATTAGTACTTACATTTCTGTCAATGAAGTTTCCTAGTCTATCGTTCATAAACGATTTGACTGCTAACTGTGTTACAAGTCTTGAATCTAATGCTCCATCAACATCATTGTCGCCAAGGTCTGGATCATTACTAATTGCTGTAACTCTTACACCGCCACTTAGGCTAAGTGCCAAACTGTCTAATTCACCAATACTAACTTGGTTTCTAAATATGATATTACCAGTTCTGTTAAATGCTACAATAAAGTCACCGATCTTAAAGTCACCAAGTTCATTAGTACCTGAAGTATATACTCTACCCGGCAAGTCGCTGTATTGTTCAAATGTGTCAACACCTACGCCACCATTCTCTGGTAACGCATTATAGTCAACACCACTACCGCTATATTCCCAAGTGTGTGCTGATGAGTTTGTAATACTTGGACGATGTAACCATGCTTGATTACCTTGTAGTAAACCAAAACTTTGTACTTGTCTGTTTTTAGTAGTCTTAACAGCAGCATTAATTGTAATTAAATCTGTTCTATTAACTACATTGCTAACTGTTACAGAACTAACACTAATTTCTCCTGCATTTATAACAGCACCTGTACTAAAGAAGTTAGTTACTGAAACACTACCTTCTTGTACTTTTTCAACTGAAACTGTTATTATATTGTTATCAAAGTTTACAACAGTTGCACTAATATTATCACTACCTGATGTTGCTGATATCAATGCTCCTTTAGTAACAGTATAAGAACCTGCTGGCAAATAAACATCTTGGTAGTTATTATGGCTTGATAAAACTTCGTCAATGAATATTTCTTCAAAGTCATGTAACAGTTGATGAGTTCCTGTGCTTGATCCACCATTAACACCCGTAACAGGTTTAGTTAGATCAGCATCATGGAATAATTGTAGCGAAGTTGTATTGACAACAGAAACATAGTAAGTTGCTTCGTTAAGTAATCCTACTATTTCTAAATTACCATTTTTATTATATTGTACTAGATCACCTGTAGATAATCCATGACTGCCAGTTGTAGCAATACTATTACCCGATGCATTGCCTGCTGTAAACGATACTGTTACCCCTCTTGCTGTATCATTATTAAATGTATTAGTAACGTCTTGGCTTGCTAGGTTCATTACTCGCATTACATATTGGTTTACAGTATCACGTTGAAGTCCTACAATGTTAACATTTTGTACATTGTCTACAACACCAACGTTACCAATAATACCTTTGTCAGTGTCAAATACCCTTGGCGAATAACCTGTTGACCTTAATGCAAAGTAACCAAAGTTTGTTGCTGAGTTTGTAATAGATAGATAACCACCGTTCTGTGTTAAACACCCTTGTTCTGCAAAAATAACAAAACAACTAACCAACTGTGCATATGCATCGTTCATTACACGCCATGCTACACCTCCAAAGGATAGAATAGTAAATGCATTAGCAACCATACTCTTACCTTGTTCAGGCTGTCCATCTTCTGGTGTTACAGGATTCTCTGCTTCAATAGCATTACCCGGTGTGTTAGGAGTAACAACAAGGTCTCCGTCTATTTCAACACCATTAGCACCTAAGAAGCTGATTACTGAACAGTTTTGTAAATATGGTGAAGTAGTTATTAACACTCGTGTGTTAGGCAGGTTTGTGTATCCTGCTCTACTTGTAGCAGAATCATTTGGATTATCAAATGCTACAGCAAATCTAAATGCTGCTATAGGTACAGTTCCTGATAGTGCATCTCTAAATGTCATGTTAAACATGTAAGAAGCGTTACGCACTCTAAACATGTCTTCGTTTTCATTTGCTGGTCTTAAAATTACAGTTCTAATACTGTCGCCTACAATTGAAACATTGTCTGGAATAATTACAGGGTTATCAAGTATGTACTCGCCTGTTGCAACCATTACTGTAGCTCTGTCTACAACATCTTTAGATACATTGTATACCATGCCTGATGCAATTTGCATAGCACGTTTGATAGTTGCTACAGGTGCTGTTACACCGTCATTTGTATCATTACCTTTTTCAGCACTTACATAAACTCTTTTACCACCAAAGATATCACTGTCACTAAATCCTAGTTGTCCTAGTCCGTCTGTACTTACTAGTTGTCCTTTAGTTCCGTCTTGTAAAGGTAATATATAATCGTTTAAAGTTAACTTGTCATTTAGGAACAGCTCACTCCAACGTTTTGTATTTGTACCTAGGTCATATAAATCGTCTGTATCAGGTATAAGATTGCCTTCAAAGTCTGCTGATACTATAATTGAATCTGTATCTGCATCACCAATTGTAATGTTTCCACCAATAACTACATTACCAGTAATCTCAGCATTGCCGTCAACTGTTAGTTTGGTCCCGTTGAATGTTAAGTTTGCACTATCTTCTATCTCTCCGTTAGTGCCTGCTAGTAATACTCGCCCTGCAGTTAAGTCCTCAACTTTTAGTGTTGCAATTTCTGCTGATGTTCCTACATCAAGTGTAGCAACGTCTATGTCTCCAGGCGTTACGATATTACCTGTTGCAAAGTCCATAGTAACTTTGTTTAGTCCGTCACCAAATTTAAAATCACCAGTTTCGTCAATTTGTAATCTTTGTGTTCCTGCTGTATAAAAATCTAAATCATCATTGTCATTACCTGGAGTTGTTTCGCCTTGTACATAAGTGTCACCGTCGACATCACTTACTCCACCTAATGAGCCCCATTGATTGGATGATAAGTAACCTTCAAATCTTTGTGTGTCAGTATTGTATTTTATATCACCAACATTTCCGCCTACTACTGTTCCCGCTGACGGAACACTTAATCTTGTTGTAGCATCAAGAGTTGCTACTGTTAGCACACTGATATTATCAATGTTATTGCTGTCCATGTCTAAGTTGCCAGCCATAGCATTAGAACCATTTAGATCTAAGAAGCCCGGTCCTATAATTCCTGGTACACTTGCACCTGCATGGTTAAGCCCTAGTCTACGATTTACATAATTTCTTACAGCACTTTCTACTGGCACAGTGTCAGTTGCATTATCAGTCATGCCGTCGTCTGTACTGAATTCACTTACGGCAACACCACGTTTAAATCCAATACCGTCTAAGTTTGAAAGAGCAATACTTGCGGCAAAAGTAACTGTACCTGTTCCCTGGTCAACTTTAAAATAGTCACCAACTCTAAAGTTACCGTCTTGGTCAGTTGTTACAAAGAACACACGCCCTTTACCTTCTTCTACTACTTCCCTTGCTTGGTTAGCAGCAATCTCTGGCTTACCATAAATTTCTCTTGGGTAACTTGATGTTTGATAACTTCCTGTACCAATGTCAAGTAAATCATGTCCTGTAACTCTAAGTGTACTAATACCTACTGTAATGTCTGCTTGTCCGCCAGCTGGTAATCCTGCTCGTAGTGTAGGTTTATCTGGATAGCCGCCGAGTGATTTAGTAAGAGCTGGAGTAATATCTATTTCAGCATATGTTTGTCCTGTTGTGGCTTTATCTCTGTATGCTGTTACTTGGTGTATAGTATCATTAAATCCAAAGATGTATTTAGGTCCAGTTGTAATACCAAGATTAACTCTTGTTGTTTCGTTTGGATCTAAATCAGTATCAAGTCTGATAGTTGTATCGCCTACTTGTCCTGTTCCAGATGTACTACCTGCTGTATCGTCGACTACTAATTTAATATAATCATACGATTCACGCAATGTAATCCTTGCTACGTTATCAGGCAAGCCGGCAACATCATATGCTAGTACACGATATACTTTATCTGGATCATCGTCATACTGTAATGCTGTACTTGGTCTAGTAGGGTTAATATCTAATATGTCATCATACTTAATTACTTGGTTGTTACGTAAAACTACAGGAGTTCCGTCTGGTATAGTAACTTGAACACCAGGGTTACTTGCTTCTCCTGCTGAAATATTAAGTTGATATAATTGAGGTGAAGTTGATTCAACAGCACTAACACTAATAACTTCATATCTAGTAAGATAAGTTGGATCGCCTAATACGTTATTTGCTCCACCATGATCAACATCAACTTCACTAATGTTATACGGTGCATATGAAAGATTGTCAACATATATAACTGTGCCGCCTTGTATATTTGTGTAGGTAGCATCAGTCATTGCTGTACCAGTTTGAATCATATCATCAGCTAGTACTACATCGTCACTAACTTCTAGAGGATCACTACCTCTTGCTAATAATGCATAGTCACCGTATGCTGTTGAGCCGTTAAGTGATCTAATATCCGAACCGTTTTCTGCAAGGTAACTTACGTGACAGTAATAACAGAATACACTAACAGCTTCTGCACGTGAACCGTTTGTAGTATACAGTCCATAACCCAAATCGTTAACCTGTGTAAAGTCATTTGACAGCATGGATATATTACCTGCTGTTAATACTTCTATGTTATACGGAAGTGCTGGTAAAGTTTGCCCTGGGTTAATAACTACATAGTGTGCGTCAGTCCATGGAGTATCTGCTGACAACACGCAACGCCATTGATCTGCAGCAACTCCAACTTTGTCTACTTTGTTAATTTGCCATCTAACACCATCAATAAAGAAACTTGTCGGAGTTTGTGGTTCTCTGTAAATGTTATCAATAACAATTTCAGTTGTACTGTTTGCTTGTACAATTCTAGCATCTTGGTTACCACAGAACCCGTCAACAAACATACCACCTGCAAAACTTACTTTAGGTGCTAGTGATTTACTAAAACTTGAACAAGTTTGTGTATAAGGTGATTTAGTAAGTATCTGACCTTCTGGGTCAAGCACTTCCATAAATCCGCCATGTCCTTGAACAGATAGGTTTCTAATAATAGTAGCATCATTCATTAAAAATACATCAAGTGTATCGTTTTCTTTAGGAGCATTAAATCCTGTACCACGTATAATATTTGCAATGCCGCCTATAAAACTATTTGATATTACTTGTGCATCTGTTGTTAGTAAAGGTGCTATCTGTGTTGCAAGATAATCAAGCGCCGCAGCAGTTTCTGTTACTTGGTCTGCTGGTAGTTGACCTTGATACATTAATGCATTGTTTAGTGTTTCTAATCTGCCACCATCTCGTAAGTCTATTGAAAGAGCATCAACAATATAGCCAACATCACGTTTACACTTATCTACATCATATGTTAAACTAGGATATGTACTTGTTATAAAAGTAATTACAGCATCTTGAAGTGTTACCTTACTAGCAAACAATGTATTATAGTCGTCAGTGTATGCACCTGGATTGGCAACAAAACTATATATTAAGTTAGCACGGTCAGTTAAGTAGTGAGCACCAAACGGACGTTCGCCGACAACATTTGGGTCAAGTTCAAGTTTATCAGCATTACGTTTAAATCTTATCTCTGAATACGGACTTGCACTTGGTCCAGGTCTTGGTCGAATAATACTTCTTCTAAATTCATCACCTTTAATAGAAACATTGTTTGGAACTTTGATTGGAAAGTGTTCGTAGTAAATACCTGTTTCAAGTCTAATAGTTATTTCAGGAGATTCAGTTGCTCCTGAATTATAAGTTTGATATGGTAAACTTGGAATAGCATTACCAAACTTAATTTGTTCGCCTTGTACAAACTCACCGCTTTCAACATCAATAACTAGTGTATCTGATGTACTACCTACGTTTTTTGTATATTCTTCTATTAAACCAATTGCGCCACTGTTTTGGCCAACAATACGCATACCACTTCTTATCTCAGTTGTGGCATCTAGTTCGTATGTCTCTTTAGACATTTCAATGTTCTTGTAAGGAGTATTGTCGCTAATAGATGCTACTGTTGATCTAACTTGTGCGTTAGATGCGTTAGTATATGTAATCCATTTTTGATATGGGCCTAGGCCTTTAGCGGCTTTCTCCATAACACGGTCAGCTTCTCTACAAGCAGCGTTTAGTGTTCTAAATGCTGTACCCGGAGTACGTCCTCTCTTAGAACCGTATGTGTTATCGTCCTTACCATTTGTTGAAACATATAGTACGTTTGACGAGCCTGTAAAAGGACTCGATGCTACTTGATAAAATGTATTACCATCGGAGTATTCTAAACTTTGTGTGTTAGCATTGTAACGAAATAATCCTTCAACTGGTGCAGGTCTAGGCTCTTCACCTCGCATATATATTTCTGATAAGTTGCCATCACTATCAACTTTAACTTTATCACCAAATACTGTTTTGCCGCCGGCTGTTGCTGCGTCACCTACATGTAACTGTCCAGTAGTAGTGTCATATATTATTTCACCACTTAACGGTGTAAACACTTCTCTGTCAGTTGTAGGTCCGCGTCTTACAAGAATACTACCATTTTCAGCTGGCATTGATTAATCTCCAATTAATGGACTGTTAGGTCCGTATACAACATTAGGATCGTATGAGGCTGTGCCAGCTAGTGGTATATTGCCACCGTCAAAATATGACGATACCTGAGCAGTTATTGCTCCACCTTCGATGTTTGATATTTTAACAGCAACGTATGAGGACTGATTAATCTCGCCGCCGTCTATTGGTGGGATATTAAAAAAGTTATTCTCATCAAACGGTGCTCCTCGTCTTATAGCCATAAACATACTATCCTTTTGTATATTTATTACTTTTAGACGAGAGCTGTTTTAAAGTTGTATACCTGTTGTCTGAGTTGTGTATTGATCTGCTAATTCTTTTGCAGTTTTAGCAATACATGCTACGGCAGTTAGATTTAATACAAATTTGCCGTCTTGTGATACACTAAACATAAACGGAGCAAGGCCTAAACCCTTCTCGCCGGCAACTAATACCATTGGTTTATGTATAGTATAAGTGGATTCGTCTTCTTTATCAAGCCTTGCAACTAGTTCTTCACCAGATGTAAGTTTAAAAGAGACTGTATCACCAATTTTATAACTAGTTTCTATTAACATTATAGTGTGTGTCCTGTTCCGTTGTATCCTGTGTTATCAATATACTCCAACATGTTTTCGTAGCCGCCTACCTTTTCTAATCCAACGATGATTTGTGGAAAGGTTCTGGCTGTTGGAAATGTTTCAAATAATTCTTCTCTTGTAAAGTCTTGATCAAGTTGTTTGTATTCAAACTCGTATCCTCTTGACTCGCAAAATGCTTTTGCTTTTGTGCAACTAGGGCAAGCTGGCTTGCCGTATATTGTTATCATAATGAAAATCCTTTAAGACTGTCTGTATCGACATCTTGTTTAATGCCACCAATGATATAACTTTCAACTTCTGTTTCTTGCGGAGCAACTTGCAGACCTGAACTGGATAGCCAGTGTTGTGTCCACGGTAGCGGGTTAGTATTAATAGGCGCATCAAAGATAGCATTATATCCTAATGCTTTTAGCCTACGGTTAGCAATGTATTCAACGTATTGGTTTAGTAAAGCTGCATTCAAACCAATCATAGAACCATCTTTAAACAAGTACTCAGCCCATGCCTTTTCTTCTGCAACACATTCGCGCCACATATCATATACTTCTTCTTCACACTCTTTAGCAATCTTCTTCATTTCTGGATCGTCTTTGCCTTGAGCCCAAAGTTTAAGAACGTGAGTACTAAGTGCCAAATGCTGTGCTTCATCTCTAGCGATAAGACTAATAATCTTAGCACTACCTTCCATTAGTTTTAGTTCACCAAAACCAAAGGTGCAAGCAAATGACACATAGAAACGTAACCCTTCAAGAATGTTTACATTCATCATTGCAAGATACAGTTTCTTTTTCACATCACGCATGTTGCCTTCTTTACGATGGATAAACGCATCAGCAGCTCCAGTAAATGCATCATAGTTCTTAGTAACGGCTGTTGCACGTTTGATAATTTCTTTATCATCTAAGATAGTGTCAAATACTTCTGCAGGATCGGCGTACACATTTTTCATAATGTGTGTATAAGAACGTGAGTGAATTGTTTCAAAGAAATCCCAAGTAACAATACAACCTTCTAGTTCAGGCAATGATACATGCGGCAAAAATGCTAAACATGGACCACGTCCTTGTACACTATCAAGTAGAGTTTGATACTTTAAGTTACTTGTAAAGATATGCTTCTGCTCAGGGCGGAAGTTTGCAAAGTCAGCTCTGTCTTTTTGTAGACTAACTTCTTCTGGTCGCCAAAAGTAACCAAGCATTGTTTGATTAAGTTTGTCAAACACAGGGAAACGAAATGTATCGTAACGCTGTGTATTTTGATCTGCTCCGAAGAACATGTTCTGTTTGGTGAAGTCCACCTTGTCTTGATTAAAAACTGTCTTTGCCATCTGTTTGATTCCTTATATCTCTAATATACAATACTATAGTTTTGACTGAATGTCAACAACTAAATTGCACATGCCTCACATTCTTCGCCATCTTCGTAGTCATTTTCTGATGGCTGTAACTCTACTTCTTTTTCTTCTAGTTCTAGTTCACTTGGATCTGTTTTGTAATCATACGTGTTTTGATAGTATGATGTCTTCCAACCTAGTTTATAAGTTGTTAACAAATCTTTTAACATAACACTCATTGGAACTTCGTTGTTCTCAAAGTGTGTCGGATTGTAACTCCAGTTACCACTAATCGCTTGATCAAAGAACTTTTGCATTACAGCAACAATATTAATATAGCCTTCGTTACTAGGCATATCCCATAGTAAACTGTAATTATTCTTTAACGTCTGATACTGTGGAACAATTTGCTTAAGAGGCCCTTTCTTGCTTTTCTTAACGGACAAGTATCCTCTAGGTGGCTCAATTCCGTTTGTTGCGTTTGACACAACAGAACTGCTCTCCGATGGCATCTGTGCGGACAACGTTGAGTGTCGTAGCCCGTGTTCCTTAATGTCATTGCGTAAACTATCCCAATCATAGTTAAGTTTAACCTTTACAATATCATCAACTTCCTTTTTATAAGTATCAATCGGAAGTATGCCTTCTGAGTATTTAGTACGATCGAAGTATTCACATGCACCTCGTTCCTGTGCTAAATTGTTACTGGCTTTAAGCAAATAGTATTGAAATGCTTCTGTCAATTCGTGTACAGCCTTCCAACTTTCTGGATCTTCGTATTTTGTTTTATTCTTCGCAAGATAGTGTGCTAACCCAATGTAGCCTACTCCTAATGAACGTCTTGCTTTAGTTGATTTCTCTGCAGCTAAAATAGGATACTTTTGATAATCAATAATTTCCTCTAATGCTCTTACAGCCAAATCACATAGTTCATCTAAATCATCTAAACTTCTAATAATACCTACATTAATAGCACTTAAAATACATAGAGCAATCTCACCTTCTGGGTCATCAATGTGCTGTAATGGTTTTGTAGGCAATGTGATCTCTTGGCAAAGATTGCTCATGTAAACTGTGTCTTTAAAAGAACTGTGTGTATTACAGTGATCAACATTCATAATGTAAATGCGTCCTGTTTCTGCACGTTCTTTAATTAGTGCTGAAAACAAGTCCATTGCTGATACAGTATGTTTCTTAATGCTTGTAGCACGTTCATATTTTTCGTATAGTTCTTGGAATGCCGCAGGGTCACCAAAGTATGCTTCATACAAACCAGGTACATCATGTGGCGAGAATAAAGTTATGTTTCCGCCAGCCAACAATCTTTCATACATAGTTTTGTTTAACTGAATTGAATAATCTAATTTACGTACACGGTTGTCTTCTGTACCTTTATTATTTTTTAATACAAGAATGTCTTCAATCTCTTGATGCCATAAAGGAAAATGGGTAGTTGCACTGCCGCCACGTACTCCATTCTGTGTACAACAACGTACTGTACTTTCAAATTTCTTTAAGAAAGGAATGATACCAGTGTGCGCCACTTCTCCACCGCGTATCTTCGCATTGACTCCACGTATCCGCCCAGCATTGATACCAATCCCTGCACGTTGAGCTGTATAGCGGCCAATAGCCATATCACTAGAAAAAATGCTGTCAAGAGTGTCATCGCTGTCAACAAGAACACAACTTGCAAACTGTCTAACAGGAGTTCTGACACCCGCCATGACTGGGGTCGGTATGTTGATTTTAAAAAGTGAGGTCGCATCGTAGTATCTCCTTACGTAATGCATACGTAAATCTTTTGGATAGTTAGCAAACAATGTTGCCGCAATCATCATATACATGAATTGTGGAGTTTCAAATATTTTGCCTGTGCTTCTGTCTTGACACAAATACTTGTCTACTACTTGTCTTAGTCCTGCGTATGTAAAGTTTTCGTCTCTCTTGTGACGAATGTAACTGTCTAGTGTTTCAATTTCTTCTGCTGTATATAGCTCTAAAAACTCTTTATCATACACTCCACGGTCAATATTTTTATCAATATTTTGTTTTAGAGTAATTGCTGTATACTCTCCAAATACATCTTTATTAACACCATAACTTAATAGTCTTGCTGCGGCAAATTGATAGTTAGGTGTTTCTAATGAGATAAGGTCGTTTGCACTACGTACTAATACTTCTTGTATTTCTGATGTACTCATGCCATCATAGAATTGTAAGTTTGCATTCATTTCTATCTGGCTTGCACTTACTCCTGCTAAATCTTCACATGCAAATTGCACCACCTTGTGTATTTTATCAATGTTAATTGGTTCCTTGGAACCGTCTCGCTTAATAATATAGATGCCATTTGACATGTGTTTATTCTCCTTCTCATTCATTTTATTTCTTCGTATTTGATATTTAGTTTAACTTTGGCATGGAGTAGACTCGTTGCGAAAATAGTTGTGTAGTTAAATCACTTCTATCTATGCAGTCGTCATCGTCAATACCGATTATTTTTTCATCCACAAATAGCAAGTACATTAGCTCTGAATTTGTTTCATCTGATGCTATATGTATCTCAAAATTTGAGTCCTTAAAACGATTGGTTAACTGTAGTGAATAGCACATTCCTAATACACATGAGAAGTCACAATACTGGTTCTCCTCAACTAACTGCCACGGAGTTGGCCAAGTGCTTTGGTCCCATGGATCAGTATGAATACTCACTAACGGAGCTCGCTTATATTTCTGTATAAGGTCGCTAAAAGGAGTCTCGGATTCTTCTAGTAAATCCCTGAACTCTCGCCAAGCAGAGATCCTTAAATGGTATTCAGTGTTTTCAAACATGTTTTATGAACGTGATTCAATTGTAAAGTCTAAAGTTGCATCGTTGTTGATAGTATTATAGCATTCTATGTATGCTGTGTCAACTCCTAATGCACCTGAAACGTTTACTAAATGTCCAGAAAAGACTATTGATTCTCCGTAGGTAGTAACTAGCCCTGTTGCATCATAATCATCAGTAACTTTAATAGTATCATCTTCTCTGTTGATATCTACTGTAAGTACTCCTGTACGTGTAAAGTTTACTGTTACATTATATACATAACGTATTTTAAACTGCCTTGTTTCGTTTGCTGGCAATCTAAAACTAGTAACTTCATTGTTTGGAGTATAAGTTAATGGTATAGTATTCACTACGTTGCTAGTTGAAATAAATGATCCTTCTATTTCAGGGATATAAGGAACTGTGTCCTCGTCATAGTTTGGATAGTTAGATGATGATGTATTAACAGTAACAAAAGTTGTTCCATAAGAAAGATCCTGTGTACGTTGGAACCAATCATCTGTTGACACATTACCTTGTGTTTCAAACTTAACAATACTTGTAACCGCTGTTGTACTTGAACCTCCGTCATTACCTACTTTGTGATATGTATTATCAAGTGATTTATTGTTAACACCCTTTGCTACCCAAACACCTTGTTTAAAAACATCATCCATTATACTGTTTTTAATAACAGTATTTGTAGGTCCGTATGCTTGTCCTTCTGCAATCTTATCTGCTAAGTTACTTGGAGTTACAGCAGGCATGTTCTTGCCTAATACAACACCATAACCGCAATTAAATACGTCTAGGTTATCAAATGTATTATCATAAATGTCATATGAGCTAGTTACAGCCTCAGACAAGTTTTCTATCTTAATATTATTAAATGTATTGTTTTTTGATGGATAAGAAGAACTTTGGATACTTCTAATATCAAATCCTGCTTCTCCAGTATTTACAGTATAGTTAGAACTTGTTCCCCACTGTCCTGATAATTTTAAGTTTTTAAACACACTGTCTTTGATACTTGTTAGTTCGAAAACGTTCTTTTGTATCGTTATAGCAGCACCTTCTAGATCAACTAAACTGTGTTTAAATGTAAACCCATCAACAACAACACCTCGTGTTTGTTTTAGTTGACTGTTTTCAAAAAGAGTAGTTGTATCATAAACCATTACATCAGTACCAGGATTAAAAGCACTAGCACTTGTAACGTTTGTGAAAATTGGATTGTTTGAGCATTGGATTATTTCTGTGCCATCTACTCCTGCACCGTATAGTTTAGCAAAAGGAGGAAGTTTCAAACTGTTTGTAATTTTATATGAGCCTGCACCAAAATGTAATTCAACTCTGCTTTCAGCATTTACTTTATCTGAGTTTAAAAACAGTTGATCTATTGCACGTTGTATTGCTACTGTGTCGTCAGTTGTATTGTCGCCTTTTGCTCCAAAGTCCGCAACATATACAATGTCATCCATCTTACTTTGTAGTGTACGTTTAATTGGAGAGTTATCAGTAGCACCTGTTTGTATTAATGCATCGTCTGTTTTGTATGTATACTGTTCTGCAAAACTAAACAAGTTAGTATGTTCAGTTAAAATCTCTGTATTACCTACGCTAGGTGCACCTTCGGCAACTGAACCGTTACCAATGTAAAGCTCTTGCGAGTCCACAGCCCAACCCATTTCACCGCTTGCTAATTGCGGTAAACCCGATCCGGAATTTTTCTTACCTCTTCTAAGTTGTATACGACTGATTTGGACTACGGCCATGTTATAATCTCCAATATGTTCTTATACATATTTATCTGTTAGACATAGTTACTGTTGTTTCTCGTAGTACTGATATACCCTATTATACCATTCTTCGCGCCATTCGTCGTATTCATGTGGCCAAAGATCAAACTGTTGATAAGTTTCGCCGCCTAATTCCATACTATGATCGCCTCGACTACACATAAACACATGTCCTTCACGTATATTAGTTCCGTAAATTTCGTTATGTGCTTCTGCGTATGCAACCATTTGCAAATAGTAATCAACTACCCATTCTTGCTTCTTGGGTTTATTTGTTTGTTTGAAATCCATAATACAAGGATTTCCTTTGTATTGTCCTACAAGGTCAGTTGTGCCTGCATACATCTGTGGCATATATAAATTAACTTCACTACCCCATATTTCATCTACGTCTCCCATGGCTTTGTCACGTATTACTTCTGCCATACGATGAGCTTTAATAGCAAAGGGGTTACTGCCCGGAGTTGGCCATTCACCAAACTCAATGTAGTCTTCTAGGTACTTGTGCATTCTAGTACCTACGCCTGCAGCTTCTGTAGTTATTTCTCTTGCTTTTGTTTCGCCTACTCTTTTGCGCCAAGCAATAAGGTGTGTCTTGTCTTTAGTGGCGTCTAAGATTGTTGTAACGCTCGCTACAGCGTTTCCATCTGGTGTTGCATACAAACGCTTACCATTTACTTCTTTTCGTGATATAGGCTTATAGCCATATCGATCAATTATTAATGACATGTATTTTAAATTCCGTTATGTGTAATATGGGTCAACAGTACTGTTTTCTTCGTCTTCTGATATGATTTCTGTTACTTCTGGAACATAATGTTTCATCATGTTTTCTATTCCAAATTTAATAGTAGTAGTACTGCCGGCGCAACCTGAACAAGCACCTGCCATTTGTAGTTTTAATTTACCATCGTCGTATGAAATAAAGTTAACAAACCCACCGTGATGACTTACGGCTGGAGCAACTCGTGTTTCCAGTATGTCTTTTATTTGTGTAATGATTTCGTCGTTGGATCTAGTCATATAGTTTTCCTATTTGTTATAGTATACTATACATTTATACGATTGTCAACCAATTATCTACGTGCTTTGGTTGCTCTCTTTGCCATTTGACTAATAGAATCACTGCCGTTATCGTCCTGCGGTGCTAGTCCTGTTTCTTCTTGTTCTTCAGTATCTAGAGTAACTTTTTCTTGATCAAAGTTTTTAATCATTCTTTGGATACTAGGATTTGAATCGTATACTTGCTTAAAGGAGCCGTAACTAAATTGTTCTGCTCCTGAGTTAGACATTAATTGATTAAGTTTATCGAATGATAAAGTAACTGATTCACCGGCTAAGTCTGCATCTTGTAGAATGTTTCTTAAGACTAACGCAAGTTTATTAGAAGCATTAGCCTCTGTTACTTTTTTTTTGAAAGAATAGTACCTAACTTTCTGCTTCTTTCTACGCTCTCACGCTTCATACGTCCAGCTTCTTCTTCACCACCTGCGGCAGTTTCGTCTGCACTAAAGTCGTCTTCTACTTCAGCATCTACTTCAGCATCAACATCAACTTCTGCATCAACTGGTGCGTCAGCATCTAGCTCTGCTTCTTCGTCGCCCATTGGTGTTGGCATGTCGCCTTCGCCTGTTAGTAATGTAACACCACCTGTTAGTGCTTCACGTGTACCTTCTAGTGAAGTGTAAAGTGCTTCTAATGATGGTTTAACTAAATTAACAAATGCTTCTGATTTCTCAGAACCCATTTCGTCTCTAATACTATCAGCAAGTTCTAACATTGACTCAGTTTGCATTTCTGCTGTGTCTTCCATCCAACCTGTAATTTTATCTACCATATCTTTGGAAGCCATTACAAGCTCTGCTGATTCTTCAGCACCTTCGGTTACTACTGACTCATCTGTTTTCTTTTTTGCTTCTTTGTCTTTAATGGCTTTTTTCATTGGTTCTTTTTTGTCGCCATCTTTGTCCATATCTAAGAAGTCTGGTTTTGCTTTCTTTTCTTCTAACTCAGTTTCAACAACATCACTACGCTCGCCAATTGCGGCATTCAAAACGTCAAGGAAGAGTTTTGACTTTTGATATTCTTCTGTATGTACTGTGCTGAAACCTTCGTTGGTTTCTACTTGACTAAGACTTGTACGTACTCTATTACGTGCATCTTGAAGTTGTTCTGTTGTGAAAGCGTCGATGTCAATGCGACTACCGAACTTCTTTGCTAGGCTTTCGTTTAACGACTGAGCCGTTATTGGTTTTGAAATTTCTCTAATATTCATGTTCTCTTCCTATTGTTGAACCTGTATAAGTTTGTTATAGTTATTTATCTCAGTAATAGATATAACTATCCAAAAGCTCTTTGGCTTCTCTTGTTTTTGTTGCCGCTAAATCGTACCGTGTTATGGCTACAAATTTGCGAACTTCTTCTTTTGTAGTTTTAATGGTGTGTTTATAAAATACAGCATCATTAAAGTTCCTTGCAATTATATCATCAAGGCGTTCTATTTCTTTAAGATCTCTTGTATCACCAGTAAGTAAAGTTTTTGCAAGTGCTACAGCAGATGTTTTACAAAAGGTATTTGCTACTTGTTTATTATCTTTAGTATCGTATACTAAAAAGAAGCCTTTTTTGTTTTCACGTACTACGTATCTACCAATCCTTATACTGTTACCTTTCACATAAGGAAAGTAACTTGTATCAAGTTGCTTATTGATTAGATCTTCTAATTCACTTCCTAGTTTTGCTTTAGTAAATTTTATCATTAACCACCACCAGTATAGAACCCTTATTGTACACTTTACTTACTATACTTTTACGTATCAGCCCTTCAATTATGAATTGTTCTCTCTCTGAAAAACTACTGAAGGGTCTAATATCTGTATCCATGTATTCTAGAAGTTTCTTTTCTTCATTAGATACGGAAATAGTAAACTCCGATATTAATTGATTCAATTTCATTGTACTAAACCTTGTATAACTGAATCTAATTCTTTTTGTTTGTGTACTGTTTTGATTGGTTCGCCTGGTTTTGGCTTAGGATTGGCTAATGTTACTTCATCGCCCTTAACATCGTCAATCTTAAAGTTTTGAGCTTTTCCACTACTATCAGGAATTGGTAGTTCCATTCCTTTTTTAAGTATGCTCTTTTTTAGTGTGGTTGCATTTTTAGCTGCTATCTTAGCTGCAAGGCCTTTGCCTGCACCTTGAGCACCATCAACAGCCGCGGCTCCTACTTTCTTTGCCGCTGATGCACCGGCTTTGGCTGCTCCTTTTGCAAGACCTCCTGCAGCTTTGGCTGCCATACCGCCTATTGCTCTGGCTGCCATGCCAATTGCTGGAAGAACTTCATCTATCTGTTGTTCTGATAGATTATGATTTTTAATTACGTTTTCTAATGCTTCGTTTTTAAACTCATCAAATTTCATTTTATCTTCCTTCTTTTTGAAGTTGTACGTTTCTTAGGTTTCATTTTGCTACCATAGTGAACATTTAGTCTTGATAAACGTTGACTTGCAGCACCTGTTGATCTACGTCTTCCTGTTTTAAACGACATAACAGAACCACGTTTTCTCTTAGTCGTTTTCATTGTTGAAGATTTTTTAACATTACGTGGAGCAGTACAAGTTGACGGACTAGCAACAATCCTACCTTTTCTTGTACCAGAAGTACAACGATATTTACGGACATTTTTACCGTCCTTACGTCCCATAATTTGAACGTATGATTCTTCAATATCTTGTAGCTCTACGTATCTCATCTTCTTGTCATTCTATTTAATCTTTGAACTGCCTTTGAAGCTCTGTTTGTGCGTTTAGTTCGCTTTGCTTTACGCATCATCCTTGCTCCTAGTTTAGCTCTAGTCTTTTTCATTTGCATACGCTTCTTCATGTTAGGCGCAGCAAAACATTGTTGTATCTTAGATACAATACGTCCATGCCTTTTGCCGCCGGAACATCGATACTTGCGTACTACTTTGTTTCCTGAGCGAGCCCAGATTTGTTTCTCATCTAAATCTGTTTCTATTTCGGGTGTGGTTGTAAATTCTCTTAATAACATAACAATGTTATTTATCGAGTTAGGATACGTTTAATAATATAACGACTATTGTTGAAAGTAAACCAGCTACGATTGTGCCGGCTGTTCCGATAAGCACCTTAGTCATTGACTTCTGACCTTCAGTAATATCTTTATGAATGTGTTCGACTTTTTCTTCTATTTTAGAAAGACGTCTTTCTAAAACCTCATACCTCTGCTGACACAAGTCAACATGTGCTTCTAGGTTTTCTCTTTCTAAATCTGTGGTCTTCGCCATTTTATTCTTATCTCTCTGTAACACCTACGCTCCGCAGGTTGATTAAGTAAACTCTCGGTTGGCCTTAATGTGTTTTTTAGATGCCTAAAATGGTTGTGTATTTTTTGCCTTCAATTGTATTTATTACTACTCGGCCAATTCATTATCTACATACTTAAACGTGATATTTTTAGTCTTCTTGCCTGTAGTATCTAACACACTTGTATTTATCTTAATTGTTTCCATTAGGTCAGTTATTACCGGAATAAGGTGGAAATCATTCTCTAACATATCAAGTGTTAAACCACCATAGTACTCTGTATTAAACCTAAATGTCCATACAGTATGTCTTCCTTTATATGCAGAACCAAAGCCTAAGTCTTCAACTTTATCTACCATTTTACTAGTAACTTCTATAGGTAAGCAATTAACTCTTAAACCAATTGTATTGATAAAAGTATTATAATTTTGTTGCTGATTTAGTTTACGTTTATCAGTACCTCTGTGAAGTCCTGTTTCAGTAATGTCAATTAGCGTCTTAATTGCGAACTCTTGCATCATACTGTATTTAAACAGTCAAAAAAAAGCCCACTGTAAAAGTGAGCTTTTTAGTGTGACGCCTGCCCGTAGGCCATAAGTCACGTTCCTAATGGTAGCTAGGATTACTGTGTAAACGTCAATGTAGTTGCTGCTGTTACGCCTGTTGAACCAACACCGTAGTTAGAGCCATCAGTGATGCCAGCACCTTGTAACAATACTGTTACAACGTTTGTTTCCATGATTACGCCAGCAACTGTGTTGCCTTCGTTTTCAGCTGTTGTGATAGCTGCACGAGCTTCATCATTTGAGATGCTTGATTTAGAAAGAGTTACTACTCTTGTTACCGGTCCTACACCGTTTCCAGCTGTTACAGCTGCGTTTGGGTTTGATACTACTGCCATTTTATATCTCCTATAATTTTAATGGACAAATTCACGCTCCGTGAAGTTGTTATATGTATTTAGTCTTTTGAAAGAAAATACCTTATTTTAGGTACTTTTTGGCTCGATTGTGGGTATTTCTTACCGCAGATACAAAACTTGGGCCTGCTTTTACTATATCATCCAGCATTTTAATGGCTGGTAAGTATGCTTGAACCATTGGTGCTGGAATAGGCTTACCCTGTTTAGCAAGTTCTAAAAATTTCTTAGTCAGTTGTAAATTTTGAGTGCCTACAAAGTATCTATACATCTGTAAGTCTCTGCCTGTTGGCACTATGTCTGGAACACTTACTGTTGGTTCGTTATCAGGAACTCCGCCTACTTCTAAGTCTTTGTCAGCAGCTAGTGATTCTAAATATGATATAATATCTGAACTACGTAATTTTGCTCTTGAAGCAATAAGCAATCTTGTTACTAGTTTTTTAATATCAATTTGTTGCATTGAAGATAAACTAAACAGTCCGCGTCTTATTGCTTTGTAATCTGTATTAGTAATTCGTAATGCTGACTCTATTTGTATAAATGTTTGTGAAGCATTACGATTAGTTCCGCTTGATACTGTTGATATATAACGGTTAACTGCCATTGTAGGCAGTGTAGTTGATTTGCGTAATGCTAATGCTGATCCAGGATCTTTAAGTTTGCTAAGGGCATCGTCATCACCTGTTACAAAATGTATAAAGTTGTATAGGTCTGTACTATTCATTCGAAAATGCTTATAAGAATCATGTGATACAGTCTTCTTAGCATACGCTTGGGCTTGTGGTCTATATGATTTGAACTTGTATAACAGTTCTAAAACTAGCATAGAAAGATAAAGACGCTCACAACAATCTGTATATGTTAATACTCTTTGATTGTTTGCGTTGCGAGTCATTCTCGCTTCGTGAAGATCTTTAATAAAGTCCATGTTGATTACTTCACAATCTTATTTCTATGTACAAATGCCAACATAGTTTGTAAGCCTTTTGAAGTTTGAATGTCCTTCATTATTTTTACTTTTACTTGTGGCTTGATGTTTGCACTTAAAACTCTAAGTAGTGCTTCTGCTTCAGCATGTTCAACTCTATGTTCTTTACCGTCGTCAGTTGTAACTGAACGTACAGGATTTTTAATATCATCATCCTCTGCGGAATCTGCTACTTTCATAAGTTGTACTTGCATTGCTTCTTGTTTGAAGTTTGTCATGTCGCCATCATCTTTGTCAAGTTCCATACCGTGTTTGTCTAGACCTGGACGATAATCCATATCAAATTCATCTTCTACAAATTCTTTAATTCTCATTTTATGCTCCTTAGCGTTGTACAGCTCTATTGGCTGCTGTGAATGTTGCTCTTGGTACTAATTTAATATCGCCTTCCGGGTGGGCTAGTACATATCCCTCACCGCCAGGTTGTCCGTTAATGCTTTGTTTTACAGGAATGTCTTGCTTATCAAGTTGGTTGATGATGTCGTCTTTAACTCTCATCATTGTTCCTACTACTTCCCACAGTGCATTAAATCCGTTTTTGTTATCTGTTACATAAGTTGCAATCTTTTTCTTTGCCGCTCCGCTTAACTGGTTTCTGTTTTCAACCCAATCTAAAAAGTCAGCACCAAGGTTATCAAGCCCAGTATCTACTTTACTATTCATATATGTATAAAATACATCAGGTAACTTCTTTAACTTTAATTCAGTAAGTTTGTTTGGATCTAATAAACTATCCATTGCGGCTGCATCTTTTGATATAATTGCTTTTAGTTGTGCTATACCGTCGGTATCTAGTTTAGGTCCTGCCGCGGCTGTTACTGATGGAAATACTAATAAGTCATTGCCTTCGAATGCATTAAACTTTAAGGGTCCTTCTCCACCTTCAGCATCTACTTCTCTGTGTATAACAATGCCTGCTTCACTTTGTGCAATCTTTTTTCCTAGCTCTGAATCTTGTTTAACTGAATACTCTACTAGTTGTGGTTTAAATTTAAAATAACCATCTTCAACAGGCGGTGTTGTATAATACAATAAATCGCCTTTAAAAAATCCTCTGTGGTCTTTAGGTGTTGCGGCTTCAAAGACTGTAAATGCTCGTCCCATCTTACTAGCAAACGCCTGTCTATCTGGATCATCTGCAAACTTTCCTCCGCTTCTACTTAGAAGTTCTTTTTCAAGTTCTTTTGGACTTTTAGATTGTGCAACTCCACCCTTTTTAACAAACCCTGATTTGTCTGTGAATATAAATTCTCCATTTTCATCACGACCAAAAATAACTGCGGGAGATCCGTCCCATTTAACTGTAACGTCTTTGTGTCCACCTTTTTCAAGATTAATTAAACTTTGTAATACTCTACTAGCACCTTTACTTCCGTCCCAAAAGACAAAATCCTCAGCATGTTGTATACGTGCCGCTTCAACTAAAGTAGTTGCTTCTACATTTACATTTTTAAATTCTACAAATCTCATCTTACTAATACACTCGATAAAGTTTTTATTCTGCTTAGTTGCCTGTCTGCTAAACTTTCTGGCATTTCTAAGTTGTCTCTTGCAAATGCTTCTTTAGCATCTACTATTAAATCTTCATAGTCAGGACGGTTTTTAATTTTAGCATGTATAGTTTCTACACTGTCCAAGTCAGCTCTTTTTGCACCAGCACCTAACATTTTTTCTGCTATTTCATCTGGGTTGGCTGTAATAAGTTCATTGGTTGCTCTATCAAGTAACCCTTTGTTAGCAGACCATTTCATTCCTTGAGCTTTTGCAATACTTGCCATTAATAACATACGATGCATACCTTTGTACGGAGTATCATCTCCTGCACCTCTAAGTGAAAATTGCATAAACTCTGGGTTACCAAACATTAGGTCTGTTTGTACATATCCGTTCTTTTCGTCGCCATTTATCGGAGTTTTAAAATGTACGTTAATGCCTGACTTTCTTATCCAGTTCTTAACGTCATCTTGTGGCTTGTTTTTTTGTACCCAAGCAGTTAACTTTGCAACTAAATCATCTTTACTAACTTCTTCTTGGTTAACAGCAATATCCATGTCTCCACTTGTACTTCTAATACCAGTTGAACCTAGTTTAAAGTCTTTGTGTGGAATTCCTGTAATCTTTTCTAACCATGCAAGAGTTGGATCAACATCTGCACGATTAATTCTTTGTGTTACAGGTACACCATCTTCGCCTTTAAACACATTGCCGCCTTCTTTAAGAATCATTATTTTTACCCTCTATTACTTTTTGTATGCCACGTTTAAATTTTCTAGGATCACCGCTTTTAATTGAATTGATAAATCTTCGTTCAAGTTCGCTAGCCGTTGTTTCATCATAAGTGTCACTAATTCTATTTAAAAGGTTAATAGAACTTTCAATTATGTTATTGGCTGTTGCGCCTATTAGATGATCGTTGTCATGCGATCGGCCTAAGTTATTAAGCTCTTCTAATATACTTCTAGTTTTCTTTCTCATATTAACATTACTCCGATACAGTATTTAGTGAAATAATTAATAAATATTGTTATACATGAACAGTATTATTACAGGGGCATTAAATGAAATGTATAAAAGATTTAAATCATCTAGAAAAATCATTGTTATTCGCCAAGTTATCGCAAATAGCATATAATAACATCACTGACGCAAAAAAGCAAGCAAAAGATTTAGGATTCACCACAATTGAATTTTACGACCGAGACGGGGCACAAGCATATCGCTTTATGAATAAAGCTGATCTTGTAATTGCATGTCGTGGTACACAACCAACAGAGTTTGGTGACATTAAAGCAGATTTACAGGCACTACCTGTATTAGCAGAAACAGTTTCACGAGTACACAGAGGTTTTAAGAAAGAAGTAGACGATCTTTGGCCAATGGTAGAAGAAGACATTGATCGTAAAGTAAACTTAAAGAAAGATCTTTGGTTTTGCGGACATAGTTTAGGTGCGGCAATGGCTACTATTATGGCTTCAAGAGCGTTATATAACCAAAAACTTAATGATCCAATTGAGTTATTCACGTATGGTTCTCCTAGAGTTGGATGGCCAGGATATTGTTCTAGCCTAGGTATTAATCATCATAGATGGAAAAATAATAACGATGTTGTTACTAATGTTCCGCCTGCGTTTGTAGGTTATAGACATCACGGTACTGAAAATTATATAAACGCTTATGGTAATTTGAGATCACCAACTGGATGGCAAAGAATTAAAGATAAATTCAGAGGCATCTGGATGGGCTTGAAACAAGGTAAGATTGACAGCTTCTCAGATCACAGCATAGACGAATATATAAAACATATCGAATCTGCGTTAGCCAAATAAACTACTAACGCTTTCTTCGTTTGATACTCTACGTATTGCTTCGCCTAACAGTGTGGCAACACTTACTTGTCTAGTTTTCTTACAGTTCTTTGGGCAACGATTCTTAATTGAGTCTGTTACTACCAATTCTTCTAGTACACTCTTTTCTACCTTTTGACAAGCCTCGCCTGACAAAACTCCGTGTGTAATATATGCTCGAACTGACAGTGCGCCAGCTTTCATAATTGCGTCAGCGGCTTTAACAAGTGTGCCGCCACTATCAATAATGTCGTCAACTAGTATAGCATGTTTACCTTCTACGTCACCAATTAGTGCCATTACTTCTGACTTGCCTGCTTCAGGTCTACGTTTGTCAACAATAGCAATATCACCGTGGAACATGTCTGCAAACTTACGAGCCCTAACGGCTCCGCCTGCATCTGGTGAAACAAAAACTGTTCCTGTTTGTATTACATCAGGATCATCAACTAACCCAATACTACGTTTAATATCTTTTGCAAATACAAGTCTACTTGTTAGATCGTCAACAGGAATATCAAAGAAGCCCTGTATCTGTCCTGCATGTAAATCCATAGTAAGTATTCTGTCTGCACCTGCTGTAACTAATAAGTTAGCAACTAGTTTGGCTGTAATAGGAGTACGACTTGCACTCTTACGATCTTGCCGTGCATATCCAAAATACGGAATAACTGCTGTAATACGACTAGCACTTGATCTACGTGCCGCATCAATCATTACTAGCAATTCCATTAAACTATCATTTACTGGTGAGCAAGTGGGTTGAACAACAAAAACATCTTCACCTCTTACATTTTCGTTAAACTCAACACTAGTTTCACCGTCTGCAAATGTTGTAATACTTGCTGGTACTAATCCAGCAAAACAATGTTCTGCTATTTCCTGTGCTAATGGTCTATTGGCATTCCCTGCAATAATTTTCATTTTCAAACGTTATCCCTTTCTAAAATTGTGTTGTAAATTTCTTTCCAGTTCTTACATACTGTAATTTCTGAATTCTTATTACCCATGTTGTGTCCATGTTCAACTAGGATAGGTTTAAGTCCTGCTTTAAGTCCTGCTTCACAGTTTTCTGGTTTGTCTTCTAACCACCATAGTCCACTGTCTTTCCACTTAGCAAGTGCATCGTCTTTATCAGCACCAGTATCTAAAAATTTAAATCCTTTAAATGCACTCTTACCAAACAGTTTACGTAAATTCATTTTACGCAACTCACAAGCATCTTTGTTTTTGCTTAGACTTGTTACACAGATAAAGTCGTAACCATGTTCTTCATGTAAACGTTTTACATAATACATAGCATCTCTCAAAGGAGGTAGGAAGCCAATACTTGCACTTTCGTTAAACAGTTTAACTAATTTTCTACTTTGATCTTTAGTTATTCCGTAACGTTCTCCAATATCATACATGAACTGGTATCCTTTTACCTTTTCATGACCATGCTGTTCCATCCAAATAGTAAATGCCCATTCCCAATCAAGAAGTACACCATCTGCGTCTGTTAGTATTGTTTTTCTCACTTTATTCATAATCTCCTCTGTATATGTGTATATTATACATTACTAATATAGTGTTGTCAACCGGTATATTAGTCAAAAGAAAAGGTCATGTCGTTAAACATAACCTTTGATAGTATTAAAGTCCGTTAGGAAGAATAATATAATGGATCATAAGAACCAATGCTACTGAAGCACCAAGTCCGACCATCATCTTACCAAAGTCCTTTGCTACTAGTGGAAACACACTCTTGGTCTTTTGCTTACCATAGTATGTTGCCATTGCTAGTTCACGTCCTGCAAGTAGACCAACGAACACCCAAGTTGTTGACATAGGAATATCGTTAAGCTCTTTAAAGAAGTACAAGCACAACCAGTAGAATAAATCAATTAGTGTTGCTGATCTTACATACTTTGTATTATGCTTCTCTAGAACAATTTGTTGTATCTTACCGCCTCGTTCTCTAAACATAAAGAACATGCCTGCTACAAAAACAAAACTAATTAGAATCATTAAGTCCACAGGAATTACACGTGGTAGGAATACAGCGATGTTTGCCATGTCATGACTAAGCCATGTCCACCACAAGCCACCAGTTGCTATCCATTGTGCAATACGCCAAAACCTTTTGTTGTCTTCGCTTACTGGTTTTGTTTCGTCAAACCAACTGTTTGCATACTTTGTTATAGCAAACCATACCATGTATGCAAAACCTGCGGCTACACCGTAACCCATTATCGATTTCATAAGCATTTTCTCCAACACGAAAGTTGAAGCAAATACTGATAAGACCAAGAACGAAGTTGATACTGGTACACCTAGTCTTGTTAGTGCAACTAGGATTGCCGGTGCGGCTGCATGATACCATTGTACTTCTTGCCAGGGTATCCTGTTAAGTCTTCCGTAACTGATGTCGCCACCATTTACACTCCAACCATACCAAAGGGTTGCAAGTAACACTGTACTTGCGGCTGCCCATAAAGTTTTGTAGTTGAATCTCTCATTGTTTGATGCCATCCATGTACCGAGAGTCTGTACTGAGTCGTTGGCAATTACAGCGTATGCTGCGAACAGGAACCCTACAAGGCTCCATAAAGTGAGTGCTTCCATTTTTTATTACTCCTTGCTTGACGGCTTTACCCCGTCGCTCACAATCTAGTAAGCGAAATTGCTTACTACTTTTTAACTGTAACATCACCCAATGTTACTGTCAATCAAAAGTTATATCGAATTTCCGTTTCTAACTTTGATTTGGATATGCCTGTGTCTTTTGTTTCTAGTTTGCCTTTAAAAGTAAATCTATTTAATTTTACTTTGTAACCTGCTTCGTAACTATAGCCGTTTGTCATTGGTCCTAGTTCAAAGTAAAGGTTGTTTTTAGCCTTGTATCCAAGACGTAGATGTTCTGTATTCTTGTCAAACTTCCAGTCTTTGTGTTGGTGTTCGTGCTTGTATTCAACATACGGTCCTGCATAGGCTGTAGTCGTTACAATGTACATCACTATTGCTGTGATTATTGCTTTCATTTTTTTCTCCTTGCTTGATGGCTTTACCCCATCGCTCACAATAAATGAGAACACCTGTCCTCATCGATTTTATTTAACGAATAAAAGATGTAGATTAGATTACAGTCGTGTAAAGATTGTGTAAATTATATAGGTATGCAATAATAGTATAACGTGTATGCAAAAAAAGTGGCGAAAATCGGCGTTTTTGACGTCAAAACAGTTGAAAAAAATTAACTACTATGATAAATAAAAGCGTTACAAAAAGTAATGGAGTAGCAATTACACCATACTAACTTAGGTTGTAAAAACACACAGACACTGGGATAGACCGGGGAGTTGAAAGCACTCCTAAATCAGCAATTGACGATGTCCAAAGCGACATTGACGGTGGAAAAGACCACTGACGCCCTGAAAAGACAGGGGGTATTGCTTTCCTCAAGCATCCACAACATTAGATACAGGAGATCACTATGAAAAAGGTGAATAAAGTCCTACGGTATTTGTTTGGATCTAAGACATCCAATCACGACTACCAAGTATGGGCAAAAACAGAATACGGAAGTGACTGGAGATATGCGTACGAGTACATGATTACTCATGACGGAAAGGCACCGCCGAGAACACACTTAACAAACCAAAACTTAGAAGGATGGGTATAATGACTACGCAAACAATAAACACTTTTTACTGTGCATTTTGTGCATGGGTTTCAAAAAAGGCAAATAGCCTTTGGGCAAAAACAACTTATACATTAAAGTATGTTGGTACAGCAAGAGCTGCAAGCCAACTGGCTAGTGCTGGCTATCACGAAGCAGCAAAGTCTCTTATGATGGATCTTAAAACAATGGAACAAGAGAGGTGGGGCAAATGAGTACACTAGCATTAACATATTGTAATTTTTGCGAGTTAGTTAAAAGTTTTTTTAAGACAACTAAAAAAACAATTAAGCCCAGCTATGACAAAAAAGTTTATAGCGACCTACAGAAGTTAACAGATTATGAGTTACGTGACATAGGTTTATGTCGTGGTGACATTATGCACATTGCCAAAGGTGGTACTGTGTATAGAGGAGGGGCCTAAGTTCGACTTAAGAGTTCCACTTGTAACAGTAATGGTAACTGTAGTGTTACTTGCTGATGCGGTTGGAGGATTTAGATCAACTTTACCTCGCAAAT
>Ga0213869_10000011_pt1 | contig 185254 bp, 189 predicted proteins | sample PICome_10_FD_160083 | JGI IMG/M metagenome (GOLD analysis project Ga0213869, IMG submission 160083) | Coastal seawater microbial communities near Pivers Island, North Carolina, United States - PICO132 | ecosystem: Environmental > Aquatic > Marine > Coastal | place: USA: North Carolina... | reverse complement strand
TCTGGATATTTATTTTATAGTCTGGATTATTCCAAAATATACCTACATTATCATTTTTAATATTTAGTTTTGGAAATACATATTTTGAGTCCTCAAGAAGACTTGCTTCAATGTTTCTGATTAGTCTTCGTTTATTGAGCTCAACATTTGGGAGTTCAATTTTATAAATTTCATGAAATTTTAGTAATTGTCCATAGTTCAATTGTTCAAGTTCTGCTCGAATAGTTGGATCAGTTGGTTTGAATTCAAAGTTTTTAATCATTGATGAAAAATATAATCCTGTGCCACCTACAGCCAATATGTCTTTGTCAAAAGTCATTTCAGGAAAATTAATATCTATCAAATAATTTAGATAATCAACAACTGAAAAGTTCTGATCATGTTCGGCTATATCAATACCCAGATATTCTACTTGGGCTTGCATTACATCTGTAGGTTTTGCGCTTAAGATATCAAGACCCTTGTACACAGCCATTGAATCTAATGAAAGAATTGGAATATTACGTTCGATAGCAATCTCATGAGCAACAGAAGATTTTCCAGATGAGGTAACACCTGTTAAAAAATATAACAATTAAACAGCTACCGCGCTTAATGCAAATGGAGTTGCATCAGTTATTTTTACTTTAATGTAATCTCCGATCTGGGCATTTACTGAAGAAATGTGTGTTGTTTGTCCACCATCAATTTTTCCACTAAGAAATTCATCTGTTTTCTTTGAATATTTCTCAACTAAGAGATTCTGTTGTGTCCCTATGAATCTTTTGTATCGATGGTGGCTTATCTCAGTTTGAAGATATTTTAATTCCATAAATCGTGAGTCGATAATATTTTTTTCAACAAATTCGTCTTCCATATAGTTTGCTTTTGTTCCTGGACGTGGAGAAAATTTAAACATATAGACAGCATCAAACTGACCTTCTCTTATCACATTTAATGTGTCTTCAAAATCTTTATCTGTTTCTCCAGGGAAACCAACAATAATATCAGTTGTTAGAGAGACATCAGTGATAATTTCTTTAGCTAAATTAAGTTTCTCCATGTATTTTGCTTGTGTGTAACCGCGTTGCATATTCCTTAATACTTTATTACTTCCACTTTGCAAGGGCATGTGAATCTGTTTTGATACTTTTGATAGCTCATTCACAGCTTGTAAGGTGTGTTCTTTAAAATCTTTAGGATGTGGTGAGGTGAAACGTATACGTTTTAGATCTTCAACTTCGTTTAATTCAGTCAATAGTTCTGTGAAATAAGGTTTTGAGGATCCGTTTATTTTTAAGTCTCTTCCGTAAGAATTAACATTCTGACCTAAAAGAGTAATTTCTTTAACACCGCCATCAACCATTGCTTTTGCTTCATTAACGATATCAGAAGGTCTTCTACTAATTTCTGGACCACGAACAGAAGGAACGATACAGAATGTACAACTATTGTTACAACCGATTTGAATTGTTAGCCATGCTGAAACTTCTGATTCACGAATAGATGGAGCATCGGTTGGTAAGGATTCTATCTCATCAATAACTTCAGTAACTGGACCCCAATCTTCGCTCTGGTTTAAAAGATTAACTACGTTAGTAAGGTTATGAGTTCCTATAACTACATCCACCCAAGGTGCTCTCTCTCTAACTAATTCTTTATCTTTTTGAGCAGCACAACCACCAACAAGGAGTTTTCTTTTAGGCCTTTCACCCTTCCATTTTTTAAGTTGTCCCAGAGTACCGTACAGTTTATCATCTGCATTTTCACGAATAGTACATGTGTTTACAAAAAGAATATCTGCATCATCAATTGATGTAGCTTTTAACATTCCATCGTATTCGAACAAACCAGCAATGCGTTCAGAATCATGTTCATTCATTTGACATCCAAATGTTTTCACAAAATAGTTGAGACCACTTCTAGACGGCTTTGCTTTTACTGTTTTCGTTAATTCAACTGTTGATTTCACAGTTAAATTATAAGAATGTTTTCACAAAATATATATATTATTTTTCTTTATTAGCGGCTTTTGATTCTTTTGTTTCATCAGGCTCCTCAGTAGTTTCTTCATCAGAGTCAGATTCAATCATACCAACAGCTTTGTAAACATCATTTTCTAGTTGTAATGCTAAGTCTGGATTTTCTCTTAAGTAGTTCTTAGAGTTTTCTTTACCTTGTCCAAGCTGCACATCATCATAGGTAAACCAAGCTCCACCTTTACGAACTATTCCATGTTCTACACCAACATCTAATAAACTACCTTCTCTTGATATTCCTTTACCAAACATAATGTCAAATTGTGCTTCTTTGAAAGGAGGAGCAACTTTATTTTTTACTATTTTAGCTCTAACTCTATTACCAATCATTTCAGCACCAACTTTAAGTGTTTCTATTCTTCTAATGTCTATACGTACTGAGGCATAAAATTTAAGTGCCCTACCACCGCTTGTAGTTTCTGGTGATCCCCACATAACACCAATTTTTTCTCGAATTTGATTAATAAAAATTACTGTTGTTTGTGTTCTGTTGATTGAACCTGTTAATTTACGTAGTGCTTGGGACATTAACCGAGCTTGTAATCCAACATGAGATTGACCCATTTCTCCGTCGATTTCAGCTTTTGGAACTAATGCTGCAACTGAATCAATTACAACAATGTCAACACCACCTGATTCAATTAGCATATCAGCTATTTCAAGGGCTTGTTCCCCTGTGTCTGGTTGAGAGACTAGTAATTCATCTATGTCTACTCCAAGAGCTGCTGCATAAATTGGATCAAGCGCGTGCTCAGCATCAATAAATGCAGCTACACCGCCAGCTTTTTGAGCTTCAGCTGCAACGTGTAGTGATAATGTTGTCTTACCTGAGCTTTCTGGTCCGTATATCTCAACTACTCTTCCTTTAGGTATACCACCTATGCCTAAAGCTAAATCAATAGATAATGCTCCAGTTGAGATTGCTGGTATTTTCTTAATATCAGCTGATCCAAGTTTCATCAAAGAACCTTCACCAAACTGTTTTTCAATCTGATCGAACACTGTATCTAGTTTTTTTGCCCTGTCTTTATCCATTTTTTTCTCCTAATTAGATTAATTAATATATATTAAAACATCTTGATAAGACAAATTATACTAGAACATCTGTTCTAATACAAGCTTTTAACAAATTTAATAAGTTCCCATAAAGCCTTATTTACAGCTCTTTGAATAATTTCTTCTCGATTTCCATTAAGTTTATGGGTAGTTGATACTAACTTATCATTATTGGAGATAGTTATAAATATCTCACCAATCCCATATTTACTTGAGGATATAGGGCCAGCCTCTCCTAATATTGTAAGATTCAGATCGCTTGCATAATCTTGTATTGCCCTTTCAGATAATACTTCTGTTACCTGGGGCCAATTTTTTAGATTAATATCATTTTCTAATAGTAATTTTTTTGCTTCATTTGTGTAGACAATAGAACTACCCTTTAAAACTTTGCTAGATCCTGGATTTTTAGTTAATCTTGCGGAAAGCTCTCCCCCAGTTACACTTTCAACAAAAGATAATGTAAGTTCCTTTTCTAAAAGAAGATTAAGGAGAATTCTAGAAATATCGATATTTTCATAAGCAATTATGTCATCTGTAAAAGTATCTCTCAGATTTTGCAAAAAAGATTCTTCTTCATCATTAGTAATAGTATTTTTATCGTATCTTAATTTGATAATTCCTTTACTGGCTAAATAAGCAATATCAATTGCTTCTGGTTTAAATTTGTTGATTTCTTGAGCTAAAGATGATTCTGCTTGATTGTAAAATAATATAAATTGATAATTTTTTACCTTATCACTAGATTCTTTCATAAGTCTTGGTATCAATTCATCTTGAACTAATGGTATGAACTCTCTAGGTGGTCCAGGTAATATAAATATTTTTTTACTTTCTACTTCGATCAGGGAACCCGGAGCAGTTCCTTGTGTGTTAGTTAACTTTGTAGAATTTTTAGGAAGAAGCGCTTGTTTAACATTTGTCTCAGGCATCATTAGACCCCGAGCTTGCCATCTTTTTTTCATAAACTCAACATGTGCTTCATCTAATTCGAGTTCAATATTTAGATACTCTGCAATAACCTCTCGTGTAATATCGTCTTCTGTGGGACCAAGCCCACCACAAGTTATAACAACATCACAAAGATTATATAAATATGCGAACCCAGCAATTATCTCTTCGTCAATATCTGAAACTGTTACTTCATGTGTGAGTGTGTTACCTGAATTGTATAATTCAGAACCAAGTTTTGCTAGGTTAGTGTTTACTGTGTCACCTAATAGAATTTCAGTTCCGACGGATAAGAGACCAATTTTCATAACTGTAGGATAACAATGTTTAATCCATATATAAGTAGAATTGGATCATGAAAAAATTAATTTTTATTCTTATTTTTAGTTTTTGTAATTCTTCATCTGCAACACAAGAAATTTCTGTTCAGGAAAGTGAAGACACCATCGCAGTATCTTCAACCACACTTACGTATCTAAATCAGAATGGAGAAGAGGTTATTGAAGATTTAACAAATAAAAAGACGTTAATCGTTTTCTGGGCAGACTACTGAGGAATATGTCGGGAGGAGTTGCCTCTCTTGGAAAAGAATATAGAAATACTTTCTGAAACGTACGATGTTATAGCTTTAGCTCATAGCGAGGTAGAACCTACTATGGAATGGGTGAACAATAATTTAATTGGAGATCTAAATATTGGATTTTCTACGAATGATCTTAGAGATGAACTCCAAGTTGTAGGTCAACCTATATCAATTATCTTTGATACAAATGGTGAAATTCTAAGTAGAGAATTTGGATACATACCTACGAATTAAATTAGATGCAAAAAATATAACTCGGTAAATAAGATTCGTTATTATGGGAGTAAGTTAAGCGGAGGTAAAGTGAAAAAAACATTTCTGATTCTACTTTGTCTATCTATGTTGTTAGTTGCATGTGGCGGCTCAGCAGAAGAGACTGTAGAAGAACCCGCAGCTACGGAAGAAGTTGAAACTTTAGATGCTCCAGCAACAACAGTTGCTGAAACATTAGACAAAATAGTTTTTGGTTTCGTCCCTAGTGCGGAACAAGCACAATTATTAGATAACATTCAACCTATGATGGATTTGTTAAGTGATGGTTTGGGTATTGAAGTTGAAGGCTTCGTAACAAGTGATTATTCAGGACTACTAGTTGCAATGGGATCAGGTCAAGCTGATGTTGGTGCATTTGCTACTCTAGGATATGTAACTGCTATGAATGCATTCCCTACAAGATTTGAAGCAATTGCAAAATCTGTTAGATACGGTTCAGGATCTTATCATGGAACTTGGTGGACAACAGATGCGAGTATTTGTAAATCTACACCAGTTATTGGAGCATTTGAAAATATAAACGGTGTTCCAACATTAGTTACAGGTTCAACAACTGCTTCACCAGATGTAGCAGCCTTACAAGTTGGTTGGGGTTTTGGAGATGACGGTTTAATACCTGAAGTAAGAGATGGTGTTACAACTAGTCCAGGACTTGCATGTGAAGCAGATATTTCTGTTGTAACTGGAGAAGAAGTTTTATTTGTTGAAGAAGGCTCAACATCTGGATACCTATATCCAGCATTACAATTAAAGAACATGGGAATAGATTATGTAAACGGTATAACACCTAGATTTGCAGGTTCACATGATGGTGTAATTGCAGGACTTTATAATGGTGATGCTAAGTTTGGTGTTACCTATGACGATGCAAGAAGAACATTAAGAAAAACAAATGCAGATGTTGGTGAAAAAGTTATTGCCTTTGCAATCACTGATGAAATACCAAATGATGTAATTGCGGTAAGAACAGACCTACCAGAAGATATGAAGCAAAAAATTTATGATATTTTAGCGGAATATATTGCTACTGATGAAGGTCTAGCAATTATGGATGAAATTTACGGTTGGACTGATTTAGTCCCTGCAGTAAATTCGGAATTTGATGTTGTAAGAGAAGCAGCAGAAGAATTTGGTCTATACGACGACTAATAATTAATATAAAACTAGGGTAGTATTTACTGCCCTAGTTTTTTTTTGGAAAAATTATGATTGAATTTAAAAACATAAGTGTAACTTATCCAGGTGGAGTAAAAGCACTCAATAACGTTTCATTAAATATCACTGAAGGTGATTTTGTAATAATAGTGGGTATGTCTGGGGCAGGTAAATCTACTCTTCTAAGAACTATTAACAACTTAGTAAAACCAACAGAAGGTGAAGTTATTGTAGATTCTCGAAATGTTACAAATGCTTCAAAAAAAGAAATGAAATCCATACGATCTGATATAGGTATGATATTTCAAACATTTAATTTAGTAAACAGGTCTTCTGTATTGAAAAATGTTTTAACTGGAAGGTTAAGTCAAGTCTCTACTATTCGTTCAATATTTGGTATGTGGCCACAAAAAGATAAAGATATTGCTTTTGAATCTTTAAATAAAGTTGAGATTTTAGAAAAAGCATATGTAAGAGGTTCTAACTTGTCAGGTGGACAACAACAAAGAGTTGGAATAGCAAGAGCTTTAGCACAAAAACCTAAAGTAATGTTAGCTGATGAACCCGTTGCATCATTAGACCCTATTACTTCACGTGTTGTTATGAAATATTTAAAGCAAATTAATCAAGAATTAGGAATAACAACAATTGTAAATCTTCACTTTCTTGATCTTGCTAAAGAGTTTGGTGAAAGATTAATTGGTTTAAAAGATGGCGAACTTGTATATGACGGAAAAGTAAATGACGTAAGTGACCAAGATTTTGAAAACATATATGGTAGAGCAATTAAATCTTCTGATTTACTAGGAGAAGATAATTAAATTACCTAAGAAGCCCCTTCCTTCTTTGCTAACTGTTGTAGGTTATCCTTTTACTATTGCATTCAGCATTTTTTCGTTCTTTCAAGTTGGTTTCAATCTAGAAGACTTTAAAAGAAACTTAGCTAATAGAAGGCTTGTTACTGATACTTTGTTTAATCCAAAATGGGATTGGGCAATTGAAAATGCATCTTTAGCATTAATTGAAACAATACAGATTGCAATACTAGCAAGCATTCTTGGATGCTTTATAGCTCTTCCATTATCTTTTTATGCATCTAAGGCTACTAACCAAACAACAACAACCTATTTGATATATAAATCTTTTTTAAATTTTATAAGAACTATTCCTGATTTATTTTGGGCTATGTTATTTACTGTTGCCGTTGGATTAGGTCCTTTTGCAGGAGTTTTGGCATTAATAATGTTTTCTATGGCTATTATGGGAAAATTGTTGTCAGAAACTATTGACAGTATTGACTTGGGTCCTCTAGAAGCAGCTAAAGCAAGTGGCGCAAAACATAATCAAGCAGTTTTTACTTCAGCACTTCCACAAATATTGCCAAATTTTGCGGCATATTTTTTATATATTTTCGAATTATGTATTAGGGCTTCAGTAATTCTAGGTTTAGTTGGAGCAGGAGGAGTTGGAAGGATTATAGAAACTCAGAGAATTTTCTTACGTTTTGATAGGATTTCTCCCATAATCGTTTTCATACTCGCTGCAGTGATTGTAATTGAACAATTTAGTGTTTGGCTTAGAAGAAAAATATTATGAATATACCTAAACAGCCATTTAATCAAAAATTTTTAAAATATTTAATTACTGTATTAATTGTTATTGGTTCTATATGGTCAGCATCTGGTCTCGAGATAACTCCTGATAGATTTTTAAGTGCACCAGGTAAGATTTGGATATTGGTATCTGCAATGTTTCCATTAGATTTATCACAAGAAGCAATTGATAGAATAGTTCCTAAAGTTGCGGAATCATTATTTATTGCTTGGGCAGGTACTGTAATAGGAGCTGTTTTTAGTTTTCCTGTATCTTTCTTAGCTGCAAATAATACTTCTATAAATGCTATCAGTAGAGGTACTAAACAAATATTAAATATTATTAGAGCATTTCCTGAGTTGATTCTTGCATTTGTGCTGCTTCCTGTAACTGGTTTAGGACCTTTAACAGGTACCTTGGCTGTAGGGATACATTCTATAGGGACACTAGGTAAATTATCTTCAGAAGTGATAGAAGGGATTGACGAAGGGCCATTGGAGTCAATAAAGTCCTCAGGTGGATCTAAATTAAATGAATTATTTTTTGGTGTAGTCCCTCAAGTAATGCCGACTGTAACTTCATACTGGTTGTATAGATTTGAAATAAACTTAAGAGCTTCTGCAGTATTAGGAATAGTTGGAGCTGGTGGAGTTGGCGCAGAATTAATAAACCAGCTCCGATTCAGAGATTTTCCTAGGGCTGGAACTGTTTTGGTTGTAACTATTCTAATGGTCTTAATAGTTGATAATATATCCGCTGCGATAAGAAGAAGAATAATAAAAGGTAGATCTATTAAAATTTAGTCTACTCAAACCAGCTATCGTCTTCATCATTATTATTATTTTGAACAGCTTCTGATTCTGCTTCTATGACTTCCTTATCATTTGTTACTGGTGATTCACCATCTTCTGTATCATTAACGGATACAAGATTTACAGATTCGTATTCTTCAACAGTAATTAATACCTGTCTTGCTTTAGAACCCTCTGATGGACCAACAATAGCTTGAGCTTCAAGAATATCCATCAACCTACCAGCTCTGGCAAATCCTACTCTTAATTTCCGTTGCAACATAGAAGTAGATCCCATTTGTGAGCGGACAACAAGATCTTTTGCCGCAAGTATTAAATCTTCATCCTCTCCAAAATCTTCACCACCGATTATGGTAGTCTTTTTTTGTTCTTCAATAACAGCAGGGTTGTAATCTGCATCTTTTTGGTCTTTAGCCCATGTAACAACATCTTGTATCTCTTTTTCAGTTACCCAAGCACCTTGGATTCTCTCTAGCCTTGGATTGGAAGCTGTTACTACAAGCATGTCACCGAGTCCTATAAGTTTTTCAGCTCCAGATTGATCAAGAATAACTCGTGAATCCGTTGTAGATGCAACGGAGAATGCGAGTCTTGAAGGGATGTTCGCTTTCATTACACCGGTTATCACGTCGACAGAAGGTCTCTGAGTAGCAACAACTAAATGAATACCTATTGCTCTTGCCATTTGAGCTAGACGTACAATCGCTGATTCAACTTCCCTACCAGCTACCATCATGAGGTCATTAAGCTCGTCTATAAAAACTACAATATATGGGAAACGGTCGAATTTTTCTTCATCAAGTAACCCTGCATCGAATTTTTCATGATAACCATTAATATCTCTAACCTGACTATCGGCAAGAAGATCGTAGCGTCTGTCCATTTCAGCAACTGCCCAGCTTAAAGCATCAACAGCTTTTTTCGGATTTGTAATCACTTTAGTTAATAAATGTGGAACATTATTGTATTGTCCTAGTTCAACCCTTTTTGGATCAACCATTACCATTTTGACTTCATCAGGATTTGCCCTAACCAATAAAGAAGTAACGATAGAGTTAATACAGGATGATTTACCGGCACCTGTTTGTCCAGCAATTAGCACGTGAGGTAGTTCAGATAAGTTAACAAGTCGAGCTGTACCTGATATATCTAAACCTAATCCAACAGATAAAGGATGCGCATTATTTTTAGCTTCAGGTGATTGTAAAACGTCTCCTAATGAAACAAGCTTACGTTGTCTGTTAGGAATCTCAATACCAATAGCACTTCTGCCAGGAATCGGTGCAAGTAAACGCACGTCAGGAGTTGCTAAAGCATAAGCAATATCGTGAGATAATGAAGTAACTTTAGAAACCTTTACACCTGGTGCAAGTTCTATCTCATACCTAGTAACTGTAGGTCCTGGAACTATATTTGTAAGTTCTGCCTCTACACCATGTTCTTTTAATAAATTAGTTAGATCTGTTGCAGTTTGTTGAAGAAGTTTTTTAGATGAAGATACAGATGACCCCTTTTCCAGAAGGGATACAGGAGGAAGCTTATAGGTAGTCGATTTTTTTGGCAGAGATGGTTTTTTAATATTCTTTTTATCTTCTTTGACTATAAGACTATCTTTAACTGGTTTATTAGATTTTTTAGGCTTTAGCTTTAATACATTATCTTTGATAGAGACATTTTCAACATCGTTAATTTCAGTTTGAGTGAGTATTTGATCAAAGTTTACCTTAGAAGCTTCTCTTCGCGCTTTGAAAAAAGCAACAATGAACTTAAATGTATAAGAAAATATTGCCTGTATGCCGCCAATTAAATCTTTTAGTTCAATATCAGTCATATAAAGGACAGATATTATTAATCCAAGTAAAAGAACTGCATGAGTCATTTCAACATCAATTAGGTTGTTTAATGGATACACAATGAATGCGGAAACAAAACCACCTGCTCTTTGAAGGATTTCACCACCAACACTTATTGGTAATGGTTGAGGGTGTATATAAAAATGAAAAAGAGCAGATGAAAATATCTGAACCCAAAAGGTTCCTACTAATACTTTCTGAGATTTAATAAATTCTTTATCTCTAACAAGAATTGCTGCACCATAGAGCATCAAAACAGGTAGAGCTAGTGCACCATACCCAAAACACCAAGTAAGTAGGCCATAGAATAATTCACCCATCGGGCCAGCTTTTTGAACACTAGAAAGTGCAGTAAATAATGCAACTATGAACATAAAAGATGCAACAGATTGATACGAATTAAAGAACTTTTTTAAGACACTAGAAATCGAAGAGTTAAGTGTTTTAAAGCCCTTGTTAACTTTTATTAAATTGTTTTGTTTTGACACCCGCTTACGCCCATTTACCCTTTTGCGAGTGGATGTCTTAACAGCCACAATACATTATACCACATTATCTTGTGGGTAAAGGTTTTAGATATTTATTTTGGTGTACTGATCATTAAGTTTTTTGGCTAATTCAAGAGACACATCAGTCATTGGCAATAAAGGCTTACCTACATTCTCCCATGACTCAGAAAGAAGATACTTCACTGGACCTGGACTTGGTTCCTCAAATATAGCTGCGATAAAAGGTAGCAACATCTGGTGTATTTTTTCAGCTTCAGTTTCTTTATTCTCAAGTATTAGATTGATCATTTCTTTAATTTGACGTCCTACTAAATGAGAAGCTACTGAAACAACACCTACTGCTCCGTTTTCAATAAAGTTTTTAGTTAGTGCATCATCACCGGAGTAAATAAAAACATCATCTTTAAATCTTGTTAGTTCTTCTCGAGAGAAATCAAAATTACCAACAGCATCCTTTATTGAATGTATCCCTACATCTTTAATTAGTTTTTCAATAGTATCAAGTTCTATTAAAGTTCCTGTTCTCCCTGGTATGTTGTAGGCCATGATTGGAAGCTCAGTAGTATTTTTGATAGATTCGAAATGTTTAAGAATTCCTATTTGAGAAGGTTTATTGTAATACGGGGTTACAATCATGATTCCATCCATACCTACTTCTTCAGCCAACTTAGTAAAATGAACTGATTCTTTAGTGGAGTATGTGCCGGTACCAGCAATTAATTTAGATTTGTCCCCAACTGCATCTTTTGCCGTTGAGTATATGTTGAGTCTGTCTGATTCAGTAAGGTTAGGCGATTCAGCCGTCGTACCAGTTAATACAATTCCATCCGAGCCCTCTCCCACAAGTTTTTTACAAAGTCTCCAAAATGTATCTGTTTCCATTACTCCGTTGCTGTCAAAGGGAGTAATAGCTGCAGTCAATAATTGTCCGAAGTGATCCATGATTATATCTTAAACCTTTCAATCATAATATTTTCTAAACCATGATGAAATCCTTTTAACTCACTATGGACATCGAGAATATACCCTATCCCCTCAAGATAAGCTGTTCTGTTTGTTACTTTATGATCGATACTAATAGATTCATCACTTGTGCTGAATGTTACAGTCTGCTCCGCGATGTATTTGTCGCTGCGTATTGATTTGATGTTAATCTCATTAATTATATTTTCTTCGTAGTCACTTGATTCTTGAATTTCTGTGGAAGTTCTTTCTTCATGTTCTAATGATTGAGCCATGTCAACGGCAGTTCCAGATGGAGAATCTTTTTTATTATTGTGATGTCTTTCTTCAATAGAAACCTCAGGAAAATTGTTATTCAACAATCCTGAAAAAATTTTTTGAAATGATGCACCTATTGAAAAATTTGGAATAATACATATGAATTGATCATCATCAATATTACTTTTTAGTACTTCGAGTGACCTTTCATTGATTCCTGAAGATCCAACAACAAGATTAATTTTCTTTTTAGCTAGTACGGTAAGATTTTCATTAATGGAATTAGCTGGAGAGAATTCAACTAAAATATCTGCATTTATTTCATCAATGGATTTGTAGTTATGATACGTGTTGCTTTCTTTTTCTGGATCAAAGATACCAGAGATATCATATCCATCTTTGTTCTCTATAAATTCAGATAACAGTAAGCCCATTTTTCCCATACCACCTGATATAGCAATTTTCACTGTTTCATTGTTACTCATATTTATCATTCTAATTTCTTATATCCACAGTAATTAATGATAATGTTATAAATGATGAAACCTAATGATAAAAATATAGAATCTGAAATAGTCTTAGAGTTCGAGAAAATAAGACCAGCAATAACAAGACTACTCCAATCTCAAACTGGGAACAAAGAGCTGAATATTAATTTAGGTAAATCTAAAAATATCAATACTAATGAAATTATTATTAACCCGTCGATTCTTGTTAACTCGGTAACAACTTCAAAATTAGATTTTAAAGAATTAATAATTGGGACTGTTGTTCATGAAGCTATCCACTCGATGCAAGATTACAATTTTGAAATAGATAAAGATCTTAAAAAATATGTAGAAGAAACAACTGGACTATCAAATATTGAAGAGGTTTTAGAAGTTCTCGCTGGACCATTTGGCAAATATGTATTTGAAATTTTGATTCATTCCTATGAGGAGTACTATTTTGTTAAAGAATTCCAAGGTTTAAGCTCCATATTTGAAGATGTATACAAAGAATCATTTAATCAGATAAAAAATCTAAAGGCTTTTAATCAATTTCTTTCACTATTGTTTCATAACATAACCGCTTATTTGCAGGTCGACATATCGTCTTTTAATAAAAATATACAAACTTCTGTTATTGAATCAGACAAGTTGCTCTCTAAATTTACATACGATAGTAATAATTTAGAGGAAGTTATCGAGTTAACTATTCAGATTATTGACATATGTAGAGTTAACAAGCTTTTACCTGATCTTCGTGAATATAGCTTGGGTGAACAAAGGGAAATACTTGAAAGTATGGACGACAATATTGTTGATGAGTTAAATAAGGTTTTAATCCCCTCTTCTACAAATGTAACAACAGGAAACACACTGGAGAAGTTTCTTGGTGAAAAAGGTAAGCAGTCTGATGACGAAAAACTTAATTTTATGGATGACCACGTTTCTAAAATTGGTAGTTCGGAAACTGTTTATTTACCAAATGGAAAAGTTTCAAAACTAGTTAACACGAATCTACCTCACACTTTTAACAACTTGTATGCATCAGGAATAAAGACATATAATAACCTACTTCAGGAGTGGAACTTACCCGTACATGAAGTTACAAATAAAATTAAACCATACTTCATCCATAATCAGAAAAGACAAAGGATTAGTGGATACGATCAAGGTGATCTTTCTCCACATGTACCCTTGTTATTAGCTTCTGGCAGATATGAGAGAATGTTCGAGCAGAAACAAAGATTATCCAATAAGTCCTACGCAGTATCTTTATTAATCGATGGAAGTGGTTCTATGTTGGAGAAAAAGAAAGGAGAAGTATACCCTTGGTCTCTATCTGCAGCACTGATTGGTGCCAACTACCTATCGCAAATTTGTCATGAACTTAATGTTGATTTTGAAGTTGCAATATTTAACAGAGCATTCTTGGCAAATGAAAATGAAAATGAAGAAATGTACTTAAAAAGAAAGATGGCAGTTTCTTCAATGTTGAATACTAATTATGGATCAAATGCTGAATTTTATTTCAACACGACAAATCATTACTTCGTTAAAAGATATGAGGACTCGTGGAAAAACCAGTATGAAAAATTTATTGGGTTGATTGAGTTTTCAAGGAATTTAAGGTCTTCTCTTGATGCATTAACGTCTACAGATGAACATCCACCTGCAAGTATGTTTGAGCGTGGTACAAATGTTGATGAAAGGAATATCATGTTCTCAACAAAAAGACTGTTAGAACATGGATCAAATACTAAATTATTAGCAGTATTGTCCGATGGCATGACAAGAGGGTCTCTTTCAGATTTAAAAAGTTCTATCGATTACTCAAGTAGATTTGGCATAGATGTTATTGGAATAGGTATTGGAGATAGGGGTACCTGGAAAGAATATCAAAATAGAACACAAATTAGTAGACCAGAAGAACTTATCCATTCAATAGTAAACATAACAAAGGATATACTTATAAGAAACGTTAAAGAATCATCAGGAGCAGCATAAATGGCTAAACAACTTTTTAAAGATCCGAATGGAAAAGACAATGTTTCAATTGAGGAATGTGTCCTTGATAAAAAAATTGAAGATTTTAAATCCAGATCAGAAAGAATTCCAAGTGTAGATGAAAACTATGTAGATCTAGGTACGCAATATAAACTGGCGAAAATAATTAAAAGCAAGAAGGAAACTTTTGATAACGAAATACCAATTCATATTGCGCTAAAAGGACACATGGGAACTGGTAAGGATCATGACATAGAACAATTAGCTGCAAAATTAAAATTTCCTTATTACAGGATCCCCTTATCTGGAGAAGTAAGAGATGTTACCTTATTAGGTTCTGTTCAGCTTTATGGTGATGGTATTGGTGGTACCGACAGTAAGTGGCAAGATGGAGAATTGACACGGGCGTTAAGAGGGCCATCATTTGTAAACCTGTCAGAATTAAATGCTGCAGGTCCAGAAGTTTTGTTTGCCCTCCACTCTCTCTTAGACAGACACAAAAAACTTGAATTACCGAATGGTGAAGTTATTGAATTACGTAATGACACATTTATTTTTGGAACAATGAACCCAACTAGTTTGAGAGATTATGCAGGAACACAGACATTGAATAAAGCTTTTGCAGACCGTTGGGTAATATGGGATAAACCTTTCCCAAGCAAAGAACAGTTAGAGGCCATTTTCAAAAAAAGATATCCAAACCTCCAGAGTGAATTTGTTCAATTAATTATTAAGTTATCAATTGAAATTAACAACTCTTTTGTTTCCGATGATATCAGTGTGAATATTGAAACACCTATGAGTCTCAGAACGATTGTAGAAAGAATTCCAGTTGGACTAGACCTGTATAAAAATTCTTCGGACCCTTTGATGGAGACCTGGAAAAATATGGTAATTCCACACGTAAACACTGAAGATATTGATCATTACAATACATTATGGAATACAGTGGTGAGAAGTGGTCCGAATATAAAACCTAAGCTTTAATAAACTCGACAATTGGAATATCTCTTTCTGTCCTTACTTTATATTGTTCGAAAGTTTTATAAACCTTAACTAGCTCAAACCAATAAGATTCCTGGTTGGCTACAGGAATAATGTTGTGCACAACTTTTATTCGTATATTATCGACAGTAATGTAGTTTTCATTGTCTTGAAGGTTATGAAACCATTGTGGGATCTCATCTCTACCTCCATAAGATGCTGCTACTACGTATCCTTTATTTGTTCTAGCATAGGTCAGTGGAGTTTTGCGAATCTTACCGGTAACAACTCCCCTAGTTTCAAGAAGAAGAATGTTACTACCTATAACAAAACTACCTATCTTTGAATGATTGAATTTAATGCTTTTAACATGTAGAAAAGTTATGCTCTTTACTAACCATTTAGGCCAATAATAAAAACTTTTACCAAATATACGCCAGATATTAGAATCCTTATGACTTAGATGTCATCTTTGAATTTTGGATCATATTTTTTAAAAAAGTCTTTTATTTTACTTTCTAAATCATCAGTCTCTAGTTTTGTAATTTCTTCTTTTAACCTATCAATTTGATTTTTAACTGTTGTATTTTCATTGAACAAGTCAAGGAGCGCTTTAACTACAATTACAAACGTTGCTAATTTTATAATCTTTTTCATGTCTAGATTCTACGTCAGATTAAGTTATAAATAAAGAACTTTTATTTAGCAACGCCTTTGGCTTTTTTGGAATCACAATTAGAATTAGTATGTGAAAGAAATCCTAAGTAGCCTCGTTGCTGAACAACAATTGCTAGACCAATACTTACAAAGTATTCCTGTAAGGAACTGGAATACTAAAACAACCTTTAAAAATTGGACAATTACCGAACACGTGAGCTATCTAGCAGGCTTAGAAGATCTGGCTTTTAATGCACTTAAAAAAAAGGGTACTGATTTTAATAAATTTAGAGGTCCAACCGGATTAGGTAAATTCGAAAAAAAATCTATTGCCAAAGGTAAGGATATGCGGCCCCAAGACGTCATTGAGTGGTGGAGGCTATCGAGGGCTAAGGTTGTTGAAATACTTGCAGATGCTACTCCTGGAAGGAAGATTAAATGGTGGAATAATGAGATTGACTACCTAACATTTGCAGCAACAAAACTTTCGGAAACTTGGTCACATGGTTTAGATATATACGAATGCATGAAAAAAGATTATGAAGATTCAGTCAGAATTGAACATGTTGCGCTTTATGGGTTCCTTAATATTGAAAAAATATCCAAACTCAATAAACTGAAATATGAAAATGTCAGGATAGAATTAATCGGACCAGAGTATAGAGCTTGGCAGTTTGGTGATGAAAAATCGGAAAATACAATTAATGGTAACGCTGGCGATTGGTGTCGAGTGGTGACGGGTAGAACTGGAAAAGGATTCAAACCGACTTTGACTGCTGAGGGTGAATTTGCAAAAGAATTATTAAAAACTAATCACGTTAAAATTTAATAATGAAAATTTATGGTGTTATACACTTAAAAGGTCTTCCTGGATCAACTTCTAACGTATTATCCATTCCTGAAATTACTACACTTGCTCAAAATGACATAAATGGACTTACCGAAGGTGGTGTAGATGGCATTATTATTGAAAATTTTGGCGATGCTCCATTTGTTAAAGATAATTTATCAAAAAGATCCTTGGTAAGCTTCACGACTGTAGCTTCAAATTTAGAGCTAAATAAAAATCTTGATATCGGTATAAATGTTTTAAGAAATGATGGAATAAGTGCTTTAGCAATTGCTGAGGCTATTGATGCTAATTTTGTACGCATAAACGTACTAAATAACATTATGTATACAGATCAAGGAATAATTGAAGGTAAATCATATGACGTTTCACAGTTCAGAAATACTCTTTCGAAAGATATACAAGTTTTTGCGGATGTCTTTGTTAAGCATGCTACCCCACCTCAAGGGGCGAAAATAGAAAACCACACAAAGGAATTACTAGAAAGAGCAGGGGCTGACGTAATTATAGTTAGTGGTGACGGAACAGGTGAAGTTACAAATATTGAAGATCTAAATAGGATTAGGAATATTGTACCAAAAGGCAAACTAGCAATAGGTTCAGGATTAAATGGTGAAAATATACAAGATTTTTCTAAAATAGCCGATATTGGAATTATTGGGACTGATTTTAAAGTAGATGGGGTTCTCAACAACCCTGTTGATACCGATAGAGTTAAAGATATAATAGGTAAAACTACCTAACATATTTTAAAATATTCAATAAAAAAGGGAATTGAACACTATCATTTCTTATTAATGATGAATGCTTTGTTAAACCCCGCTTTGATGATATTCATTTCTGGAATAATTATTGGAAGTATCTTTAAAGACAAGTCTCCATCTCCTATTATTTCAAAATATCTTGGATACTATCTTTTATTGGGGTTGGGCCTAAAAGGTGGAACAAGTCTTAAAGAAACTGGATTCATTAGTGAAGTAACTAATGTTTTATCGTTAGGTGTTTTCTTTGCGCTATTAATACCGATACTTTCTTATTTATTTTTAAAAAATATACTAAACACAGATGATGCTGCTGCACTTGCAGGAACTTACGGTTCAGTAAGTGCTGTTACTTTCGTTACTGCAAACACTTATTTGCTCGCTAGTAATCAAGTTTATGATAACTACATGTCCGCAGTATTAGTAGTAATGGAGTTTCCAGCTATTTTTATGGCTTTATATTTAGTCACACATAACAGTGACGCTGAAACTAGTGGAAAAATCGAGACACTTAAAAATGCTTTTTTTGAAATTCCAAATGTAATTCTTCTTACATCGTTAGTTTTCGGTTACTTAGTAAAATTCGAAAACGAGGTACTGCTCAGCTTTATAACTAAAGATATATTTGATTGGATTCTGATAATTTTCCTTTTCGTTATGGGGTTACGAGTATCAAAAAGAATGTCTGAACTATCTGGCAAAGGAAGTAAACTGATAGCTTTTGCATTACTGACACCAATAACTGGTTCTCTTCTAGCTCTCGCTGTCTCTTCTTACTTTGGATTAACAGTTGGTAATACAACTTTACTTATGGTCTTAACAGCTAGTGCAAGTTATATTGCTGTGCCTGCAGTTGTTAAAGATGCAATCCCAAATGCTAATCCTGCAATTTATCTTGGATTGAGCCTGGGCGTAACTTTTCCATTCAATGTTATTTTTGGAATACCTTTATATAACCAACTAGCTATATATTTTTTAAGTTAAGTTTAGAGTAAATAACCGCCATCAATAGTAACTACTTCACCAGTAATCCAAGAAGCTTCCTCGCTAGATAAGAAATACATCAAATTAGAAATATCTTCAGGTGTTCCTAATTTTTTCAACGCATGTAGATCTGCAGTAGCTTGTTCATCATTTTCCCAGAGCATTTCAGAAAGTTTAGTTTTTACAACAGCAGGAGCAATTCCATTTACTCGTATGCTTGGAGCTAACTCTTTAGCTAATTGTTTTGTCATGTAGATAAGTCCCGCTTTTGAAATATTGTATGCACCCATATAAGATGCTGGTTTGATACCTCCAACAGAAGCAACATTTAAAATTGATTCCTTTAAGCCAACCTTTACAGCTGCTCTAGCCCAAAGTAGTGGTCCAAGAAGATTTACATCCCATGTTTTCTGAACTCTTGATATGTCCACATCCATTAAATAGCCACCCGAAGGGTTTGTACCTGCATTATTAATTAAGACATCTAGTGAATCGGTTTCCTTAACAATAGCTTCACATGTTTCATTTGCAGCATCTTCACTGTCTGCGTTTGCAACAAAACCTTTTAACTTACTGTGCTCACTAAGCACTGCTGCCAAGTTTTCTTCTTTTCTTGATGTAATATAAACGTTCCAATTATTTTCAGAGAATCTCAGCGCTGTTGCAAGCCCTATTCCCCTTGTTCCACCGGTTATTAATACTGTCTTTATCATTGTTCAATTATAGTAGTTATTTTCTAATCCAGTTACAGTTGTATGACTTATGAAAAATCTTGAAAAATATATACAGCTAATTACAAAAAACAGAGATTTTCAAAAGCTATTTGCAGCTAGATTAATAACACTCGGTGGTGACTGGTTACTTACCGTTCCCTTACTTGGTATTATTTATGAACTGACTCAAAATCCACTAATTACATCACTTGTACTTGTGGTGCAGAGTGCTCCTTTATTTTTTTTAGGAAGCTTTGGAGGGTATTTAGCTGATAAATATGATAGAAAAAGAATCATTGCAATTTCTGAGTTTCTATCTGGTGTAGTAGTCCTATTAATTCTTTATGCGGTGAATACGGAGAATGTAACATTCATTTTGTTTTCATTTGGCATGCTTTCGGTTGTAAGTGCTGCTTACATGCCGACATCAGATGCGGCATTACCTAATGTTGTAGAAAAAGAATTCCTAGCCGAGGCGAATGTAATATTTTTCTCGAGCTGGGGAATAATGGCTGGACTAGGCGCTGGCATAGGCGGATATTTAACTACTGTTGTTAGTAGAGATACATTATTTACAATAGATTTCCTATCATTTGTTATCTCTGCATTTATTGTGTTTTCAATCAAAAAAGACTTAAGTGAGCAGCAACACTCGAATTCAAATGAAGAGAATATAAACTTTGTTGACGGAGTAAAGTATGTGTTTTCGAGGAAGGAGATTCTCTCTTTAGTTATCACTAAAGCTACTTTCAGTATTTCAGCAAGCGGTCTATTGTCTCTTTTTACAGTTCTATCATACGAAATCTACAAAACTGGTGACTACGGAACAGGACTTATGTTTGGAGCAAGAGGGATAGGCGCATTAATAGGCCCAATTATTATTCGATATTTTTTTGGAAGTACTGATGGAAAGTTGCTCAACACAATTGGGGTAACAATCATGGCGTGGGGTCTATTTTATTTCTTCATCTCTTTCTCAGCTTCTGTCTACTTGACTGTGTTTCTATTGATATTGGGACACTCAGGTGGTGGTTCACAGTGGGCATTTTCAACTTATGGATTACAAGTTTTAACTCCAGATAATCTACGTGGAAGAATTGCTGGAATAGACTATTCACTTTATTTTTTTATGAATACAATTTCAACACTCATGATCGGGTATCTAGCAACTATCTATGGTGTATTGTTCGTATTTAAACTCTTCCCTGTTTTAGGATTTATATTTGGTTTTGTATGGTATTTATCTACAAGAAATATCTGGAGAAAATTAGAATCCTAAAATCTCTTTTTTTTGTATGCAACACACTCATATCATCTAAACTAGTTTTATAGCTTTTGAATTCCGGACAGAATTTTCAAGCTTGTAAAAGAGGGGTAGTCAAGTCACCCCTCTTTTTTTATTTACTTAACAATCGGTAAATCTTTAAGATTTGTTGTGTAGGCCCCAGACTTTCTATCTGCTCTCATTCTCCAATTCTTCTGTATCCCCTGTGCACCAAGCATCAATGCACCTGATCCGAACTGTTTGTTCACTGTGTCTAAAGATTTCATGACTGTGTCTGATTTGCTATAGTTTTCATTATCGAGAAAACTACCTTGTTCATTTTTTGCATCTGAAATATTCAAAAGCATCACTCCTATTTTCTGGTACTCATATCCTGGAAGAAATAATTTGTTTGTAAGCCTTTTTGCTTCTTTTATTATTTTTGAGGTATTGCTTGTTGGGATAGAGAAATGAGTGCTCATGCCGTTGCTGTACTGTTTGTCCCTTTCTATATGTGGACTTGTTCTTAGAAATACATACAATCCTTGCGCCCTTGAATTCTGCTGTCTTAATTTTTCACATGCCCTTGCCGTGTAGTTTGATACTGCTTCCTCTAGCTCTTGAACACGAGAGACCTTTTTCCCAAACGACTTTGATGAGATAATATTTTTTTTATTTTTAACTTCTTCTATTCCTATGCAAGATATGCCATTCAATTCATAATGAATCCTCTCCCCTACGATGCTTATTGTCTTTCTCACATGTCTTGGATTTGCTTCAGCTAAATCCTGCGCAGTCTCTACCCCGATTTTTCTTAATCTTCTACCCCATCTTGTTGAGATTCCCCATATTTCTTCTATGGGAAGTTGTTCCAATATATCTTTTTTCACGCCTAAATTTCTTATATCAAATACATCTACTGCATCTTTTTTTGCCTGCCTGTTTGCAATTTTGGCTAATGTTTTGGAAGAACCTATTCCAATAGAAACAGGTATTCCCGTCCACTGCTTTATGAGAGTTTTTATCTCTCTAGCTGTCTCCTCTAGGTCACAGTAAGCAAAACTACTTATATCTAAAAATGCTTCATCAATAGAGTAGATTTCTATTTCATTGACAAGAGATTTCAGAGAAGTCATTACCCTTGCAGACATATCTCCATAAAAAGTGTAGTTAGAGGAAAATACGTGAACATTATTTCTATTAATCAACTGTTTGTATTTAAAAAATGGAGCACCCATAGGAATACCCAAAGCTTTTGCCTCATTTGACCTAGCGATAATACATCCATCATTATTAGAAAGCACTACGATCGGTTTACCTTCTAGCTTCGGATTAAAAACACGCTCACATGAGGCATAAAAATTATTACAATCAACTAAGGCAAAAATTTTATTATTCATTCACTTACTCCTTTGAATACTGTACACTATTCTAAGAAAAAAGAAAGACATTTTTATGCCAAGAGGTGGAGCAAGAAAAGGTGCTGGAAGACCAAAAGGTCAAGGCAGGTATGGAGAAAAGACAAAGGCCGTGCGCATACCTGTTAGCAAAGTTAAATATATTTCAGAAGTAGTGAGCAGAGGTTTACATGAGGTCCCAATGTACAGTAACAAGGTTGCAGCCGGCTTCCCCTCACCTGCAGATGACTACTTAGAAGACAAAATAGATTTGAATCAATATTTGGTTAAACATCCGGCATCTACATTTTTAGTAAGAGCTTCAGGGGAATCCATGATTAATGCAGGAATATTTCCAGATGATATCTTAGTGGTAGATAGAAGCCTCAAAGCAGAAAATGGAAAAGTTGTTATCGCTGTTGTAGACAACGAGCTTACGGTCAAAAGATATAGGCAAAAAGGAAAGGCCATTCACCTTGAACCAGAAAATGATTCTTATGATCCCATAGTTGTATCTGGTGAAAGTGAAGCATTTGTTTGGGGTGTCGTTACAAATGTTATTCATAATCTGTAAAATAAAAATATGGAAATAATAAAAAATGATCCTCAAGACTTTGAAAACTTAAAACATTGGGACTACAAACCAAACTTTGTCCCAGTAAATACAGAATATGGTGATATAAATATTCACTATGTAGATGAAGGATCTAAAAATAAAAATACTGTATTACTTCTACATGGAGAGCCAACATGGGGATATTTATATAGAAATTTTATAGACCCACTTGTAAATAATGGACTGAGAGTAGTAGTTCCTGATTTACCTGGTTTTGGAAAATCAGATAAACTGTCTCAAAGAGAAGGTTACACGTATGAAAAATATGTCAGTTGGATGGATACATGGCTAAATAAACTAGATTTGAACAATATTACAATTTTTGGACAAGACTGGGGTGGCCTGATCGGTTTAAGACTTGTGGTAAATAATTTGAATAGATTTGATAATATTGTGATGTCAAATACAGGATTACCAACAGGAAAAACGCCACTAGGTGAAGCTTTTGAATCATGGAAAAATTATTCACAAACAGTTGAAAATTTTCATATTGGCGGTGTAGTTAAAGGAGGAAGTGTGAGTGAAATGTCTCAGGAGACAATAGATGCTTATAATTCTCCTTTTCCAGATGATTCTTACAAAGAAGCTGCGAGACAATTTCCATTACTAGTTCCAGATTCTGTTGATAATCCAAGCTATGAGCATAATGTAAAAGCATGGGAAGTTCTTAAACAGTGGGATAAACCATTCTTATGTGCATTTAGTGATAAAGATCATATTTTTAAAGGAGTTGAAAACTCTTTTATAAAATATGTGCCTGGTGCAAAGAATCTAAAGCACATTGAAATAAAAGATGCTGGGCATTTTTTACAAGAAGACAAGCCTGATGAATGTGTTAATGCTATTCTGACTCTATTTTAAATCGAAACACTCCCCCAAGAATTGTAACCAAGGAATTTCTGGGTTCCAGGAAGATAAATATTTTCTAGTTTTTCTATTTTAAATGAATTTTGTGTAAGTAAGCTCTCTATGTCTCTGTTTACATGACATCCTCCAGCAATTTTTGGGTAAAAAAAGTCTATACCATTTTGTATAAAAGAAACTGAAGTATCTGGAGCTAAACCATGTTCGCTAAAAATGAATCTTCCTGTTGGTTTTAATACCCTATGGATTTCTTTTAATGTCATAGACGGATTGGGAATAGAGCATAATGCGTATGTACTAACAACGGTATCTATGGAATTATCAGGCACTGATAAATTATCGGCAGACTCTATCAAAAATTCTATAGTTAAATTATGTTTTTCAGCCCTTTTTATTGCAATCTTATTGAGTTCTGTAGATGGGTCAACGCCGATAATTTTTTTTACCTTGTTTTGTTCATAATGTTTTAGATTAGAGCCTGGCCCTATGCCAATTTCAAGCACGACACCTTTTGCTTGAGGTATAATTTTTTTTCGTTGATAATCAATTGGCTTTGAGTTACATGATGAATTAATAACCTGTGGAAGAATGTTCTTATCATAAAAATTTTTATTAATTAAACGAATTAAAGGAAACAATATGAAGATAGAGATATATGATATTAAAAGGTATCTAAATTTTTTCATAAATATTTAATAAAATTTTATATAAAAATATACACTCATGTGTTAAAAATAATTATATTATTTTGAAAATTCAATTATTTCCCGCATTGGAATATGATCGATTGTAGTTTTACCATACTTAACTTGCTCTACAATTCCCTCTTTATTAACTAAAATATCAACTGGCATACCAGTAAATGCTCCACTCAAACTCTTTAAAGGATTGAATCCTTTTATAAAAATAGCCTTCATGAATCTGAAAATTCCAATTATTGAACCAACAAATACTCCAATTCCACTTTTTTGAACACTGTACTTGTCAAAATATTCTCTATTCTCATCAGCGAGGATATAAATTGATGTTTCATGTTTTGAAGATGACTTTTGAAGACTTTCAAGTGTGCAATTAAATATAGCGATAGTTTCAAATCCTTCACCAAAATTATTTTTATTATTTATTGTTTCATTGATACGTAGATGACAAAATGGACAAGAAGAGTACCTGTAAAAGGAAATTAAAGCCTTTTTACCTTGTATTTTTACTAAATCAAACTCAGTTCCATCTATATTTGGTAGCGATAGTTCTGATATTTTATCTCCAACTTTAATTTTCATATTTTATCCAATCTGTTTGTATAAAGGATATCATTATTAAGATATACGCAAATTTTTGTATATTAAATTATTGTTAACTAGTGACCACCTCTTGGTACTCCACCATACTTCATCCTAGTGTCACCCATATAAGCAACTCTTTCTTCAGTTTCAATTGTTTTACAATCTATGACTTTTCCTGTGTACAATGAATGAGTTCCAAGATCTTCTACGTTCACCTTTTGAAGTTCAAACCAAACTATAGCATTATCAAAAATAGGAATCTTGTTTTGGGTTAAGGTTATTGGTTCTTTATTTAAATAACCTTGAGAATAAACAGCTGGTTTTGAAAATTTAACAAAAACTTTTGTGTAATTTGAAGAAAAAAGATTAATAGAAAAGAAATCGTTTTTTGTCATGAGTTTATGAGTAAAACTTTTATTATCAATTCCGACAACAATAAGTAAAGGATCCATATTTATTTGGGTAATCCAACTTGCAGTCATACCGTTATACTCACCCTGACTGCTAGAGCCTATTATTGCTAAAGGACTCGGTATTTTCCAAGTAGCGACATTTAATTCTTCATCAGTGACTTTGCTCATATTAAGGCCTTGTTTGATTTTATTCTTTCTAATTGAATTTTATTAGGTTCTGAACAGCAGAACCATGTTTCTGAAAGTTTAGGAACTATTCTTTGATTGTAGTCTCCAGATTCAAGAAGATTCTGTTCGGTATGTTGTTCTATGATTTTTACTATCCCAAGATATTGTGCATACTCATCCAATGACTCATTGTGGAGGACATAAGTGAATAAATCAATTTGCAGTTTATCCATATCGGGAGACTTATACTTCCATGAATATGAAAAGGATGCTGGATCGTATTCCTGTAAGTAGTTATCAATTTCAGGATTTTTAAGTATTAAAGAGTTCTTAGGGACCAGTAATTTAATAGTAAGTTGAATTGGATCTACTGTTTCCCTAAGTTTATATTCTTCAATCAGTCTGATAATATTTGGTAAATCTTGTTTTTTTGTCCATGGGGAAAATGGCATCCAAGTAGGTCTTATGTCGATACTATTTGAAAGAGACAATTCAACAGCATTATTTAAATCAGATGATGTATGATTTTTCTTTAAAATATTAAGGACCTTATCATTAGTTGTTTCGAATGCAGAAATGACGAAAAGCATTTTAAGGTTTTTAAGTTCTTTAAAATAATCAGGATATTTTAGAATATGCTCTACTTTAATAGTTGAATCATATGTTATTTCTGGATGTTCACTATTTAGAGCTTGTAATATTTTCAAGGCATGTTTAGGTCCATTAAAGAAATCCGGATCATTAAAAGAAATATGCTTTGCACCTGCTTCTACCTGGTTAGATACGTCTTTTAAGATTTTATCTGTACCAAATGTTTTGAATGTTCCATTAAATTCAATAGGTACTGGGCAGTGGGTGCATTCATGTTTACATCCATAAGTAGTCTCTACTGAGCCTGCTATTAGATTATTTGAACCATCAACAATGTGAGAATAATCAGTAATCGAAGGGAGAACTGTTCTATCTGGCACTGAATGCTTGAAAGAGTATTCCCCATTAAGTTGAACATTTAATAAGGATTCCAAATCTTCATTGTCTAAATTTTGAATTATTTCAAAGTTATGAAATATTTCTGTGAACACTTTTGCATAGAGACCAAAAACAAATAACTTACTTGGTAACTCTTTATGACGTAAGTATTCTTCTGCAAGAACAGAAGCTGTATGCATTGAAGCATAAATACCCAGAGCATCATAATCATTTAACTTTATAGATTTTTCTTCAACAGAATAATCCACAATATCAATTTCGTTTGTACCATTATTAAGTTTTTGATACAGCTCTGAAATTATCTTTGGCTGTTTTCCAAGGTCATAAAAAGACAGGAGAAGGATTTTCAATTTATTTCTTTGATAAATTCTAATGTTGGAATATCAATTGGAAGTGATAGAGACAACTCCGTGACTTTAGAATCTTTCCAATGATTTAATTTTTCTTCAATGTCCTTTTTGGTACCAACAAGGGTTAAATCTCTAAGTAGGTCTTCAGGAAATAACTCCTCAGCTTCTTGTTTCTTACCAGATAAATATAAATTTTGGATTTCAGTAGCCATTTCTTCATATCCATACTCGCACATAAGATTGAAATAGAAATTTTTATCTTTAGCACCCATACCTCCAACATATAAAGTGTAGGTTGTTCTTGCTGGTCTTAAATACTCCTCAACCTCATGTTCTTCACATAATCTAGCAAAAACTGTAGCAACAATGTTAAATCCTTTTTCTTTGTTGGAATTTCCCGATTTCTTAAATCCTTTTTTAAGATACTCTTCAAATACTGTATCACCTTTAGTTGGTGAATACATGAATGGCAACCAACCATCAGCTACTTCAGCAGATAATTCAATATTTTTTGGTCCTATAGCCGCTAAGTAAATAGGTATATTGTTTCTTAATGGTGGTTCAATGAGTTTTAGTGGCTTGCCAAGATTTAAGGAATCAGGACCATTGTACGGAAGGTTATAAAATTCACCATCAAAACTTACCTTGTTTTCTCTCTGAAATATTTCTCTAATTATCTGTATATACTCTCTTGTTCTAGATAGTGGTTTTGTATAGGGTTGTCCATGCCACCCTTCTACAACTTGTGGACCAGATACTCCAAGTCCAAGTCTAAATCTTCCAGATGAAAGCTTATCGAGGGTTATTGCAGTCATGGCAGTCATTGCAGGAGTTCTACCTGGTATCTGCATAATTCCTGAGCCTATATTTATATTATTGGTAATTGCAGAAAAATAAGCTAGCGGAGTGACAGCATCATAACCATACGCCTCAGCAGTCCATATACATGCAAACCCCATTTCATCTAATTTTTTAATGAGTTGATCATCATCTGAAATATGAGGTCCGAAATATCCTACGTTTATGCTTAAATCCATATAATTAGAATACTATATTGCTGATTTGTAATAATTTTTATCTGTGAAAACATAATCCATAGATATATCATGATCTTCTTCGGGAATATAGTCAACTATTTGAAAATCATGACAGACTCCAATTTTTAATACTGATGGGTTTTTATATAATAATTTGTCATAATGACCACTACCCCTGCCTAATCGTGAACCTGATTTTGTGAACCCTAAACCTGGAACTATGAAAACTTCTGTATCATTTTTAATGTCTGGGTTTTGAGGCTCAAGAATTCCATTCTTTTTTTTAATCAGAGGTTCTTTATAGCTACATATTTGTAAATTTCCATGATTCATAAAAGTAGTATTTAAAATATCTATATCCTTTAATAAAGGAAGAATATTTACTTCAGATTCTATTGGAACATATGTGCATACAACATAACCCTTTATTAGTTCATTAAAAAAAGATTCTATTTTTTTAGAAAGTTCAATCTTGTAAAGATTATGGTTTGAAAGGTTACTTCTTAATATATTTTTCTGTATCATAATTTCTTTTCTGCTAATAATCAATATAGTATAAGTTAGATGTTCAAAAATAAACTCCTTACCTGGATAAACCTTTTTGTCATGGCTATATACACTATTCCAGTAGCTTATAGTATCTGGTTCATAGGTCTCTTTGCTAAATATGCCAAAGTTAAATATTACATAGCACGCAGTTGGTGCAATCCGTGGATGTGGGCTGCTAGAGCAAAACTTGATCTTATTAAAACTACTGAATATAAAACTAATCAGCCATATGTAGTTATTTCCAACCATTTATCCAATTTAGATCCAATGATGCAATTTAAATATCTTAAAATTAAATGGGTTTTTATGGCAAAGAAAGAAGTTTATAAATTACCATTTTTCAGAACAGCAGCAAAAGCATTTAATTTTATAAAAGTTGATAGAACAAACCCAAACGACAGAGTGTCTATTAATAAACAAGCAAAAATAATTTTCGAAAAGGGTTGGTCTCTTATGGTATACCCACAAGGAACAAGAGTCCCAAAAGATGATTTTAGAAAGTTCAAAAGTGGAGCATTTCATATTGCTCTGGATAATGGTGTGCCTATCTTACCAGTAGTAATTGCAGGTACAGGAGATATTTGGCCAAGAGGAAGAAAATTCATGACAAGCGGTAAGGCCATGATTAAAACATTGGAACCAATAGATATTAGTAAGTACAACAAAGACAATATTGAACAACTTGTTACCGAAACTCATAATAAGATGAAAAAAGTTTACGATGAAATGGTAAAAGCAATACAATAGCTTGATGGACATATTTTTAGCAGTTGCCTCAATTTTTCTTCTTAGGCTTCTTGATCAAACCTTAGGAACTTTAAGAATGCTATATGTAAATAAAGGTAGACCTACCTTTGGTGCAGCACTTGGATTCATCGAATCAGCAATTTGGGTTGTTGCAATTTCCCAGGTTATAAAAGATTTAGATAGTCCCTTTCTAGTAGTCGGGTATGCATTAGGTTTTGCATCAGGAACTATTGTAGGTTCATACATTGAATCTTCAATTGCGATAGGAGATGTTGTTATAAGAATCTTCTCTCCTCAAGATGAAGATAGTAAATTAGTAGCAGATGAACTTCGTTCACAAGGTTTTGGAGTTACAGTTATTAGTGGTGAAGGACGCGATGGTGAAGTTAGTATTGCATGGTGTGTAGCACCTAGAAAAAAAGCAAAACAAGTCCTTAATATTGTTTCTTCTATTAATCCAGATGCTTATATAACTACAGAGTCAACAAGTCCTATTAACCTTACTTCAAATCGTAAGTAGTTAAATTCCTTTTTCGAAGTCATCTTCAAAAGAGACTCTTTTTCTCTTTGTGGAATCATTACTTGGCTTTTCATCCCTAGGTTTATCATTACGATTCCTATTGTTAGGACGGTCATTACGACGTCTGTTGTCAGGCCTTTTAGTATCTTTTCTAGATCCACCTTTATCAACAGATTCTTCAGGAATCTCAAGATCTTCTAATAGAGATAAACTGATTTTGCCATTTTCGATAGAATCGACATGAACTTTAATCTTATCTCCAGCAGAGAGAATGTTTTCAGGATTTGAAACTCTCTTCTCTGAGTGGAATTTTGAAATATGTAAAAGTCCGTCTCTACCAGGTAAAATGTTTATAAATGCACCATAAGTAGCAATACTTACAACTTCACCATCATAATCCGTGTCTACTTCGACTGCAGGAGGATCAATTATCAGCATGACCATTTCTTTGGCTGCAGCAAGACCTTCCTCTTCAGTAGATCCTAAAGTTAAGATTCCATCATCATCAATTTCTACACTGACTCCAGTTTCTTCTTCGATTTTTCTGATGTTTTTACCTTTCGGTCCAATAACTTCACCAATTTTATCTTTTGGTAATTCAACAGTTTCTAATCTTGGAGCATTACCAGATAATTTCTCAGCAGGTGCAGAGATTGCTTCTTCCATAATATCTAAGATATGATGACGAGCATCCATTGCTTGATTAAGGGCTTTTCTGAGTACATCAGATGGTAAACCTTCAATCTTCATGTCTAGTTGTAAAGCTGTAATTACACCTCTAGTACCAGCTACCTTGAAATCCATATCACCAAGCGCATCCTCTGCTCCTAAGATGTCTGTCAATGTAACATAATTACTATCTTTTGAAATCAGACCCATTGCTATACCTGCAACATGCTCTCTAATTGGAACACCAGCAGCCATTAAAGAAAGACTTGATGCACAAACAGATGCTTGAGAAGTAGATCCATTTGAAGAAATTGCTTCACTAACAACTCTTATTGTGTATGGAAAATCAACCTTTTCAGGAATAACAGGGATCATTGCTTTTTCTGCCAATGCTCCATGTCCGATTTCTCTCCTTTTTGGTCCAAACTTCATATAAGCCTCACCTGTTGAATAAGGTGGGAAATTATAATGATGCATATATCTTTTTGAAGTTACTGTATCAACCGTATCAAGCATTTGCTCAAGTCGAGACATACCTAATGTTGTTACGTTAAGAACTTGGGTTTCACCCCTTAGGAATAAAGATGATCCATGAACCATTGGCAAAAGATTAATTTCTGCTGATATATTTCTTATATCTGTAGGTGTTCGACCATCAAGTCTTGGCCCACCAGCAATAACTCTATCTCTAACGACTGATTTTACTAATGATTTAAATGCTAGTTTGATTGGTTTAACATTATTGGCTTCCTCATTTGTGAATTCTTCTAGAGCTTGATCTTGAAGCTCTGCTTGCTTTTCACTTCTTTCAGTTCTATCAGTAATCTTCATAACATCTTCGACTTTGGTTTTAAAAGCTGCATCAAGGCTATCTTTTAATTCTTTTGTATAGTCTTCAACTACAGGCCAATCTACAACTGGAACCTCATTTTTGCTAACAAGTTCTTTTTGAGCGCTTATTAAAACTGAGATATATTCTTTGGATTTATCTATACCATCAGCAACAATATTTTCTGAAGGTGCAATGCTGCCAGCTTCTATCTTTTCAAAAGAATTACTTGTAGCTCCTGCTTCAACCATTACGATATCAACTTCATTATCATCATTTAATTTACCAGCGACAACCATATCAAATACAGAATCTTCTTGTTCGGAATTTGTTGCTTGAACAACCCATTCATCATGAATTAGAGACATTCTCACAGCACCTACAGGAGCTTCTAAAGGAACTCCGGCTAATTGCAATCCTAAAGATGCAGCGTTTAGTGCTAATATATCATATTCATGTTCATTATCCACGCTTAAAACAGTAGCTATGATTTGTGTTTCACATCTAAAAGTATCAGCGAATGATGGCCTTAAAGGTCTATCAATCAACCTACAAGCTAAGATAGCGTTTTCAGTTGCCCTACCTTCTCTTCTGAAAAAACCACCAGGAATTTTCCCTGCAGCGTACATTCTTTCTTCAACATCAACTGTTAAAGGGAAAAAGTCAATCCCCTCACGTACTGTTTTATTAGCTACAGTTGTTACAAGTACATTAGTTTCACCTGAAGTAACGACTACTGCTCCAGAAGCTTGTAATGCTAATTTCCCAGTTTCGAATTTAATTTCTTTACCACCTATTTCACAGGTGACATTAGTTACGGACATATATCCTCTTTTCTAGACAGAGGTTATTAATTGTCAGCCTTCTTTAAAAGCTCCCAATTAACAACTCTTTGTCTTTAGTTTTATTTGTTTATCTTCGAATACCTAATTTTTCAATTAAAGAACGGTATCTAGTTACATCTTGATTTTGAAGATATTGAAGTAGTCTTTTTCTTTTTCCTACTAACATAAGCAGACCTCTTCTTGTGTGATGGTCTTTTCTATGTTCTTTTAAGTGATCAGTTAAATGACTAATTCTTTCACTTAATAGAGCAATCTGAACTTCAGTTGATCCAGTATCAGTATCAGATTTACCGTATTCCTTAATTATTTTTTCTTTAGTATTCATTCGAGATAATGATAGTATCACCTAAATCTAATGTTGGAGTTAAAAGTTATTCTTTATTTTGTCCACATCTAGTTGTATTTGTGCTGTGAGATCGTCTATAGATCCAAATTTTTTCTCATCGCGTATGAATTCAATCAATTCAAAGGAAATATCCTTATCATAAATATTTTTATCAAATTCTAAAATGTGAATTTCAATCTTTGTTTCTAAATTAGCTTCTACAGTTGGGTTGATGCCGATATTTAGACACCCTAAGTAAGTTTTTTTATCTATGTGGACTCTAACTGCGTATACTCCAAACCTTGGTAATTGGGTTAAATTATGTAATTGAACATTTGCTGTTGGAAAACCAATTGAACTACCCAATTGTTTACCTAACACTACGGTGCCCGTATAAGAAATCGGTCGTCCTAAATATTTTTCAGCTTCTTTTATTTTTCCCTGAGCATAAAATAACCTAATTTTTGTAGTTGATACTTTTTCAGAGGATATCAAAAAGTCATCGAGTAATGTTACATTTTCTTCTCCGAAATAGTTAATTAAGGTATTTACATCCCCCACTCTTTGGTTTCCAAATCTAAAATCTTTACCAATTACTAATTTTTCAGTTTGGAGGTTATGTTGTAGAAATTGACAAAATTCTTGTGCATTCATTTTATTTACTGATTTGAAATCAAGAAAAATTATATTTTTAGGTAATAATTTCTCAAAAATTGATGATCTTTGATCTTGGTCTATTAAGGGTTTTAAATCATTATTGAAATATATCTTTGGAATTTCATTAAAAGTTACAATTTGAAACATAGCATTAGAAACATCAAATGCTTTTTTGAACAAAGCTTGATGACCTAAATGTATTCCATCAAATCCACCAATTGAAGTTACTAAGGGCTCAGATTGAACACTATCCGTACTTTTAAAATTATTGTAAACCTTCATAAAAGAACTTTCTCAGGTTTATAGAACTTGTCATTAAACGGTGTATACAAAGCAGCAATATTGTCTCCGTGTTGCATAATTGTTATATCCTTATTCTCAAATAAATTTGCGTCAAGAAGTTCTCCATGAACAATTTTTTCACAAGTTAAATCGTCTATTTCCACTATAGGCAAATCTAATACCTTACTCCAGTGGATACAAGATGGTTCTTCAGCTTTATCTAATTTTTCTATGTCATCTATGTATTCAGGATAATCCAGACTTAGTTTCCCAATGTTGGTTCTTAGAATTTCTGTAACAACTGCTGTAGTGTTGATTTTGGTAGCTAGATCTAGAATTAAGGACCTTATATAAGTTCCCTTACTTACGGTAATAAGAAATTCAGCTCTTGGTCCATCTAGATTCAACAATATAAATTTTGAAATATTAATTTCTCGGTCAGGTAGTACAACGTCTTTTCCTTGTCTTGCATAATTGTAAAGTCGCTTACCTTTTACTTTAACTGCTGAGTACATAGGAGGTTTCTGCATAGTAGTTCCCAGAAAAGTATTCATAAGGGATTCAATTTCAAATGAAGGATTACTAAGATCAATATCTTCATTTTTAATAACTTCAGTGTCAGTATCAATAGAATCGGAAGAATGCCCAAATAGTGCAGATACTTGATATGTTTTATCGGTTTCTTTTGTGTAGTTAAACAACTTAGTGTATTTATCAGTAGCCAAGAGCATTAACCCTTCTGCATTTGGGTCCAATGTTCCTGCGTGACCAACTTTGTTAAATCTATATAGATATTTAAATTTAGAACATAGATCTTGGGAAGTCCAAGTTTTGGGTTTATTAATTAGATAAAAATTAGATCTGTTTTCGGATTTCATTTTTAATATTTAAGATAATATCATCTACAGTTGAATCTGAAGAAAATCCACTTGCTGCCTTGTGACCGCCTCCATTAAAAAATGACGCTAATTGCTGTACGTTAAATTCTGTTCTTGAACGTAAACTTCCCTTAAATGAACCATCAATTTGCTCTTTAAGGAGTAATGCTATTTCTGATTCCTTAGCAAGCCTCACTACATCAATAAGTGAATCTGTTTCTGCTGGTGTAGTATTGAACTTTTCATAATCTTCCTGGTAAACGACAGAGTAAATAAACTTTAAATCAGTGTCTAAAATTAAACGATTGATTATTTCGCTTTGTAACTTGAGTGCATTTAGCTCAATAGAACCATATATATTTTCACTAATCAGACTCAACTGTGACCCTCTATCCATAAGGTCAGAAGCGATAGCAAAGACTTCAGCATTTGTATTAGAGTATTGGAATCTTCCGGTATCTGTAATCAAACCAGTCATTAAACAGTCTGCAATTTCTTTAGATATAGGCAATTCTTCTTCTTTGAATATCCTGTATAAAACTTGAGTAGTACTTGCAGCTTTTGGATCAATAATCTGTATATCTCCAAATGTAGGATCTATATGATGATCCACAACAACAACTTTACTTGAATTTAATACTATTTCCTCTAAATCTCCAAGCCGTGATGAATTACCACAATCAAACACAAATACTGTATCAAAAGAATCCACTTGAGGAGTGGTAATAAGATCATAAGGAAGATGGTTTAGGTTACTTGGAAGATCACCTGTGATATCGAATGATACGGTAGAATCTATCTGCATCGAGTCGAGTAACAATTTCAGAGCAAGGGCAGAACCAATAGCGTCTCCATCAGGATTTACATGCCCTGTTATTAATATAGGTAAATTGATAAAGTTGTCTTTGAAATTACTTTTCATTAATTTTATATATTAATTCATTGATTTTATCGGCATTGTCAAAACTGAAGTCAATTTCAAATTGTATTCTAGGTATAAATTTTGTAGTTAGTTGTCTTCCGAGTTCTTTTTGAATTTTAACTCTATTTTTATCCAAAGCTTTTGATAAAGTACCTTTTGCATTCTCTAAAGAAGAAACATATATTGTACACCTCTTTAAATCAGGTGAAGTTGAAACATGAGTCACCGTAGCTTTGTTTAAATTCGGATTCGAACTTCTAAGAAATTCTTGAGCAATTATTTGATGAATTTGTGGATTAATCCTATTTATTCTTCCACCTCTAGTTTGTTTTTTCATCATAATTATTTTATTTCAACTTCACCAAGAATTTCGATTACATCGCCCTCTTTAATGTCTTTGTAATCAGTTAAACCAATACCACACTCGAGTCCTTCAAGAACTCTCTCTACATTGTCTTTAAACCTTCTTAAGGAAGTAACAGTTCCTTCATATATTACAACACCATCTCTTAGTAATCTTGCTTTACTGTCTATCTCTACTCGTCCTTCAGTAACAATTGAACCGGCAACCACACCAACTTTTGGAGCTCTGAAGGTTGTTCTAACATCAACCATACCTATCACAGCTTCTTCAGTCTTAATTGTCATTTCTCCCTGTAGAGCTTCGGTAATATCATCTAATAATTCATAGATAATTTGATAAGTTCTTACATCGATTCCCTTACTTTGTGCCATATTCCTAGCTTGACTATCAGGTCTAACATTAAAGCCTACAATTAAGGAACTTGTCGCACCCGCTAAATCTACATCAGAAAGAACAATTCCTCCTACAGCAGAATGTACAATTTCTATTTTTACTTCATCACTGGAAAGCTTCAACAATCCATCTTTTATTGCTTCTACTGAGCCATTTGTGTCAGCTTTAAGAATGATATTAATTGTATTCAGTTCTCCTTCTTGTAACAGTTGCATCATTTCAGATACTCTGGACTGAACTGTATAAGCAGAACTATCGAAATCTTTGAGTAGAGTTTTATTTTCTTCAGCTTTAGCTTTGGCCTCTTTTTGATTTTTCACTGCTACAAACTGATCGCCAGAATTAGGTGATTCATCCCATCCAATAATATCAACAGGTGACCCAGGTATAACATTTTTTAATGTTTTATTAGTGTGATCAAACATGGATTTAACCCTACAAAATGCACCGCCAGCGTAAAGAAAATCACCCTGATTAAGGGTACCTCTAGTGACAACGACAGTTGCAACATTACCTTTACCAACTTCCATCCTGGATTCAATAATGTAGCCAGAAGCATTTGTATTGGGATTTGCTTTCAATTCTTCAATTTCAGCAACTAGTGAAAGCGTCTCTAATAAATCGTCAACTCCATCCCCTTTAAGTGCTGAAACCTCTACAACGGGTGTATCTCCACCAAGATCTTCAGCAATTATTTCATACTTTGTTAAGTCTGCTTTAACTAAAGCTGGATTGGCATCAGGTAAGTCGCATTTATTTACAGCTACGACTATTGGGACACCGGCTGCTTTTGAATGATTTATTGCTTCAATTGTTTGTGGCATAATTCCATCGTCTGCTGCTACTACTAATACAACAATATCAGTAACGTTTGCTCCCCTAGCCCTCATTTGTGTAAATGCTTCATGACCAGGAGTATCAATAAATGTGATACCTAAATCACCAGTGTCAACTTTATATGCTCCGACATGTTGAGTAATACCACCTGCTTCACCATCGGCGACTTTTTCATTTCTAATATAGTCGAGCAAACTTGTTTTACCATGGTCAACATGACCCATCACAGTAATAATCGGAGAACGCACGGCAAGATTTACATCTTCATCATCAAATTCTTGTAGATCTAAAATTTCAGATCTTTTTACTTCAACTCTTTCAACGATCTCAGGGATTAAATCATATTTTTCTAACAGCTTTTCAATTTCAGAATCTTGAAGTGGTGAATTCATAGACTGCATTATTCCAAGTGACATTAAATCACCAACAATTTGAGTTGCCTCAATATTTACAAGTGGAGAAAGCTCCTCCGGTGTTGCACCAGAAGATACTTCAATAATTTGAATATCTACTTCTTCTACAGGCATTAACTCAGCATCATCAAGAGATTCAGTTTCTGATTCTACCTCTATTGATTCATCTACAGTATTTGATATCTCTACCTCGTCATTGTTAGTACTTTTAGTTACAGAATTTTTTTCATTGAAAGCTAAAACAACTAGTTCTTCCTCTTCGGGTGTTAAACCAGAAGATGCTGTTTTTACTTCAATACCTAGTTCTTTTGATAGAAAAAGTATATCTGCAGATGCTACATCTAATTCTTTTGCAATTTGATGAATACGTTTTTTAGCCATTATTCTTCCTCTTGCTTAGATTCTTCCTGTACCTCTTCAACTACTGGTGAATCTCCTAATCCTTCAATATCTATCTTATAGCCTGTTAATTTAGCTGCGAGACGTGCATTTTGACCCTCTTTGCCAATTGCTAGTGATAATTGATTATCCTTTACAGTGACTTTGGCACTTTTTGTATGTTCATCAATATCAACTAGTTCAATATCAGCGGGTCCTAGAGCCTCAATAATGAAACGGACTTTGTCCTCTCTCCACTCAACAACGTCAAGTTTTTCTCCCTTGAGTTCGTTAACTATTTGTCTAACTCTAGATCCTCTTGAACCTACACATGCACCTTTAGGATCTACATTCGGATCATTTGAAAATACAGCAATTTTTGTTCTACTACCAGCTTCACGAGCAATTGCACGAAGCTCTATGGTTCCATCATTCAGTTCAGGAACTTCTAGTTCTAACATTTTTTGAATAAATTCTGGTCTATTTCTGCTGATAATAATCGGTATACCCTTAGCATCTTCACGTACTTCAGTTATTAGTGCTTTGATTCTGTTACCTCTTTCGAGTCTTTCAAAAGGTATCCTTTCGCTTGATGGAATTACAGCTTCAGCATCTTGTAAATCAATTATTGTTTGATTGAATCTTGAATCAAACTGTGTAACGATACCGGTTATTAACTCACCTTCTCTACCAATGTAAGCTTCAAGTACAGTTGCTCTTTTTGCATCTCTGACTTTAGTTGTCATCATTTGTTTGAATGATTGTGCTGCAATACGGCCGAAGTCATTATCACTAATATCAGCTTCCCATTCTTTAAGAACGTTTCCTTCATTATCTAATTCTTGGGCGTAAACAGTGACTTCTCCACTATCTGGATCTAGGGTTACCCTAGCTTCTTCTGCTGCTCCTTCAATTCTCATATATGCAGATCTAAAAGCTGAGACAAGAGCCTCGTACATACTGTCAACAGTTACACCTTTATCTAGAGCCAAAGACTCAATTGCCTGTTTAATATCTCCGCCTAATTTCATAATTTACCTCTACTATTTAACTTTCTGTTTAAATTTGTCATATTGTACTTTTGCTTTCTTAACATTGTTTAAATCTATATTTATTATTAAATCATTATTTTGAAGGAGTTCTGCGGTATTTGATTTGAAATTAGTTAATTCGCCCTCGAATGTGTATACATCATTTATTGGAGTAAAAAGTTTGAGTTTAATAACCTCACCAATAGCTAGCTCATAGTGTCTTTCAGTTTTTAAAGAACGTTCAATACCTGGTGTAGATACAACTAATTCGTAATCGCCTTTAAATAAATTAAAATCTTCTAGATGTCTTTGTAATTGATAATTCAGTCTTGAAATTGTGTTGTAATCAATTAATTCTTCAGAAAATACATATATTTCAATTTTGTCAATAGTTGGGTAATTAACAATGTTTATATCATATAATTCGAGATTTTCTTGACTTAAAAATTCAATAACGGAATTTTCGATGTCGAATTCAGTGTACTCCATCTTTCCTCCGTTCATAAAAAAAGTGGGTTATGACACCCACTAAATGCAGCTAAATTGTCTACTCTATTTTAACAAATTGTGAAATAAAGAGAAAGGAGTTTTTAATATGATTTAGAGAAGATAGCGAATTTGCCTTGAATTTCTGGTTTATTTACAGAAAACATTTCACTGGTATGTTCCAACGGATAACAGCGAATCGTAGCTTTAGTCTGTTCTTTAACATGTAGTTCATCTTCCTTACTCTCAGACCAGTAACATGATACAAATCCATCACTATCTTGAAGTTGTTTCAATAGTTCGTCCATGCTTTCAGCGTGTGAAGTATTGTCAGTAAGAAATTGTTCACTGACCTTCAACATTTCATTTTGTATGGTATCTAACAAACTAGTAATTTCAGTATCTAATGTATTTATAGGTATTGATGTTTTTGAATTTTCAATGTCTCTTCTAGCAACTACAACAGAATTATTTTCAATATCTTTTGGCCCCAGTTCTAACCTTATAGGTACACCTTTTAGTTCCCATTCGTTAAATTTGAACCCAGGAGACACTTCCTCTCTATCGTCAAGATGTACTCTAAGATCAGATAACCTCTCTTTAATTTGATTAGCAAGTTTAAGTATCTTTTCAGAATCAGCATTTTTAGGAATAATCGGAATAATCACAACTTGAGTAGGGGCAATAGCTGGTGGGAGTTTAAGGCCTTGATCGTCCCCATGGGCCATGATAATCATACCAATTAATCGAGTGCTAACTCCCCAGCTTGTTTGAAAAGGATGTGCCAAATTATTATTTTCGTCAGAATATTGTATTTCGAATGCTTTAGAAAAATTTTGTCCCAATTCATGAGAGGTACCAGCTTGTAAGGCTTTTTTATCCAGCATCATTGCCTCAATCGAATATGTAACTTTTGCGCCAGCAAACTTTTCAATTTCTGATTTTGTACCTTTTATAACTTTTACAGCAGCAATTTTTTCTGTGAATTCTTCATATATGTCTAGCATTTGTAGAGCTTCTTTTGTTGCTTCATCTTTAGTCTGATGGGCAGTGTGACCTTCTTGCCATAAAAATTCAGATGTACGTAAAAACAACCTTGTTCTCATCTCCCATCTAACAACATTTGCCCACTGGTTTATGAGCATCGGAAGGTCTCTGTGGCTTTTAATCCACTTTGAAAACATATGATTAACTATAGTTTCAGAGGTTGGTCTCACGATTAACGGTTCTTCTAGTTTTTTTCCACCTGCATGTGTTACTGTTGCTAGTTCTGGAGAGAAACCTTCTACATGTTCAGCTTCTTTCTCAATAAATGATTTCGGTATAAATAATGGAAAATAAGCATTCTGATGCCCAGTATCTTTGAACCTTTTATCGAGATAAGATTGGATGTTTTCCCAGAGTGCATATCCATACGGTCTTATAACCATTGTTCCTTTCACAGGAGAATAATCAGCTAACTGAGCTTCTTGAATTATATCTGTGTACCATTGATTAAAATCTTCTGACATTGGAGTTAGCTTTTTTACCATGTTTATATCTTAAATGTTTTATTTAGGTTTATCTTGATTTGAAGTAATCTCAATGACAGATTTAGTTCTTTCCTCGAAGTTATTGATATCACCTTGTATTCCCATTAGTTCTTCGGCATCTTGTTGAGCTAATAATGCTGCGTCTTTATCTGCAGCGGCCAACCGAGCTTCTATGCCCTCTTCTGCGAGCAATCTGCCTTCTTCGAGAAGAGCTGATACCATATCTTTTTCATCAACCACTTTTACAACCTCACCTTTAATAAATAAATGACCTCTTTTTTTACCAGCAGCTATACCTATATCCGCAGACCTAGCTTCGCCAGGTCCATTTACGACACAACCCATAACTGCTACTTGTATAGACAAACCTTCATTTTCTAAAGCTGCTTGTGCTTCTGATGCGACTTTAATAACGTCTACTTCGGCTCTCCCGCAACTTGGACAAGCAATGAGATCAAGTGATTTACGTTCTCGTAATCCAAGATACTCTAATAGTTGACGGCCATGTTTAGCTTCTTCAATTGGATCAGTAGTTAAAGACATCCTAATAGTATCACCAATACCTTCGGATAGAAGTGTGGCGATTCCAGCTGTAGATTTTATCAAACCCCCAGGCAGTGGTCCTGCTTCTGTTACACCTAGGTGAAGGGGATAATCAACTTTTTCTGCTAAAAGTCTATACGAATCAATCATAAGTGGAACATTTGAATGTTTTACTGATATTTTAATGTTAAAAAAGTTTACTTCTTCTAAATATTTTACTTCATTTAAAGCTGACTCAACTAATGCCTCCGGAGTAGCATCGCCAAACTTTTCTAATAAATCTTTATCTAAAGATCCTGCATTCACACCAATTCTTATTGGTATATCTGCACTTAAACATTCTTTAGCAATTTGTTTTATCTGATCTTCGTTACGAATATTACCTGGGTTGAGCCTTAGTCCCTGCACCCCAGCCTCGATTGCGGCTAAAGCCAATTTGTACTGAAAATGTATATCAGCGACTATTGGCACTGGGCTACGAGTGCAGATCTTAACCAGTGACTCAGCTGCTTCAATTTCATTACACGTGACCCTTACTATATCTGCACCATTTGCTGCAAGTGCATATATTTGTTCAAGAGTTTTATCTGTGTTTCTAGTCTTAGTTGTTGTCATAGACTGAACGGATACTTCTGAGTTAGAACCAATACCTACATTGCCTAGAACTAATTGTCTGGTTTTTCTACGTGAATATGTCATAATCTAATTGGCTGAGTTATATCTAAATAAAATGCCGTAATACCAAGAAAAATAAATACTCCTACAACTAATGCAGCTATAGGATACAGTTTCTTATCTGATACCTTTTTTCCAGTGACACCTTCAACAATAGCCAATACTACCCTTCCTCCATCTAGAGGGATAAAGGGAAGTGCATTAAACACTGCAAGAAATATATTTACAAAAGCTAGAAGACTAAAAAGATTTACATAACTATCTTCAGCAATTTGGTTACCTGCTTGTGCGAGTCCTATTGGACTTAAAGGCCTGACTTCATCAGGAATAGTTTGACCACTATAGGTGCCAAGTAAGGTTTTAATATTTTCAGGACTAAATAAAGTAATAATTCCATCAACTGCAGCAATTGTCATTTGAAGTTCGAGAATAGTTGTACTTTTGAAAGCAGTTATAAGACCAATTTTTTCATTTTCTATAGTTGGAGTAACACCAAGATAACCAACCTGTTGAGTGTTTATAGTTCGAGATTCTAAGGTTGTATCAGATTCGATCATATTTCCATTTCTTAGAAAACTAATTGAAACTTCTTTACCAGGATTTTCTTCTATCAGTGCGACGAGTTCATCCCAGGTTTGTACATTTGTATTGGAAAACATCACAATTGTGTCTCCTGGTATAAGTCCTGCTGCAACAGATGGGGAATTGACATTTCCTTGAACAGAGTCTCCAGTATTGGCTATTTCTAAGGTTGGTACATTTACACCGTTTGTTGAAAGAATTGTGAATAAAATTAGCCATGCTGTAATAAAATTGACAACAATTCCAGAAATAGCAATATAAAATTTGGTTGTCCATTTAGCATTATGAAACAATTCAGAAGAAGCATAACCCGTTGTATCCTCTGATTCGTCCATTCCAGGAATTTTTACGTATCCACCAAGGGGAATCGCTTTAAGTCCATATTCAGTATTTCCCTTTTTGAATGAAAATACCTTTGGACCAAAACCAACAAAAAATTCAGATACTGCTATTTGTGATCTACGTGCTGCTATGTAATGTCCAAATTCATGTAATACAACAAAAAATGTTAGAAATAATATAGTAAGAATTCCATTCATATACTTATTATCCCACTTACGGAATTAAATAAGAAAACTGAGAAAACAATAGTAAGACAGGAAAAGATAATAAATATGAATCAACTCGATCTAATAATCCCCCATGACCAGGTAATAAAGAACTTGAATCTTTAACGCTCAATGTCCTTTTAATTTTAGAAACAAATAAATCACCCAATACTCCAAAACCAATAAAAATCAAACTTATGACTAAAGCACGTAAAGAAGTTGTTTCTGTATTGAAAATCAGATTTAGAAACATAGCTAAAGTTCCTGAAACAAGTCCTGCTATTAGGCCTTCTACAGTTTTATTTGGAGAAATATGTTCAATCAGTTTCTTTTTACCAAACCTGCGACCAACTTCATAGGCTAAAGTGTCGGATAAAGATATAGAAATAATTGCGAAATAAGTGAATAAAAGCGTACTGCTTTTGAGTACGTAAACTATGGAAGTGATACCCAGACTAAACCATATGTGATAAATAAATACACTTCCAAACTTTTCATAAATTCCATATGATATAAATGAACCTGTATAAACAATTAAACCAATAGGGAATATAAAAAAAGATACATAAATAAGAGATATATTAAAAAAATATACTATCAACATTGGTGCTATTGAGGAATAGAGTAAAAATGGATAAGGAATAATAATACCGTAATCAAACATATCAAACCATTCTTTTGCTGCAATGAAAACTGCAAATATTAAAAGCAAAAATGCTGCATTTTTATTTGTAAAAAATATAGTGAGTACGATTAATAAGGCAACTGCTGTAAATAATCTTGGGTTAGAACTTAATGATGAATTTGATTCATCTTGTTGGTTATTATTATCTTCAATAGGAAGTTCAACAACACCTGGCCAAAAAGTACCGTCATCCTCAGATGAAAAATTTGTTCTATACTTCGAGAAGTTCATTTTGTTTAACTGAAAGTAGTTCATCAACTTTTTTGACATACTTATCAGTTAGCTCTTGAATTTGAGTCTCAAATCTTTTTACATCATCTGCGGACATATCATCTTTTACTTTATTAAGTTCATCAATCCCTGTTCTTCTATGAGAACGTATAGAAATCTTTGAGTCTTCTGTAAATTTTGAAGCGACTTTAGTCAATTCTTTACGCCTCTCTTCTGAAAGTGAAGGTATTGGAATACGGATAACGTCCCCATCAGTTGCAGGATTTAAGCCAATATCAGAGTTTTGTATAGCTTTTTCAATTTCATCAAAGGACCCTTTATCAAAAGGTTGTATAAGTAATAACTTAGGATCGGGAACACTTATTGAAGCAAGCTGTTGCAATGGTGTTTTGGTGCCATAGTAATCAACTTGAATATTTGTAACTAAAGCTGGATTAGCTCGTCCTGTTCTAATTTTTGTAAATTCTTCAATAAGATGATTTACAGAATTTTTCATGTTACTTTCAACATCAGTGATTATTGCTTGTGTCATAACTAATTAATTAATGTCCCTAATTCATTGCCAGTCAAAACATTGTAAATATTATTGTTTTGAGTTCCATCAAAAACGCGGATTGGCATTTTATTTTCTTCGCACAAGGTAATTGCTGTTAAATCCATAACTCCTAGTTTTTTACTGATTACATCTTTATAAGAAATTTGACTGTAAAGTTCTGCATTTTCATTTATTTCTGGGTCAGATGAATAAACCCCTTCAACCCTCGTTGACTTCAGAACAATGTCTGCATCTATTTCTGCGGCACGAAGTGATGCTGCAGTATCTGTAGTGAAGTAAGGATTTCCTGTACCAGCTGCAAATATAACAATTCTTCCTTTTTCAAGGTGCCTAATTGCTTTTAACCGGATATAAGGTTCAGCAACGGCTGTCATTGTTATTGCAGATTGAACTCGTGTTTGTGTTCCATTTTTATCTAGAGCATCTTTTAAAGCTACAGCGTTAATAACAGTAGCTAACATACCCATATAGTCTGCGTTAGCTTGAGCCATACCTTTTGCAGATTCCTGAACACCTCTAAAAAAATTTCCACCACCAACGACGACTGCAATCTGTATGCCCTCTTCGTTAGCTTTAGAAATCTGATTAGCGATATTGGTTAATATGTTTGGTGAAATACCAAAGTTTGTTTCAGAATCAGCGAATGACTCACCAGAGAGTTTTAAAAGGACTCTCTTTGACATTTAGGAACCTACTTCTACCCTAGAAAATTGCTTTATAAAGATTTTTTCTCCAAGTTTTCCAGACATCTCTTCTATCATAGTGCTAACTTTTCCGTCATATATCTCAGGATTACAAAATATTTGCTCATTCAAGACTGTATCTTTATAGAACGAAATGATACGACCTTCAACAATCTTTTCAATTACTTCAGTTGGTTTACCCTCATTTTCTGATTGTTTAACAATAATATCTTTTTCTTCAGCTAATTTAGTTTCTGGAATATCTTCTATATTTAGATAATTGGGTTTCATCGCAGCAATATGCATTGCAATTTGTTTTGCAGATTCTTTAAATTCTTCAGACTTAGCAACAAAATCAGTTTCACAAGCTAGTTCAACTAGAACACCAGACACAGCTCTATCTTGTTGGTAATGTATATAGTCACCAATAGTTCCCTGGTTAGCTTCTTTGTCTTCGCGTTTTTTAGAGTCAGCTAAACCTTTCTCTCTCAAGTATTTCACGGCTGCTTCAAAATCTGAATTAGTTTCCGTTAATGCTTTTTTTGCATCCATCATTCCAGCACCAGTCATATCCCTGAGTTTTTTTACATCAGTAGCTGAAATACTCATTATTCGCCTTCCTTTTCTGCTTTAATCGCTTCTAGTCCAGCACCTTTTGCGCAGGCTTCAGCTATTGCAGATGTAACTACTTCAATTGATCTTATAGCATCATCATTACCAGGTATTACAATATCAACTCCGGTAGGGTCAACATTTGAGTCAGCTAAACCTATAACAGGTATACCTAACTTGTTAGCTTCTGTGAGTGCAGTAGATTCATTCATTAAGTCCACAATAAATATTGCATCAGGAATTTTACTTAAATTTACAATTCCACCAATAGAACGAGTTAATTTTGTAACTTCTCGTCTAATTCTTAGCCTTTCTGGTTTTGGGTATGCATTTATCTCTCCAGAATCTTCTAACGAAATTAATTCTTTAAGATAAATGACTCTTTTAATAATAGTTTTAAAGTTTGTCAACATACCACCCAACCATCTATGGTTTACAAAAGGCATTCCAGCAGACTCGGCTTGTACTTGGATAACATTCTGAGCTTGTGGTTTAGTACCTACAAACAATACTTTTCCTCCATTTGCTACAATCTTTTGGACAAAATCTTCAGCTTCTGCGATAGCGTCATAAGTTATTCTTAAATCTAAGATGTGGATACCGCTTTTGTCCCCATAGATGTAATTATCCATTTTTGGGTTCCATCGTTGGGTCTGATGACCAAAATGAACTCCTGCTTCTAAGAGTTCCTTCATGTTTGTACTCATTATTCTCCTTTGGTTATTTCATCCCATGTTTATTACTTACGCGGCTTCCAAACTTACGTTCACCAAGGAAGCTTTAAGAACATGGTGTCTATTTCTTTTTAAATAATACTCATGAATAGGTTTTAATCAACCTCTTGGATGAGTTCTTTTGTATTTTTCTTTTAGTTGTTTTTTTGAAACATGAGTATAAATCTGTGTTGTGCTGGGATCAGTATGACCCAATAGTTCCTGAACAACCCTTAAATCAGCTCCACCATCTAGAAGATGTGTAGCAAATGTATGTCTGATGCTATGAGGAAAAGTACCTAGCCGCAGTTTGACAATTCTTCTTACTTCCCTATCACTAATCTTTCGACCCTGAACTCCGAGAAACACAAATTCAGCGGAATCCTTGGTGATTATATTAGCTCTACTATCTAACCACAATTGATAGTATTTATAGGCTTGTTTAGTCATTGGCAATATTCTTGTTTTATTTCCTTTTCCTAAAACTCTTATAGATTGATCACTCTTAACATCATTAATTTTTAGATTAGTAAGCTCTGAAACTCGTAATCCGGAGGAGTAAAGAATTTCAATAATAGACCTATCTCTTATTTCTTTTGATGTTGTAGTTGGTATCCCATTGAGTAAAGTATTTATGTAGCCACTAGTCATGACATTAGGAAGCTTTTTTTCAGTTTTTAGTGCTTTAATATTAGATATATCAGGAATATCAACTCCCTTAGTTTTACTACACCAGTTGAGAAAAGCTGTAATGGAGGCGATTTTTCGGTTTAATGTTGTTTTAGAATAATCCATTTTTGCTAAGCTTTGTAGGAATTTTTCTGGATTAATAGAATTATTATTATTGATGTATTTGAAATACTGAGAAATATCAGTTTTATAAGCAACTACAGTGTGATCTGAGTAATTTTTAAGATTTTTGATAACATCTAAATATTCCTTAAGAAGAACGGTCTGAATAGATGTATTATTTAGTTTCAAGTCTTTTCTCTATTTGTCTTTGAATCGCTGAAAGTATTAAAGTAATACACAAATATAAGACTGTTAAGACAAGATATGTCTCAGCAAACCTAAAAGTACTACCGGAATAAAGACGACCTCTATATGTTAAATCTTCTACTGCTAAAACAGAGAGTAAAGATGAATCTTTCATCATGGAGATAAAGTCATTACCCAGAGCCGGAAGCATATTTCTAAAAGCTTGTGGAAGAACTATGAATCTCATAACTTGTCTATCATTTAATCCGAGTGATGCTCCACCCTCTCTCTGACCTTGAGAAACAGATTCAATACCTGCACGAAAAACTTCTGCTATATATGCACCATAGAAAACTGAAAGGGCGATTATTGCACGCATTAACATAGGTACATTTCCATTATTAATATTTAGAAATTCTGCTGCATTAGCTACAAGGACAAAAGCAATAGTAAATATAAGTATTAAGACTGGAACACCACGAATAAACTCAATGTAAGTTCTAGATAAAGTACTAGCAATTTTATTATTAGAAATTCTACCAATTCCAGATATAAGACCAAGGAAAAGTGCAATTACGAACGATGCAATCGTAGAAAGAAAAGTAAGTTTTAAACCAGGAAGAATAAAAAAGAAAGCTTTGTTATATTCAGGGTCAACAATGATAATGTAAAACATCCAAGTGATGATTACGGTTAAAATTATCATCCACCAGTTTTCGGGCTTTAAGATGTTTTTAAGTTTCATTGTTTACCATATTAAAGCAATAGGCACGGAATTCCGTGCCTATTACAAATTTAAATTTTTATAAATTTAAAAGTTATACTTCACAGTCCTCAGGTAGATACTCTGCAGGAATGTTTTCATCACATTCTGCGATATCATCATAAGTAACAACAAAGTCAGGTGAGAAGAATTTAGCATTAATCTCTCCTAGTTTTCCACTATCTGTCATAGCAGCTAATCCTTGATTAACTACATCTACAAGAGGGCTTCCATTAGGAAATGCAAATCCAAGTTGTTCTGAAGTTAAATCTCCACCAACTAGTTTTACCTTATCTTTGTTTGCACCCATGTATCCAAGGCCAGCAGTTTCATCAATAATTGAAGCATCTGCATCACCTGAAATAACAGCAGCGATTGCAAAATCGAATGTATCAAAAGCTTTCACTTTATCTTCACCTAATTGTGCAACAGCAAACTCATAGTTAGTTGTACCTTTTTGTACAGCAACTGTGTAGTCTCCTGATTTAAGATCATCTATACTCATAACCATTGCATTATCAGCAGCAACAAGTACTTTTTGAGCTAAGTTTATGTAACCATTAGAAAAGTCAACAATTTCATCTCTTTCAGCTGTAATTGTTATTCCATCACCAGCAATCATGAATTGACCATCAGCTGTTGCTTGAATCATTCCATCCCATGCTGTAGGAACATATACAGGTGTAAAGTTCATTAACTCTCCCATGTGATTGAAAACGTCATAATCCCAACCCATAGCTTCGCCTGTTTCAGCGTCAATGTAATTAAATGGTAAGTATGCGTTCTCGACAGCGAATGTAAATTCACATCCACCAAGATCTGGTAACCCGTTGTCACCAGTAGTAATATCTACTTCATCACATGGAGTAGCTGTACCAGAACAAGCGGTAGCTACTAATGCAAGAGCAAATATTAAAATAAGTGTTTTCTTATTTCTCAATTTTCTAAACCTCCGTTTATGTTAAGTTGTAATTATTGCATAAATATACATAAAGATGAATATTTATGCAGAAATTTTATGCATCTAATGTATTTTTATAATCAGGTTGTCTCTTGTCCATAAAGGCCATCATCCCCTCAGCAGCATCTGAATGAATAAATCTACTCTTTTGATTTATGCCCTCAAGTTCTAAAGAATCTGAAAAAGTTTTGTTTAGACCATTTTTAATTTGTTCTTTATTCATGCATATAGATATAAAACTTAACTTATCTAATTTGTCGATTAAAGATGATGCTTCATTTTGTAGATTGCTTTGTTCAACCATTTTATAGAGCATATTAAGTCTATTCATTTCCTCACCAGTGATTTCTTCGCTAGTCATCATTAATTCTTTAGCTTTTTGTACTCCTATTATTCTGGGAAGAGTCCATGAACCTGCAAAATCAACAACGAGCCCTCTCCTAGCAAATACTTCTATGAATCGCGCAGTTGGTGTAGCAATTATAAAATCTGATAAAAGAATCATATTAGCACCCGCTCCTGCACAGATTCCGTCAACAAGTGAGATTACAGGTTTTCTGCAGTCCCATAAAGCTTGTGCTGCATCGGTGACATCATCCATGAGTGCATTGAGGTTCTCACCTAGTTGAGCGCCAGAAGAAAAATTACCATTTACCTGGGATAAAATCAAATACTTTAAATCACTTTCATCAAATTCTTTTACTTGTTTGCGAAACTCAACCCAATCATTTGCTGATATAGAGTTTTTTGTTTTCGCGTCATTAAAACTTAGAGTAAGTACGTTACCTTCATTTTTAGATTCTAAAACCATACTTCAAGTTTAATATAAATTAACTTAGAATGCAGATATGGGATTTGATCCAAATAGACCTTATAGGGCAAACAAAACTGATTATTTCAATATAATTTTTAGTATAGTTCTCGCTGTTGTTGCAATTATTTGGGCATTAAGTTAAAAGATGCCCTGTGTAAATCTGTAAGTCCATATTTAGCAATAGCATTTCTATGTTTCAAGGTTCCGTACCCCTTATTACTTGCAAAGTCATACTCAGGATATGTATTCGAGATTTTTATCATGTAATTGTCTCTACTAACTTTGGCAATAATGCTTGCTAAAGCTATAGCCAAACTTTTATCTTCTCCTCTAGTTAAAGATATTGCATGCGAAATATTTATTTTGAAATGATCTACATATATTTTTTCAGTTCCTTTTTTTATCTTATTTATTGAATCTGAAAGAACAACCTGATTTGCTTTTTGAATGCCGTATTTATCAATTTGTGTATTGTCACATATTGAAAGCGCATAAACAATATCAGCTTTATGAATGTCGTTAAATATACTATTTCTCTTTTTTGAGCTGAGTTTCTTTGAATCTTTTACTTCTGAAAGGTACTTTTTATCTTTTGAACTTATTTTGACAGCACATCCAACAATTGGTCCAGCAAAACAACCTCTACCTACTTCATCAGCTCCAATAATAAATTGTTGAGGGTTTTCCTTCCAAATATTAAATTCAATCATTATCTAATTTTTGGATATTTTCATATGGGTAGACCACATAGATAGCTTTTCCAATTAGATTTTGGACGGGGACGTATCCAAAAATTCTGGAATCTTGGCTGTTACTTCTGTTGTCACCTAATAAAAAATATGAATCATTTGGTACGTTATATTTTTCTTGATTGGTAAATGTTTCATTTAATATACCTTTAAATATTAATAACTCATTATTTCTATAAATATTTCCAAGAGTGTCAATTTCTATTACGTCTCCAGGTAACCCGATTATTCTTTTTATATAGACCGTTTGTGAAGTAGTGTCTAAATAATTCCATACTTTTAATGATTCAACTAATTTGGAAGCTGGAGATACGTCTACATAGGTATCTGGATGGTAGAAAACAACGATTTCTCCAATACCATAATTGATGTTGGAGATATCATCTTTAAGAACTAGTACCCTATCGGATACATTAAGCGTGGGAGTCATCGACTCAGATGGAATTATATATAATTGGACCAAGAATATTCTGATTATTGAAGCTAGCAATATTGCTAGAAGGATAGTTAATAGCTTAGTAAAGATTCTTATAATAATTTAATATTAATAAGTTATGAACGATCTTCTTTGATTTTGGCAGCTTTTCCTACTCGATCTCTTAGATAGTAAAGTTTAGACCTACGAACTTTACCTTTTCTAATAACCTCTATAGAGTCAACTATTGGAGCATGTACGGGGAATATTCTTTCCACGCCTACACCAAATGAAAGTTTGCGTACTGTAATAGTTTTATTGAGAGCAACACCATTAGTTGCAATTATTACGCCTTCAAAAGTTTGGATTCTTTCACGATTACCTTCGGAAACTTTTACATTAACTTTTACAGAATCACCAGCTTTATAAGAAGGTAATTCTTCTTTTAACTTTGATTGTTCTATTTCTTCAATTAAATTCATATCTTCTCCAGTAGAGGATTATATAAGTTATTTAGCTTTATATGTCCGTTAAATTATTCTTTTTCCATTCTTCAATTTTTTTGTGATTTCCCGATAGTAATACGGATGGAACCTCTTTATCTTTATAGACTTCAGGTCTCGTGTACACGGGATGGTCGAGTTTTCCATCTGTAAATGATTCAGTAAGTAGAGATTCGGCGTTACCTAGTGCACCAGGTATTTTTCTTATCAGAGCTTCAAGTAAGAACAGTGCAGGGACTTCCCCACCTGAAACAACAGTTTGACCAATTGATATTTGATAATCAGCATGCATATCAATAATCCTTTGATCAAATCCTTCATATCTGCCGCAAATGATGTTTGCTGATTGAAATGTATGCAATTCGGTTATAAGATTTTCATTCAACTGGTCCCCCGATGGAGTTAAAAATATATTTATATCCAATTTATTAGCTGATATTGCGTTATCCAGAGGTTCCGGCATAAGTACCATACCTGGTCCACCACCATATGGTGCGTCATCAACCTGGTGGTAATCACCTAGACCGTAGTCTCTTAGATTTGTTGTAGATAGTTCAAAAAGGGAACTTTCATGTGCTTTAGAGATTATTCCAGTTTCTGACCACTCGTCTATGAGTTTTGGAAATAATGTGACTATATTATATTTTGATAACATTTTCAAAACTTACACTTTCAAGATTCTTAAAAGATGTATATAACGTGTTTCTTAAATATGGAATTTTTCCTGCATCATTAATTAGACTGATAAATTCCATGTCAGTAGTCTCCTGACCGTGATTTGCTCCTGATGCCCTACTGATGTTTTCATTGATTAACGTTCCTCCGAGATCATTAACACCAGACTCAAGAAGCACTTTTGCACCATCATGACCAAGTTTTACCCAGCTTGCTTGAATATTATCTATTGTGTTGTAAAAGTATATTCTCGCTAATGAATGCATCAGCACTATTTCATCCCAAGCAGGACCTGGCATACTCTTACCTTGTAAAAATATTGGAGAACCCATGTGAACAAAAGGAAGAGGGACAATTTCTGTAAATCCATTTGTCTTTATTTGAATTTTTTTAATTAATTGAAAGTGATTTACCCAAGACTCTAGATCATCTATGTGGCCGAACATAATTGTTGCAGTAGATTTAATACCTAATGAATGAGCAACTTCCATAACGTAACCCCATTGAGATGAAGTAATTTTATCATCGCACAAGTACTTCCTTATTCTGTCATCCAGTATTTCAGCTGCAGTGCCAGGTAGAGTTCCTAACCCTGCTTCTTTAAGTTCTTGTAAATAGTTTTCTATTGACTTATTTACAGTATTTGCACCTTGCCATATTTCCAGTGGTGTAAACCCATGTATGTGCATGTCAGGTAATTCACTCTTTATTTTTTTAACTAAATCAATATAGAAATCTCCTGTATAACTTGGATGAATCCCCCCTTGTAAGCAAACTTCTGAGGCGCCATTTTTATGTGCTTCTATTGTTCTATTAAGGACTTCATCAGGTGTTAATGTATATGGTTTTTCTTTAAGATCTAAACTTTGGGGACCTTTTGAAAAGCCACAGAAACCACACTTGTAATAACACTGATTTGTGTAATTGATGTTTCGGTTTTTAACAAATGTAACTTTGTTACCGTGAACATTCTTTGTTAACTCATTCGCAAGTTCAGCAATTTGATTGATGTACTTTCCAGATGTTTTAAATAAATCGAGGAGATCTTTTTCATTAAGATGTTCTGTTTTTTGAAAATTTTTTAAAATATTATCTAAATTCGAGGTTTTATAATCAGATAATGTTTCTGAAGTGAAATTGAAAAGATTAGGTATAGACTCTCCGCTGCCTGGATACCATGAAGTAGTTTCTCTTTTGTAACCTCGAACATTTCTCGTTTGAAGGAAATTTGTAAATTCAGTTTTTTCTAATAAGTTCCTGGCTTCATTAACTTCTAGCAGTGGTGAAAGTATTGTTCTCTCGTACAAAGGAATTGATAAATTACTTTGAAGTTCTAGAATTTGATTTTTGCTCCAATCACGCAGAAATAAGTCATCGACTCCCCTTTTTACAGCCTCTATAGCCTCATCTATAGAGTTAACATACTTAGAGATAATAAAATTAGTTGTTCCATTAAGAGACATGAAAAATTCCATATCTTCGAGGTTATCTATAAGTACTATCGCTGGTTTGTATCTTGAAATCACTTCTAAAGCATTTTCTTTAATTCCCTTGTATCGATAAATTAATCTTTTTGAATTTTGTTCTATCTTTGTGTTTATCAGTTCATCATCAACGAACCATGCTGAAGAATTAGAAACAATATCTGATGAAATAGTTTGAAAGCCATTTATTAATAGATTTTGATAATTGATATCAAGTCCTGGTTTCAAAGTAAAGGCAGAAGTACCTTCTTTAGCTCTTGAATTCAAATATATCTCATTATCACTATCGCAAGGACGGACTCTTAAATAGGATATATTTTTATTTTCTATCATTGTTTCGGATAACCATTGTTATCAATAACATTACTGACTTTTTCAAAAACTGGTGGGCTTAACCATTCATTATTTATAAAACTTGGATAAACAGGAAGTCTTTTTTTAAGAGATTGTCCACTTGAACTTGTTATTTTTTCTAAATTATTTAGATCTGGCCACAAGTGATCAGGATTAACCCAATCAATAGTCTTAGGTGATATTCCTCCTAAGTCATTAATACCACTAGTTAAGTACATTTCAACATCAGGTAATAGGTTAGGTGGGACCTGTAATGAAATCTGGGATGGTAACAATAATCTTGTGATTGCGATAATCCTTAAGAAGAGATCATTTATTATTTCGGCATTATTTCTCATAAGCGTATTTTTTTTAGCTCTAAAGTTTTGTAAAATTATTTCCTGTATTGCAGTATTTTTTTTACATAATTGAATAAGTTCTACAATATCATTTATTAATTCATCTTTACTCTCAGTTATCCCAATAAGAAGACCTGTTGTCATTGGGTATTTAATTTTTTCAGCATTATTTAATGTTTCAATTCGATATTTTATATTTTTTGTTTTAGCACCATAGTGTGCTCGACCTTTTTCCAGTAATTTAGGAGAAAAACTCTCTAGCATAAGACCTCCAGAGGGAGAATATTGTTTGTAGTTAATAATTTCATCTTTAGTCATTAATCCTGGATTTGCATGAGGAAATATTTTATATTTCTGATGAATTTTTTTCATATTGTCAGTTAGATACTCATGAGTTGAAGAAAAACCAAAACTTTTTAACTGTTCAAGTGCGAAATCCCATTTAACCTCTGGTTTATCTCCAAGTGTAAATAATGCTTCGTAACACCCTGCAGATACACCAACAGATGCAATTGCATCTACTTCTTCATAGTTAAGAAAAGTACCTCCATCTTTTGGGGTTTTAACAAATGTACAATACGCACATGAATCTTGACATAAAGTAGTCAGGGGTATAAAAACCTTAGGACTGTATGTAATATTTTTTCCGAAACTTGATAATTTAACATCAAAAGCCTCGGCAGACAGTTCCGAGGTTGGCTTTTCTCCAAAGAGAAGGGTATCTATTTGTTCGTATAACATCATTACCAATACTCTAGAGTTCACAAATATTTAATAAAATCGACATAATTTATACAACCAATCCTTTATGATTAAGACTTAACTATACGAGGCATTTATGAACATTTCAATTTTAGGGTTTGGAAGAATAGGAAGAGACCTATTAAGACAAACTCTTAATAATGATTTAATAAATATTGTCTCTATTTCCGATATAGCCGATAAAGAGAATCTTCTTTATTTGCTTAAATACGACACAATATATGGAAAACTCGATGCGGATATAGAATCAACAGATACTGGTTTTAAAATAAATGGTAAAAATATAGTCTTTAATGACTGGAAAGATGCTTCAGAAGCATCCTGGCAGGATCTTGAGACCGACATATTAATAGTATCCACTGGAAGAAAACAAGACCTTGAGGAGGTCAATGAACATATTGCAAAAGGTTGTAAAAGAGTATTGATTGCATCGACACCTAAATCTGGGAGTGATATACAAATTTATGTTCCTGGTGCTAATGATACAAAGGTTGATTTTAACAATGACATCATATCTCTTGGATCAAACACAGCTAATGCTGTAGCTCCCCTGCTCAAAATTATTCATGAAAAATATGGTGTAGAGAGAGCATTTCTTACTACTGTTCACGGTTATTCAAATTCAAATAGATTGGCTGACGTTGCCGGTGAAGGTTTCAGATTAAACAGAGCTGCAGGAGAAAATATCATTCCTGCTATCACTAAATCTTCAGAAGTTATTGAAACTGTTTTACCTTTTATGAAAGATAAGGTTGCATCATCCTCTATGACAGTACCTGTACCAGATGGAAGTACTGTCGACCTTACAATTGATATTAAAACACAAGCTACATCTGAAGAAATCAATCAGACGATTAAAGAGGCTATTAAGCATCTTCCATACAATAAAGTTCTTGATATAACTTTTGATCCAATTGTCTCCTCAGATGTTGTTGGTAATTCACATTCTGGAATTATTGATGGTTTAGCAACCATGGATATAAATAACAATAAAATTAAAATCCTTGTCTGGTTTGATAATGGATGGGGATATAGTGCAAGAATAATCGACACAATAACCAAACTTTCAGAAAGTAGAGTCAATGAGTAATATTGCAATTAACGGTTTTGGCAGAATTGGTAGATCGATTCTTAGAATAATTATTGAAAGTGACTCTGATTTAAATGTAGTTGCAATAAATGATCTGGGGAATTATGAAAATCTTTCCTATTTATTAAAACATGACTCTGTAATGGGAGTATTGAATCACGATGTAACTCTTAATGAAGATATATTAAAAATTGATGACAGAGAAATAAAATTAGTCTCTGTTGCAAATCCTGCAGAATTACCCTGGAAAGAACTAGACATAGATATTGTTATAGAATCAACCGGTATCTTTGCAGATAGAAAATCTCTTGAAAAACATATTGAGGCAGGAGCTAAAAAGGTAGTTTTAACAGTACCGCCAAAAGATGAAATTGATGCAACAGTTGTATTAGGTGTAAACGATGGAGATCTTAATGAGGATTCAAAATTAATATCTAATGCCTCATGTACAACAAACTGCTTAGCACCTATTGCCAAAGTCTTAAATGATAATTTTGGGATTAAGTCAGGCTTAATGACTACTATTCATGCCTATACCAATGACCAAGCTCTCGCTGAAACTACACATAAAGATTTTAGAAGAGGGAGAAGTGCTACACAAAATATAATTCCTACCTCTACTGGTGCCGCAAAAGCCGTTGGCATGGTGTTGCCAGAGTTAAATGGAAAACTTGATGGTATGGCAATGAGGGTACCTGTCCCAGATGGCAGCGTTGTTGATTTGGTAGTAGAGCTTAATGAAGAAGTAACTGTACAAGAGGTAAATGATGCTGTTAAGAAAGCTGCTGATAATGAATTGAAAGGTATCCTTGAATACTCCTCTATCCCCTTAGTATCTACTGATATTTTACAAAATCCTCATTCAAGTATTTACGATGCTTCATCCACTCAGCTATTAAGTGGAAATCATATAAAAGTTGTTTGCTGGTATGACAATGAGTGGGGATACTCAAACCGTATTGTTGATTTAGTAAATATACTGGTCAACAGTAATTAACATGAATTTACCTGAAGCACCTAAAGCAGTTGGAAACTATATTACCCTCAAACGTGCTGGAAGTTTAATATATACTTCTGGTCACATCCCAATTAATAATGAGACAAAATTTACTGGTAAAGTACCTAGCGAAGTAAGCGTAGATGATGCTTACACTGCAGCCGAATTATGCGCAGAGTTAACATTAGCTACATTACAAACAGAATATGATCTCAAAATATTATCTCCAATTAATGTTGTGGGATTTATTAACTCAGAGCCTTCTTTTACTGAACATGCAAATGTTCTAAATGGTTTTACTGATAAGTTAGCTGAGTTCTTTTCGGAAAAAGCGACAAGATCAGCTGTTGGTGTTATAAGCTTACCTCTAAATGTGAGTGTTGAAGTTCAAACAATATTTATGATAAATGAGTAAATTAATAGCTATTTCTTCGGGAATAGAAGATTCCACCCTATCACCTGGAACTATTCCATGTTCTGTATTAAATATCTCATTTGTTAATTTATGTAACAAATTTGGTGCTGAAGTTATAATTATTCCCCCTCAGAACTTATCGATAGAATTTAGTAAGTCCAATTTTGACAGGTTAATACTTACAGGAGGAGGTGATATCAATCCCTCTATATATGGTGCAGAAGTAGACACCAAAACCACAAGAATTTCAGATGAAAGAGACAAAACTGAACTGAATTTATTACAAATAGCAGAAACAAATTTTATTAAAACACTTGCAATATGTAGAGGTCACCAATTGCTAAATGTTTACAAAGGCGGAACTTTACATCAACACATAGCTGATAATTTTGACACAGAAATTGAACACTTACAAATAAACGAAGCTACTTCACAACACATACACAATATAAATATTTTAGAGCAAACGGTTTTAAGTGAAGTTACTGCTGGTAACAATGTAGGTGTTAACAGCATCCACCATCAAGTAATCAATGACCTTGGTCAGGATCTAAAAGTAAATGCTATGTCGGAGGATAACTTAATAGAAGGAATTGAATCTACATCTGACTGGGAAGCTATAGGAATACAATGGCATCCTGAAAATCTACTGGAAGATGATATAACCAACGATCTTATGAAATGGCTATTAAGCTAAATCAAAATTAATTAACTGTAGTTCTTCATTCTCATAACTAAAAAAGTTTGTATTGTATGGAACTACTATATCCTCTGTATCTTTTAGAGTTAGAAAGATTAATTTATCAGCATAGAAATAGTCTTTAACAAAGTACTGGCTATTTAATTTTGAATCAACAAAAAAACCAGGCCAGGGAAGATTTTCTGCGACATATAAAGTAACTTGGTCAGAAGTTATATATATATTTTTATTTCTAAATATCTCAATATCAGAAATTGAGTTTAGACCTTTTAATTTAATTAAAAAACGCTCTTTCAGGTGTTTTTTAAAATCCTCAATTTCATATGAATTGCCATTGATGAAAACGTGTAAGCCAGTTAAATCAAACTGTCTGAAATAGATATCGTGGTTTAAATATAAATAACCATGAAGTGCATGTGGTTTTCCGAGTATTCCTAACGTAAAAAGATTATTAGTCAATAAATTCAACAGATGAATCGAGACCTTCTTCATCAGCTGCAGCTTGTGCGACTGTCCTAATAGCTCTCGCTACACGGCCTCTTTTACCTATGACTCTACCCATATCGTTTGATGAAGTTCTAACTTCGATAGCTACCTTATCATCAGTTGATGAGGCAACTTCTACCTTGACTTCGTCTTCATTCTCTACAATTTGAGTAACAATATACTCAACTACATTTTTTACTATATTTCCTGATTCAGACATTATTCTTCTTCACTTCCCTCTGAGGTATCTGACACTACTTCTACTTCTACTTCTGCTTCCGCTGCTGCTTCAGTCTTTTTAATATTTGCTTTTGAACTACTTTTAATCTTTGGTTCTGGTGCTTTTGGAATAGAAACTACTTCACCTTTTGTAGATCGCCATTGTGCCCAGGCTCCAGATATCTCTAGTAATTTTTGTACTCTATCGGATGGTTGTGCACCTTTATCTAACCAAGATACTGCTTTTTCAACATCAATATCAACTGTTGAAGGATTATCATGTGGATTGTAAAAACCAAGATCTTCAATAAACTTACCATCTCGAGGTGATCGTGCATCAGCAACAACAACTCTGTAAGTACGAGTTTTTTTCTTACCTCTCTGTGCAAGTCTAATTTTTACTGCCATTGTTTGTCCTTATTAATTACGAAATTCTATATTACTTTAACTGCATCTTAAACAGTCAGATTTAATAATATATCTTTAAAATAATAAAGGTAGAAATCATTTTAAAAATTAACTACTCTATCTTTAATGGAAATTATAGAATTATCACATCCACTCTCAAAACATTATCTAACTGTTCTGAGAGACAAAACAACAACTTTTGAAACATTCAGACATGCAGCTTCAAAATTGTCGTATCTACTAATAATAGAAGCAACAAAACAACTGCCTCTTGAAAATGTAAAAATTGAAACACCTCTAATTGAAACAGATGGTAAAGAACTAGCATCTAACACTGTTGCTGTTTCAGTTTTACGAGCAGGTCTTGGATTAATCGATGGACCTAAAGATTTAATACCTAATATGACTTTTGGATATATAGGCGTTCAGAGAAATGAAGAAACTGCAGAACCTGAAAATTACTATGAAAATCTTCCTGAAATTAAGGACAAAGATGTTTTCATTCTTGAACCAATGCTTGCAACAGGAGGTTCATTGTCTTTCGCTATAGACACAGTTAAAAAATTTGAACCCAGGAAAATATATGCTTTAACTGTCATCTCTTCACCTGAAGGAATAGAATTTATTTCAACTAAACATCCAGATATTACATTGTTAACAACATCAGTTGATGAAAAACTTAATGAAAACTATTACATTGTGCCAGGGCTAGGCGACATGGGAGATCGACTGTTTGGAACAGTTTAGAAAATATGCCAAAAAAGTGTGTTCTACTAGTTATTGATTCTCTTGGAGTTGGAGCTGCTCCTGATGCTAAAGAATATGGTGACGAGAATGCCAATACCTTTGGAAATGTTGCAAATACTGTCGGTCCACTGAAGTTACCTACATTTAATAAACTTGGTTTTGGGAAAATGACACCAATTAATGGACTTCCATCAAAAGAATACAAAGGTGTTGTTGGGAGACTTGCTGAAAAGTCATTAGGCAATGATTCAACAACTGGACACTGGGAAATTGCAGGTCTTGTTACCAACAAAGCCTTTGAAGTTTTCCCGAATGGTTTCCCAAAAGAATTGATATCTGAAATTGAGGCTAAGTCGGGACATATCTTTATTGGTAATTGTCATGCATCGGGTACTGAAATAATTAATGAACTTGGAAAAGAACACCTAGATACAAAGGCATTGATTCTTTATACATCTGGTGATTCAGTATTTCAAATAGCTGCTCATGAGGATGTATTAAGCATTAAAGATTTATACAAAGTTTCAGAAATAGCTAGAGAAGTGTGTAATAAATTTAATATCGGAAGAGTCATAGCTAGACCATTTAAAGGCAGTGATAATAACTTTGTTAGAACATATGATAGAAAAGACTTTGGTATAACCCCTCCAGGGGAAACTATATTAAGTCATCTTAGTAATAATGGATTTAAAAATTTTGGTGTCGGAAAAATTAGTGATCTATTTGGAGAAGAATACCTTCATCAAACAATTCACACAGAAGGCGATTATGACGGAATAACAACATTGTTAGAGTTAATAAAGAAATCAGATTACGACTTTTATTTCATCAACCTTGTTGATCTAGATATGGTCTATGGGCATAGAGAGGATCCTAAAGGCTACTACGAAGGCTTAAAAGTCATTGACTCGGGATTAAATAATATTCTTAAAGAATTGAATGACAATGATTTGTTAATAATAACCGGTGACCATGGAACTGATCCTACAGATGGTAAAACAGATCATTCAAGAGAATTTGTTCCTCTTGTAGCATACCAAAATAATATCAAGAATATGTATATAGGAGATAGGTTATCATTTGCAGATATTGCCTCAACAATATGCAATTACTTTGATATCCCGGATATCTTCGATGATGGAAATTCATTTTATGAATATATTGTTAATAAATAAAGTGAATATATTTATCTAATTTAAAAAGATTTATTAGAATATACCAATATGAAAATTGCAGTATGTGCCAAACAAATTCCAGATCCGGCAATAGCTGTAAAGTATGAAAATGGAACAATTATTAGACCTGATGAACAAGTTCTAGATGATACAGACAGATACGGTATTGAGGTCGCTCTTCAGCTAAAAGAAAAGTTTGATGCTGAAGTTACCGTCATAAGCATGGGTAAACTCGGTACTCAAAAAGGTATTCAACAAGCATTACAAATGGGTGCTGACAAAGCATTAGTAATAGAAGATGAATCACTTAAAAATTCAAATTCTCTAATGACTTCAAATGTACTCAGTGAGATTGCAAAATTAGCTCAAGCTGATATCGTAATTTTTGGAACAGAATCTTCTGATGGATATTCTGGAGTGGTTCCTCAACAAGTCTCTAGATATCTAGATTTACCTTGCATCTCTTATGTAAAAGGGATTGAAATCAATGATGAAACTCTCCTTACCCGACAGACTATTACTGGTTCTGAAAAGGTTGTGATGCCTTCTAAGTGTGTGATATCAGTAACAGCAAGTGGCGTTGAACCAAGATACCCAAACTTTAAGGACATAATGGCTGCAAAATCTAAGGTTGTAGAGCAAGTTGACATATCATCAATTAACTTGACAGCTGAACAGAATCAAGAATTTATTGAAATCAAATCTATATCAAATGATAAAAGTGGAGAGAAGCATATTGATGAGGGTGAAGCTTTCAACCTAATTATTGAAAAATTGAAGGAAATCAAAGCAATATGAAATCTTTAATAATAGGTGAAACTAGCAATGGAACAATTTCCTCTGGAACACTTGAATTAATATCTAAAATAACACAAGAAGGTCTAGACTTTAAACTAATTACTATTGGCTCTGATGAAAATCCTAAAATTGGCTCTGATACATTTAAAAATACTTACATGAAGCTTAATCAGAATGAATTATCTCTCGCATCAATTGCTGACGAAATAAGTAACATAATTAAATCTGAGTCAATTAATCTTGTTTTAGCTTCTTCTACATATGTAGGGCGAGATATAGCTGGATTTTTATCTGTGGATTTAAACGCTAGTCCAATTTCTAATGTAGTGAATTTTAAAATTGATGGTGATAACTTATCCACAACCAACTCAATAGACGGTGGTGAGAGTGATTACCTGACGAATGTTACTTCTGAAGTTAAAGTTTTGATCATTAGGCCAAAGTCATTTGAACCTTCAGAAATTGAGTTAAATGATAACTACGAAACAGTTTCAATTGAAAAAAATAATCTTTCAGTAGCAGTTCAAGATATTTTTATAGAGGAGAAAACAGGTCCACAGCTTGAAGATTCCAAAATTGTTATATCGGCAGGTAGAGGTATGGTCGATGTGGAAAATCTAAAATTTATAGAAGAATTAGCTAATAAATTAAACGCCGCAATAGGTGGCACTCGGGCCATAGTCGACGCAGGTTGGATGCCTTATTCACAACAAGTTGGGCAAACAGGTAAAACTGTAAAACCTGATGTGTACATTGCTTGCGGTATATCTGGTGCAACCCAACATCAAGTAGGCATGAAAGACTCAAAATTTATTATTGCTATTAATAAAGATGAAGAAGCTCCAATATTTCAGATTGCAGATTTTGGTGTTGTTGGAGATACATTAAGTATCATTCCAAAGCTTATCGAATCTCTTTAGTCTTTAAATTTTATCTTATTATCGAATGGAAGCACATCTTCAAATTTGTACTTCTTCGCCTCACCTTTATGGACCACAATAACATCTTCAGTTCCGAATTCAGACATTCTCTGCCTTGAAACGCCACAGGGGAAAATTGGTTGCTCTTCAGCATCAATGCAGGCAACAGCTAAAGTTTCAATTTTTGTCTCACCTTCTGATATTGCCTTAAACACAGCAACATCTTCTGCACAGACCGTGGCTGGATATGATGCATTTTCAATATTACAACCTGTGTAAATATTGCCACTGCTTGTAATCAAAGCTGCACCTACACGGAATTTTGAGTATGGAGCATACGCTGTTTTAGCAATTTCTTCTGCAAGTTTTGCTAGTTTTGTATCACTCTCATTCATCCTTATTTACCTCGTTAGCAATTAGGCTTTCAAATTCTGATTTTGTTTTAATAAATATACGAGAACCTGAGCCTGGTTCCATTGTTACACCATATAGAATATCACCAGCATGCATTGTCTGCTGTTGATGGGTAACAATAATGAACTGTGCATCATCTTTTACATAATTTAATAAATTAATCATTCTATGTAAGTTGGCATCATCTAAGGCTGCTTCGACCTCATCAAGAATGTAAAATGGACTTGGAAAAGATTTAAAAATAGCAAAAAGAAAAGCAATAGCCGCTAGAGATCTTTCGCCACCAGAAAGAAGACTTAATTTTTTAACCTTTTTACCTTTAGGTTGTACATTTATTTCAATACCAGTTTCTAGCAAGTTCTCTTTATTGGTTAATTCTAGAGAGCCCTTCCCTCCTGGGAATAGCTGTTCAAATATTTCTGTAAAGTGTAGTGAAATAGAGTTGAATGAAGAATCTATTCTAAATTCTATTTCATCCTCAATTTCTTTAATATGAACGAGTAATTCTTTTTTTGAGGAAGTTAGATCTTCTATGGAATTAGAAATCTCTTGGTGACGGGTATCTAATTGTTCATAATCTGTTTTTGCAAGGTAATTAACAACACCAATATTTTCTAATTTTTGCTCTATAGTCCTTATTTCATTTTCTATTTCATTTTGACTGTACTGTGAGGAAATAAAAGAGTCAATAACTTCTGTTTCAACACCATACATGTTTATAAGTGTTGAATAATAATGGGCTTTTTCAGAAGAGTATTCTGCTTTTTTGATAGAAAGATTTCCTTTTTGTTCATTAAGTGATAAATATTTTTTGTTAAGATTTTCTATCTGGTTATCTAATTCAGTAATTTTTATGTTTTTATTACCGTGCTTTTGTTCGTAGACATTAGCTTGTAGCAACATAGATTCTGAAGATTTATTTAGAATACTGATAAGAGTAGTGGATTTATCAATAATATTTTCAAGCTCAGTTTTATAATTATGATCAGGAGCGTAATGTATTTCGTCAATAGTAAGTTGTAAATCAGAGTTTTCATTAGTTAGGAATTTTATTTGCTCAGCCGCTGACACTAACTGATTAGATATAGATGTAATTTCATCTTCAAGTTGCTTTAAGTTTTGACGTAAACTTACCTCCTGATTCTTTAACTCATCTTTATAGGAGGAATTGTTAGAAATACTTTCTTGTTGTTCGACTTTTGAATTTAAAATATCAACGTTATTTTTGTATTCTAATTTGATTTTATCAAGATTATTCCTCGTTACTTCTAGCTCTCTATCAAAAATAGAAGAAATATTTTTACGGACTTTTGAGAATGAACTTTTGAGTATGATTTTTTTTGAAATTAGAGATGAGTGGCTATCTAATAACTCACTACTAACAATTTTATCTTTATCCCATTTTTGGTATTCGTTTTCACGATCAGTTATGTTTACTTCAAGTTTAGAAATAATTCTTTTTAGGTAATCTAAGTCTTTCTCAAGTATTGCTTCGTTCACCTCAAGCGACGCAGACTGGTTTTTATTATTCTCATTAAGTTGGACATTAAGATATTCAAGGTTTTGATTTAAATTAGTTAAATTGTCTTTCTTTGAAATTAATTTATTTGAAAGATCGTTTATCGTTAGAGTGTTGGTTAAAACTTTATTTTGTAAATCACTTAATCGTTTTTCCTGACGAATAGATTCCCTCTCAAGATTGTCTAATCTTTCAGTAGCTATTTGTGCAACTGATTTTACTTGTTCAGATTTTGTAGACAGTTTGTTTGAATAATCTTTAAAAAGTGAGCTTACTGATACTCCTTGACCCAATTCTGAAGTGAGGTTTGTTTTTAGAGACTTTGCTTCATCCGTAGATTTATTAACTTCTTCTAAATCTTTAATTGTTGTTTGTAACTCACTGCTTATCCCAGTTTCCTTCTCCTTGAATATTTTATATTTAAGAATATTGATATTTGTTTTATTTTCAAGCAAAGATTTACTGAGTGTTTCATGTGCCTGTGCTTGTTCTGCTTGAATTTTTAATGGCTTAAGTTGTTTATTAATTTCTCTAAGGACGTCTTTAGCTCTTTTAATTTCCTTATCACCAGATTCGATTCGTCTTAAAGCTTTGTCTTTTTTTAATTTAAACGGTAATATACCTGCTGCTTCCTCAATTGTAACCCTATGATCTTCAGGTTTAGAATTTAATATTTCTGCAATTTGACCTTGTGAAATAATTGTATGCTGCTGTTTACCTATACCTAAATCACTTAAGAATTCTTGTATATCAAGAAGTCTGCAATTTAAACCATTCATAAAATACTCAGAAGCACCATCTCTAAAAAGTTTTCTACCAATTGAGATTTCTTCTGATCCGTTAAATTTTTCAGGGTCAACAACAAAGTTTAGGTATACTTCTGCAAATCCCTTTTCTGCAAGTTTTTCAGTTCCTGCAAATATAACGTCTTCCATTTTATTTGTACGTAAAGTTCCTGGACTCTGAGTTCCTAATACCCAAGAAATTGCGTCTACTACGTTCGATTTGCCTGAACCGTTTGGACCTACGACAACATTAACCTTATTGGAAAGTTCAATATTAACTTTTTCAGCGAATGACTTAAAGCCATTCACGACTATCGATTTTAAATACATTGTTACCCTGTTGTTGTAATAATTATACTAAAGAATCACCAAAATTTTGGTATTTAACCTATTTTTCTATAATTTTTATATCGGCAACTTTTGTATTTTGATTGTTATGAGTGAACGATTTAAGAAAGTTTGAGTAATAGTTTTCATCAATGTATCCTTGTTTTTTTCCAAAATACATAGATGCAATTTCAACTCCCCTCTTAGATCCGTCTTTACATACTAAAACTGTGCTGGTATTTAAATCTGTAAAGAACATAGATCCTTCAGCACCTGCTTTAATAAGAACATCTTTTGAACTCTTCTGCATAAGAATCGTATCAACTCGGTTAGTTCCAGCTGTATGATCAGGGTGAGCAATAAATGAATTAAAAATAGTCATCCACGATTTTCTATAAATATCTGAATCATTAAGTTTATTAACACTGGATAAGAATATTTTTGTATTTATATATGGTGCGGGAAGACCACATCCATCAACTCCATAAATAATATTATCTAAGGAAAATAAGTCTTTATAAAATGAATCGATCTTTTGTTGAAGTGGGTGGTCCAACTCTTGATAATTTAATATATCCAAATCAAGAAGATTGCACAAAAGAAGCATACCTACGTGCTTTCCGGAGCAATTATTATGGAGTTTTGTAATTGGTTCATCTTCAATAAGGAGTTTCTTATACGTTTCATCATGAAATGGGATTTGTTTTTCACAAAATATGTCTTCATAATTTAAAGAGTATTTTTCTGCAGTATCTTTGACCCTAGTGGTATGTAAGGCTTCTCCTGAGTGGGATGCGCAGAAAAGTGCTATCTCTCTTAAATCTATTTCTAATCCCCTTTTTAGCATTTCAAAAACTAACGGTATAAGTTGAAATGGCTTTATTGCTGATCTTGGAAAGTAATCAAAACTTTCTAAAGAATTATTGTTAACAATATCAATATCATGAAAAGATTCATCGATGTTATTTCTTGTTAATACGACTGTGAAACCATCCATAAATGGAAATTATAACAATTTTTTTTAGGTTAGCTAACAGTACTCAAAGCTTGTTTTGCAGCATGCTGTTGTGCACTTTTTTTTGACTTTCCTTTTCCAACACCAATGACTTTGTCGTTTAAAATAACTTCGGATAAAAATTCTTTATTGTGATCAGGACCAGCAGATTTATCTTCGTAATTAACTTTTTGTCCTTTTTTTGCATAATATTCTTGTAATCGAGTTTTGTAATCTTTAGAACCAGGATCTTCTGAAAGTTCTTTTATATTTGGATAAATAAATTTTGATACAAAATTATTAACAGTATCTAGACCCCCGTCAAAGAAAAGTGCTGCGATCAATGCCTCTACGGCATCTTCTATAATTGACTTCTTGAATCTACCCCCAGTTGAGTCCTCTGCTTTGCTTAAGTATAAAAATGTACCAATGGAAATTTTTTGGCCAAGTTCTACTAATGCAGTTTGGTTAACAGCACTAGATCGGATTTTTGTAAGATTACCTTCATCCAGATTTGGATATTTGTTAAATAAATAAATTGTTAAATCAAAATCTAATATTGTATCCCCAAGAAATTCGTAACGTTGATTCGATTCAAGTGTTGGGTTTTCATCAATATATGATTTATGAGTTAATGCAATCTTCAAGAATTTAATATTTTGAAAGGTATGCCCAATAATTTTCTCAAATTCGGACAAAGGTGATTGAATCATAACTCAGAAATTGTATCAGTAAATTTGGAAATAAATCCACTTTCCACTGTCTTGTTTGAGAAAATTATGGAATTCATAACAGCATCTGCAGATGATGACCCGTGTGCAATAGTTACAACTCCATTAACACCTAGCAAATAAGCGCCGTTAGTTTTATCTGGATCAAGTCTATCTTTGACGGGCTTAAGTGCTTTGTTAACTGGTAATAAAAGTGGTTTAAATAGATTATCAATAAATGATTTCTTGATCATCTTTTGTTGAAGCCTAGCGGTACCCTCCATGGTTTTTAAAACAATATTTCCTGTGAAGCCATCGGTAACAAATACATCTGCTGAATCTGTTGCAAAATCTCTACCTTCAATATTCCCAATAAAGTTTAGATTTGAACTTTTCAAAAGTTTATAAGTATTCTTTTCTAAATCACGCCCTTTTGAAGACTCTTCACCATTATTTAATAATCCGACCCTTGGTGCTGGTATGTTAAAAAGTACCTCAGCAAATTTAGATCCCATTGCTGCGAATTGAAGTAAAACTTTTGGCTTTACCTCTAAACTGGCACCAGAATCTAATAAGACAATCTCTCTATCGATTGATGGAAGTACAGATGCAATTGCTGGGCGTATTACACCTTTAATTTTCCCTAAAACAGAAATTGCTGCTACTAAACTTGCACCAGTTGAACCGGCAGAAAAAACAGCAGATGCTTTATTATCCTTAACTAATTGCATAGCTCCAACTATAGAAGAATTTTTTTTGGTTCTAATTGCCCTAGCTGGATCATCGTCCATAGATATTACTTCTGGATAATGAACTACTGGAATTTTAGAATCATTTAAAAAAGGTTCTATAAGGTTTTTATCGCCACAAAGAATTATATCTATACCTAGATTTTTAGCTTTTATTGCACCCTTCACTATCTCTTCGGGAGCAGAATCACCGCCCATTGCATCAACAGCAATAGTATTCATAATTTATATATTAGCTATTTTCAGGTTCTTTAACTTGACGTCCATTATAGGTTCCATCAACAGGGTTGACTCTATGTGATTGCTTTGCAACACCAGTTTCAGGATCTATCATAAAATGAGGTTTGCTAACTTTATGAGTTGCTTTCCTTCTTCTAGTTCTAGATTTAGACATCTTTTTCTTAGGTACGGCCATTAATTTCCTTTCAAACTACAAATCTAGCTCACTTAGAGAAGAAAATGGACTTTCTTTTAAGTTTTTTTCTTCATGTTTGCAAACTGTAGAATTTTGCTCGACTCCACAAACTACACATAAACCATTGCAGTCAATCTTACAAAGGTTAATAAGGGACATACTATCAATAATTTTCTCGGAAATTATTGGTTGAACATCTATACTTTCCTCTTTAAAGTCAATGTCGTAATCATTCTCACTTTTTAAATAGATTTTCTCTTTTATGACTGTATTTTTGTCTTTAGTCGATATTTTTAAGCATCTTGAACATTCACTATCAACGGTGAAATATATACTCAATTCTATCAATACATAATCTCCATCTCGAGTTATAAATCCGGTCATGAGCGCATTGGAATTATTTGAAGAAGCTGTACCAGAATATTTTATATTTAGTAATCCCTTTTCATCAATATTTAAATCTGAATTTGTATTGAGCACTTTATCTAAATTGAAAATAGTATTTAATTGTGACATATCTATTCAGGTTTATTGATTTCGCGTGGTTGTCTCAATGAATTCTTTTCATTTGCAATATAAGAATTAACTTGCTCAATTTTTGATTGAAGTTGAGTAAATAAAGAATCCATTTCATCTTCAACTTTCATTCTGTAGGACTGTGCTTCCTTTTCAGCTTGTTTTATTAATGTATTTGCTTCAACAACTGCCTCTTGAAGAACGTAGGAATTAGAAATTAATGATTCTGATTCTCTTTTTGCATTATTGATTATATTTTGAGATTCTTCTTTTGCTTCGTTGAGGAAGGTGTCTTGTTCTCTAACAAGCCATCTTGCAGTTCTCATTTCGACCGGTAAGATATCAATTAGATTTTCTACTATTGAAATCAACTCTTTGTTACTTGTTCGGCTTTTAAGAAAGTTACTCGAGCTAAGCTTTTCTCTCAATAATTCAAGTTGATCAACGTATTCAACCCTGACTTCTCCATTTATTATTTCCTTAAAATTATTATCTTCTATTTCAGGCATCATCCATCCTTTTTAGTACATTGGGTGGTACAAGTTTGGATATATCCCCACCGTAAGAATTTATTTCTTTAACCATTGAGCTGGAGACATATCCATACTCCGGTGATGCTGGAATGAAAATTGTTTCAAAATCAGCTAAATTCGAATTCATTTGAGCCATTTGAAATTCATAGTCAAAATCTGTCATTGCCCTGAGTCCTTTGACTATCGCTTGTACGTTATTAACTTTTGCAAAATCGACAAGCAAACCTTCAAAGGTTTTCGTTGAGATATTTGGAGTTTCGGATATTATTTCATTGAGCATTAATTCTCTTATTTTGGTAGTGAATAGTGATTTTTTTGAAGGATTAACAACAACACCAATTAAAACCTCGTCGAAGACCTTCGAACACCTTTTAATAACATCAATATGTCCATTAGTTGGCGGATCAAATGAGCCTGGTATAAGTACTTTCATAATTTCTTTATAAGTAAAATTCTACTTTGTCCATAGAGTTTTTCTTTATATATTTTCAACTTTTTAGAGGTAATTGACGTAACTGCCTTTATATGTCTATGGCATACAATAATCCCATCTTCTTCAATTAAATTTTCTAGATTGGAAATCTCTTCTGAGATCTTAGAATCATCAAAAATAAAGGGCGGATCATAAAAGATTATCCTGTATTTATCGTATGCATTTGAAATATACTTATCAGCTGACATTTTTTGAATGTTGTAGTTGTTGCCAAATTTCGTAAGATTTTTTTCAATTATATTTACACATTTATCAGAGGAATCTACAAAAGTCACATACAAAGCTCCTCTACTCAAAGCTTCTATACCCATACTTCCAGACCCAGCATACAAATCAAGAATCATGGAGTCCTCAATCTGAAATTGAAGTGAGCTAAAGATGCCTTCTCTTGCTACTCCCATCATCGGTCTTGTTTTAGAATCATTAATAGTTAAAATATTTTGGCCTTTATGAGTTCCTGAGATAATTTTCAAGTGGTATCCTCAACTTTCATAAAATTAGGGAAAAGGAGTGTTGCTTCAAGATATAACCTCTCCTCGAGCTCTGGTGTTATTTCCTTATTAAAGAATAGTTTAGAAAGATTCAAAATTTCAAAATCATATCTCAGATCAGCAATTTTTAAATCGGATAATCCAGATTGGTCTGTGCCAGTTACCTTTCCTTCTCCTCTTATCTGTAGGTCCATTTCAGAAAGTTTAAAACCATCATTCGTTGAGACTATAGCACTGAGTCTTTGTTTGCCTACATCTGTTATTGTATCAATTGTTAACTTATTACTAATATGAAAGATGCATTGTGACTTTTTACTTCCTCTCCCAACTCTTCCCCTCAGCTGATGGAGTTGGTTTAATCCAAATCTTTCTGCGCTTTCGATAATCATAAGCGTTGCATTAGCGATATCTATCCCTACTTCAATAACTACTGTAGATACAAGAATGTCAATCTGGCCCTTATTCATTTGTGACATTATTAACTCTTTTTCTTCAGATTTCATTCGGCCATGCAAAATTTTTACATTGCTGTCAGGAAAAAGATTGATATATTGCTCATATACATTTTCAGCTGCTTTTATATCTTTGTTTTCACTCTCATCTATATAGGGACACACCACAAAGATTTGCGAATTGTCTAGTAAATGTTGTTTGCAGTAATCTACAACTTGATTGTTATCTGATTCAAGACCAGATAGAAGTATGTTTTCAATCTCTTCCCTACCCGGAGGTAGCTCATCAATGATAGAAATATCTAAATCTCCATATACTGCAAGTGCAGTAGTTCTAGGAATAGGGGTTGCGGTCATTACAATCTGGTGAGGAATAATATTGCTTGATTCAATAAGCTTCTTTCTTTGATCAACTCCAAATCTCTGTTGTTCGTCAATTATTGCGAGTCCTAAATTATTAAAAACTACGTTTTCTTGAATCAAGGCATGAGTTCCAATAAAAAATACTGGTTCTGCTGAGGACATTTGATTTATAATCTCTGACCTATCCTTAACTGAAGAAGTTAAAAGATATGTTTTGATATTATGTTTATCTAATATTGGATTTAGTGAATTATAGTGCTGCTCAGCAAGAACTTCTGTAGGTGCCATTAAAGCTGACTTGAAACCTGCATTACTAGCTGAATAAACAGCACATGCAGCAACAATAGTTTTTCCTGAACCAACATCCCCCTGAAGAAGCCTTTTCATTGGAGAATTTTTATTCATATCTATCAATATTTCATTAATTGTCCTTTTTTGAGCACTAGTTAATTCAAAATCAAGATTTTCTGTGAAAGCCTCCATTAACTCATTATTTGATTGAATTTTTTCGCTTCCAGTAATGAGTTTATTTGATTTTTTCTTTCTTTTAAAAATAGTTTGCAAATAAATAAACTCATCAAAAGCGAGTCTTTTTTTAGCTTTGTAATAATTTGATAACCCCTCTGGAAAATGGATATCATTTAAACTTGTGGTTCTATCTAATAGTTCATAATCAGTTAATTGTTCATCATTAATATAATCTTCGATTTCAGGAGTACGTTTTAAGGCATGCTTTATACCTTTTCTAATAAGAGTACTTGAAAGTCCTTCTATTTTTTTATAAATAGGTATTAGAGCACCTGTTTCGTTTAATTCATCAAATTCCAAATATTTCTCTATAGTTGCATTTTTAAATTCGACAGATCCTGTTTTCTTGACATCGGGCACACCAGAAATAGCAACTGTATCACCTTCTTTAAATCGAGTTTCAATGTATTGAGGACCAAACCATTTAGCTTTAGCATCTCCTGTCTCATCTGAAACTAAAAGAGTTGCTATCCGTAATCTACTTCTGGTTGTGAAAACAGAAACTTTTGCAATCTTTACTAACACTGTTATTTCTTTAAATTCAAATAAGTTTCTGACATCCTCGATTGTTAATATATCAGAACGATCTATGTGTTTCCTGGGATAGAATCTGATAAGATCTACAATGCTTTTTATGCCTGATTTATTTAACGATTTTATTCGTTTCTCTCCGAAACCTTTGATTTCGGATATATCTATATTAGATAAATAATTAATATCTCTTTTAACCACAGTAAAACAATAGCTAAAAACTTTTTAATTCAAAGTACCTAATAATCAATAGATTAGTTATAGTTATAATGTAAATTCAGAGGGAATAATGGCAAAGAAATGTGAAATATGTGGAAAAGGACCTTGGTTCGGAAAACAAGTATCTTTTTCTCACAAAAGGTCTAGCAAAAAATGGTCTGCAAATATCCAAAAAGTAAAAGTGGCTGATAGCACGAATACGAAAAAAGTTAAGGTTTGTACATCTTGCTTGAAAGCTGGAAAAGTAACAAAAGTTTAAATGGCTCAAGGTGTTGTTAAATCATATGATCCTAATTCAGGTAATGGAATCGTAGTTTTAGATACAGACAAATCGGAAGTTTATCTACAACCAGGTTCGCTCAAAGGTTCAATTTTCAGGACGCTAAGGCAGGGTCAAAGAATTAATTTTGAGGTAACTGACATTGAGGGAGTTTTAACTATTTCCAATGTGAAAATTGGACAAGGTGGATATTAACTTTTATTAATGTCTGAAATTAACATTCACGACTCCAATAAATTAATCATCGATAAATATTTTAACAACCTTACTTGTGACGAATATACAGAATCAGTATTTAAAGGTGGTCAGTCACAGGCAGACGAACGACTAGCAAATATTGACATCAAGGGATACTCTAAAAGAAGAAATAATGTTTACCCTGCAACTACAAGGGGTTCTTCTTTCCTCTCTCCATATATACGTCATGGTTTACTCAATCTTTGTGAAGTTTGGAAAGCGGTGGATAGTTTTCAATTTGAAGATCGAACTAAATTTAGAGATGAGTTGCTCTGGCAAGAATTTTCAAGACATCTTTATGCAATTATGGGCCAAAATAATAAAAAAATGTGGAACTATTCAGTAGAAAACACCAACAAACCAGTAAACACATCTGAAATGAACTGTATTCAAACTATTAAAAATGAATTAGTTGAAACAGGATACATGGTTAATCAGACCAGAATGTGGTTTTCATCTCACCACAGTTTTAGGGCTGAAGAAAATTGGAATAAATATGAAGATTTTATGTTTAAGCATTTAGTTGATGGTTCAAGATTTGCAAACAGATTAGGTTGGCAATGGGTTATGGGTGGACAAACTGGAAAATTGTATGGCTTCGCACAATCTCAAGTTAAGAATAGAGCACCTAAACTATGTCAACAATGCAATCTGCAGTATAAATGTCCTATACAGACATGGCCTGATGAATCGAAATATGAACCAATAGATCAAGAAATAGATTATGACATTAAAAGTAAATTCGGCCCAACAGAAACAATAAATTCGCATGAAAAACCATCAGTTGTATGGTTAACTGGTGAATCTATGGGTGATGACGATCCTGCACTAAAAGCTCATCCAGAACTTCCAGTCATTTTTATATTCGATAATGTACTACTTAATAAAATACAAATATCTACAAAAAGAATTATTTTCTTATTAGAAACACTTAAAGAATTGGCTCTTAAAAGAAAAGTATTAGTATTTATAGGAGACCCTAAATTGATACTTAATGATTACAACTATGCAGTAACATTTGCATGTGTACCTAAATACAAAGAAATAACCATGATTAATAAACCTGTAGCTGAGTATCCGACAGTAAGACTTGCTGATCCAATAAGTTTTTATCCACGGAGTTATACATCATGGAAAAAGAAAATTACATTGACTGTATGAAAAGAAAACTTATCTTTGCATTTTTATTTTTTCATAATTATATTTACATCTACACAAAGGGGCGGATAGGAAAGAATCTTAATGGAAGACCGTGTTTAATTCTAGAAACAATTGGAGCCAAAACACAATTGATTAGAAAGAATGTACTGGTTTACTTAAAAGAAGGAAATGAAATATGTTTAATTGCATCAAGAGGTGGAAGTGAACGAAATCCAGGATGGTATTACAATTTAAAAAAAAATGAATCGTCAATAATATCTATCGGAACTCAGAAGTTTGAAGTTAATGCGAGAGAAGTTTTTAATGAAGAAAGATCTGAATGGTGGGGAAAAATGGATTATCTAAATAATGGTGGATATGAAAGATACCAACAAAGGACTTCAAGACTAATACCAGTGATGGTACTAACAATAACTTAGTCGCAAATTGCGCCTAAGTCGGTTTTGTAGTTTATTTAGATATAAAGCAATAATTAAAGGGTTTTACTTATATCAATAAAAAGATTTGGAGAAAGTTCCTTAACTACGATATCAGCATTTGAGAGTTCTCTTTTACTAAAAATACCCCTGTCAATCGCAACAACAAAATTATTCGACGCTTTACCAGATTGAATACCTGGAGGGCTATCTTCAACAATTATATTTTTAGTAGTGTTTAGTTTTTCAACAGCTAAATTATAAATATCAGGAAATGGTTTATTTCTAGGACGTACGACATCACCACCAATAACAAAAGAGAAGTATTTAGAAATTTTTGCTTTATTTAGTTTATCCTCTAAAGCTTTTTGTGGTGATGCGGAAACACATGCCTGGCTCCATTCAAGATCATGAAAATAATTTAAACAACTTAATGCATCTTGATAAATAGTGTGGTCAGAAAAATTATTAATGATTAAAGCTGCGATTTCATCCATGGTTTCACTAAATGATGGAAGGTTCACTTCATCAGCATATTTTTTGTGAACTAATTTATCATCAATACCTACATAGTCATCAAATGTTTCAATTGGTAAACTTAAATTGCGTTTTCTTAATACTTCTTGCCATGCATATGCGTATGCACGTTCAGTGTCCATGAGTGTTCCATCACAGTCCCAATAAATTCCTACCATAAATTAACCCAACTTTGACTGTATGTCTTTAGCGCTCTTCAAAGCTAAGCCGTCTGATCCTTCAGTGCTCCATTTATTTGAGGTATCTCTTAATGCTTCATCTAATAAGTCACTTAATAACTCATACTTTGAAATATTTAAATTTTTCCATAGATAAAGAGCATGGCTTCCTGGAATAGTATTTATTTCATTTATGTAAATGTTATCTTCAATTTTTAAAAAATCGTATCGGACTATACCCCGCGAAGGAATTACGTTATTAATTTCCTCAACTAAAAATATTATTTGTTTACTAAGGTCCTCATTTAATTTTGCTGGTAGTTCTCTTTTTGAACCTTCTAAGCCACCATTGTTTAGATACTTATCTTTATATGAGAAAAGGTTGGAGTTTCTGATCGGTTTTTCTATTTCAGAATAGTTAAATTCTGGATAGTTCCGGACTCCAATTAATAAATCATCTGCATTTTCAAGATATTTTTCTAATAAAGCACCTTTGGTATACAAATCTGAAGTTTCTAGTATTTTAAGGGCTGTTTCATAGTTTTTGACTACTTCTACACCTATTGAAGACCCTCCAAATTGTGGTTTTAACACATATGGCCCTGCAAAATCGGGAGATTTACCACTTCTTATCTTAAATTTGTCTAAAACTGGAAGATTGTTAGATTTCATCAGTGAATAAAATGCATATTTATCCATACATAGTTGTGCAATATTTAAATTTGGACCTGTAAATTTAGCTTCCATAACCTCTAAAAGACCCTGTAAAGAACCATCCTCACCAGGTCCCCCGTGACAAGAGTTTACATAAACATCTATATCTAGTTTTTTTCTTTTAAAAGTAAAACAATTATCTTTTCCGAGGTTTATATGTAATTCTTTAGTTAATAATTTTGAATTTTGAACAAAATCGCTTGATTCTAAATTGTGATCAAGTAAAAACCATTTATTATCTTTAGTCCAATAAATTATCGATACATCATGTTTAGCAGAAAGAATTCTAGCACTTTGAAGGCCAGTTAAAACAGAGATATCATGTTCTGGAGATGGTCCTCCAATGATAACTCCTATTTTATAATTCATTATTAGGGATAGTGGTCAGGTAAGTCATTTTCAAATAATACAACATCTTCAGGTTTTATAATAGTATTCAAATATTTTACAGCTTCATCTCTTGTCGGAAACCAAAAAGCAGGTACCTCATTCTCTTGAAAAGCTAATAAAAGAGAGTTCTTATTTGTATGACCAATAACCAGTGCTGAGTTGATAACTTTGCTAGCTTCTGTTCCAAACGCATAATTTAGTGAGAACTGGTCACTACCTAGCTCAATCATCCCAGGTGTGACTAAATACCTAATTGAATTTTCATTTCCTTCTTCTGCTAAGAGCTTTAAAGAGTGCTCTATTCCCATTGGGTTTGAATTGAAAGAGTTGTCAATTATCTTATGACCGAGGTCACTATTGATTAACGTTTGTCGGTGAGTAGTTTTATCTAGAGATTTAATATCAGTAAAATAATCTGATACATCTAAATCAAGGGAAAGCATAACTCCAATAGAAAGAGCAATAGATAGTTGTAATAATTCAGGAGCAGTAACTTTAGTAATAAATTTACCTTTCACATATATATGGTGCTCCCCCTCAACAAAATCAACATATACAATTGCTTGCTTACTTGTGATTGAACAATCGTAAACAATTTTTTGATTTGTCCATAAACGAGCCTGGTTAAGTAGTAATTCATCATCACCATTAATAACTACTGAACCAGCAAGTTCAACAATTTCAGACTTAGCATCAAGGATATTTTCCAAGTTGTTCATTCTTTCTAAATGGACAGGAGCGATACCTGTGATCACTGATACATGAGGTCTTACCCATGAACAAATTTCTCTAATTTCTCCAATACCGTATGTACCCATTTCAACAATTGCAATTTCATCAGAATCTTTTAAATCTTCATTAATTGCTTTAGCTATACCCAATCTATTGTTAAAACTCTCTTTAGTTGAGAATATCTCGTTTTGGGTTTTTAAGATTTGGTGCAATGTATTTTTAGTCGTAGTCTTCGAATAAGAACCTGTAATTCCAATAATCGGGATAGACATTTGATTAAGGTTTTTTGAGGCGGATTCAACAAAATGTTGTGTTAAAGACTTCTCGTAGTTGAATAATATTTTTAAACATTGATCATAAACAAAATAACTGAAAATATTAGCTAATAAAGCAAGTAAGTACCCTAGTTCTACTACAAGTGAAACAGCTGATATTGAAATGATAACAAAATAATAAAAACCATTTATACGTGATAATCTTTCTGTTTTAACTACTTTTGAAGTTCTGGAAGAAAAGGATAATCCAAATGGTGTGAAGGTCGAAAGAACTAAGACGATAACAGGAAAATATACGAGCCATAATGAAATAAAACCTGAAATAAGTAACAGTATAAAAAGTAAATAATTTGAAGTTTTTGACTTAACCCATCTGAAATAGAACCTTGTTACAGATCCTCCAATGTAATGTTCTCTTTGAGCAAGCCTAGACCATTTAACCGAGTTTAGTAATGAGCCAATAGTTAAAACAAGAAGGACAAAAATATATGCAGCGTTCATAATTTATTTAGTACCTCATAAATTGATTTAGATTTGCTTCTTAACATATTGTGCCCATGATTTGGAATAATGGTTAACTCAGAGTTAGAAATAAGTTTGTTGGATTTTATAGCAACTGAAACTGGGACTTCGATATCATCTTCACCCCAAATCAGTTTTACATTTGAGTTAATCATTGAGAGTTCTTTCTCAAGGTTATCATTAACCGCCTTCACAAGTGTATCTCTCATGACCCCTTCTGAATTTCTATAATCTACTGATCCAGATTTATTTTTTATTGACTCAATAGTATCTGTAGATACTATTCCCAACTTATTCATGAACTTATAGATATATAATTTATTGAGATTTTTTTTATTTGAGGTATTTGATATTAAAGGGACACCAATTAATACTAAGTTTTCTATTTTACGAATAAGAGACATATGGACAGCTATTCGTCCACCAAAGGAATGGCCAACTATTGTTGTAATTTCTTTAGGGAGTATTTTGTCTAAATATTTTGCATATTCAAATGGATTCATGCTGAATTCAAAGTGTTTGGTTTTTCCAAACCCGGGAAGATCAACAGCAAGACCTGGGTACAATTCAATAATATCTAAAAAGTCTTGACTATCCCTTCCCCACCCATGTAAATAACATACTTTTGGGTTTTCAGTATTTGAATAAGCAAAAGTTGTTCCATCTGAAAGTAATTGCACAGACATCTAATCTAATATTCTTCCAAGTGTCATTACTGCTCTTATCTCAAGCCCCATTAAAAATAAAAGTGCTAATCCCCAATATAGATAGTAGTTTTTACTCATTTCTGATCTGTAGACATATAGAAATGTAAGAGTAAATAAAACCACAACTCCATAAAATAAATGAAATGAACCTGGATCATTTTGCTGCGAATATAATAAAAGCCCTCCAGCTGTTTGAATTAAAATAGTGGATATTGAAAGATTTATTAAATATGTTCCAATTTTTTGATATTTTGTACTTCTAGAGATGTAAACACCTATTAAAAATACTCCACTAATTCCGGCTACCCAAATACTTATTAATGCCCAAACACCATGAAAATTGTTAATCATACATATTCATTTTAGTAGTAATTAAATTGAGTATTAATTTTATTTCAGTTACAGTGAATTTATGTCTAAATTAGTTAAAAATCAATTACAAGCTAACGTACCCAACGCATGGACGCCTACGTTCGAATCTACCATTGCAAAAGCTCTCAATGCAGAAATATGGGATACGGAAGGTAATAGATTTTTAGATTACGTTGGTGGATACGCTGTATTAAATACAGGGCATGTTAATCCAAAGGTTATTGATAAAGTAAGGAATCAACTTGATGATTTCACACACTCTTGCTTTGCCTATGCTCCGCATCAAAATGCGATAGATGTCTGTACAGAGATTAATAAAAGGTATCCAATTGAATCAGAAACAAAAACTTTTCTAGTTAATAGTGGAGCTGAAGCTGTAGAGAATGCAATTAAAATAGCTCGTTACTACACAGGCAAACAACACATAGTTGCATTTAAAGGAGGATTCCATGGCAGGACTTACATGGCTATGGGACTTACAGGGAAAGAGAATCCATACAAAATGGGATTTGGTCCATTTCCAGATTTTATATCACATACGGATTTCCCATATGGATATAGAGGTATGAGCGATGATCAAGCTCTTGAAACATTTGAAAAACATATTCAAAGCATAGGTGAAGACTCTATTGCTGCAATATTAATTGAAATACAACTTGGAGAAGGGGGATATATCCCAGCGTCAAATATTTTCTTAATGGAACTCAAAAAGATAGCTCAAGCAAAAGATATTCTTTTAATATTTGATGAAGTTCAAACAGGATTTGGTAGAACTGGAGAAATGTTTGGAGCCAGTACTGTAGGGGTAAGCCCAGATTTAGCAACCCTAGCTAAAGGTATTGCAGGTGGATTTCCGCTTGCAGCAGTAGTTGGAAAAAGTGAAATTATGGACTCAATCCATGATGCAGGCATTGGAAGTACATTTGGTGCTTCTCCTGTATCTTGTGCTGCAGCTTTGGGAGTACTCGAAGTATTTGATGAAGAGAACATATTGGGAAATGTTAAAAATCATGCATTAATAATGAATGAATCTCTTCTCAGTCTTCAAGCTGACAATAATTTCATTGGTGATATAAGGGGTTACGGAACTATGATTGGAGTCGAAATCGTAGAAGATATTAAAACTAAGATTCCTTCTAAAGAAATAGCAATGAAAATAATTGGACAATCAAAAGACAATGGTCTACTTTTGGTTAATTGTGGACTTGAGGGAAATGTTATTAGATTTATGGGTCCATTGACTACTCCTGATGAACAAGTTAATGAAGCAATGGAAATGTTTACTAAATCAGTGAGTGCTATTTAGGATCTACGTGCGTTAATTCGTGTAGTTTTTTCAACGTTTCCGTATCTTTAGCAGCTTCAGAAGGTGCTTTCATAAGCCAAGCTGAAACAAGATCTAAAGATTTTAAATCTTTTTTCTCAGCAAAGAATTTCATGTACCTAATAGCATCAATGACAACACCAGCACTGTTTGGAGAATCCCAAACTTCAAGCTGGAGTTCAATGTTTAAAGGCACTCCACCAAAAGCTTCTCCCTCAAGTCTTATAAATGCTTTTTTACGATCTTCTAACCACTCAACATAATCTGATGGACCAATCCTTACGGACCCCTTTTCCATACCCTTACCTTTGTTAGCAACAGAAGTCACTGAGGTCGTTTTACTCGTTCTTTTGGTTTGCAACCTATCTTCTTCGAGCATATTAAGGAAATCCATGTTTCCACCCACATTTAGCTGATAGGAACGTTTTAGATTGATACCTCTATCAGAGAATAATTGAGCTAATGCACGATGAACGATAGTTGCACCTACTTGACTCTTAATGTCATCACCAATCAAAGGTATGCCATTGTCAGCAAACTTTTGGTACCACTCTTTATCTCTAGCTATAAATACTGGTATACAGTTAATGAACCCAACGCCGGCTTCAATTGCACATTCCGCATAAAACTTGACTGCTTCATCAGAACCTACAGGGAGAAGATTAACAAGGATTTCAGCGTCAGAGGATTTCAATACTTCTACAACTGCATCTGAATCATCCACAGGATCTATAATGTCTTCTACAAATTTACCAATACCATCTAACGTTCTACCTGGACTGACTTTTATGCCTAAACTAGGTACTTCTGAAAACTTAGTTGTATTGTTTGGCTCAGTGAATATTGCATCAGAGAGATCTTTTCCAACTTTATTTTTATTGATATCGAACGCTGCAACAATTTCAATATCTGAGACTCTATAGCCACCAATTACGTCAGAAATAAGTCCATTCTCTGTGTCATTAATTTTATAATATTCAAGTCCTTGAACAAGTGAACTTGCACAATTACCAATTCCTAGTACTGCTACTTTGATTTTGCTATTGTTCATTAAATCACTTTAGCAATTGTTAGCTATATGTAATTTTTTAAAGACTAATTAAATAGAAAATTAAACCAACTTGCTGAGTTATACAGCATGGCAACAATAAAATATAAAATAAATGAAGTAACACCAATGATTTGAAGTATTTTTATAAATCTATTCATATTCTAAGATTACAATTTATAAAAATTAATATAAATACAGTTATAGTTTAAATATGATAAAAAATTTGTCTCCTTCTAGAGCCTCACAATTCAAAACCTGTCCTAAGCAGTTCAAATTTTCTAACGTAGATAAAATAAAAGAACCTACTAATTTAGTCCAAGCTAAAGGAACAACAGTACACCAAGCATTAGAGGATTTATATGACCTGCCAATTGATCAAAGAACGCCTGAAGTTCTTTATGATCTTTTTCGAAAAGCATGGTCAAATGTTAGAGGTAACGATGAACACGTTAATTTATTTGATTCTATTGAAGATGAAAGAGAATGGGGACAGGAAGGTCTTAATCTACTTCATAACTATCTGAAACTTGAAGATCCTCAGAAACTAGAACCACTTGAACAAGAAAGGTGGGTTAGGGGTTCAATTGAAGATTTAAATTTGCGTGGAATTTTAGACCGCATGGATGAGGATAAAGATGGAAATTTGATAATTGTTGACTATAAATCGGGGAAAGCACCGATGGCAAAATATAAAGAGCCCCGTTTCTTTGCACTTAAACTATACGCACTACTAATAAGAGATGAAATAGGTGTTACTCCTAAAGAATTGAAATTAATATATCTTAAAAACTCTACAATCCACACATTAAAAATAGACGATACCATGCTAGATGAAGCAAAAGTCGAGATACTTTCTATTTGGCAAGATATTAAAAATGCTTTTGAAAATAACGAATTTCCAGCCACAAAGAATGCACTCTGTAAAGATTGGTGCTACTACAAACCAATCTGTCCTTTGTTTAATAAAGAAGCTCCAAGTACCGACAAATTAAGAGAAATTGTTGAAAAAATAGCTGAAATTAATGAAACCCTCGATGCACTCGAAATGTTTGAAAATCAAGATGAGTTACCTGATTCAAGCCCTTTGAAAAACATAAACATTAATGAGTTAAAAGATAAGATTTTTTCACTTGAAGGAGAAAAAGAAAGAATACTTACAGATATAAACTCGTTATTAGGGAAATAACCCTCTAGTTAATTTCGCAGCGGCAACCCTTTTGATTCCCTTTATTAGAGCAGCTGTTCTCAGATCACAATTATTTTTTTGTGATATCGTCCATACTTCTTCAAATGCAGAAGTCATTATGTCAATAAACTTTTCATGTAGGTCTTTTTCTTTCCATAGGTAGTTTTGTCTATTTTGAACCCACTCAAAATAAGATGCCGTAACACCCCCAGCATTTGCCAAAATATCTGGGATTAATAATACCTTATTATCGCGTAGGATTTTATCAGCGCTTACTGTAGTTGGAGAGTTTGCAGCTTCGACAATAACGTGCGCTTTAATATTGTTAACATTTGAAGAAGTAATCACACCTCCAATTGCCGCTGGAATTAGTACATCACATTTTAATTCCAATATATCTTGTGAAAGTTTATCCGCACCATCAAATCCTGCTACTGAGTGATTCTTAGCAGTATATTTGAACAGTTCTGGAATATTGATGCCATTGGGATTGATGATTGCTCCACCTAAATCATTTACTGCAATAACCTTTGCTCCCCTCTCATAAGAATCAAGAGCAGCATATCGACCTACATTTCCAAAACCTTGTATCACAATATCAGAATCTTTATATGTCTTACCGATTTTATCCATTGCTTGAGCTGTTACTGCAACAGCTCCTCTACCTGTTGCCTCTCTTCGTGTAACTGAACCACCGAGTGCAGCAGGTTTTCCAGTTACAATTCCTGGTTGAGGTGATCCTACAAAATTACTGTAAGTATCCATGATCCAGGCCATAGTTTGTTCGTCAGTCCCTAAATCAGGTGCTGGAATATCTTTTTCTACACCAATTACTGGCAGAAGTTCAGCTGTGTATCTTCTTGTAACTCTTTGTTTTTCTGCTCGTGTTAATGAAGTAGGATCAATTGCGACCCCTCCCTTTGCTCCACCAAAAGGTAAGCCAACTATTGCTGATTTCCAAGACATTAGTATAGATAGTGCAGTTACTTCACCAAGGTCTACGTCGGGTGCATATCTGATGCCCCCCTTTGTTGGTCCCATTGAAAGTACATGTTGAACCCTGTATCCAACAACTGTTTCTACTTCTTCGTAATCGTCTCTTCTGAATGGAAATGTAACTACTAATGCTCTTTGTGGATATTTCAAACGTTCTCTAATGTTCGAGTCTAAATTTATAAATTCAGAAACCTCTTCGTACTGTCTAATTACTTCTCTGTACATCTGAGATTCAAATAACTGAGGATTTGTCATTAATAATCATTGTATTGCAAATAAAATGAAACGTCTTGAAAAATAATTTTTTGTCATACGTAATTTGTATATTTGAAGTATGAAAAATAATAAAATAGAAGATATCCTAAATATGATTGGTGTAGAAACTATTATGATCTGCAAAAATCACAATGACAACTGTAGCTGTCATAATGTAATTAATGAAGCTGCTTAAGTTAGGAGAAATAAATGGGAAATAAAATAGATCAGATTCTTGAGTTAACTAAGGAGGTATCTGCTCAAGATTCGAATGAATTAGATTTAACTGTTACAAAATTTGGAGAAGAATTAACAAATACAGATGATCTTGAGTTTCTTTGGACCGCAAGAAGCACAACCAATGTAGTTAAAAATACTAGTTCAAATATTAAAACTTTCAGCGATGTAAAGATGGCTAAAAATATAGAAGGAAATGGTGCTGTGAGGCTCGGGGACGAAGTATTTGTTTTTAACAAATCTTATACATGGAAAGTTCATGATTTAAAAAATTTAATTAAATGGATAATTGAAAAATCCTCAGATGATGAAGAATTAACGGAATCTCTAATAGCAATTATGGGTCAAAATTTTGTGCCAAAGCTTAAAGGACTTGATGCAGTTGCTTCTAATAAGGAACAAAATACTGAAATGATAAGAGACACATTTCTTTACAAAGAGTGGAAAGATACCCCTGAACTTAAAACTATAAATGTGAACAATAATTCGGCACCTATGTGGGCAAAAGATCTAAAACATAAAGAAAGAAGAATAAAATGAACCAATTATACGAACTATCAAGACAATTTCCAGATGAGTGGGTCAAAAAAGCTCCTAAAGGTAAATTTGGTAATTACATTCCCCATTCCGTTATAACACAAAGACTATTGGAAGTTTGTGGACCATTTAACTGGGAAGTAGTTGAACTGATAAGAGAAGAAAAACTTGGAAAAGTTGTAGGGTGTTTCGGGAAACTTACTGTAGATGTAGATGGAAAACTTGTAACAGTTACAGCTATAGGGGATGTAGAGAATGATCAAGGTAATGATGGTACTAATGCAAAACATGCTGAATCTGACTCTTTCAAAAGATGTGCTATGAAGTTCGGATTAGGACTACACCTTTGGGCAGGAAATGAATATTACCTAGATAAAAAACTTTCTGGTGAAAAAGACCCTAATAAAATAAAGTTACAGTCAGCTTAAGGTTTTAGTTGTCCGTTTTCGGACTCCAAAATAATAGTTACCGGACCATCATTCTCAAGTGAAATATTCATATAAGCTCCAAACTTACCTTCAGCAACTTTTGCATATGTGGTTAGTTCTTTTGAAATATACGAAAGTAGTTGTTCTGCATTAATAGGATCCTCTGCCTCAATAAAAGAAGGTCGATTTCCCTTAGATGTATTTGCCAAAAGAGTAAATTGACTTACTAATAATATCTGGCCTGAAATTTCCTGTATTGATTTATTCATTTTTCCAGAAGAATCTGAAAATATTCGCAAGTTTACAATTTTCTTAATTAATACATCTGCATCTCTGACAGTATCACCCTTTTTAATTCCCCAAAGTAATACAACACCAGTCTGAATTTCTGAGATGATAGTATTGTCTATTTTTACATTCGCTGAATTAACTCTTTGTAATACAACTTTCATATGATTATATTAAAGTGATTATATGGCTTTAGATGAAAAAACTATCAAAATGGCTAAAGGTCCAAATTATGCAGCATTAACTACCTTATTTAAAGATGGATCTCCCCAAACACACACAATGTGGGTTGATACCGATGGTGAACATATTCTTATTAATACTGAAATACATAGGGTTAAATATAAAAATATAAAAAATGATCCAAGGGTCAGCGTAATGATATGGAAACATGACGATGCTTTTAAATTCGTAGAAATTAGGGGTAAAGTTATTGGAGAAATTACCGGTGAAGATGCAGAAAAAAATATTCAATCCTTATCCCACAAATACTGGGGAAAACCTTATCCTTTCACAATACAAACAGAAAGAATTGTTTTAAAAATACTGGCAGAAAGAGAATTCTTTTTTAATATAAAAGATGAAGATTTTGTTAACTAATCCTTTTTGTAATTATAAAAACCTTTTCCAGTCTTAACACCTAAATCACCATCCTGAATTTTTTTCTCTAAAAATTTCTTTGGATAATCGTTTGGATTTTTAGTTTCATTGAAAATCTTTAATTTTGCATAATAGTGAATATCTAGACCTGAATAGTCGGAAAGTTCGAAAGGGCCTAACGGATGGTTTAAACCTTTTTTAATGGCTAAATCTATATCTTCAAAATCAGCTATACCTTCATCATATAACTCATATGCTTCATCAACAAGAGCAGCAAGCATCCTGTTTACTATAAAACCCGGAGTTTCTTTCTTTAAAGTAACAATAGATCTACCCATTGATTTTCCTACGGATTGAGTTCTTGAAATAACTTCTGTAGCTGTTGATTCAGGATAAGAAATCTCAACAAGGTCCATTCTTAAAGGTGGGTAGAAAAAATGCATGTTAATAAATCTTTGTACATGCATACAGTCTTTTGCTATTTCAGATGCAGCTATGAAAGAACTATTTGTTGCTAAAACTACTTCTGAATCTGTAATTTCCGATAGTTGTGAAAAAATTTCAAGCTTAACGTCAAGTCTCTCAACCACAGCTTCAATAATGAATGTCTTATTTTCTGATAAAGAATCAATACTTTTAGCTACGTGGAGATTATCTTTAAAGTTAGCTAAATGCTCTTCTGTATATTTATTTTTTGAAATAAGATTCTTAAGGTTATCTTCAGCAAATTTAAGTTTAGAAGTCACATTTTCAGTATCTTTATCATAAATATGAGTTTCATACCCTGCCATAGCAGATAAGGCTGCTATTTGACTTCCCATTTGTCCGCCACCAACCACTCCTATTTGTTCATTCATTTATATTTATTCATTTCTCTTCTAGCTATTGATCTTAAGTGGACTTCATCTGGACCATCAGCAATTCTTAATACCCTGGCTCCAGCTGCCATTCGTGCTAAGGGAGTATCTTGAGATAAGCCCATAGCTCCATGCGCTTGAATAGCCTTGTCTATGACATAAGATGCTGCTTCAACAACGGTTACTTTAATTGATGAAATTTCTATTTTGGCTTCTTCCTTGCTATAAGTATCAATCAGCCAAGCTGTTTTTAGTGTAAGTAATCTAGCTTCTTCAATTTTTATTCTAGATTTTGCAATCCACTCCTGAATAACTCCTTGGTCAGAAAGTTGTTTTCCAAAAGCTTCTCTTGAAAGAGACCTTTTAATCATAAGCTCTAATGCACGCTCAGCCATGCCTATTGCCCTCATACAGTGATGAATTCTTCCTGGACCTAATCTTGCCTGTGCAATTTTAAAACCAAGTCCTTCTCCACCAATAATATTTTTTTTCGGAACAACTACATTTTCAAATAAGAGTTCAGGATGACCTGTGTATCCATCATCATATCCATACACCTGCATAGGTCTAATAATAGAAATACCTTCTGAGTCCATAGGTACTAATATTTGGCTTTGTCGTTGATGCGGAGCATTTTCAGGATTTGTTACACCCATAAATATACATATTTTAGCCCTAGGATTAATAGCGTTTGATGTCCACCATTTACGACCATTTATAATATAGTTATCTCCATCACTTACAATCGAACTACTAATATTTGTTGCATCAGACGATGCGACATCTGGTTCCGTCATAGCAAAGCAAGATCTAATAGAGCCGTCTAACAATGGTGTTAACCACTCTTCTTTCTGCTCATCAGTGCCAAAATCATATAGAACCTCCATATTCCCAGTATCAGGTGCAGAACAATTAAATACTTCTGGCGCCCACCAAACTTTACCGGTGATTTCAGCAAGTGGAGCATATTCGACATTAGTTAAGCCAGCACCGTATTCACTATCTGGTAAAAATAAATTCCATAGACCTTCCTCTTTAGCCTTATTTTTAAGTTCATCAAGAATATCGGGAATATGTAAAGAATTACCAGAATCTTCAATTTCTTGATCATAAGCTTGCTCAATTGGGTATATGTGTTCTTCGAAAAATTTATTTAGTTTTTTTTGTAAATCTAATGATTTTTCTGAGTAATTAAAATCCACAATTTATTCTATCAATATTTAACTCTCGTGAACAATCTTTATGTAATATATTATTTGATGGACTTTTTTAATAATACAATACGTAAACATATTGCATCAGTTACACGGCTTGATGAAAACTTTACATTCGACCAGTTCAAAGTTGGAAGATCAAACATTACATTTAAAATTGAAGATGGAACTTACAAATATGTATTAAGAAGACCTCCATTCGGAAATAAACTTGAATCGGCTCATAATATGCAGCGAGAATATAGAATAATCTCAGAATTATCCAAAAGTAAAATTAAAGTCCCAAACCCGATTGCCTTATGTACTGATAGAACTATTTCTGATGAGGATTTTTACATTATGGAGTATGTAGATGGTCAAACAATATCAGATAATGTTGTGGCTGAAGCGTATTCTAAGGATGCAAAAGAAAAAATCTCTAATTCTTTTATTAAAGCAGCAGTTGAACTGCATAATTACGATGTATCTAATTCTAACCTGAGCGATCTAGGAAAACATGAAGAATATGTTAAAAGACAGCTTACAAGATGGAGTAAGCAGTTTGCATCACAAACTATTAGAAATATACCAGATCTAGATAAAGCAACAGATATTTTGTTTGAAACAATCCCTAATCAACAAAGAGTAAGTATTGTTCATGGAGATTATCGATTAGATAATGTAAGAATTATGAATAACGAAGTTAGTGCAATATTAGATTGGGAGCTATGTACTTTAGGTGATCCATTAGCTGACTTAGGAACAATCATTGCTTCCTGGGCCAACATAGAAGAAAAAGACACGCCTTTTATATATTCACCATCTTTAAGTGATGGTTTTTTGAACAGAAATCAGATACTTTCTATATATGAAAAAGAATCGTCCCTTGATCTAAAGGATATAGAATTTTATACAAGATTATCGTTTTGGAAACATGCCATGATAATGGAAGGTGTCTACGTAAGATACTCACTTGGTTATTATGGTGATACAGATAAAAAAGAAATAGATGCATTTGGACAAAGTACAATAAATTTTGCCAAAAAGGCATCTAATATAAATCTATTGAAGGAGATTTTATGAAAGTTATTCCAGCAACAGAACTTGAAAACCATATTGGTGAAGAAATTGGCCTTTCCGAGTGGATAGAAGTTACACAAGAACGAATTAATCAGTTTGCAGATGCAACAAACGATCATCAATTTATACACGTAGATCCAGAACTAGCTAAATCTGCCCCTACACCATGGGATACAACGATTGCACATGGTTTTTTAACATTGAGTTTGGTTTCCTATATGTCGGCAACATCAGGGTTTATGCCAGCAGAAATGCAAACAGCCGTAAATTATGGGTCAGATAAAGTTCGATTTATGGAAGCTGTACCTGTAGATAGTAAAATAAGAGGCAGATTCATCTTGACTGATGCACAATATAAAAAAAATGGAAGATGGTTAGTCAAAACAACAGTAACTATTGAAATTGAAGGGGTTGAGAAACCAGCAGCAGTTATTGAAACATTAACTTTGTACATAGTAAAAGAATAAAAAACAATTTAAGGAGTAATTTATGAGAGAAGCAGTCATAGTATCAGCAGCAAGAACACCAATTGGTAAAGCTTATCGAGGAGCATACAATAATACAGGAGCTCCTACCCTAGGTTCATATTCCATTAAAGAAGCAATTTCACGAGCTGGTATCGAAGCTTCAGAAGTAGAAGATGTCATTATGGGCTGTGCGCAACAACAAGGCACTCAAGCATTAAATATTGGACGATTAAGTGGAATGGCAGCTGGTTTGCCACATTCAGTACCGGGTATGACAATTGACAGACAGTGCTCATCTGGACTTATGGCAATTGCAACTGGAGCAAAACAAATCATTACAGATAATATGGATGTTGTTGTTGCAGGAGGAATTGAATCTATTTCACTTGTACAAACAGCTGACTTCAGGTTAGATTCCGACCCCTTAGTTTTAGATATGCAACAAAATGCGTACATGCCAATGATAGAAACTGCAGACTATGTTGCAGAAAAATACAATGTTTCAAGAGAAGCTCAAGATGAATATTCTTTAGAGAGTCAAATGAGAACAGCAGCTGCCCAAGAAGCTGGAAAATTTGATGATGAAATCATTCCGACGACATCAACAAAACTAGTTAAAAATAAAGAAACTGGAGAAATCACTGAAGAAACAGTTGAACTTAAAAAAGATGAGGGTAATAGACCTCAAACTACCTTGGAGGGTCTTTCATCACTTCCCGCAGTATATGGCGAAGGTAAGTTCATTTCAGCTGGTAACGCATCTCAACTATCAGATGGTTCTGCATCTGTAGTCATGATGGAAGCTAAACAAGCAGAAGAAAAAGGTCTTAATCCACTTGGATACTACAGGGGAATGACTGTATCAGCACTAGCTCCAGAAGAAATGGGTATAGGTCCTGTCCTTGCCGTACCAAATTTATTAAGTAAATTTAATCTCTCAGTGGATGATATTGGCCTTTGGGAACTCAACGAAGCATTTGCTGTTCAAGCTCTTTATTGCAGAGATGAATTAGGAATTGATCCAAATATATATAATGTAAATGGAGGTTCTATTTCCATAGGACACCCTTATGGTATGACTGGTGCCAGAATGACAATGCATGCTCTTATTGAGGGAAAAAGAAGAAATGCTAAGTTTGTTGTAGTCACTATGTGTGTCGGTGGTGGAATGGGTGCAGCAGGATTATTTGAAGTAATCTAGATTCAAATAAAAAACATATTCTCATAAATAGCCATTTAGATTTTTTCATTTTTGGATGAACCTTTATACTGTTGTATGGATAAAATTTTTGATAAGAATTCTTACCTAAAATCGATATCAGATAGAAATTTAAAAATATACCTTATGGGTGAACTTGTTGAAGATCCTATTAATCATCCAATAATAAAACCTAGTGTTGAAGCTATGGCGGAAACTTACGAACTTGCTGTTAGAGAACCCGATCTTGCCTCTGTAAAATCGCCCTACACAGGTGAATCTATAAATAGATTTCTACACATTGCAGAGAGTAGCGAAGATTTATTTATGCAGAATAAAATGCAAAGAAAACTTGGTCAACTTACTGGTACATGCTTTCAAAGATGTGTAGGAATGGATGCTTTTAATGCATTACATTCTGTTACATTTGAAATCGATGAAAAAAATAAAACACACTATCACAACAATTTTGTTGGGTTTTTAACTGAGATGCATAAATACAATCTTATTGTTGGTGGAGCTATGACTGATGTAAAGGGAGACAGATCTAAATTACCACACGAACAGGAAGATGAAGATTTGTATCTGCGTGTAGTAGACAGAAATGAAAAAGGTGTTTTCGTTAAGGGAGCTAAGGCTCACCAGACAGGCTGTATAAATTCACACTGGATGGTTGTCATGCCAACTCTTAGATTGACAGACAAAGATAAGGATTACGCAATTGTTGGAGCAATACCTGTTGATGCTGAGGGGATAACATATATTTATGGTAGACAATCTTGTGATACAAGAAGTATGGAGCCTGGTGAGTATGACGTGGGAAATAAATATTACGCAGGTCAGGAAGCGATGGTAATTTTTGATAATGTATTTATACCTAATGAATATATATTCATGGATGGAGAATATGACTTTGCGTCGATGCTTGTTGAGAGATTTACAACATACCACCGGAGGTCATATGTTTGTAAAGCAGGGGTAGGTGATGTATTGATTGGAGCAGCTGCAACAATTGCTGAATATAACGGTGTGGAGGAATCATCACATATTAAAGACAAAATTGTAGAAATGAATAAACTCAATGAAACAATCTACGCTACTGGTATAGCTTCATCTCTACAAGGAAAATTAACAAAATCAGGTAACTTTATTAATGATGATTTATTAGCAAACGTTTGCAAACAACATGTAACAAAAGAAACCTTTGAGATAGGGAGATTAGCTCAAGATCTTGCTGGTGGTTTGGTAGGGTCAATGCCATCTGGTATGGACTTCAATGAAGGTGTAATGTCATCCGACTTAAAAAAATATTTAAAAGGTAAAAAAGATATCAATGCTGAAGATAGGGTTAAGATACTCCGATTAATTGAAAATATGACACTTGGCAGAAATGCCGTTGCATACCTGACTGAATCTCTACACGGAGCAGGCTCTCCTCAAGCCCAAAGAGTCCAAATTAGACGTGGAGTTGACATGGAGCAAAAAAAAGAATTTGCTAAAAACTTATCTGGTGTAAACGAGAGAAGAAAACAATGAAATCGGTGGTATGTACAAAATTAGGAGAGCCAAAATTACTTGAAATTAAGGAAGTTGATAAACCAATCCCTCTCGACGACGAAGTCCTTATCAAGGTAGAAGCTGCCGGTGTGAATTATCCAGATGCGCTTTTAGTCCAAGGAAAATATCAGATAGTTGTTGAACCACCATTTACTCCTGGTAATGAGGTTTGTGGATATGTAGACCAAGTAGGTAAAAATGTTGATCTAAAAAAAGGTACCAAAGTTATTGGACTACCAGAGATAGGTGGTTTTTCAGAATTCGTATGTATAAATAAAAAACTTGTTATTCCAATCTCAGACAACATTAATTCATTGGCAGGAGCAAGTCTTCCAATAAATTATGGGACAACTTATTATGCCCTAAAAAGACGTGCAAAAGCAGCAAGCGGCGAATCACTTTTAATTCTAGGTGCATCTGGTGGAGTAGGCACTGCCTCTATTCAATTAGGTAAAATATTAGGACTAACGACTATAGCGGCAATTGGTTCAGATGAAAAAGAAGAGTATGTTAAAAACTTAGGTGTGGATCATATAATACGATACGACAAAGAAAATCTTAAAGAATCAGCCAAAAAACTTACCGATGGGAAGGGTGTGGACATTGTGGTTGATCCAGTTGGGGGTAACGTTACGGAAGAAGCCTTGCGTGCAACAGCCTGGAATGGAAGGCTACTCGTAATTGGTTTCGCCCAAGGAGAAATACCAAAAATTCCATTGAACATAACATTAGTTAAAGGTGTATCAATTGTTGGAGTTTGGTGGGGAAGGTGGACACAAACCTCTCCAAAAGAAACAGCAGAGGACTTTAATGAATTAATAGGATTTATTAATGAGGGAAAACTAGATATTAACCCAAAAAATGTCTATTCAATTGAAGAAGTCTCTACTGCTATGGATAATTTTCTAAATAGAAAAAATATAGGTAAAACTGTAATTAAATTTTAATTACTTTTTTGCAGATTCAAAGTAGGGATTATCTCCTGAAGCATGATCTGTAGCATCAATAATATTTCCTATCTCGGGGATAGCCTCCCTTAAGGATGTTTCAATACCTTGAGTTAAAGTAACTTGAGCCATTCCACAACCTTGACACCCACCACCAAGTTTGAGGTAAATATCTTGTCCCTCTACTCCAACCAATTGCGCGACTCCACCATGAGAAGCAATAGCTGGATTAATTTGAGACTCTAATACTGTTTGAACTTTTTCTGCGAGTTCACCAGTTAACTCAGGCATTTCATCTGGATTGCCAAAAATTTCAGGACTGGGTGTGTTTGGATTATCCATTGTAAGACCAGGAGCCGCAGGATCATCTGATAGCTCTAATTTGGCATTATTAAATTTATCTAAATCTTTAGAAGCAATAATTACTACTAGTTCATCGAACTCAAGACGTTTATCATCAGATCTAGCTTGTTCTAAATCTAAAAAACTAAGATCATAGGTGTATTGATTTCCTTGCACCCCATCGATTTGTAAAAATAAAGCATAATCATTATCACCAGGTTCTTGTTCTTTAATTTCAAGAATTTTAGCAATTGCTTTCTCGCCTATATCAAATTTAAAATCTGTCATATAATAATGATAGTGAAATTGTGGATTGTGTAAAATAAATGAAAAAAGTATTGTTGGTTATACCTGAGCTAAGTTACAAGTCTAATGACTTTGTAAAAGCAGCTAAGAAATTAGACATTCCGTTTTCTATTATTACTGATAGTCAACAAGTTTCAGAGAAGATGACTGACAATATTTTTATTTCAGATTTTTCATCAGAAGTTCCGCAAGTATTGCTTGATAAACTCTATGACATAACACATATTTTACCAGTAGATCACTCATCACTGAGATATGCGGCTAAATTGACTGATTTGCTAAATGCTACTGGAAACAGTTTTGAATCAGTGAATTTAGCAATGGATAAATATGAGTCTCGTAATATTTTTAATGAAATTACAGATATAAAAGTTAAAAATCAATATGTAAATAATCTTACTGACATTCAGAATTTTATTGCTACCTCAAAAATAGGAGTACTGAAACCAACTAAAGGCACTGCAAGTAATAAAGTTATAAAGATTTCTAGTAAGAATATTAATTCGTTAGTAATTAAAAATATTATCAAAGACTGCAAGCAAGATGAATTAGTTATTGAAGAATTTATTGAAGGTGATGAATATGTATATGAAGGTATGCTTATAAATTCAGAATTATCTAATTTTGTAGTTTTTGAAAAACCACTAGTTTTTATTGAACCTTTCTTTGAGGAATCAATCTATATGACTCCTAGTAATTTAAATGAAGTAATTATTGATGAGGTAAAAGATAAAATTCAAAAAGCATGCAAAAAAATTGGTTTAACAAATGGACCAATTCATGCTGAGTTTAAAGTAATAAATAATAGAATATTTATCATTGAAATAAATCCAAGAATGATAGGTGGTCTCTGTTCAAGATGTTTGAGCTTTGGCCTATTTAAACAGTCACTAGAAGAACTTATACTATTTGCATTTAGTACAGGAACTTTTAAAAAATTAGAATTACTAAATAATTATGTTGGTGTTTTAATGTTACCTGTGCCAAAAACTGGGAGGTTCGTATCCATAAATGAGGAACAAATTATGGAAATTGAGAATGTTTCAGCTGTAGACATAACCGTATCAAGAGATACACATCTAGAAATGCCTCCTAATGGAGAAAAATATCTCGGATTCGTATTCTCTCAAGGTGAGCATAAATCAAATGTAATGAAAGCTTTGGAAACTTCACTTGAAATAGCGTCGCCAATTATTGAGGCCTAATCTATGATAACCTTCAATGAGTATGAGTAATATTTTAATTTCGCTTAACGGAGAATGTTCAGTTAGTAGAAATCAACTTAATAAGAGTTATGATTATATTTTTGGAGTGGATGGAGGCACTGAGTTTTTATACAAATTATTTTTTATACCAACTCATATTATTGGAGATTTAGATTCAATAAAAAGTGAAACAAAAAGACGTGCGGAGCGAGATGGAGCCAAAATATTATCATTCAGTGTAGATAAGGATAAAACAGATTTAGAACTCGCCCTAGAGACAACGAAAGAATTAAATGTTGAATCAATAACCATCATCGGTGGTGAAGGTAAAGAATTAGATCATCTATTTTCTAATTTTTTAAAGCTTTCATCATTTAAACAACATGGGATTATTAAATGGATAACGAAAGTAGAAAACATTATTTTTAATACTCAGATGGTTTTTGAAGTTGAGAAAAATAAAGTTTTTAGCATACTTCCACTTTCTGATTTAGATAGCTTAACTATTAAAGGTTCTAAATGGGATATTTTAAATGAAAACATCCCGTATGCATCTTCAAGAACGCTGAGAAACATAGCTTTAAGTAATGAAATAGAAGTTCATTGTAAAAATGGAAATTTTTGTTTAGTTATTAAAAACTAAGAGCGAGGAATATCTTTCCATGGCTTGTCTTTGTCTAGCTTTTGTTCTCCAGGTAATCCTAGAACACGTTCCGCAATAATATTTCTCATAATTTCTGATGTTCCACCCTCAATTGAGTTTGCCCTTGAACGTAGAAACAAGCTTTGTGTATCAGTGAAGCCAAAGGTGTCGTTATCAAAATTTAATTCAGGTTGTGTAAGCGAATAACCTCTTGGAAACAATAGCCCATCATTACCTAATAACTCCATACCAAATTCGTAAGATGCTTTATTGATTTCAGCTTCATAAAGTTTACTTGTTGAACCTTCGGGACCTGGCGTACCTTTTTCTCGAAGTTCAGAAGCTCGTATATTTGTTAATCTGACTGCTTCTTGTTGAATCCATAATTCAATAAGTTTATCCTTTTGAATTGGATCTTTTAAATCTTTATCTTTCCATATTTGAACTAGATGACCAGGAGCTCCGCTTCCTCTTTCTCTCACGTTACCGCCTATAGCTACTCGTTCATTCATTAATGTAGCGAGTGATACTCTCCAGCCTTCACCTAAACCTCCTAGTATGTTTTCTTTAGGTATTTTTGTATCTGTAAAATATACTTCATTGAATTCAGCTTCACCAGTTATTTGCCTCAATGGTCTGACTTCAACTCCCGCTGATTCCATATCAACAATAAAAAATGTTAATCCTCTATGTTTAGGAGCATTTGGATCAGTTCTTGTAACTAATAGACCCCATTTAGCCAGATGTCCAAGAGTTGTCCAAACTTTTTGACCGTTTACAATATACCCATCTCCATCATCTACTGCTTTTGTTGATAAACTTGCTAAATCTGATCCTGAACCGGGCTCGGAGAACAATTGACACCATATTTCCTCAGCAGTAAACATTGGCTTTAAATATTTTTGAATCTGTTCAGGAGTCCCATACTCTATTATTGTGGGGGCACCCATACCCACTCCAAGAATATTAGCTATTCTATTTTGTTGTGATATACCTTCACTTCTCAGACGTTCAGTTATTATCATTTGGTACTTAGGATTAAGCCCTAAACCTCCAGAACCTTCAGGAAATTGAACCCAGGCTAAACCAAGGTCAAATTGCTTACCCCAAAATTCTTGTAGATCTTGCCCATCAGTTCTAAAGTCAATCAATTCTTCAAGTCTTCTATTTACCAACTCTTCAGAATCTAATTGTTTTGTGTCTATGTTTTCCATAAAAAAATTATACAATAAAATGTATTTTTAGGTTAGCTTCCCTGTATTGCTTTTTGAATAATCATTAACTCATCCTCATTACTGAGAGGATAAGTTCCATCTTTGATAGTTCTAATCTCTTCAATATTGCCTGCTATATCCTCAGCAGTCGCACTAGTGTTGACGTAACCATTATGAGTAATTATCCCGATCCTTGCAAAACGTCCTGCTGCTACACCAAATATTTCATGGGTTGGTTCACATGATTCAGATGCTAAGTAAACAACCATAGGTGTAACTAACTCAGCACTAAAGAGTTTACCAACATCTTCAGGGAGTAGTGCTTCAGTCATTCGTGTGTAAGCAGTTGGAGCAATAACATTAACTTTTATATTATATTTAGCACCTTCAATTGACAGTACATTTGAAAGCCCGACTATTCCCATTTTGGCAGCACCATAATTAGCCTGACCAAAGTTGCCAAATAATCCTGAAGGTGAGGCTACGTTAACAATTCTTCCATAATTATTTTCTTTCATAACCTTAAATGCAGGCTGAGTAACAAAAAAGGTACCCTTTAAATGAACATCTAGTATGAGCGAGAGCTCATCTTCAGACATATTAGCAAAACTCTTATCACGCAAGATACCAGCATTATTAATTACTGCATCTACAGTCCCATAGCTATCTAAAGCAGATTGAACAATAGCCTCTCCACCTTCTTTTGTTGCAACAGAGTCATAGTTTGCAATTGCTTCACCGCCATTTTTTACTATCTCATCAACGACATCATCAGCAGGTGAGTTTGCGGATCCTGAACCATCCACCGAGCCACCAAGATCATTTACAACAACCCTTGCTCCTCTACTGCCAAGTTCTAAAGCATAAGCTTTGCCTAGGCCGTTACCTGCGCCTGTAACAATAACTGTTCTATTTTCAAAATTTACCTGACTCATAATTACCCCTTATACATTGCATCAATTTTGTCTTTATACTTTTCGTTAATAACATTTCTTTTTAGTTTTAATGTTGGTGTTAATTCTCCACTTGTATCTGTCCACTCCTCTTCTAAAATTGTAAATTTCTTTATCTGTTGGACATTTGCAACTTTACTATTAGCTTCATCAATTTGAGATTGAATAGCTTTCACTACTTCGGGATTATTATGAAAATTATCAATATCATATTCTACAGAATTATCACTTGCCCATTTTTCACTTGTGCCTTCTCTATCTAAAACTATTAGTGCTGATAAGAATTTTTGTCCATCACCAACCATGCAGATCTGTCCAACTAGTGGATGTGGTTTTATAAGATCTTCTAGTTCTACAGGTGCTATATTTTTACCACCAGAAGTAATAATTATTTCCTTTTTACGACCAATAATTTTTACATAGCCATCATCTCCAATTTCGGCTAAATCACCTGTATGTAGCCAACCATCGCTATCAAATGCTTCTTTGGTGGCTTCTTCTTGTTTGTAGTAACCATTAGTTACATGTCCACCTTTCATACAAAGTTCACCATCTTCTAGAATTTTTATTTCTGTACCAGCTAAAGGTATTCCAACTTTACCAATTGGATTAAATACCTTGGGTATAGGTACTCCTGCTGATTTTAACTTATTAGTTAAGGATTCGACTGCATTCGATGCAATACCGACTGTTGCAGGACCTGTATCTTCTGTCATTCCATAAATTTCAGTAACATCTATGTGTATGGCATGAAACCAACGCTGAACATCTGGATTCATCGCTGCAGCGGCGGTTACGAAATATTCAGTATTTTGAATTCCTAAACCTTCTTTAAATTTAGAGAATACTAATTTATTAAAAACTGCATCAAGTAGTTTAACTTTTAAAGGAACCCTTTCACCATTTTGCTCATACTTAACTCTTTCGAGTCCATTATCAATTGCCTTTAATGCAAGATCCGCTTTGTCTGAATCATTAATTTTATTAAGTAATCCAGCCTGGAATTTTTCCCACACTCTTGGCACGGCTAAGAATACACTAGGTTGGATTGTTGGGAGGGCAAGTGACATATCCTCTAATACTGGTACAGGAAATATTTGACCAGTTTTATATATTGCCTGGTAATGGTCTCCTGCTCTAGCTGCAATGTGTGCCATAGGTAGATAGGAAACAATCCTTGGATGCATTGATGCAGGTACTAATTCACCAAATAAACTTTCATTTGTCCACAAAACATTTCTATGGGTGATCATTACTCCTTTTGGATTACCGGTAGTACCAGAAGTAAATATTAAGCAAGCAAGAGATTCGGGTGTTACTGTTTTGATTGCATCATTAAGTAATGAATCGTCTTCTGCATTTATTTTTTCTCCACGCTCTATTAGTTCATGGTATGAAACAACATAATCCTTATGGCTCACTTCTTCGTAGCCATTGATTACAATAATTTTTTCTAGATTTGGACAATTACTTTTAGCTTTATCAATTTCATTAAAAAGTTCTAGATCTCCAGCAATGGCAATTTTTGCCTCCATAAGGTTTGCTACATACTCAATTTGACCCGCTTTTAATTGTTTATATAAAGTAGATGGAGTAGAACCTGAATGCATTATTGCTAAGTCTGCAATATTATGTTCTTTTGTATTGTTTGACATAATAAAAGCTGTATCTAATGGCTTAAGACCTAAATCTATTAATCCTGATGCAAGATTATGTATATTTTCTCTGTACTCACTCCAAGACATTGCATCCCAACCTGTGTATTCAGCATTAATCGGAGTATTTATAGCTGGATAATTTGGATATTCATCAGCATTATTATTAATGTAATCTATTAGGGTTTTGCCTTCTATTTTTGCATCAATAGAAGCAGCTTGATTTTTTAGAAATTCATGTAAGTCAGTAATGTTCACTCCTTTTGTTATTTTAATTTTAATGTAATTTACAAAATTTAACTAATGGATTTAACTTTAATAAAGTTATTACGCATCAAGCATTATTATTTTCTAAAATATTTTTAAGGAGATAATTTTTGGAAAATAGTAAAACACTTATCGTTACATCTTTTGATGAGAAATACTTCAATTATGCATGTGTGCCAATAAAAACTCTGGGTATAAATTATTCTGGGAATGAACGATTAAAAGTTCGTTGTTTAGTACCTGAATATTTACGAAAAAGAGAATCTGAATTCATTAAAATAATTAGTCAAGAAAATCTTGATATAAAATTTATTACCTCTGAAAAATACATTAAGTTTACAAAGTCAGGATATGCATTTGAAAAAGAAAATATAACTAAAAATATGCATCACAGATTGTTCTTAGGCAGTACATTTAGTAATTACGACAAAGTTATATATATAGATCCAGACACAATAGTTTTACGTGACGTAACTCCACTTTTAAATTATGAAATTTATACCCCCATATCTGCAGTAGTTGAATATACAGGTATGAGTTTTAGGACCTTCAATGAAAAAGACTATCCTTATTTTAATAACGGGGTCTTTATTGCGAATCTAGATTACTGGAGAAAAGAAAACCTAGAAGATCAGTTTGTGAAATGGATAAAAGAAAATGGTCCTAGTGAGTGTCCCGAACAGGATGCAATGAATTTTGTATTTAGAAATCAATGGGCTCCACTTCCTCTGACCTTTAACTTACTAGCTTTTAAATTGATGGAAGATAGAAAATTAGCAGAAAATTACCCAGAACCACTAATAGTGCACTTCGTAGGAAACTATAAGCCTTGGAGTGATATCGATATACCTATTTGGACAGATAAGTGGCGTAAAGAGTACAGCGAGCTTTTTCAGTAATAGAAAAGAATTTGTTATTTTTCGTGAATTATTATCCCTGAATTAGGTAGTAATTTAGTAATTAATATTTCCTTATTTTCTAATTTAAAATCAAAATCACCATATATTTTTTCTACACTGTGAGCTAGAGAAGAAATTTTGAAATCCTCAACAAGTGAATCTCTGTTAAAAATACATATTAGAGATTCTTTTTTTAAAACTCTACGAAAAATTACTACACCTTGGGTTGATGGTATTAATTCAAAAGTACCATATTTAAGGATGCTATTAGAATTTTTTAAATTCATTAAGATTGAGGTAATTTCTTTTAACTGAATATTCCAATTTGGCTTATCGTTCCATGGAAAAGGTTCTCTGTTATTAGGTTCATCTGCACCATCTAGGCCAATTTCATCTCCGTAGTATATTGAAGCAATGCCTGGAAATGTTGCCTGAAAAAAAATAGCTCCATAAACATCTTCCGTTTTCTCACATCTATTAAGAAATCTTTTCACATCATGGCTACTTAGTAAATTCTGGGAGGATGTAATTGCTTCAAATGAATACATCGAATAAAGGTGTGCAAGTGACTCAGAAAATTCATCAGGTGTCATATTTTTATTTGCAAAGAAATCAATCATATTTTCTCTGAAAGAATAATTCATAGTCCCATCAAACATATCCCCTTGTAGCCACTGGGAAGTGTCACCAAATATTTCGGAAAGTAACAAAATATCTTTTTTTGTTTTTTTTGCAACTTCTCGAAATTCTCTCCAGAAAGAAGTATCTATCTCTTTAGCAACATCCATACGCCAGCCATCTATATCAAAGTTTTTTATCCAATATTCTGTAACTTCCAAAGCCCATTTTCTTGCATCTTTTGAGTTGTAATTTACTTTTGGCATGTCTGGTACTCCCCACCAAGATTTATAAGTTGGTTCGCATATTGGACCATCATCTTCAAATATTTCGACAGGTACCTTAGTTTCAATAAATGTTTTTTCAAGGTATTGTTTGTATTCCTCTTCATTTCCATCCCATCCAACTTTGTAGGTTTGAGAGTACAAATGAGGTCTATATTTTAATCTTATTGGGTAATCAAATACAGTAAACCAGTCTTTATATTTTGAGTCAGAACCATTTTGTATAAGGTCTTGAAAAGCAAAATGTCTTGGATGTACATGATTTAGAGAGCAGTCAAGAATAACTTTCATGTTCATTGAATGGGCTTTTTCTATTAGTAGAATTAACGCTTCGTCGCCTCCCAGGTTGTCATCAACTTTAAAGTGATCCCACGTGTCATATTTGTGTACACTTCCAGAAAGAAATATTGGATTAAGGTAGATAATGCTGACACCCAAGTTTTTAATATAGTCAAGCTCTTCAATTACTCCGAATAAATCTCCTCCTTGAAACCCAAGCCTTGTTGGCTTACTTCCCCAATCCAACACATTCTTAGGGTTTAATTTAGGATTTGAGTTTTTAAACTTTTCTGGAAATATCTGATACATTACGCCACCAAAAAACCAATCTGGAATTGTATGACGATTAAATGAATTTATATCTAATAACCATTTTTCAGCTGGTGAAATAAAGTTAGCTACACCGCTAGTCCCAAAATAAATATTGATATTTTCGTCTGTTTGGGCTGCAAAACTGAATTTAGCTACATTGCTTCGTAGCTCAATGTGGGCTCTCCAATAATTAAATCTTTTTGTCTCTGCGTACAATTTAAGCTCTATTGGGCGAAATTGTGAATCCTCTAATAAAAGCCAAGCTTTTTTAATATTTGTTTGTGTGTGGATTCTTATTTTAAGAATTCCATCAGATGAAATGCTTAAAAATTTTTTATCAAGTGAATTGAACCTAATATCATAAAATCCTAGATGCACATCACCATCAAAAAATTGTATTTTTTGAACTTCACCTTCATCTTTAAATACTGGGCTGTGGTTTTCTACCAAAGTAATCCTTTTTTTCTATTTCTATAATAATATAAAGAATATTGAAAGGTCATTTTGGATATTAAGAAAAGTAGCGGTTTAATTTTCCATCCAACGTCTTTACCAGGTAAGCATGGAATTGGTAATTTTGGAAAGAATGCGAAGACTTTTATTGACTATTTAGTGGAAACTAACACAAAGATATGGCAAGTATTACCACTTGGTCCAACTGATGAAAAAGAGTATTCCCCATATTCAAGTCCATCTTCAGTTTTGGGAAATATTAACCTTATTGATCTTGATAATCTTCATATTGAATCCGACTTAATCTTAGACGACATTAAATTTCCTGATGAGTTTATTGACTTTAAGAATGTATATAAATATAAGAGTAATGCACTATATAACATTTCAAAAAGTATTAATGTAAATGAAAGTTATTATCAACAATTTTTAGATAATAAACTAATAAGGGAGCACCTCACTTTTTTAACTCTTAATAAAATAAATGGACATCCCTGGTTTAGTTGGAATGAAACTCAGAAATCTTATTCAGAATATTTATTTGAATACGTTAGTAACGAATATGAAGAAGAATTTAAATATAATCTCTTCACACAATATGAATTTATACGACAATGGGATGAATTAAAGCAATACGCAAATCAATCGGGTATAAAGGTATTGGGTGATATACCGATATACGTAAATCATAATTCTGCTGATGTTTGGAGTAATAGCAATCTTTTCGAACTGGACAATACAGGAAATATGTCATATGTCTCTGGTGCTGTTCCTGACGAATTCACTACAGATGGTCAGGTGTGGAATACAACTCTTTATGATTGGGATATAAACAAAGAAGGGAATTATGAATATTGGATTAATAAGCTTAAAAGTAATTTAGATAAAGTTGATTATTTACGTATAGACCACTTTGTTGGATTCTTTCAATATTGGGCAATTCCAATTGGAGAATCTGCTCTAGATGGAAGTTGGAGAAAAGGTCCCTGGAAAACATTCTTTAAAGAGGTGAATAAAGTAATTCCGATGTCCAAGTTAGTAGCTGAAGACCTTGGAGTTGTATTATCTGAAACAGAAAAGATTCTCGAGAAGTACAACATACCTGGAATGAAAGTATTACAACAAAGAATCCCTTCAAATATTAACCATGACGAGATACATCCGAGTGAATGGAAAGAAAATCTTATTGCTTATACGGGTACTCACGATAGCTGCACTATTAAGCAATGGTTTGATGAAAGTAACAAAATACAGAGAAAATATTTCGACAATTATAAGCAAGAACTAAATTTTAAACTAAACAATGATGTGTGGGACTTTATCTCACTCGTATGGGAATCACCAGCGCAAGTTTCAGTTACAACTGTTCAGGATTTATTAGAACTAGATAAGGAAGCAAGGTTTAATTCTCCAGGAACAAAAATAGGTAACTGGGGCTGGAGACTTAAAGAAATGGATCAGCTTAATTCAAGCATTAAAAATCTTAGGGCATTAAATGAAACGAATTCAAGAAGTATTTAATACTGACTTTTTATAAAATCAATAACAAGAGTTACTTCGTTATCTGTAAGTCGCTGAGCTGGCATTGAACCCTTCCCTTTAGTTATGGTTTGTATCCAATACGAATCTGGCATTTGGGCAGCACTGGAGTTAGATTTTAGGCTTGGCCCTACACCACCGGATAAATCAGATTTGTGGCAAGCTGAACATCTCGATGTATAGATTTCTTTGCCGGATGTTAGTTCTGTTACTTCAGCGGGAGTACAAGAAATTAAAAAAATAAAAAAGATGAATAATAACTTTTTCAAGGCTTACTCTTCTTCTAAACCGGATTTAAACTCTCTTGTTGATTTACCTAATGATTTAGCAAGGCCTGGTAAACGTTTGGCCCCAAAGAGCAACAATAAAATTGTTAATATAATTAATAATTCTGGTAGTCCTAATCTCATATTTTAATTGTACCCAGTATTTTGAATTATTTTAGAATATAGTTTTCTTTTGAATTAATGTAATTAATAAATATCCAAATATTGAAAAAAGTAAAAACATTAAAATACTTTCTATGTCTTGTGAAGTTGGAATTACAGGCTGTGTTATCATAGCTTCTTCAATTCCGTCACTATCGATTCTAGTTTCAATTACCATACGAAAAGGCCATATTTTTATCAGGGACCCTATAAGAAATCCAGAAAGTACAGACAGTAAATTATCTTTATAGTTTTGGAATAAAAAATGTAGAAAGCGACTGAATATCAATAGCCCACAAATACAACCTAAACCAAAAACTAAGATTACTCTAATATCAAAATCTTTTATAGCATTGATGATAAATTCATACTTAGAAAGCAACAGTAATATGAAAGAACCGCTGATACCAGGAAGTATCATAGCTGTTATTGCAATTGAGCCTGTTATGAAAATAAAAATATCACTGTTTGGAAAAGATGTAGTGCTAGATAGGGATATAGTTGCTGCAATTAATATTCCAAAAAGCATTAACAATATGGATTTAATGTTGTGAGATTGAATATCTTTCAATATTAAAAAAGCTGAAGCAATTATCAAACCAAAAAAGAATCCCCAAAGTTTAAATTCATGATTGACTAAAAGAAATACAATAACTTGAGCTAATAAAATTACAGAAGTAAATATGCCAGTTAGTAGAACAAGTAAGAAATTTCCATTTAGTGCACTCCAAAATTCTTTTATGCCATTTTTTAGAAGAATTTTAAATAGTTTTGAGTTTATATTTTTAATAGAAGATATGAGTTCTTCATAGATTCCAGTAATTAATGCTATTGTTCCTCCCGATACTCCAGGAACAATATCAGCAGCACCCATTGCGGCACCCTTAAGATATAAAAAGAGCATTGATTTCAATTAATTAGCCTCAGAATGTTTATTAAAGACTCTGAACATCAATGGAGAAACCGTGGCAGTTAAAACAGCAAGTAAAATTATCTGTTGTTCCAAATTTTTACTTAATAAGTCAAGCTCCACTCCGATTTCAGCCATAGCGATTATCAAGCTAAAGCGTGCTGATAGTAAAAAGCCTCCGGCAAATATTTTTGATAAAGAAATTTTTGAAAATATAAGTAACAAAGATGGTACAAGTTTTACAACCACAGCAATGAGGAATAAATAAAGCACATCTATATAAAATTCAGTATTTGAAAACAAAGATATATCATAATTTAAACCAATGTTTATAAAAAAGATTGGGATTAAAAATCCATAAGAGAAACCCTTTAAGCTGCTTTCCAAACTTCCTCTGTTTGGAAAAACAAATGCAAATAAACTACCTGCTAGGAATGCTCCTAAGATAGCTTCAATATCGAATAAAACTGCGACACCTACTAATGCCAACATAAGTGCTAACGAGCTTCTTATACCAAGTTCCTCAGGATCATTTCCATCAAACATTCGTGAAAATAGGTGAGGGTTCCACCAAGCTAATCTTCTCAAAATTCTTAATAAAAAGATAACAATTGCAAAATAAAGAATAATATTTAGATTTGAAACAGAAAAGCCATTTGATTTAATGACAGATGCATAGACAGTAGCAGCCAAAAGTGTCAATATATCCGCAAGTAAAGCTATGATAAATAACATCTGTCCATAATTAGTTTTAATGGTATCGTCACTTCTTAAAACAGAAATAACTATATCTACACTAGTTGTACAAAGTACTAATGCTAAAAATAGCGGATATTCTAACTCAGTTATAATCACAAAAGAAATAGCAACAGTAGAAAGGTATACGATTATAGGTAGAGCTAATGTTTTTAAACCTTTTTCTCGAAAGGTTTCGAGCTCTATTTCAAAACCAGAAAGAAACATCAATAATAGAAAACCAAGCACTGCAAGCCCAGAAATAAATTCTGAAGGGGTTACTAAATGAAGTACTGGACCAACGATAATACCAAAGGCTATTTCAAGAACAATTGAAGGAATTTTAAGTCGAGAACCAACTAAAGGTAGTAGGAATGCTCCTAGAGATATTACCACCAACGATATTGCATCAAAACTTTCCATAAAAACTCCTAAATCGGAATATACAAAACAGAAGAAGAAGAATTCTGAGAAATAAACTCTGTAGTTTTCTTTAATTGCCATGTAGTCGATAGATTGTGGCCAATTATTGATAAATCAAACTTATCTGTAAGAGATGTAAATATTTTTGCTTCATTTCCTTCTTCAGAAAGTATCTCTAGTTGAACCTCATTTGAGAGTGCTGCATCCTGAAGTTTTTGTATTATCGATTTTTTAGATTCGGTATTCTCGTGAGAGATGAATTTTGGTTGATCAATAACAACTGCAAATACTTTTGATTTTAAGGTTGATGCAATATCAAATGAAATTGTAGTTGGACTGTTTTCAGAAAAATCACTGCTTGATAAAAATCCAATGTTATTTATTGGTGAGGTTCCTCTTGAAAATAGTATTGGAATTTTATTTTTATTTGAGAAATTAATATATGAGCGTATGGTTGAAACCTTTACATCTTCAGTTACAGGAATAATTAGAGTACCAATAGATAATTCATCAAGTTTAGACTCAATCTCTTTAAGAGAATTTTTTTGTGTATTTTCTGTACGAAATTTTAGATCCTTAAGAATAGCCTCAAATGTTGTTGCATCTTCTTCTTTAGAGTCTGTGAATATACTTTCTTGTGAAAGAATTACCAGTTCTTCTGCATTTGTATTTCGAGTATAGAATTCAGCCTCTGTAAGATTCTTTAGTTCTTCTTCGGAATTAATAACAATTGCTGTATTTTTACCAAATTCAAGAGGAAATCTCGATTCAGAACCAGAAAACAATTTTATTACATTTCCAAATGCACCAGATTGCAGAACAACAGTTACTAAATCTTGCGTTTGTAGTTCAGTGTCTCCATGGGGTATTACAACCTTACCTTTTCTTAAAAGTGCACCAACAATAAAATAATCTGATCCAATTTCCTTTAGTTTTTTACCCCTCACTGGACTGTCAGCATTTACCTCTAATTCAATTGCTTCTGCCCTGCCGCCTGCAAAGGCTTGCGACACCACTCTTCTTGGTTCCAGTATATGCTCAAACCTTCTTGCCAATAAAATATTTGGGTCAACAAGTTCAACTTCTAATTCGTCGTAATACTTTATGTTCGATTCATCATTAATTACTGACGAAAGTCGTGATATTTTATGGCTTTTAGCAATTTTTAGAATTTCTATATTTACTTCATCGTCTTGCGTCAGTGTGATTAGTGCACTCGCTGTCTCTATACCTGCTTTTTTTAGAACCAAAGTTGACGTGCCATCACCTTGATATTTTTCTATTTGTCTATTTGGGTTAAAGTTTCGTAATTTGTCCTGGTCCATATCAATCACAGAAACATTCCAACCCGTACTTATTCGATTTATGAGCTCCTTAGCTTCGCCATGAGCCCCAACAATTATTACTTTCACGTGCTTTATTATGTCACAAAAATTGTTTTCATAAAGAATTACTTACAATTTTTTTTAATGATTTTGTTCATAATTATTAGTCTTATTACTCTTAGATTATTCTATACATTGAATAAAAAATGCATAACATCGCCATCATTAACTGTATATTCTTTACCTTCTGAACGAAGCTTTCCTGCCTCTTTGGAACCTTTTTCACCATTATTCTCAACATAGTCATTAAAAGCTACCGTTTCTGCTCTAATAAAACCCTTTTCAAAATCACCATGAATTTTGCCAGCAGCTTGTGGTGCTGTATCTCCTACATTTATAGTCCAGGCTCTGACTTCTTGTTCACCTGCTGTAAAATAAGTCTGTAAACCTAGTAACTTATATCCAGCTTCTATCAACCTATCCAGTCCAGATTGGTTCTGTCCCATTTCACTAAGAAAAGCATATTTTTCCTCATCTTCTAATTCAGATATTTCAGCTTCAATATCAGCACAAATAGCAATCGCTTCAGAATTCTCTGATTTGGCAAATTTTATAACTGCATCTAAATGGAGGTTATCAGAAAAACCATTCTCACCTACATTTGCTACATACAAAACTGGTTTTATTGTTAACAGCTGAAATCCTTTTAACAACTTGGCTTCTTCATCATTAAAGCTTAAAGTCCGAACACTGTTACCTTCTTCAAGTACAGGAAGAACTTTTTCCAATAATTCTTTTAATGGGATCCCTTCTTTTTTTCCTGATTTAGTATTCTTAATTGCTTTTTCATAAAGTTTCTCAACGGTGGCCAAGTCAGCCAAAACTAATTCTGTATTGATAATTTCAATGTCATCAGCTGGAGAAACCTTTCCCGACACGTGTACTACATCCTCATTTTCAAAAGCTCGAACTACATGTACTATTGCATCCGTTTCACGAATATTTGTTAAAAATTGATTACCTAGACCTTCTCCCTGGGAAGCACCCTCAACAAGGCCGGCAATATCTACAAATTCCATTGTTGTTGGTATAACTTTTTTTGGATTAACTATCTGAGCTAAATCATTAAGTCTTGAATCATTAATAGGAACAATTCCAACATTAGGTTCTATTGTACAAAAGGGATAATTAGCAGACTCAATACCTGCTTGTGTAAGAGCATTAAATAATGTAGATTTACCTACATTTGGCATTCCAACTATTCCACACTTAAATCCCATGATTTTTATCCTTAAATTTGATTAGAGACATAAATAGAATATAGTCGATTAATTAATTAATTTTATTATTCTTTCCGACAACTTTGAATTTTTAATATTAGAGTTTTTTTAATAGGAGAAAAATGACAGAAAAAAATAATAAAAAAACAATTTTTGGGTGGAGTCTATATGATTGGGCAAAATCAGCATACGAAACGACCACACTTGGAGCTATCTTGCCAGTATATTTTGTGAGTGTAGTTGTCCCAGCAGAGGGTTTTAACTTCAGAGGAAACCTCTACACAGGAGCTGAAGTATGGGGATTTGCAATAGGTTCTGCATTGTTTATATTCTTCTTAATTATGCCGACTATCGGAGCCATTGGTGACCTATCGGGAAATAGAATGAAATTATTTAAGATTTTTGCATATGGTGGTGCTGTATTTGCATCCACATTTTATTTTGCCACGTCAGGAGACGTGATTTTTACACTAGGTATATATTTTCTTGCACAATTTGGAGCAACAGGATCAAATGTATTTTATGACAGCGTTTTAAAAGATATTACTACTGACGATACAATTGATACAGTTTCTGCTCGAGGATATGCGCTTGGGTATCTGGGTGGTGGACTACAGCTAGTCATCTCGCTAGCACTGATACAGCTTGGACCAGACATGCTCGGGATCGAAACAGCTATGGCATCAAGGATTGCGATTTCCTCAGCAGGTCTATGGTGGTTAATTTTTTCAATAATGAGTTTTTCAAGAATGAAAATAACAGAAAGTCAACCTGTTTCAATTGAAGGTAGCATATTTGCTAATGCATATAGCAAAAACTTTAAAACTCTAAAGAAAATTAGAAAATTTCCATTCCTAATGTATTTTCTAATAGCATACCTTTTCTACTGGGATGGATTACAAACAGTAATTAATATGTCTGCTGCATATTTTACTGAGGTATTGCTTCTAGATCAAACACAGATAATCATTGTGTTTATAGTTGTACAATTTGTTGCATATTTTGGAGCAAAACTAGCTGGAGTAATGGTAAAACGCATCGGCCAAAAAAACACATTGTATTACACAATGTTCTTAATATTTCTAGTCGGTAATGCTGCAGCATTCATACCTGAAAAACAATTTCTACCAGTTATTGGATTAGGTGTATTTACTGCAATGGGAATGGGTGGCTTACAGTCAGTTAGTAGGAGTGTATATGCTTCTATGCTTCCAAAGGGTGCAGAAGGAGAATTTATGGGATTCTTTTCTGTCCTGTCAAGGTTTTCGGCTATCTGGGGACCATTAATTTATAGCTACGTAAGTGCTTCTACTGGAAATCCAAGACTCTCATTACCAGTAATTACTTCATTCTTTGTAATAGGATTCTTAATTCTTAGAAAAGTAGATATGGATAAAACTATATCTGAAGAAGAGTGGGCTTCTATTTAATAAGTTTAGCTAGGTTTGCATAAAGGGCTGCTACAGTAATCGGCCCCACTCCACCTGGAAAAGGTGATCTAGCAATTAAGTGATTATTTAAACCCTCAGGGTTGACGTCGCCATAATTTTTGTCATCAACATTAGAAATTCCAATATCGATGACAACTGAATCTGGTTTGAGATAATCAGCTGTAATCATCCAGCTTTTTCCAATTGCTGATATAACAATATCTGCATTTTTCATGTATGATTTTAGATCTGAAGTTTTACTATGAACTACTGTAACGTTTCCGTTAAATTCTTTGTTACTTAGGAGTTTGGATAATGGTGATGATACTAATCTTGATCTCCCTGCAATTACTATATTTTTATCTTCTGTTTGAATATCATAATATTTTAAAAGCTCTACTACTGCAACAGAGGTAGCTGGTATGATTTTATAATTTTCTGAAAACAAATACCCTAGATTGTGAGTAGTTAGACCGTCAATATCAATTTCATAAGGTATTAGGTTTACAATATCCTCAAAATCAAGATGCTCTGGAAGGGGAAGTTGCACAATAATTCCCTGTGATTTTGTTTTAGAATCCTCGATTGCTTCTTTAACTTCATTCGAAGTTGAATTTTCTGAAAGCTTAAGCCAGTTAAAGCTTACTCCAAGTTCTATTGCTTTATCTTGTTTTCTCGAAACATAGAGGAGAGAAGCAGGGTTGTCTCCTACAGTTATAGCTGTTAGCAATGGTTGTTTATTATATTTGGCTATGTAGTCACTGAAGACAGTTTTACTTTTCTTATCCAATAATTCAGCTACAGGTTTGCCTAAAAGTATTTTTTCCATGAATATAGTTTAATAAAGACCAAGCATAGTTTTTAAATTATTATGGTTAAAATAAAATGAAAGTATCTTTATGGAAATAGCAAAACTAAGTAAATTAATTACCCCTTCAGGGACAATGGCCATATCTAACAAAGCCCGCGTATTAAGAGAACAAGGAAAACCGGTTATTGGTTTTGGTGCTGGTGAGCCTGATTTTCCTACTCCAGAATACGTAATAAAAGATGTACAGGTTGCTGCAGAGGATACCTCAAATCATAAATACTCCCCTGTTGCAGGTTTAACGATTTTAAAAGAAGAAATTGTGAGAACTAGTGAACTGTATTCAGGAATTAATATAAACCAAGAAAATGTTCTAGTGAGCAATGGTGGTAAACATGCTATCTTGACAACATTTATGTCTATACTCAATCCGGGTGATGAAGTGCTTATACCATCACCATATTGGACGACTTATCCAGAAGCAGTGAAGATATCAGGAGGAAATCCTGTCATTGTAGATACAGAATTTGGTGATGATTTTAAAATTAATACTGATCAGCTAGATGCGTTAAAAACATCTAGAACAAAAGTTTTAGTGTGGGTATCCCCATCAAATCCAACTGGAGTAGTTTATACAAAAGAAGAAGCAGAAAAAATATACACTTGGGCTTTTGAGAATAACGTCTGGATACTCTCCGATGAACTTTATGAACATTTAGTTTATGAAGGGAAAACTTCGCCATCACCAGCACAATACGATACTGGGTTAAAGAACACAATAGTAATTAATGGTGTTGCAAAAGCTTATTCGATGACCGGCTGGAGAGTTGGGTGGATTATTGCTAATACTGAAGTTATAGATATGGCAAAAAAGATTCAGTCTCATGCTACATCTAATGTATCAAATATTTCACAAATAGCAGCATATTCCGCGCTTAAAAACGGTTTGGATCAAACAGAATTAATGAAAGAAAGTTTTAATAGAAGACGCTTACACGCTATTGAAGAGTTTTCAAATATTGAAAATATAAACCTTATAAAATCTACTGGTGCGTTTTATCTATTTCCCGATGTAAGCTATTACAGCAGTAGCGGTGTAATAAGTGGTGTGCATAACTCTATTGATTTTTGTAATTGGCTTCTTGATGAATATTTTATAGCATTTGTTCCAGGTGAAGTTTTTGGAAAAAATGGGTTTTTAAGATGCTCCTATGCTCTTAGCGATGATGATTTACATGAAGGATTAAGCAGATTTTCAAAAGCAATTAATGACCTTAAATGAATAACGTAGCCAAAAAAAGTCTTTACTCGTGGCTTTTTTTTGATTTAGCAAATACTGTATATGCTTTTGTAATACCGGGTCTTTATTTCTCAGTTTGGCTTGTAACAGAGCAAGGATGGACAGACCAGTCGTTAGGGTTTGCAACATCTGGCGCTATGGTAATAGTTGCGATTCTGGGACCCTGGGTTGGTGCAAGGTCTGATGGCTCGCAAGGCAAGAAACCTATGCTTCTAATTACAACTCTCATATGTATCGTTGCAACATTTCTTTTAGGAACGTTTGATGTAAATATTTCAGTATTATTTTTTATTGTTTCTTTAATAGGTTTTAATCTTGGTTCTGTTGTGTATGATGCCTTACTTGTATCAGTTAGTACTCCTACAAATCGAGGACGCATATCTGGAATGGGTGTCGCCTTTGGATACGTAGGATCGCTACTAGGGTTTGGAGTTGCTACATTATTACAAAACTATGGTTACAGCTACGTTGAGATATTTAGATCAGTAGCGGTAATGTTTTTAATTTTTTCACTTCCTGCGTTTATTTTTATTAAAGAAAAAAAAGTAAGTAATAAGAAGTCGACGATAAAAATCACAGAGTCCATTTCTTTAGTTATTAAATCGTGGAAACACTCGACTCAATACCCTGGCTTAACACGATTTCTTGTAGGAAGGTTTTTCTATGCTGATGCAATAAATACTCTGATAAGTGGATTGCTTGCAGTCTACTTAGTTGAGGAAGTTGGATTAAGTCCAAGTGATAGCCAAAATTTGCTCGGCCTAGCGATAATAATCTCCATTATAGGTGGATATGTATTTGGTAAAGCTGCTGATATTTATGGGCCACGTAAGTTAACGTTGATAAGTTTGGTGTGTTGGATGCTATCACTCTCTATAGCAATTATTGCTACAGAATTTGATCAACTTTGGCTTATTTATGTTACCGGTGTACTTGGTGGATTTAATATTGGAGGTATTTTTGCCGTAGATAGAGTATTTATGACAAGATTAAGTCCTGAAAAACATCTTGGTGAATTTTATGGACTTTACTCTACTGTGGGTAGGTTTGCTACGATACTTGGTCCGCTGCTATGGGGATTTGTAGTAAATACTTTAGGCCTTGGTAGAAATCCTGCGATGGGAGTACTGATAATTTTGCTTGCAATCTCATTTTATATTATCAAAGGTGTCTCCGACGAACAAAAGATTTAGAAAAAAAAGAACTTCTTCTTTTTACTTGCAGTATCTAATTGTTCTCTAGTATTTTTTAGTTTTTCTCGTAAAAATTCAGCTTCGGCTTCGGCTTTAGCAGCTCTTTCACGAGCTTCCGCCATTAGTTGATTCGCCTCATGTAAATTACCTAATTGATTTAGAACTGTTTGCCACGCCTCAAGAGGTACGATTAAATTATTTTCATCTGAAACTTGAGATTCCTGGGTATCTTCATTCTGACTTATTTGAGTTTGTTCATCTGTATCCATTTTTTTATTATCGCCAAAAAAACCGTATTTCTCCGACATTCTATCTTCATATGAAGACATTAGATGAAATCATCTTTCATAGTGTCGAGAGTTGGAAAATCAAATACAAATCCAGCAGCTAATAATTTCTTAGGAATGGCTCTAATACTATTCAAACCAAGACTCTCACCAAGCTCCCAACCGACTGCAAGTTTCATTAGAACTTCGGGTACTGGAGGAAAGAAATATGATTTATTCATTATTTTTGCAATAGTTTTAGCAAAATCTTTTTGCATAAGGGGTTGTGGAGAAGTTATGTTTACCGGACCATCAATACTATCCTCCTCAAGGCAGAAATTATAAGCTTTAGCTACATCGTTGACAGAAACCCATGAAAAATATTGTGTCCCCTTTCCAATTGGACTACTTATATTTAATTTTGAAATAAGTGTAAATATATCAGTAGCTACATTTCCTTTACCCAACATTATTCCAGCACGTGCAGAAATTACTCTTACTCCAAGTTTTTTAAGTTCGTAAAGTGGTTCTTCCCAGCATTCTTCAGCTACCAATTGTAAAAACTGACCTCTATTAAATGTTGTTTCTTCAGTGACAACCTTATCCCCCTGATCACCATAGATATCATTGCCAGATGCGGTTATAAAGACTTTTGGAAAATTTTCAGCAGCATGAAATGTAGAGACAAATAAATCAGAGGCCCATTTACGTGACCAATAAATTCTTGATTTTCTTTCTTTGCTCCAGCGTCCGCCAGAAAAAGGTAAAAAACCTAGTAAATCTTTTGGTGCGATACTTTCTCCAGCAAGATGTATTACTGCATCCAGTTTTTCAAATTTCTCACTATCTATTTCCTGTTTAGACGGACTCCAGTAAATTTCACTTTCACTTTTTACGGATCTTCTCACGAATTTAAATACTTCATGGTTGTTGTTTTGTAGCTCTTTTACTACTTTTTTTCCAACATATCCACTTGCTCCTGTTACACCAACTTTCATTCTTCCTCACCATAAAATAGGAAGAAATTTTCAATTAGCTTGGAAAATTCCTCGACACCTGTACCCATATTTTTGTCAAAATTTACGGTTACAATATTTGACTGTATAAAAATACTTTCAATGTCTTGTGAATATTTAAAAAGTTTTAATGCTAACTGAGCACTTACTTCTTGGTGTAGTGAAGCGTCGGCAATATTGTGGTAGGTTATGCCATCTTGACCTGATAATGACCTATTCAAATCGAATATTATATTTTTATTAAATGATGTAGTTTTTAATTCTATTTTTTGTCCCATTATTCACCTATTTTCATTACGCGTAATAAATTCGTTGCTGCCTCTTGGTTGGGAGGTGTTCCTGCAACAATAACAACTTTATCATTTTTTTTGAATTTTTTATGGGTTTGCAGCCAAGAATCTGCAAGTTGAAACATTTCTTCAGTCGTATCAAATCTATCGATTTTTGTTTGCTCAACGCCCCAAAGAATATTCATTTGTCGCAGAGTCAGATCTTTTGCACTAAAAGTAATTATTGGCGCACTAGGCCTAAAATTTGATATTAAAAGTGGCGTGCGCCCTGTTTCAGTATATGCAACAATTGCCTTAGCATCAATATCATTAGCTACTTGAACTGCAGCTTTGGCTAGTGATGTAGCGAAAGTGTCTACACTGGATAAAGTCTTAAATCTCATTGATGAATAGTGACTATTAGAATCTGCTTCTTCACAAATTGATGCCATTACTTTTACTGCAATATTTGGATGTTCACCGATAGAAGTTTCAGCAGACAACATAACGGCATCTGTTCCATCTAAAATAGCATTAGTTATATCCGTAACCTCAGCTCTAGTAGGACGAAATGAAGTTTTCATAGACTGTAACATTTCTGTTGCAGTAATTGAGATTTTTCCTTTGTAGTTAGCTGTATCTAATATTTTCTTTTGAGCAAATGGAACTTGTTCGAGTGGTAATTGTACACCCAAATCTCCTCTTGCAACCATTACACCATCTGATTCATCTATGATAGAGTCCAAATTCTTCATAGCTTCCTTAAGTTCAATTTTGGCAATAATTTTTATATTACTTTTAATAAGTGATTTTACTTCTGTAATATCGGAAGCTTTTCTGACAAATGATACGGCAACAATATCCACACCAATTTTTTCACCATATGCTAAATCTTTCTTATCTTTCAAGGTAATAGCTGAAACGGAAAGTTTAGAATCTGGAAAAGCAACTCCTTGATTGTCTCTAAGCTCTCCACCAATTTCAATATTAGCTTTCATCTTATTATCAGCGAAATCAAGAACTCTCATAACAACTTGGCCATCATCAATAAAGACTCTTTCTCCGGGTTTAATATCCGTAAATAGATTCTGATAATTTATATATAAAGATTTATCATCAGACGTACTTTCGTTACTTGTTAGCTCAACAACTTCTCCGGCTTTCAGAAAAGTTCCATCTTGAGCAATTCCAGTTCTAATTTTGGGACCTTGGATATCTTGCATTATTGCAATTGATTTTGGATAGTCTCTTACCCAATCAACAATATTTTTATGATCTTCGTAAGAACCATGTGAAAAATTTACTCTTATTACATCAGCACCAGAATCAATTAATTCAAAGATTTTAACTTTGGAATCAACACTTGGCCCAACTGTTGCTATTATTTTTGTTTTTCTATTCATAAATTTTACTAACCTAATAGCATGGTAAAACAAAAATAGGATTATGAAGAAGAGTTTTTTAATTGGCATACCTGTAAGAGATTTTGAAAATCCTATGTCAAGATTATCAGAAGTACTTTCAAAAGATCAACGTATAAGTTTATCTAAAAGTTTATTGCTCAACCTAGTAGATGTTTTTCAAGATGAGAACAATGACATTTATGTTGTAAGTAATAATCCAAAAGTAAAAGAATTTTGTAATGATCATAGTATTAATAATATTGAGACTGGAGAAAATGGATTAAATGAAGAAATTAAAAAATTTATAAATGAAAATAGAACCTACAAAAACTGGACAATAGTTCACAGTGATCTTCCATACTTAACAAAACATTTTGCAAGAGTTTGGATAACATTATGTACATCTAAAGATATAGTAATTGCAGCAAGTAAAGATCATGGAACACCAATCTTTGGTGGAAGTAAATTTTTTAATGATTTCTTATATGGAAAAAATAGTTTTAATAAACATATAAATAAACTTCAAAAACAAAATACTGAATACGAAAGAATTTTTCATAAAGAATTTACTTTTGAATTAGATGACGCAGAGGATTATTTGGAATTTTTGAGACACAAACCTAGATGGTATAAAAAAAAATAAAATATTAGCAGCCCCGACCGGATTCGAACCGGCGTTTCCGCCTTGAGAGGGCAGCGTCCTAGGCCACTGGACGACGGGGCCTCTGCTCGGGGAGAAGGACTTGAACCCTCAACTATGGGACCAGAACCCACTGTGTTGCCAATTACACCATCCCCGAAAGATGGCAGCCCCGACCGGATTCGAACCGGCGTTTCTGGGTTGAAAACCCAGCGTCCTAGGCCTCTGGACGACGGGGCCGTATAAGTATTAAGAATATATTAATTTAATTATTAATTGTTATAATTTTTCAATAGTTTCTGCAAGTCTAGCCAATGCTCCATTTTTGCCTAATGCAAAAATTGACTCGAAAAGTGGAGGGCTTATTTTTGTACCAGTAACAGACACTCTAACTATTTGAAAACCAATTTTTGGTTTAACCCCTATTATCTTAAGTTCATCGCGCATAAGTGTTTCTATCGTCTCAACTGTAAACTCGTCTAAGTTTTTAATCTTTTCTCGAACTGCCATTAAGTACTCTTGACCTTCATTAGAGTTAACACTATCCCAATCTTCTTTATTCAGCATAAAAGGCTCGTCTAAAAGAAAGTCTATTTGAGGTTTTAAATCATTGAGTGTTTCCAATCTTTCTTGTACTGAAGGCAGAATTTTTTTCAAACGCCCTTTTTCATTATCGAATAGTTCTCTTTCAATATTATGAGATATTTTATCCATTGCCATAGCTATAAATTTATTTGATTCAATATTTCTGATATACTGACCATTCATCCATAAAAGCTTTGTGGTATCGAATATTGCTGGATTGGGTAAGACATTATTCAAATCAAATTTTGAAAAAGCAAAATCTCTATTAAAGATTTCAATATCATTACCTGGAGCCCAACCAAGAAGACACATATAATTAAAAAGTGCTTCTGGTAGTAATCCTTTATCTTTGAATGTATTTACCGAGGTATCTCCATGCCTTTTACTAAGTTTTTTTCCATCAGGTCCAAACAAGAGAGGAAGGTGACAAAATGTTGGAATATCGGCATCTAGCGCTTGCATTAAAAGAATGTGTTTTGGAGTTGATGAAAGTATATCTTCTCCTCTTGCAATAGTTGTTATTTCATAGTCAATATCATCAATAGTTGATGCTAGGTGATATGTTGGTGACTTATCTGATCTTAAAATAATAAAATCTTCTACATCGTTTAAATTAAATTTCATAGATCCACGTGTTATATCTTGAAAAGTTATTTCTTTTTCACTAGGAACCTTAAAACGAATAGCTCCATCGTCTTCATAAGCTAAGTTTTTTTCAACTAAAGACTCTGCTATTTCTCTATATCTTTCAAAACGTAAAGACTGTTTATATTCTCCATGTGGTCCGCCAACTTCAATACCTTCATCCCAATCAATTCCAAGCCATTTGAAGTTTTTCACAATATCTTGTATGTATTCATCACTGGATCTTGCAGTATCAGTATCATCAATTCTTACGAGGAACTTACCATTATTTGCTCTTGCATAAAGCCAATTAAAAAGTGCTGTACGAGCATTACCAATATGTAGGTAACCAGTTGGCGACGGTGCAATTCTGAGTTTCATATGCTATTCAACGGTATTAATTTGTGTACCCAAGGTTTCGATTTCAATTTTGATTTCGTCTCCTCTTTCTACTTTACTGACACCTTCAGGTGTTCCAGTTAAAATTACATCTCCTGGTAATAAAGTCATAATTGATGAAATGAATTCCAATATTTCTCCTATTTTAAACATCATATCTCTAGTATTACCGTCTTGTTTTAATTGACCATTCACGTACGATTTAATTTGAAGCTCAGGTGACTCCACAAATTCAGTTTGTATATATGGTCCGAGTGGACAGAAAGTATCAAAACCTTTAGCTCTTGTAAAATGACCTGTCTCCCCCTGGAGAACACGTTCTGAAAGATCATTAGCAATCGTGATTCCTAATACATGTTCCATCCATTTATTTTTATCTATATTTTTTGATACTTTTGAAATTACTAAAGCGAGTTCGGCTTCGATGTCTACATGCTCTCCAATACTTGGATATTTAATATTTTGGCCAGTGCCTATTACAGAAGTTGAGGGCTTAATAAATATTATTGGGTGTTCAGGCATATTTTCACTATATTGTGGCAGACCCATCTCAGCAGCATGTTTTGCATAATTTTTCGCTATTGCAATAACCTTTGAAGGTAATACTGGAGCCAGTAATTCAATTTCCTCAAGATCGTAAACTTCTTCAGTATTTTCCCAAACTACAAACGGAGACCCATCATATCTTGTAACCTTACCTTCATGCAAGTCACCATAAAATATTTCATTTTCGTATTTTGCTCTAACTATTTGCATATAAATACCCTATAGAACCCTCGTTATATGGGACTAGGTTAAAAAATTAAACACTTTACTCAAGTGGGCGCCTTGCATTTTCTCTTTGGAACATATGTCAAGAACAGCATCAGTTAATTCTCCGGTATTATCTTCAGTAATTCTGAGTAAACCAAGAACTAGGTGAAAATCACTAGTTGTGGGAGCTCTGCCAAAGTGAGCTGCCCTAAACAAAATTAGGTTAACAATTATTGTGCTAACTAGTTTTTTCTTTGGGTGGCTTGACCAAAGTGCACTGTCTTTATTAACAATCTTCATAGCAAAACCACTGTCTGGGCCCACATTCCCATATTGCTCATAATCGGGCATTACTGTTTCGGCTGGTCTTGATGGCATTCTGCGTGGAACTGGCATACTTATTTCAGAGTTACTCTCTTGAAATGGTATTTTTATGTTCGGTTCTTGAGACATTAAATTAATGTTATATAATTTTTAAAATTATCGTCTTGACCATTAACTATTTCTAAGTATTTACTTCTAATTTTTGAAGTTACCTCTCCTACGCTTCCATCAGAAATTTTATTACTATCTACAGAAACCACACCCACTATTTCGGTTGCTGTTCCTGTAAAGAAAATTTCATCTGATGCGATCAAGTCTGCAGGGCTGAGGTCTTGCTCTACTACTGGTATATCTATATGATGAGCAATCTCCATAACCATTTTTCTTGTTATCCCACCAAGTGCTCCAGTCTCAATTGGTGGAGTTAAGAGTTGATTATTTTTATAAATAAAGATATTTTGTCCACTACCTTCAGCGACAGTCCCGTTGTCACTCAACATAATTGCATCGTCAAAACCTTGTTTAACTGCATCTATTTTTGCTAATGTTGAGTTCATATAACCACCTACACCTTTAGCAAAAGGTTTAAAACTTTTTGGACTAATTCTCTGCCAGTCAGAAATGCAAACATTCACACCTTTGCTACCAGCATCATCACCAAGGTATGCTCCCCATTCCCATGCTGCGATGGCTACCCTTACAGGTATATTTTGTGGAAGTAATCCCATCTCACCATCACCAAAGAAAACTAGTGGCCTAATATATGCCGATTTAAGATTATTGACCTTAACTATTTCTTTAATTGCATTAGATATAACATTTTTATTGAAAGGTATTTCTAGATTATAAGCTTCTGCTGATCTGTATAGTCGATCAACATGATCATCTAAGAATTGTACAGAAGTACCTTTATCAGTGTCTCTAGCTCTCATTCCTTCAAAAACGCCTGTACCGTAATGTAGGGTGTGTGTCATAACGCTAACATTTGCATTATCCCAGTCAACAAGTTCACCATCTAGCCAAATAAATTTTGATTTTTTCATTATTAATTACAAATACTACACCTTTTATTCAATGAAGCCATAAAAAATACTATTATTCAAATATGAAAACTTTTATAGCTTCAGGATTTGGTGCTGGTATCTTTTGGAGAACTTTTTTTGGAGAAAAAAAAGGCGGAGGTTCTTTTGCGTCTTTAGTTTTTGTTGCAATCATATACTTTTTACAGTTAGAAACAATTTGGTTATTAATAATTTTTATTTCTTTAACAATTATATATTTTTTTTCAGTTGATGACATTACAGCTTCAAATGATCCTAGTTGGATAACTTTAGATGAAATAGTAGGTATGAGTTTTGCTTCATTAGCTTCTCCATCAGAATTATTACCTCTTTTAACAGGATTTATAATATTTAGAGCATCAGATATTTTAAAAACCCCCAAAATAGTTGCTCAAATGGAAGAAATTCCAGGGAAAAAAGGCGTTCTTTATGATGATTTAGCTGCTGGAGGTTTTGGTTTGCTTGGGGGTGTAATAGTTAATCAGATTATGAACTTATCTCTTTAAGTAATAGTTCTTTTGCAACTGATGCGTTAACTTGACCATTTGAAATTTTTATAATCTGCCCAACTAAAAAACCTATCAACTTTTCTTCTCCATTTGCAATACGTTCTAAAACTTCTGAATTTTTTTCAATGACTTCCTCTACAATTTTGCTTATTTCTTCTATGTTATTTTCTTGAATCAGATTATTTTCGATAGCAAATTGTTCAGGGACTATTTCCTGTTCAATTAAGTTTGCAAGTATTTCTTTACCAGATGTGAAAGAGATTTTATCTTCTTTAACAAGAAATATTATTTCACTAAGATTTTTTGCTGTTACCCAATTAGGAAGGTGTGTTATTTCTAATTTTCTCAGCTGCCCCTGAAGCTCTCCAGTTACCCAGTTGAATGAAGATTTAGAATCACCTGTAATCTCGGTAATACTCTTGTATAAATCACCAATCCATTTTGTATTTTTTCCAAGATTGTTGGCATCTTCTATGCTTAAACCAGTCTCAATAAACATTTTTCTTTTTTGTGACGGTAACTCTGGAATTGTTTTTTTAACTTCATTTACAAAATCATTACTTAGGATCATATTTGGAATATCTGGATCTGAAAAATATCTATAGTCTGCACTTCCCTCTTTAGATCTCATTGAACTTGTTACTTCTTTTTTCTCATCCCAGTGACGAGTTTCTTGAATAATATTTTCTTTATCAATTAACATTTTTGTTTGTCGTGATATTTCATACTCGATAGCTTTCTCTAAGGATTTAAGAGAGTTCATATTTTTTATTTCGACTTTTGTCCCGAGCTCCTTATCCCCTTCATGTGCAACAGATATGTTTGCATCAAACCTTAAGTTACCTTTTTCTAACTTTCCTTCTGATATGTCCAAATCGATTACTAGCTGTCGGAGTTCCTCTATATAGGCAACTGCCTCCTTGGAAGATTTAATCAATGGTTTTGTCACAACTTCAACTAATGGTATACCTGCTCTATTAAAGTCAAGGTGTGTACTAGTAGCAGAGTCAATTCGTCCAGAACCAATATGTGTGCTTTTACCTGTGTCTTCTTCCATGTGTACGCGTTCAATTTCAACAGTTCCGAATTCACCATCTACAACAATTTCTAGGGAACCCTCTATTCCAACGGGTAGGTCGAATTGTGAAATTTGGTAGTTTTTAGGCAAATCTGGATAAAAGTAGTTTTTCCTGTGAAACATTCCATCATTCGTGATACTGCAATTAGTACTTAATGCTAAAAGGGTTATAAACTCAATAGCTTTTTTGTTTGGGACAGGTAAGGAACCTGGTAAACCCAAACAAGTTGGACATAAACTTTCATTTGGTGATTCTGTATCAAGAACATGGCACCTACAAAACATTTTAGAATTTGTTTTCAACTCCACATGGGTTTCCATTCCTATCGTTGGGATAATACTCAAGAAACAACTCCGTTAATTACTGGTTTATCGCTGAATGCTACTAATGACTCAAGAGATTCAGAAAAATCTAATAATGTATTATCAGTATTTGAAGGACTCATTATTTGAACAGACAGAGGGAGTCCCTGTGAAGATAGGCCAGTTGGGATACTTATTGCTGGCATGCCTACTAAGTTGGCCGGGATTGTGCATAAATCTGACATATACATCTCTAATTGATTATCAGATTTTTCTCCAAACTTAAATGGGTCTGAAGGAGTTGTTGGAGATATTAGATAATCAACATCTTCATAAACATCTGTAAATTCTTTTTTCATCATCGATCTAGCTTTTAATGCTTGGCCGTAATAGGCATCATAATATCCAGCAGACAGAGCGTACGTTCCTAACAGTATTCTCTTTTTAACTTCTGGTCCAAAACCATTAGCCCGAGTAAGCTCCATCATCTCTGAACTTGTGCTGCCTGAAACTCTGTTTCCATATCTTACGCCATCAAATCTAGAGAGGTTTGCTGAACACTCAGCAGGAGCAATTAGGTAATAAATACTGATAGACATTTTCGTCAAAGGAAGAGAAACTTCAACAATTTCGTGACCTTCTGCCTCCAGCAATTTAGCAACTTTGTGAACTTCTTTTTTGGCATCTTCAGATATACCATCTTCCATAAGCTCTTTAATGATCCCTATTTTTGCATTTTTTAATTTTGGTTGTTTAGCTTTACTTTCTATTAACGAAGTTGCATCAGACGGGTCATGACCTTTCATAGAATTAAAAATTAACCTTGCATCTTCAACATGATTTGTTATTGGGCCTATTTGATCTAAAGATGATGCAAATGCGACCAATCCAAATCGTGAAACTGTTCCATAAGTTGGTTTAAATCCAACAACTCCGCAAAATGATGCAGGTTGCCTAATGGAACCTCCCGTATCACTTCCTAGAGATGCAATAGCTGATCCAGCTGATACAACTGCAGCAGAACCTCCTGAGGATCCACCTGGAACTCTTGATGTATCCCAGGGATTTTTTGTTGGACCAAAAGCTGAATTTTCAGTTGAAGAACCCATGGCGAATTCATCTAAGTTGGTCTTTCCAGTAAATAAAGCACCTTCATTTTTTAGTCTTGTGATTACCGTTGCATCATATGGAGAAATGTAATTTGATAACATTTTTGATGAACAAGTAGTTGCATAACCTGAAATATTAATATTATCCTTAATTGCAATTGGAATACCGTCAAGATTTCCTAAATTTTTACCTTTTTCGTAACGCTTATCTGAATTGAGCGCTTTTTTAAGATTTTCTTCTTGAAACAGTTCTAAGTGACCGTGAATAATAGATTCGGTGATAGCAGCTCGTTCAAAGGTCTCAGCATAAAGTTCGGAGGGTTTAAGTTCTTTATTTTTGAATAATTGATTTATTTGTGAAATCGGAAGTTTATAGTTAGCCATTATTAGTCCAATGAGGGTGGGACAACAAATTGACCATCTTTGGATTCTGGTGCATTACTTAAAGCTTCTTTATGAGTAAGTGATTTAGATGCAATATCTTCTGCTAAGTTTAATGACATACCAAGTGGATGAATGCTGATTTTATCATCTGGTAAATCCATTTTGCTTAATGCATCGAAATGTTCGATTATCATAGAAAGATCACTCTCTAATCTATCTTCTTCTTCCTGATTAAGTTTGATTGATGCCAATTTAGCAACATTTTTAATATCTATTTTGTCTGCCATTTCAAAAACCTTTTAAGTACCTAACGATTGACTCATATGATTCTACTATTTGATTCGTATTAACAAATTCATCTGGGGAATGGGCAAGCAGAGGATCTCCGGGTCCATAATTTACAGCTGGTATATTTTCTTGTGAAAATCTTGCTATATCAGTCCAAGCCTGTTTTGGGGTAACATCTGCACCTGTAATTTTTATGAAATCTTTAACTTTCTGGGATTCAAGATTTGGTAATGCACCATTTGAAGAATTTTTTATTTTGATAGCTCCATATTTCGCAAATGTATCAGCTAAAAATTTGGAGGCTTCGGCTTCGTTTTGTGTTGGCAAAAACCTAAAGTTTATATTTAAGTTTACGTGTGAAGGAATAACATTGTTAGCTGAACCACCTGATATAGTCGTAGCTGTAATAATTTGTTTAAAAAGTAAACCATCGATGATATGCTCTTCTATTTGGTTTTGATTAATAAATCCAATTACTTCTGACAATTTTAATATTGGATTCTCACCCATCCATGGCCTTGCTGAATGAGATGACTTTCCCTCTATCTGAAGATCAGCATTTACAGATCCGAGACAACCTAGTTGAACTTCTCCATTTGTTGGTTCTAGTATTATGGCAAATTCTAAATTGAAATCATTTTTTAAAATTGGCATTAATAATTTAAGTCCATTATTTACCATTGGTCCTTCTTCTGCTGTATAAAAAACGGCAACAATGTTCTCGAAATTACTCGTTAAAACTTGTAACATAATGGCAATTCCAGCTTTCATGTCAACTGAGCCTCTTCCATAGACCTTTGAGGAGTCTTCAATAAATACCTGGGTTGGGTCAATTGGTACCGTATCGACATGTCCAACGAGTGCAATGTTGGAATTTGAAGATGGATAATGGGCTATTATTCCTCCATCATTTCTAATGATTTCACCTGAAAAGTCTGATTTTATTAAATGGTTCTCTATGAAATCTAGTATTTTATTCTCATCACCAGTTACAGATTTTATAGCAATTAACTCTTCTGTTAATTTATCTAACTTCAAACTTGAACTCCAAATGTCCTTAAAGCATCATTGAGGGATGTTTTCTGATTTGTTGATTCTTTTCGTTTCCCGATTATTAACGCACATGGAGTATTAAATTCTCCACTTGGAAATACTTTAGGTCGTGTTCCTGGTATTACCACTGAGTTCTCAGGTACAAATCCCTTGTATTCTTTTGGTTCCTCACCAGTCACGTCAATAATCGGAGTTGTACCTGTAATGGTTACATTTGCACCAATAACCGCACCTTTTTCAATTTTGACTCCTTCTACAATGATTGACCTAGATCCGATAAATGCACCATCCTCAATGATTACTGGCATTGCACTAGGTGGCTCTAGTACTCCTCCAATTCCAACTCCCCCCGACAAATGTACATTTCTACCAATTTGAGCACAGGAACCAACAGTGGCCCATGTATCAACCATTGTTCCAGAGCCAACGTAAGCTCCTATATTTACAAAACCTGGCATAACAACAACTCCCGGTTCGCAAAAACCTCCATACCGAACAACGCCCGGTGGAACTACCCTAATCTTTAATTCTTCATAATTTTTTTTAGGTGCAATCTTGTCGTAATATTCCAATTCACCAGACTCAATGATTTCTAGTTTTTTTACTGAGAAGTAATATAGAATCGCAGTTTTGACCCATTCATTAACGAACCAGTCATTTTCAATAGGTTCTGCAACTCTAATTTTTCCATTGTCTAATAGTTGAATTACACTCTCAATTACTGTGACATCACTTGCTGTTACATTATTGATGTCTATTTTTTCGATTTTATCCTTAAAATTTTCCATAATTTGTATTGGTCTCTTTTCAGTTATTAGATAATATTTTAGTGTATGAAAAAGAACACTTATAGACTTATTTTTCTTTCTTTGACGTTGTTATTAATGCTTACTGTCTTTATAGGGGTGAACTTTTATCAAGATAATGAAGAAACTGTTGACCTTCCTTCAGTAATAGAGGGTGTTTCTCCCTTACCTAACTACCAAGTTCCACAACAAACTTCAATAGAAATAAACTTGCCAGTTGATTATGAAATTGTATTAATTGTAAATAATTACATAATCCCTTCATCTGAAATAATGAATGTTGAAGCTACCGGTGTGTTCATATGGAAACCTGGACCAAATAAAACTTTTGAAAGCTGGAATCCTGGAGAACAGAACATCCGAATCACATGGAGTAAGATTGTTGGGCTACCTGACGTAGGTGAATTTTCATGGAAGTTTTATATTAACAATTAGATAATTAGATCTAATAACTCATTTTCAGATAAAATTTCTACCTTAAGTTCGACAGCTTTCTTGAACTTTGAACCAGGATTACTACCTGAAATAAGAAAATCTGTATTTTTTGATATTGATGTAGTTACTAAACCTCCATTTTTTTCAATTAGATTTATAAAGTCTTGTCTGTTTGAATTTTGGAGCGTTCCAGTTATAACGAAAGTTTTTCCACTTAGCTTGCTATCAATAACTGTATTAATCTCTTCAAAATTAAATCCTTTTTCTTGAAGGGTATTCAGTGTAAGTAAGTTTTTTTCAACTAATTTCCATTCATTTAAAGAATTAATAACACTCACTGAAATTCCGTGTATCTTTTCTAAGTCCTCAGACTTAGCCTCTAAAATTTTATTAATTGAGCCAAAGTTTTGAATTAGTAAATTAGCAGTCCTTTTGCCTATAAAACGAATACCTAGTGCTGTTAGTAACCTTGATGGAGGAGATTTGATTGAGTTTTCAATAGATGTAATTAAATTTGATGCTTTTTTATCCTCCCACTGAGGTAATTTTATGAGATCTTCATATTTGAGACTGAAAATATCCTCGACTTCTTTAATTAAATCGAATGTTAATAAAGACTCAATAGTTTCTTTACCCATTCCATCAATTTCAAGACCTGTTCTCGAGGCAAAAAATATAATAGATTCTTTTTTAGCAATCTTGCAAGAAGTTCCTCCACTACATCGAGGAACTTTCTCATCTCGTATAAAATTAATCTTAAAATCTCCACATGGACAAGTAGAAGGCATATTCCATTTGGTTTGTGATCCATCCCGTCTTTTGTCTAATGAACTAACAACCTCAGGTATAACATCCCCAGCTCTACGAACTACTACATAATCATTAATCCTTAAATCTTTTCTACTTATCTCATCAGGATTATGCAGAGATGCAAACGATACAAGAGCTCCACCTACATTTACAGGCTCTAAAACAGCAACTGGAGTGACTGCACCTGTTCGACCTGTTTGCAACTTGATATCTAAAAGCTTTGTTGTTTGCTCCTCTGCTTGAAACTTAAAAGCAATAGCCCAGCGTGGAGACTTTGCAGTAAATCCTAATTCATCTTGTATAGCTGTTGAATTAACTTTCATTACAACTCCGTCTATTTGATAAGCATAATTATTTCTTTTATTTTCAATTCTTTGCAATGTACTTTCGATATCTTTAATGGAATTAGTTAAATACACTGAGTTAGTCTCAAATCCATATTTTTTTAATAAGTTAGTCTGCTCTTCATGTGATGAAAATGCATCCTGAGTGGTGTGATCGATTAACTGATAGGCCAACAACCTGATGTCTCTTTTAGAAGTAATAGACGAATCTTTTTGTCTTAATGATCCCGCCGCTGCATTCCTTGAATTAATAAAAGCTGAGCCTCCCTCACTTCTGATTTTTGCTATTAATGACTTTTCATCTGAAGTTGGGTTTTTTAAAGATTTAAGATGTTTGAGTAACTCCTCGTCTTTTTTTCTTTTTTTATTTAATTGATTAAAACTTTCTGTTGGCATATATATTTCGCCCCTGATTTCAATTTCACCTTTAGTCGAAGTGTTTAATCGTAATGGTAAGTTCATGATGGTCTTTACGTTGTGTGTAACGTCTTCTCCAGTAACTCCATCACCACGTGTAAGTCCTTGCTGAAGAATTCCATCTCTATAGGTAATAGAAATAGCTAAACCATCTATTTTTGGTTCGAGTGAAATTGGATAGAGCTCTTTGTCCGTTATTTTGTTGAGTCTTTCAAACCATTTTGTAATGTCATTAATGTCTTCTGCATTATCCAAACTATACATTCTCTGTCGGTGCTCAATTTGGTCAAAAGCATTATCTGGCGTTCCTGTAACTCTCTGGGTGGGTGAATACTCTTTTATCTCATTTGGATGATTAATTTCATATTGCTTTAGTTCGTTAAATAATTTATCGTATTCTCCATCAGACATTATTGGTTTATTGAGTACATAATATGCATGTTCAGCTTGAGAAAGTTCTTCAATAACTTTATCTATATCCTTACCATTCATATCATTAATGCCTCATTGAGCTTTGAAGTAATTCTTCCTCCACCAATAAGTTTTGTGCCAGTATATAAAACACCAAACTGACCAGGGGCTACTCCATATGTTGGTTCCAATAGAGTTACTTCTAGAGTGTGTTCTGAGAGCATTTCTATCTTACAAGGTAAATCTTCAGAATTATATCTAGTTTGGATCGTGAGGTCATCTTTTACAATATCATTCACAAAGGAGACATCTTCAAGATAAAAGCTTGCAGTTAACAAATCTTGCTTTTCACCTACAAATACTTTTTTGTTTAGTACATCTATTTTGGTAACATATTTTGGAGCACCTTGGCCTCCTGGAATCCCTTTTCGTTGACCAACAGTAAACTCGTGAACACCGCTGTGCTGACCCATAGTCGAACCATCACTATTAACAATTTCGCCTGAAGTTGAAATATCAATTCTTTTATCTACAAAATTTCTGTAATTCTTTTTTCCTACAAAACAAATATCTTGACTATCTTTTTTAAATGCAGTTTTTAATCCTAAATCAGCAGCTATTTGTCTTACTTCAGGTTTAGATATCGTACCAAGTGGGAACATGACGTTTTCAAGTGTTGAGGAAGTAAGCATATGTAATACATAAGACTGATCTTTATCAAGATAATCAGCTTTGTGAAGTTCAAAGGTTTCATCTTTTTCAACTACTTTTGCGTAATGCCCAGTGGCTACTTTTTCACAATTTAGTTTTTTTGCCTGTTTTAAAAAGTGATCGAATTTGACTGATCTATTACATTCAACACAAGGATTTGGGGTCAAACCCTTTGCATACATGTCAATGAAGTTATCTACGACTTTTTCAGAAAATGATTCTGTGTAGTCTAAAACATAATAAGGAATATCAAGCTTGGCCGCAACTTTTCGAGCGTCTTCGCTATCTGAAGCTGTACAGCATCCTGTTTCAGGCATTTCGCCATTTGGCCCTTCCCATAACTTCATAGTGACACCAATCACTTCATGACCCTGAGACTTTAGGAGTCCAGCAACTACAGATGAATCCACTCCTCCACTCATAGCGACTAAGACTCTCATTTCATACCCTCTATTGAAGCCATAACTATCTCAGCAGCATGGACACCATCTCCCTTTTTACTATTCCAACCAAAACTGAATCTCAAATGGCTGTTAATAACATCATTGGATATTTTCATTGCTTTAAGCACATGTGAAGGTTTCTGAGCACCGCTAGCACAAGCAGAGCCTCTGGAAACGCCTAATCCCTGGAGGTCAAGAGAAACCATTAGAGTCTCAGAGTTGATGCCTTTAAATTGAATATTTGAGATATGTTCCAATCGATCAATATCATCACCTAAAACAATAATATCTAGAGAATTTTTAAGGATTTCTTCAAATTCTTGACGTTCATTGAGTATTTTCTGATTTTGAGAAATCATATTTTTTTGCTGCTCATCTAATGCAGCTGATAAACTTGCTACACCAGATACGTTCACAGTACCTGCTCTTCTTTCAAGTTCCTGCTTCCCTCCATGAAGAAAACTAGGAAGTTTTACTTCGGAACTTAAAAACATAATTCCTATTCCTTTTGGTCCTCCAATTTTGTGACCAGATATAGCTGCACTTTGGATACCTAAGTTATGAAAGTCTAATTTAGTGGTAGCAACCGCTTGAACAACATCAGAATGAAATATTGGTTTAAAATTTAAAGCTTTTAAGCCTTGTGATATTTCCTTGACTGGTTGTATTATTCCTGTCTCATTATTAGCTAACATTATCGATACAATTTCTGTGTTTGAATTTACAGCTTCTAAAACATCTTGAGTTTCTATTACGCCTCTGTTGTTACATGGCACTAAATTTACTCTGTACCCTAAAGACTCAACCCATTCCGCAGAAGCAAGAACAGCTTCGTGCTCAATTTCAGAAGTAACTAATTCTGCACTATTATTTTTATTGTTGATAAACGGCATTTTAATTATCCAATTATCAGCTTCGGTACCACCACTTGTAAATGTTATCTCTTTTGGGGCTACACCGAAATGACCAGCAATATTATCACGTGAATCTTCAAGAATATTTTTTGCTTTTCTTGAAAGCGCATGACCGCCTGCTGAGTTTGCGAAGGCCTCTACCTCAGTTTTTTTATATGCTTCAAATGCAACATCTCGCATGGGAGTAGAAGCAGCATGGTCTAAATAAAGATATTCATTTTTTTTCATATTTATTTATTCTACTTATGAAGTAATATTGTTTAACAGACAATGAGTAAAACAATTAGTGTATCAACAATTATCGACAGATCTCTTAATGACGTCTGGAATGAAGTATCTATCCTTAAAAATCATACAAACTGGATGAAAGATGCTGTAAACATTGAGTTTTTGGATGAAAAAACACAAGGCCTAGGTACCAAAATGAAAGTATTAACAAAAGTAGGTCCAATTAAATTATTTGACTATATGACAGTTACTGAATGGATTGATAAAAAATCAATAGGAGTAGATCATGTTGGTATTGTCACCGGTAAAGGTAAGTTTATATTAGAGGAATTAAGTGGTGAACAGACAAAATTCACATGGAAAGAAACATTGAAATTTCCAATTTATTTAGCTGGACCAATAGGAGAATTTTTTGGAGCCCCTGTTTTAAAAATAATCTGGAAAAATAATCTAAGAGGGTTAAAGGATTTATTTGAAAATGAAAAATAAAGTAGCTTTTGTATCAGTAGTTTTATTAATGTTTACAGGTTGTAGTTCTGAAGAAGCGTCGACTGTGGAAAATACAGATAACAATGAACAGAGTGAACTTATTATCTCAAAGGGCTTGGGTAAAACTTCAGAAATATTTGTTTCTAACTGGAATAAATTAGTTTCTTCTATTGCAGAGGATGAGCAAACAAACGACTTCTTCTCTATGAATCCAGACGAAGTTAAATGGACAAGTTTGGACAAAGATACTTTGTATTACGAATTTGGAAATCTTGAAAATCCTCAAACTGTTTTTGTAATCAATTTAAAAGTAAATAAAGAAAATAATACTGTCACACAAATTGAGTTTTTTGCTCCTACCTCAAAAGACGAAATTAATTCTCAACAATCAAAACTTTTTTTCTTAATTGTTATTGCACTTTCAGATGAAACATTGGAAAAAGAGGATAGAGAAAATATACTAAACAATCTCGGCCTATATGAAGAACTCTCCAATCCTAAACAGTTAGCTGGTAGCGTTACTAAAAATAATGTTCGATATATTCTTGAGCCATTAATTGAGAATAATTTACTTTTCGGATTGAATTTATATACAAGTATTGTAGGAACGACAAATACCTAAGAGGCAATAACTTCCTCAACACCGGGTACTTTTTCTTTAAGAATTCTTTCTATTCCACTCTTTAAAGTAGCTATTGATAAAGGGCAACCAACACAAGCGCCAAGCATCTCAATATTTACAACACCATTATCTACTGAAGCTAATTTAATGTCTCCTCCATCAGCTTGAACAGCTGGACGTATGTATTCAATTGTCTCATTCAAAATGTCGAGATCAATGTCTACTTGTTCTTCTCTGACCTTCGGAGAAGGAAAATTTATATTGTCTTGATTTTCCATAATCTAATTATATTCTATAACTGCGCCAATCGAGTCTAATGTTGAAACAATATCTTCATAACCCCGATCTATATGATCTACTCCAGTAATTTGAGATTCACCTTCGGCTTGGAGGGCAGCAATAATTAAACTTGCCCCGGTTCTTATATCGGTTGAATTTACTGGTGCACCTGATAGATTTTTAACGCCCCTTATCATTGCATGTTGCCAACCAGTTTGAATATTAGAACCCATCCTTTGAACTTCTGGAATCCACTGGAAGCGCTGATCGTAAACATTCTCGGTTATAATTGACGTTCCTTCAGCTTTCAATAATGCAGCTCCAAATATTGGCTGTAAATCGGTTGCAACTCCAGGGAATGGTAATGTTGAAAATTCAATTGCATTGTAATTATTTGTAGATTCAACTGTTAGTGAATTATCATTGATATTTATATTTAGGCCCATTTCCTGAAACTTTTTAATTTCCATAGGTAGAGTGTTCTCATTAATTCCAATAATAGAACCCGATCCACCCGTAGACGCTAAAGCAGCAATAAACGTACCTGCTACAACCCTATCCCCTACAACATCATGGTTCGTAGGATTTAAAGATGGTACACCTTCAATTGTAATTTCACTTGTGCCTTCACCGCTTATTTGAGCACCCATATTTTTTAGCATTTTTACAATATCAACTATTTCAGGTTCTCTGGCGGCATTTTCAATTACAGTCTTACCCTCAGCAAGAACAGCTGCTAAAAGTGTGTTTTCCGTTGCTCCAACGGATGCATAGGGTAGATTAATTTCTACCCCCTTGAGTCCATCTGTTTCGCCGATTAATACACCATGTTCAAGATGAAAATTAGCTCCCATTTTTTCAAGAGCATCGAGATGCATTTGCACCGGTCTTGGTCCAAGTTGATCCCCGCCCGGGAAAGCGATCATAGCTTTGCCTTTACGTGCCAGTAAAGGCCCCAATATAACAATTGATGCCCTCATTTTTTGTACGAGTTCATATGGCGTCTCAATTCCAATGTCTTCTGGGGAATCTATAATTAGAGTGCTCTCTTCAAATGAAGACATTATCCCCAAATAACTGAGAACTTCTCTCATGTAAGTTACATCAGTAATGTTTGGTACATTGCTTATCTCATATTTTCCAGAAGCAAGAAGGGGTAACACCATCTGTTTTAAGACGGCATTTTTTGCACCCTTAATTTTGATATCACCATTTAATTGATGATTACCTTCAATTACTATATGTTTTTCCACTATCATTGATACTACTTAAAGATTTAAGTGTAACAATAAATTTATGTCAGAATCAATAATTGTTTATAAAGCTAATGATCATCTTGAGGCATCATCATGCTTATCAAATTTGATAATTAACGAAATCAATAAGAGTAAAAAGAATTCATTTACTATTGGATTGTCTGGAGGAAGTACACCAAAAATTACTTATTCCTTACTAAAGAATGATATACAAGATCTCTCGAAGATAATATTTTGGACAGTTGATGAAAGATGGGTTCCTAGGGACGATGAATATTCAAATCAAAAAATGATCAATTCATTTTTTGCTGATAGTACTGCAAAAATATTGGAAGTAGAGTATTCCGGTTTATCTGCAGAAAGGGATGCGAATAAATATGCATCTAAACTTGAAAACAATATAACTAATTTTGATACTGTAATCCTAGGTGTTGGAGAGGATGGTCACATCGCTTCACTATTTCCTGATACAGTAGCAGTTAATGATACAGAAAATTTCTATGTATCAAATGAGGTAAATATCCTTTCTAAATGGAGAGTAACAGCTACTTTTAAACTACTTAAAGAAGTGGATAATGTTTATTTACTAGTAACAGGTAATAATAAAAAGGAGATACTTAAATCAATTATGAATAATGGAAATACCTCTGCTAATAAACTGATAAACGAAAGAAAAAAAACAATACTTATTACTGATCAAGAAATATAATCACTCAATATTTTATCTGTCTCCTATATGTTCTATTAAGTTATCCTTAGCCAAGATGTTATTGAAAAATTATCTTCAAATACTGTTAACTTCAAGTTTGTGGGGTTCATCATTCCTTCTTATGAAATTTGCATTAGAAGAACTGGATCCATTTCAAATTTCTTTTTATAGGATATTGATTGGAATGATTTTTATAAATTCATTACGAATTGAAAAAGTAAAACTTTCTAAGAAAGATCATCTATACACTGCATTAGTTGGCATGTTGTGGATGACACTTCCCTTTTATTTATTTGCAGAGTCTGAAAAAACTATTACTTCAAGTTTGGCAGGTCTGGTAAATGGTTCGACTCCAATTTTTATTAGTATGTTTGCAGTTATATTTTTTCGTCAGAAAATTTCAAATATTAAAAAAGTTTATCTTTTTACTGGTTTTTTAGGTATTTATATCCTTACTTTTGGATTCCAGACTGCAAACCTTGAATTAAGCAAAGGATTCTTGTTAGCTTTATTAGCATCAATAAGTTATGGATTTGCTGCAAACTTTGTCCAACCACTTATTAAGACTTACGGAGCACTAAATACATTAAGAATGGCTCTCAGATATGCGTCATTATTTTCCTTTATTTTATTTAGTTTTAATAGTGAATACTTCCTTCCAACTTTTACAGGCTCACTACCATCTATTCTAATTTTAGGCATTGGTGGAAGCGGAGTAGCATTTCTATCTTTTTATAAGCTTATAGATGATGTAGGAGCTATTTTTGGTTCAATTACTGTATATATAATTCCCATATTTTCAGTAATCTTTGGATACATATTTTTAGAGGAAACAACATCTTTGTCACAGATATCTGGAATAACTGTAATTATTTTGTCAGCTTATTTATTTACTAAAACTACTGACTAATTCTTTGGACTAACAAATAATCCTTCAGCAATAGCAGCAATTTTCTCATCATCTAAATATAATTCAGCTTTGTAGATTGAACCTTGATCGTTAACTGAATCTCTCCACGCCTTTACATGAACAAATACTGTGCTGTTATTAACAGGTCTAATGTATTTTGCAGTAAAAGTTTTAGTTACAACCATCTCACCAAGTAGAAAACTGAGGGGTCCCATTGTGCAGTCCATAAAGGAATCAATAATTCCTCCGAGGGTTGTATTCATGGGATTAAAGTATTTTTCCTGAATTGGATATTTGCACTCAAGATATTCCTCTTCTTCGTTAAAGGTTACGAACTCACCCTTCAACTCTTTATAAATATTAGGTGTAGGTAAATCTCCCCATGTTCTTTCAGACATGAAAAGATTTTAACATTAACTACGCATTAAATGAATATAAGAAACTTAAGACTATCTTCCTTTTGGATGCCAAACAGTTTTAGTTTCAATAAATGGAAATAAAGCTTCTAAGCCCATAGTTGGTGGATTTATGAAGATTCGTTTTAGTGATTTGGAGGCATTTTCTTTAATCATTGTTTTTTGATCATTATGAATTTCTTTATATATTGCCATTGCGGTAATCTCGACATGGTTACTTATATCCTCAATTAATAATTCAAATTTCCCAGACAGTATATTTAAAGCACCACCTGGTAAATCAGAATTATTGATATCTTCTGCGAGTTTAAGTGCAAGTACAGAATTTTCTTCGTTAAAGCTTATTACAGAACATCCTACTGTTAAGGCCGGTAACATATTTAAAAGTAAACTATTCAGTGACTGCGTGTTTGAATTTAGAGTAAATACAACTCCAAGTGATTCCTGGTGGGAAATATTGAAGAAGTCACCCGCTACAGGATTGAGGTTACCTGTCATCTGTTCCCACTTATCAGCCATTCCCGCATACCAAATTATTGAATCTACTGCTTTATGAATATCTTCCTTTGCTTTTGCTTTAGTTAATCCTGCATCCTGAAGGAGTTGTTGATAAGTTTCAAAATTACCTTCTAACATTTCTGAAAGCCTATATAATACTTGAGTTTTATTGTACGGAGAAAGTTTCTGCCAAGCGGTATGACCTTTTTTTGCTGCTACAACAGCATCTCTTATATCTTTTCTTGAAGTAAGTGGAACTTCATAAAATTCATTTTTAAGTTCAATCCGAAAAGTTTTTCCAGATTCGGACCTTACATACTTACCACCAACATAATTTTTATAAGTTTTTTTTATTTCATTCATGATTGTACCTTTAGATATGACAGCAGACCGTGTCTTCCACCCTCTCTTCCAAAACCAGATTCTTTATAGCCTCCAAACGGTGAAGATGGATCAAACTTATTAAACGTATTTGCCCAAATAACACCTGCTTGAAGCCTGTCTGCTGTCCAGAGTATCTTTGAACCTTTTTCTGTCCATATCCCTGCAGATAGTCCATATTCAGTGTTATTTGAAATTTCAATAGCTTCTTCTGGAGTTCTAAAAGTTAAAGTTGTCAGCACTGGACCAAATATTTCTTCTCTTGAAATTCGGTAAGAAGGCTGTGCATTTGTAAATAGAGTTGGTTTAAACCAAAAACCATTTTGTGGTAATTCACAGTCTGTCTGAAAAATTGTTCCACCCTCTTCTACTCCCTCATTTACTAAGCTTGTAATCTTGTCTAATTGATCTTTTGAGTTTATAGCACCAATGTCTGTATTTTTATCTAATGGATTACCTACTCTAAGAGACTGCATCCTTTTTTCTAGTTTTGTAACAAATTCGTCATGGATATCTTCTTGTAGTACAAGTCTTGAACCAGCACAACATACATGTCCTTGGTTGAAGAATATTCCATTAACAACACCCTCTACAGCTTGGTCAATAGCAGCATCGTTGAAGACAATATTTGCCGCTTTACCACCCAATTCTAGAGTGAGTCCTATATCCCTATCTGCTGTTTCTTTTTGAATATACTTACCAACTCCAGTAGAGCCAGTAAAAGCTATTTTTGAAATATCAGGGTGCTTAACGAGTGCGGCACCAGTACTACCGTCACCAGTAACTAAATTAAATACACCTGGTGGAAGTCCTACTTCTTGACACAATTCAGCAAAAAGAATTGCTGTTAAAGGAGTACTCTCAGCAGGTTTTAAAATTACAACATTTCCAGTTGCTAATGCTGGCGCAACTTTCCAAGAAAGCATTAGTAGTGGGAAATTCCATGGAATTATTTGACCAACTATGCCATAAGGTTTTAAACCTTTTGCGTTCCAAGATAAATCTAACTTATCAGCCCAGCCTGCAAAGTAGAAAAAGTTCGCAGCAACTTGTGGTAAATCAAAGTCTCGTGATTCCTTGATTGGCTTACCACCGTCTAAGGTTTCAAGTACAGCAAATTCACGAGATCTCTCCTGAATTAGCCTTGCAAGTTTAAAGAGGTATTTAGCCCTTTCTGTCCCAGATAGTTTAGACCATATTTTTAGACCCTCTTTTGCAGATTCTACTGCTGAATTAATATCAATTTCATTACCTAAAGAAACTGAGGATAAAACTTCTTCTGTTGAAGGGGATATAGTTTTGATAAATTTTTTGGAATTAGCATTTTGAAATTTTCCATCAATGAAGATTCCGTATTTTTTTTCAATGTTAACAATAGAACTTGACTCAATTGATTCAGCGTATTCCCATTTATTCATGATTTAACCTCTTGGAAAATAGTAGCTTGACTGATACGCATTAGTTTTCAATTTTTTTATTTGTTTTAATACATCATCAACTAGGCTTGATGCTCCAAACCTGAAATAATCAGGGTTTAACCATTCACTCCCTAATTCTTCATTGACAATAACTAAATACCTGATTGCGTCTTTAGAATCTCTTATTCCACCTGCAACCTTTATACCAGCTTTGAAACCAGTGACAGTTTTATAATCCCACACTGCTTTTGCCATTAAATAACATGCTTCTCTTGATGAACCGTTAGAAATCTTACCGGTTGATGTTTTAATAAAATCTGATCCTGCTGCTAATGAAATCAGACTAGCCTTTTTAATATTTTCATACGTCCTGAGTTCTCCAACCTCTAAAATAGTTTTTAAGTGGACTGATTTACATACCTCTTTTAGTGCAACTATTTCATCGTACATTTTTCTATAGTCACCTTCAAAGAATGCCTTTCTATTTATAACAATGTCTATTTCGTCTGCGCCTTCATCAATTGCGAATTGAGTATCAAGTATTTTTGATTCAAGGGGGGCTTGCCCACTTGGAAAATATGAAGAAACGGAAGCTACTTTTACATTAGAATTCTGAGTCATCTTTTTAGCTTTAGACACGAGTGCGGGGTAAACACAAACAGCAGCCACACTTGGAACCTCATCATTACTTGGATCTGGTCTAATAGCTTTTGCTGTCATCTGTCCAATCTTGCCCTCAGTGTCCTCCCCTTCAAGAGTTGTAAGGTCACACATTGAAATTATATAATTCAAAGCTTGGAGTTTAGAATCTTTTTTTATACTTCTTGTAGCGAGTGAGGCAACTCTTTCTTTGAGGCCAACCTCATCTACTCTTAAATTGTCAATTAACTCGACTGTATCGGACCAATTGAGAACATTTTGTGCTTCTTTTGTTAAAGACATAGCTCTATGGTAAAGCAAATAGTTATTTTTTAACAGAAGATTTTTTTAATCTAAGGCTTTTACCTTGTTGTTAATGTTAATTTCTTTCTTTTCTGTGATTTCTGCAATTCCACCAAAAACAGTAAAGATTTTGTGCCAGGATTCTTCTTTAGTTAATAATTTAGAAGCTAGTTCTGAACCCGTTTGTTCAATATGTTTTTGCAATAGCGTTTTCAAATCAAGACTATCTATTTCATTTAACACATGTGATGTCGGTGCTGATTTTGATATATATTGATTAAAACTTTTCTGTGTATTCAAAACTATTACCTTACCGCCCGTCATTCCAGCTCCAAAATTGAATCCAATCTCCCCAAGAATAACTAGGGTCCCACCTGTCATGTATTCAGCTGCGTGAGCGCTGCATCCCTCAACAACAGCTATAGCTCCACTGTTTCTTACTCCAAATCTTTGGCCGACCCTACCGGATATAAATAATTGACCTCCGGTAGCACCATAAAGGAGGGCATTTCCAGCGGCATGGTACGCTCCTTGCATTTTTTTACCCTGAGGTATTATTGTTATACTTCCTCCACCCATACCTTTACCTACATAATCATTAGCACTCCCAGTTAGTTTCAGATTTATACCATCTCTTATAAAAGCTCCAAAACTTTGACCAGCTGAACCAGAAAGGCTAATTAGTGAGGGGTTTTTTTCAATTTGTTTGTTTAGCTTATTTATAGAAACCTCACCAGAAAGTCTTGCACCTATACTTCTGTCTTCATTGGATATTGGGTATTGTAAAAATGATTCTTTGTCTGCGTTCAATGATTTAATTACTTCAGAAGTTATTCTTCTTGATAATCTACCCTCGTCATGTCTGATAAATCCAGGATGCTTCTTCTCTGGTACTGCATTCACAAGAAGTTTGTGCAAGCTACTAGGTAGATTATTATTTAAAACTTTAAGTCCTAACAGATCGGCATGTCCTATTAAATCATCTAGTTTATTTACATTGAATAATTGCAAATACTTCTGTACGTCTTCAGCGAGAAAAGTGAACAATTGCATAACCTGTTCAGGTGCTCCATTAAACTTTGCTCTTAAATTTTCATCTTGAGTTGCAATTCCAACGGGACATGTGTTTTCATGGCATTGTCGTACCATTTTGCATCCCAATGCTAAAAGTGGTAAAGTTCCAAAACCAAATCTATCAGCACCTAAAGTAGCTGCAATAATTACATCCTTTGCGGAACGCAGCCCACCATCTACCTCAAGGAGTACTTTATCTCTCATATTATTTAGAACTAATGCTTGGTGCGTTTCACTTAGTCCTAGTTCCCATGGCGATCCTGCGTGTTTAATGCTTGTCCAAGGACTAGCTCCTGTACCCCCATCGCTACCTGCAATAGTTATAATATCAGCGCCAGCTTTAGCAACACCAACGGCTATGGTCCCCACACCTGGTTCGGAAACTAGTTTCACATTGACAGGAGTATTTGGATTAAATGTTTTTAAATCGTAAATTAGTTGAGCTAAATCTTCAATTGAATATATATCGTGATGAGGTGGTGGAGAAATAAGTGTAATACCTTCTGTTGTGTGTCTTAATTTAGCTATATGGGAATCAACCTTAAAACCAGGAAGTTGACCGCCCTCACCAGGTTTAGAACCTTGTGCCATTTTTATTTGAAACTCTTCTGCAGAAGCTAAGTAGTCAGGAGTTACTCCAAATCTTCCTGAAGCAATTTGCTTGATCTTAGAATTTTTTTCGTTGTCATATCGTGCTGGATCTTCTCCACCTTCACCAGATCCTGATTTTGCTCCAAGTCTATTCATGGCTATTGCTAACGCTTGATGTGCTTCTTCTGATAGCGCTCCTAAAGACATTGAAGATACAGTAAATTTTTGATAAATTTCATCTAAAGACGCTATTTTTTGGTTCTCGTAACCTTCTGTTGTATCAGGAAGGGTGAATAAATCACGTATCTGTACATCAGGTCTGTCTTCTAGTGTCTGTAGATAATCTAACCAAATATCTCTGTCTCCAGATCTAACAGCTTTTTGAAGTCTTAAAACTGTCGCAGGTGAAGTTACGTGAGGCTCAGCATTTTTTTTATATTTATAGAAGCCCCCTAAATCTTGGGTAGCTTCTTCTGAGCAGATTTTAATTTGGCTTTCTAATTCTTCATAACCAATACCTTCTGTTCTGCTTTTAGAATATGTAAATGCATCTGAAATAAGTGAATTATTTAAACCGATTATCTCGAATAATTCTGAACCTCTATAAGAAGAGACCGTACAGATCCCCATTTTTGACATTATTTTCAGTAAGCCCTTGTTCAAAGTTTCAGTGTAATTTTCTTGAGCTTCAGACACTGATATTCCTAACTCAGGCGTAGATAATGCCAATTTTCTAATATTCTCTAAAGCCAAATATGGCCATACAGCTGATGCACCGTATGAAATATGGCAAGCCAAATCATGTGCATCCCTGATTTCACCTGAAGCAATAATTAATGAGGCCTGCAACCTAATTCCTTTTTTAATTAAGTAGTGGTGTAAAGTCCCAATAACAAGTAGTGAAGGTATTACGCTTTCACCAATTTTTAAATCTTTATCCGATAAAATTATTAATGATTTCTTCTTGGTGATTATGGACTCTTCAGCCTTTTCACATACTTTTTTTAACGCAGATTCCATGTTGGTTTCAGACTTGTCAAAACAAAAGCTAATCACTTCTGACTTTTTTCCAAGAACTTCGTTAGATATTAGTTTATCGTAAGTCCTACCACTTAAAATAGGTGAATTTAATGCAACTAAATTAGCCTGTTGTGAAGTCTCTTTAAGTATTGATCCTCTCTTGCCTAAATAAGTTTTAGTGGACATAACAAAACGCTCTCTGATTGGGTCTATGGGTGGATTTGTTACCTGAGCAAATAACTGATGAAAGAACCTGCTTAATCTCGGCTTATTCTTACTTAATATTCCTAAGGGTGAGTCATTACCCATTGAACCTGTAGGAACATCTCCTTTCAACATTGGTAAAAGGATTAGTCTTTGTTCTTCTGGTGTATAGTCAAAATATGAAGACAACAAATCGATATCTATACTTTTATCTTCTAAATCGCTAAATTCTGTATCTACATTAAGAGGTTTTGAACTAACCCAATCTTTATATGGGTTTTTTTGACTTAATTTCTGTATTACTTCTTCTTCATCAAGCAATTCATCATCATTTAATCTGTATCTAATAGTTTGACCAGGTTCTAGTTGTGCTGTCTTATATGCACCCGCTTCAACTGACGGGCAAATTCCTACTTCTGAAGCTGCAAGTATATATCTATCAGAAACCATCCACCTCATAGGTCTTAACCCACTTCTGTCTAAACCTGCAATTATATCTAGACCATCGGAGGCTACAATTGCAGCTGGCCCATCCCACGGCTCAGTTAGGAATGAATGATATTGATAGAATGCTTTTTCATCTTCAGTGAACCTTGGATTGTTTTCCCACGCAGAGGGCATAAGCATTTCTTGAGCATGGGCTAAAGTTCTACCTGATTGTACTAACAACTCCACAGCATTATCTAACTGCCCGGAGTCTGATATGTCCTCATCAATAAATGGTTTGAGTGTATTAATATCATCTTTCCAAAAACTAGAAGTAGCATCAACTTCGCGCGCCTGCATCCATGAATAATTAGCGGTTATTGTATTAATTTCACCATTGTGAGCAAGCATGCGAAGCGGTTGGGCTTTGTCCCAAGTTGAAGATGTATTTGTTGAAAACCTTTGATGAAATATACCAAATCTCGTCTTAAATAAAGGATTTCTTAAATCCCAATAGAAATCTGAAGCTTGTGTCGCAGTGAAAAGACCTTTGTAAACAACTGTTCTTGAGGAACATGAATTTATATGAATATTTAAAAACTTATGATTTGAAATTTCTTTTTCTAATGATTTTCTAAATAGATATAAAGTTTTCTCAAATATTTTTTGATTTTTCTCCTCAGATGAAATAACAGCATGAAAAATAGCTGGCTTAGATTGTTTTGCTAAAGTGCCTAAAATTTCTTTATCTGTAGGAACTTTTCTCCAATATAAGAGATCAATTTTAAAATCTGAAAGTTTTTTTTCAATTATTTCTTTTGATTCGCTTAATTCCTTAGCTTCAAAAAAACATGAAATTAATCCTAATTTTTTCCCTTTTCCAATTGTGATGTCTCTCTCTTTTAGTTCGGCGTTAATGAGTTCATAGGGAATTTCAGTTAGAACTCCTGCTCCATCTCCTGTGCCATCAGCAAACTTTGCACCTCTGTGATCAAGGTTTGAAAGACATTCTAATATTTTAAGAGTCATTCCATGCGTTGGAGCAAGCCCTCTAGAAGCTATGAAGCCAACTCCACAAGAGTCTTTTTCTGTAAAATCAAATCCCATAAGTCCTTTAATTTTACTACACCTTTGCTCTAGAATAAATAGAAAATCAGCCTGGTCACATTAAGGGGGAAACCTTGATACGAAAGACTGACTTTCTAATACTGATATTTTTTAACTTATTTTTTTAGAATAAAATCTCCATATGCTGTTGTTCCATGTTCAGAAACATCAAGACCAGCAATCTCTTCTTCTTTAGATACCCTTAGTCCAAAATTTAAATCAATAACTTTTAACACTGCGTAGGAAGTCAAATATGCCCAAGAACCAATAGCTACTATCCCAATGAGCTGTGGAACAATTAGTGAAGTCCCTCCATAGAAAAGTCCTTCAGATGTATCAAATAGACTAACAGCTAACACGCCCCATGCACCACAGACACCATGCACAGAAACTGCTCCAACTGCATCATCTAATCCTTTTCGCTCGATAAGATTTATTGAGCCTACAACGATAATACCTGAGATGATTCCAATTATGACGGCACCTAAATTGTTAACATTCGCACAGCCAGCAGTAATCCCAACAAGGCCCGCTAATGCACCATTTAGAGTCATTCCAACATTAGGTTTACCAGCAATCATTGAAGTATACATTGCTGCTACTGACGCAGCAGATGCTGACAATGTAGTGGTTACTGCTATTGCTGCTAAATCTACATCGACTGCTGCTAAAGCAGATCCTACATTGAATCCATACCATCCAAACCACAAAATAAATACGCCAAGTGCAGCGGCTACCATTGAGCTACCAGGTATAGGAAGAGGTTTTCCGTTACTATCAAATTTCCCTATACGTGGACCAACTACCTGTATTCCTGCAAGAGCAGCAAAACCACCGACCATATGTACAACGCCAGAGCCTGCAAAGTCTACAAACCCAATGTCAGTTAACCAACCTTGACCACTCCATACCCAGTGTGTAACTATTGGATATATTAATCCGCATATAAAGGGTTGGAAAAGTAGATATGAACTAAATTTAGTTCTCTCAGCGACAGACCCAGAAACGATGGTCGCTGCAGTAGCTGCAAATACTACCTGAAAAAAATAAGTAGAAGAGTCTCCCTCTAGAAAGAAATTACCATACGCAATAAATCCTCCCAAAGTAGAACCACCGTAAGCAAATGCAAATCCAAAAGCCCAGTAAGTGAGAGCCCCGACTGAAAAGTCCATAAAGTTCTTCATAACAATATTGACTGAGTTTTTAGATCGTGTAAATCCAGTTTCTACAAGCATGAAACCTGGCTGCATGAACATAACTAGAATTCCGGCAATTAATATCCATAGATTGTCTACGTACGTTACAATTTCCATTTTTATCTCCTCTTAAATAAATATTTATAAATAACTTAGTTGAGAGTTTTTTTTAAATAGTGCTGTAGAAGTTAAATGATTATTACTAAATTGTTTCTTATTTGTTACGTAAATCAGCTATATTTTTGGTCTTTGGGATACTCTATAGCCAAGATAAATTAAAAACATTCCGACTAAAAGTGAAAGAGTCTTAGATGCACTATCACCTAAAGCGAGGAGGACCCCAGACAGTGCTGGTGAAAATGACCCCACGACTATTAATACATTTGTTGTAACTAAGTCTTCATCTACTCTTCTAAATTTATATATGCTGTACGCAGCAATACCAACCAAAGAAATACTGCCAAATGAATTGCCTAATATTGCCCACATTCTGGGACCGCTAATTTCATACAATTGGCTTCCCTCAGGAATACCCTGAATATTTGAAAAATCAGGAATACCGCTTGTAAAAATAGAAAACACAGCACCTAATACAAATAAAACATATAACCCCGATATAACATTTACCTTATTTTCATCAAAAATTAAGTATGCACTGCCAATTCCAAATGCAGGAACATTAGTAATCCCCCCAAAAAAGTAGAAAATACCGAAATTAATATAATTCCAACCATTTATAAGGCCAGAGACTAAAGCTATTGTTGCCACTGTGTACATGATGACTGCTACGGTCCAGGAAATTATATATGGTTTTTTACTTCGAAATGATTTTAAAAGTAATTCTAAAGAAAAACCAACTCCTATCAGAGATGCTATTGAACCAAGTACGATATCCATATTTTCTATGATAGGTTTAAATTAAACACAACGAGAAATGAGAAGTAGCTATTCTAAGGTATAGAATGTCAAAAAATATATTAGTAGCAGTAGCTTGGCCGTATGCAAGCGGTTCTAGACACCTCGGTCATATTGGTGGTGCATATTTACCAGCTGATGTATTTGCAAGATACCATAGAGTGATTGGAAACAATGTATTAATGGTTTCGGGAAGCGACGCTCATGGTACTCCCATTACTGTACGTGCAGATGAAGAAGGCGTAGAGCCGATAGATATAGTGAATAAATACCACAGTGAATTTCTAGATTATTGGGAAAAGCTCTCCATTTCTTGGGATAATTACACAACAACCATGACAGATAATCACAAAGAAGTGGTCCACGATATTTTTCTCAAGCTCTTGGACAATGGGTTTATTGATAAACAAAAAACTTTACAGGCCTTTGATCCAATAGATAATAAATTTCTGCCTGATAGATATGTTGAAGGACAATGTCCGAAGTGTGAATATGGAGAAGCTAGAGGCGATCAGTGTGACAACTGTAGCTCAACACTTGATCCTGAGGAATTAATAAATCCGGTAAGTAAACTATCTGGCAATCCAGCAGAATTTAAAGAAACTGAGCACTTTTTCTTAAAGTTAAGCTTGCTTGGAGAGAAACTTTCTCCATGGTTAGAAACTAAGGAAAACTGGAGACCACATGTAATAAATTGGGCAAAATCATTTGTGAAAGATGGACTTAAAGATAGAGCAATTACAAGAGATCTTGAATGGGGTATTGATATTCCTGTTGATGATTTGGGTGATGAAAAGAAAATCTATGTTTGGTTTGAAGCTGTAATAGGTTACCTATCTGCATCGATTGAGTGGGCAAAGAATTCTGGTGATGAAGATGCCTGGAAAGAATGGTGGCAAAAAGAAGAAGCAGAATCATATTATTTTATTGGTAAAGATAATGTACCGTTTCACTCGGTAATTTGGCCGGCAATATTAGCTGGGTATGGTCAACTAAATATGCCTACAAATGTTCCTGCGAACCAATATATTCTTGTAAAGGGGCAAAAAGCATCAGCTAGTAGAGGTGTTGGCAAGAGCTTGGCTGATTACCTTTCAGAGTGGGAGCCAGATGCAATCAGGTACACTCTTGCATCAGTTCTGCCTGAGCAATCAGATTCAGAATTAACTGAAGAAGAAATGGTTAGAAGGAATAATGAGGAATTGGTTGCGACATGGGGTAACTTAGTCCAAAGAGTATTTACTCAGATTCAAAATAACAAAGATGCTATAACAACTCCCTCTTCATTAGAACCTGTTGATGAAGAATTACTAAAAGAGGCACATAAAGCATTTGTAGAAATAGGAAAGTATATAGAGGCCGTTGAGTTAAAAACAGCCCTACAGGAATCCATGAGATATGTATCAAAGGTTAATGTTTACCTGAACGAAACAGAGCCTTGGAAAGTTATCAAGGAAGATCAAGACCGTGCAGGTAGAATACTCTATACAGCTCTTCAGGCAATTGATGCATGTGCAAATTTACTATATCCATTTATGCCAACAACTAGTAGAAAAGTAACTTCAGCAATACAAAAGGATACGGAAAATTTTTGGGGTCTAAATGACATAAAAATAGGTGCCGAATTAATTAAAATCGGGCACCTATTTAAAAAGTTTGACTAGGACTTTGATTCTTTAAAAATTGAATCTATCTCATCAATTAAAGCAAGCAGTTCTTCGCCAACTTTAGGATCTTCAGTTTTTTTAGCTTCTCCAGCTTTTTTAGTCGCATTCCAGAATAAATCATGAAGATTTGGAAATCTTTCAAGATGCTCTGGCTTAAAGTAGTCTGTCCACAATACCCATAGATGGTGTTTGACTTCTTCAGCTCTCTCTTCTTTTATGGTGACACATCTTTGTTTGAAACTAGCATCGTCAGAATCTTGATACTTCTTTGATGCATTCAATACTGATTCCGCTTCAATACGTGCCTGCGCTGGATCGTATACTCCACAAGGTAAATCACAATGCGCATATGCGACTCTTGTTGGTTTAAATAATTTCATAAATCTCCTTAATTCACTACTATTAATTTTAGTAAGATAAGAATTTATGATTAAAAACATATTAAAGATAGTTAACTTGAAGACACTTTTTGCATTTGTGTTATATATTGTTTTTCGCAATGATAATAAATCAATTAGAGCATATGAAATTAAAGAAGAAAGTATGAAACCTGCACTTCTTCCAAACGAATTTGTACTTGCTTCAAAATTGAAAGATATACCCGTAAGAGGTGACATCGTCATATTCAATAACAACGAAAAGAATATTGATGTTGTTAAAAGAGTTATAGGCCTTCCAGGTGAGGAAGTAGAGTCACAAGAAGGTTCTATATTGATAAACTCCGAGAGAATAAATGATCCTTGGGCTAAAAGTTTTGTCGATGACTTTGTAAAAGTTCAATTAAGGGATGATGAAATATTTGTATTAGGTGATCAACGTACTTTGTCTTCTAGTGACTCTAGAACTATAGGGCCTATTAAATATCTAGAATGTTGGAAGCTTAAGATGCGTTATTGGCCATATTACAGATTTAAAACATATGAGTGACTTAATGTGTAGTTGGTGTAAAAATACAATGGTGTATCTCCATGGACATGCTGCTTGTGTAAACAACTCATGTGCAATGTTTGGACTCAACCAAGCAGAATGCTGCTCAGGAGAAAATGCTAATAATTGTGAAGGAACTCAACAAAATGAAATCGCATTATCTCCCGAAAGATTAAACTAGAAACATGGACGAGCCAAAATTAAAAATTGAAAATAAGACAGTTGAATCTATTCCTGCTGTCACAATCAGATTTGCTGGTGACTCCGGAGATGGTATGCAACTGGTCGGTACACGATTTACAGACACTTCTGCTTTATTCGGAAATGATTTAGCTACACTTCCTGCTTTCCCTGCTGAAATTAGGGCGCCTCAAGGAACAATTGCTGGGGTGTCTTCATTCCAGGTTCAAATAGCTGATTTCGATATTCTAACTCCAGGAGATAATCCCGAAGTCTTAGTTGCTATGAATCCAGCTGCTTTGAAAGCACATCTACATGACTTAGCACCTAATGGAATGCTTATTATTAATCAAGATGCCTTTGAAGAAAAAAATATCACAAAAGCAGGATATAAAGTTGATCCAAGAGAATCAGGTGAACTTGATGGATATCGAGTATTTGAAGTCCCAATGGAAAAACTGACGAAAGAAGCTTTAAAAGATTCTGAAATAAAAGGGCGAGCCGTTCTTAGATCAAAAAATATGATTGCTTTAGGACTTATTTCTTGGGTATTTAACAGGCCATTAGAAGACACTATAAATTGGATTAGTAAGAAATTTGAGAAACTTCCAGAGGTAGCGGATGCAAATATAAAGACTTTGAAAACCGGTTACAACTTTGGTATTACTGTGGAAGCATTTCATCATACATACGTTGTCGAGAAAGCAGCACTTCCGACTGGAGAGTACACAAATATAAATGGTAATATCGGATTAAGTTGGGGCCTTATAGCTGGAGCAAAACTATCTAATCTTGAATTATTTTATGGAAGTTATCCCATCACTCCAGCATCAGACATACTTCATGAATTATCAAAGCATAAAAATTTCAATGTAATAACTTTCCAAGCAGAAGACGAGATCGCAGCAGCTGCAGCAACTGTAGGTGCATCATTTACTGGAAAGCTTGCCGTGACAGGTACCAGTGGGCCAGGATTAGCTCTTAAAAGTGAAACTATTTCACTAGCACTTTCTGCTGAGCTCCCTATGGTTATTGTAAATGTACAACGTGGAGGTCCATCAACTGGTCTTCCCACAAAACCTGAACAATCCGATTTATTATTTGCCCTATATGGAAGACACGGCGAATCTCCCCTACCAGTACTAGCTTCACGTTCACCTTCTCATGCTTTTTATACTGCTATAGAGGCAAGTAGAATAGCCCTGAAATACATGACACCAGTAATACTTTTATCAGATAACTATGTTGCTACTGGTTCCGAGCCATGGAAACTACCAGATATTTCTGACTTACCTTCTCTTACTAACAACTTAACAACAACAAATAACTCAAAAGATGGCTTCTTGCCTTTCCACAGAGATATGACTACTTTTGCACGACCTTGGGCTGTACCTGGAGTTCCAGGTTTAGAGCATCGAATTGGTGGACTAGAAAAAGAAGAAGGTACTGGAAATGTTTCATATGATAGTGCTAATCATCAGTACATGACAGACATGAGAGCATGGAAAATTGCTAATATTGCTAATGATATTGAACCTTTAGAACTTAATGGAGATGAAAAAGCTGACACACTTGTCTTAGGTTGGGGTTCAACCTATGGCGGAATAACACAAGCAGTAAATAGGCTTAATGAAAAGGGTGTTAAAGTAGCAAGTGCTCATTTAACATTTATAAATCCATTTCCAGATAACTTAGGTGAAATCCTATCGAATTTCGAAAGAATTATAATTCCAGAATTAAATACAGGACAATTAATAAAACTCATTAGAGAAAGATTCTTGATAGACGCAAAAGGAATTAATAAAGTTGCAGGTGAACCTTTCACTGCACAAGAATTAGTTGAAAAAATAGAGGAAAAGATAAATGAGTAAAGTTCCAGTAAGTTACAAAAGAACAGATATGCAAAGTGACCAAGAAGTCAAGTGGTGTCCCGGTTGTGGGGATTACACAATTTTGGCATCTGTGCAAAGTTTTATGGCTGAACTGGGCATAAATAAAGAAAATATGGTTTTTGTATCAGGTATTGGATGTGCAGCAAGGTTCCCTTACTACATGAACACATATGGATTACATACAATACATGGACGTGCACCTGCTGTAGCAACTGGAGTAACCCTTTCAAATCCTGACTTATCAGTTTGGGTTGTATCCGGAGATGGAGATTCACTTTCAATAGGTGGAAATCATTTAATACATGCTCTAAGAAAAAATGTAAATATAAAAATTCTTATGTTCAATAACCAGATTTATGGACTTACCAAGGGACAATACTCTCCTACTAGCGAAGAGGGTAAGAAAACTAAATCTTCACCATTTGGTTCTGTGGAACTTCCTTTTAATCCGATGAGTGTAGCTTTGGGTGCTGAAGCATCCTTTGTCGCTCGTTCAGTTGATATGGACAGAGATTTAACTACACAGGTATTACAAGAAGCATCAACCCACAAAGGATCTGCTTTTGTAGAGATCTACCAAAATTGTAATGTCTTTAATGACAAAGCATTTGAGCAACTAACTTCTAAAGAAGGACGTGTAGCAAACAGAATAAATTTAGTACATGGTGAGAAGGTTATTTTTGGTGCTGAAGACGAGTTTGCAGTAACCATCGAAAATGGGGAAGCTAAAATTGTAAAACGAACAGATATTGATGATTCACAAATCTATGTACACGATATTACAAGAGAGAACCCATCAGTTGCATTCTCACTCTCTAGGTTATCACATGGACCCTATGGCCCGACCCCGATGGGAGTTTTCAGAAAAGTTCAAAGAGAAACTTATAATGAAGACGTTATGAAACAAATAGATTTTGCAAAAGATTCAAAGGGTGATGGTGAGTTAGATAAATTAGTTAGATCCCTTGGAACTTGGGATGTTAAATAACTCTAATTAAGTTTTACTCGTCTAAATAATCTATTTGATCTGTAGGCATTATCAGTGCTGTACTTGCATTAACAATGTGTGAAACAATTCTCTTCAAGTATCTATAAAATAAAGTAGTGGAAACTGGGTATTCTATTGTTTCTTTGTTTTCAAGAAGAGCTGTGATTTTATTATCTAAATCTGTAGACATAGAAGAACCAAGGGTGATTAGATCATGCACTTTTGTTTCATCCTCAAGGTTCAGACATGACTGCAAATAAACAATTAATTTTCCTATATCATTTCTTAACCCAATATAGCTATCTAAATCTTCACCTTTAGTAAAGGTGTTACCTGTTTCAGCAATTTCAAAAAGATTCTTACAATAGTCCCCAATTCTCTCAATATCTTTTGACATAGTCATATAAGATAGCAGTAAAGGGATATCTAAGTTTCTTGAATTTACTGCAGAATGAACTATCATTTCTCTGCGAACTTCACGATGGAGTTCATTAATAGCCTTATCTGTAGCATATAAATCATCCCTAACACTATCAAGATTAGTGTCGCCAAGCAGGCAATTCATTGAAATGTCATAGATGTGCATACTATTTATGAGCATCTCGCTTAATTTAGCATCTATATTGTCTAGTGATTCTTTACTCATTTTTCTCCTTAATTAAATAGTACTACGCCCAATAGTGGAAGTAATAAGAATGTTACTAATACATACAATATTGCAATGTATCTTCTTTTAGCAGTTATGACACTGAGTCTCTTTGCCAAATTAACTGGTATATTTCTTACTGCTTTTACTGGATAAACAATAATCACACCAATTAAATTGAAAAATACATGGTGTAGTGCAATAGTTAATCCTGCTGGATCATCTACAGCAAAGCTAGCTAGAACAGCTGTGATTGTTGTACCAATATTTGCCCCTAATGTTATTGGAAATGCATTCTCAATAGATAGAATTCCTGAACCAACAATCGGCACGAGTATTGAAGTTGTGATACTTGAGCTTTGTACTGAAAAGGTAATTAAGATTCCGATCAATATTGCGAGAAGTCCCCCACCTTTTGCAAGGGCTTTATCTAGCCCGAATTCAATTTGGTTGAGCATAAGAGATTTCATATTCGATACTACATTTTTTAGGCTCAAGAAAATAAATGCTATTGCAATAATAATCAAAAGAACCGCGTAGGCTCTGTAAGAATTCTCACTGAGATTGTTTATAAATGGAATAGAAGATAGTCCGTCTAGGATATTATTTGAACCCCACTTAATTCCTGCCTTGATTGGGCTATTTGGTTTTGTTGCCGTGAACCCTGTGGCAAGAACGAAATCTGTTCCATTTTCAGCCATCCTTGTTATAAACCCGGTATATAGGTCAAGAGGAAAAAGTATTATCACCACTAATAAGTTAAAGAAGTCATGCATCGTTGAGGCTGCAAAAGCTCTTTTAAATTCCTGTTCTCTTCTTACGTGACCAAAAGAAACTAAGGTATTAGTTACTGTTGTTCCTATATTTGCTCCCATAACCATGGGTATTGCGTATTCCAAGCTAAGGACTCCACTTCCAACTAAACCAACAATTGTTGCAGTAGTAACAGAGGAGGATTGCACTAATACTGTACATAAAATTCCAACCAGTAAACCAGCAAAAGGATTGGAGACTGACTCAAAAAGTGCATCTGTGTATTCTGCACCTAAAGTTTTAATGCCTTTTTCAAGAAGTTTGATTGATACAAGGAAGAAATATAAGAAAAATATTGCGAAGCTTAAATTTTTAAAAGATTTTAAATTCATATTACGTTTGAAGTATATAAGATTTTTAATTAAATAATTTTGTAATTTGCCTGTTGTTTACTTTAAGTTTACTTTTGAAAAACAATCGTAAAGGTCGAACCGCATTCCAATTCACTCACAATCTCAATAACAGCATTGTTTCGATCGAGTGCATGTTTAACGATTGCGAGACCCAGTCCTGTTCCGCCTACTTTTCTTGATCTTCCTTTATCAACTCTATAAAATCTCTCAAAGATTTTTTCTTGATCTGATTTAGAAATTCCAGAACCAAAGTCTTGGAATGAACATCTCACTGAATTATCATTTTCTTCTACTTGAATCAAAATATTCTCTTCTGGCGGAGAGTATTTTAAAGCGTTCTTTATTAGATTTTTCACAGCCAATGAAATATCATCAAAATTTGCATTTATTTCAACTTTTTTCTTTTTATAACCAATTCGTTTCTTATTTTGTTTAGATAAGTAAGAAATTTCATTTGCTACTACATCATGCAAATCAAATGTTTCCATAAATACATCTGAGGACTCCATAGCTGATAAATCTAATAAATCTGAAATAAGTTCATTCATCCTGTCAGAATCTCTTAAAATTTGCTCTAAAAAAGTTTTAGTCATTCCGTCATCACGCTCAAGAGATGTAAGTGCCGATTCGGCAGCTAATCTTACTGATGCAATTGGAGTTTTTAACTCATGAGATGCGTTTGCTATAAACTCTTCTTTAATTCTTGCAATTTCTATAAATTCATCTTTATTGTTTTCAGTCATTTAATTTATATCCTACACCTCTTATAGTTATCAATCTTTTTGGTGATTTTGGATTTACTTCTATTCTTTCACGTATTCTTTGGATGTGTACATCAAGAGTTTTAGAATTTCCAGCAAAACTGTATCCCCAAACTTTACTAAAGAGTTTGTCTCTAGAAACTATATTTCCGGCATTTTCACAAAGATAATAAAGTAATTCAAATTCCCTAGGTCTCAATTCAATTATTTCATTATCTATTTTTGCTTCATACCTTAAAGGATTCATGGCAATATTTCCTATGGTTATTTCTTTGGCAAAATTTAAGTCTTCTTCTACGCCGTGCAATAATTCTGAGTTTTTTGTCCTTCTCAAAACGGCTTTTACTCTACTTATTAGCTCTTTTACTGAAAATGGTTTAGTTATATAGTCATCTGCACCCATTTCTAAGCCATTGATTTTATCGTTTTCGTCATCTTTGGCAGTCAACATAATTATTGGTATGTTTGAAGATTTTCTTATTGCTTTGCAAATTTCAAGACCAGAAACTTCCGGAAGCATAATATCTAATATGATTAGATCAAAATGCTCTTCATCGAAAATATCAAGAGCAATTTTTCCATCATCAACATGGGTAACTTTTAAACCTTCATTTTTAAGGTTATAAATAATTCCATCTGCGATACTTTTTTCATCCTCTACGAGTAAAACTTTAACTGACATTAACTAAATTAGTTCAGACGGAGAGGACCATTCACCTCGATTAAAGGCTAAAATATAATTTTCATATCCTAAAAAGTCCTCTTTAAATTCATCTGGAATATTAAAACCCCACCAGTCATCTTTAAACTGACTTCGATGAGCTTTCATAGAATTAATTTTATGTTCTACATACTTTGTGCCATCAACTTCAACATCTATATCGTCATGTTCACTGCCGATTGGGTTAAATCTATTGAACTCTTCTTCTGAAATAATTCCAGCATCAAACATCTGTTGTCTTCTTGATTGCATTCTTGTCTTAGACCAAGCACTGTAATACAGACGCTCTGGAATCCATACTTCTTGATTTTCTTTAAGTGGGAACTTGTCTAAGTCACTAGCTGCAAAATAAGCTGCAGTTCCGATTCTATGTGTCTGAATATGATCTGGATGACCATAACCACCAAAAGGATCGTATGTTATTAAAGCATCAGGTTTATATTTTCTGATTATGTCGACTAGTTTTCCAACAGGATCAAAATAATTCTGCCTCCAGAAACAATCTGGATCTTCATTTTCACTAGTGCCCATCATGCCAGAATCTTTAAAGCCCATCCATTCATATTCTTTGACACCAAGTGCTTCAAGACTTGCTTCTAGTTCTTTTCTTCTCATTTCAGCGAGTTTAGGAAAGAGTTCTTCTGGATTATCGTAGTTATGAATTTCTCCAGCAGAGCCATCAGTTGCCGTAGCTACAACTACTCTATGCCCTTCTGCTGCATATTTTGCTAAAGTGACACCTGTTGATACTGATTCATCGTCTGGGTGTGCGTGAAAAGCCAGTATGCTTTTCATTATTAACTATCTTGTTCTGTGATGTCTTCTACTAATTCTTTGCCACGTAAAATTGCTGCTTCGTGGTCTCCATCAATCTTTTCAATGATTTCCCCAAGTACAGTTACTTTTTCTGGTGTAATTTGAAGTAGGCCACCAGATACTGCGTAGCTGTCCTTACCTCCAGAGTGTTCAATTGTTAACCCACCAGGCAAAATTGTAGCTACAGTAGCTTCGTGGCCACTATAGATTCCGATTTCACCATTTGGAGTTCTGGTGACGACCATTGTTGACTCGCCACTAAAGTATTCTTCCTCTGGACTAACTACATTGACAATCATGACTAGGCAGATGCCTCAATCTCTTTTGCTTTTTCAAGTACTTCATCAATTCCACCAACCATATAGAAGGCCTGTTCAGGAGTTGCATCTAGCTCTCCACTCAAAATAGTCTTAAATGCCTCAACACTGTCCTTGATGGATACGAATTTACCTTCAATACCTGTAAACTGCTCAGCAACATACATCGGTTGAGAAAGGAATCTTTGAATTCTTCTTGCTCTACCTACCAACAACTTGTCTTCTTCAGAAAGCTCATCAAGTCCAAGAATTGCAATAATGTCTTGTAAGTCATTATATCTTTGAAGAACTCGTTGTACTTCTCGAGCAGTTGAATAGTGGTCGTCTCCAACAATTTTTGGATCCAATATTCTACTTGAAGAGTCAAGAGGGTCAACAGCTGGATAAATACCTAAGTCTGCAACTTTCCTATCAAGAACTGTTCTTGCATCTAAGTGAGCAAAAGCAGTGTGTGGTGCAGGGTCAGTAATGTCATCAGCTGGAACGTATACAGCTTGAAGTGATGTAATAGATCTTCCTTTAAGTGAAGTAATCCTCTCTTGAAGGAATCCCATTTCATCAGCTAATGTTGGCTGATAACCCACAGCTGAAGGCATACGTCCTAGTAATGTTGATACCTCAGATCCTGCCTGGCTAAATCTAAAAATATTATCAATGAACAAAAGAACATCCTGTTTTTCTACATCTCTAAAATACTCTGCCATTGTGAGTGCTGAAAGTGCGACTCTTAACCTCACTCCAGGTGGTTCATCCATTTGACCGAATACTAGAGCTGTCTTATCAATAACTCCAGATTCCTGCATTTCTCCGAACAAGTCATTACCTTCTCTTGTTCTTTCACCAACGCCAGCAAAAACAGAAACACCTCCGTGCTGAGTTGCAACACGATTAATCATTTCCTGAATCAAAACAGTTTTTCCTACACCTGCACCTCCGAAGAGACCAATTTTTCCACCTTCTACATATGGTGCTAATAGATCAACAACTTTAATTCCAGTTTCAAACATTTCGCTTTGTGATGTTACGTCTTCATACGCTGGTGGAGTTCTATGTATTGGCCAACGTTCTTTAACGTTAATTGACTCAATAGGAACGTCTAGGGTCTCACCAGCAACGTTAAAAATATGTCCAAGAGTTTCTTGTCCTACAGGTACAGAAATTGGCGCATTTGTATTTCTTACTTCTGTTCCCCTCTTCAAACCATCTGTAGCTTGCATTGAGACTGCACGAACTTTATTTTCTCCAATATGTTGTGCTACTTCAAGGGTAATTGTATTTTTTGAATCTCCAATAGTTATATCTACCTCTAATGCGAAGTTGAGTTCAGGAAGATTGTCTTGTGGAAATGCCACGTCAACAACTGGACCTGCAACCTTTACTACTCTACCTATCTCTTCACTCATTCTTTTCCTTTCTAACTGGCATCTGAAAGTGCTTCAGACCCACCAACAATTTCTGAAATCTCTGTCGTAATTTCTGCTTGTCTTGCTTGATTACTTTTCATTGCTAATACTTTAATTAATTCTTCTGCATTGTCAGTTGCGGCTTTCATGGCTCTCATTCTTGCAGCATGTTCGGATGTTGAACCATTTAGTAATGCATTGAAAAATGAGGCATTTGCATACTTTGGAAGAATGCTATTTAGAACTTCTTCTCCACTGGGTTCAAAAGTTACAGAAGATTTACTTTCAACTTCTTGGGGGTCTAGAGGAAGTATTTTTTTGATAACAGCATCTTGAGTTAAGGCTGACTTATAACTTGTATAAACAATTTCTATAGAGGATACATCACCTTTGTAATACTTATCTGTAATAGGGGTCATAACCTCTAGTGCATTATCAAACTCTGGACTGTCTGTAATACCTTCATAACCTGAAGAAACATTAATTTTCCTATATGTAAAATACCTAGTTGCTTTTTTGCCAACAGTTACAATTTCAACGTCTTTACCTGATTGTTCAATTTCTTTTCTTCTATTGTCAGCAATTTTTAATATATTTGTATTGTATGCTCCAGCTAATCCTCTATCAGATGTTAATACAATTAAGAGGACTTTTTCTTTTCCCTCCTTGGCATCAATTTTTGGTACTGCGCCATTATTTATTAAGTCCTGAACTATTTCACTAAGAAGTCCAAAATATGATTCAGAAGATTTCATTCTATTTTGTGCTTTAACAATCCTAGATGAAGCAATAAGCTCCATTGCACGTGTAATTTTTTTAGTCGAGCGAACGCTCTTTATTCTTCTATTAATTATACGTAGTTCAGCACTTGCCACTTTTAGTCCTCTTCTGGTGTTTCCAAGGTTGCAACGAAAGCTATAACGGCATCTTTTAATTCATCTCCCGGAAGCTCTCCTGTTTCTTTTATAGTATTAACCATGTCTGAATATCGTGTTTTCACGAATTCAAGTAAATTCTTTTCTGCTTCATATATTCCATCAACTGGTACTTTATCAAAATAACCTTCTGTAACAGCGTAAAGTGCAATAACTTGATCTTCTGTTGCTACTGGTTCGTATTGAGGTTGTTTTAACATTTCAACAACTCGAATACCTCTGTCCAACTGTGACTGTGATGCTGCGTCTAAATCTGATCCAAACTCTGCGAAAGCTTCGAGCTCCCTAAACTGAGCTAGATTGATTCTTAATGGTCCAGAAACTTTTTTCATAGCTTTTGTTTGAGCTGCACCACCAACACGTGAAACTGAAGTACCAGGGTTTACTGCGGGCCTAACACCAGAGTAAAATAATTCACTTTCTAGGTATATTTGTCCATCAGTAATCGAAATTACATTAGTAGGAATGAAAGCAGATACATCACCAGCTTTTGTTTCTATGATAGGTAAGCCAGTCATAGATCCTCCGCCTAAGTCTTCAGACACCTTTGCACAACGTTCTAGAAGTCGTGAATGCAAATAAAACACGTCACCTGGATAAGCTTCTCTTCCTGGAGGTCTTCTGAGTAATAATGATATTTGCCTGTAAGCGATAGCTTGTTTTGAAAGATCGTCAAAAACAATTAAAGCGTGTTCGCCATTGTACATCCAATGTTGTCCAATTGCTGATCCGGCATAAGGGGCATACATTTGTAGTGCTGCAGCGGCAGAAGCCGGAGCATTAACAATTACTGTTTTATCTAAAACACCTTCACTTTCAAGTCTGGCTACTACTTCAGCAACTGTAGAAGATTTTTGACCTATAGCAACATAGATGCACTTAACATCTGTGTCTTTTTGATTAATAATTGTGTCAATTGCTACTGCAGTTTTACCAATACCTCTATCACCAATTATTAATTCTCTTTGACCTCTTCCAATTGGAATCATAGAGTCAATAGCTTTTATACCAGTTTGAAGTGGCTCACCAACAGGCTGTCTTTCAACGACCGTTGGTGCTTGAGTTTCCATTAATCTTCTCTCTGTAAATTCGATTGGTCCCTTACCGTCTATTGGGTTTCCAAGAGTATCAATAACTCTTCCAAGAAAACCATCGCCAACACCTATAGATAAAACTTCACCAGTTTGTTTTACTGGCATACCTTCTTGAATATGATCTGAGTCACCCATCAATACAACACCAATAGAGTCTTCATCTAAGTTGAGAGCAACACCTAAAAGTCCCCCAGGAAATTCCAGAAGTTCTGAAGACATTGCATTCTCTAATCCTTTAACCCTTGCGACGCCATCAGCTATGGAAGCTACATAACCAACTAAATCATCTTTTACTTCGTCTGACCAATTCCCTAAAGTTTCTTTTAGAGATTCTGAAATTTGTTTTGGATCTATATTTAAATCGCTCACATTACCTTCCTTCTAATACTGTTTGTATATCTGAAAATTTTGATGAAAGCAATCCATCAAAGGTTCTTTCTCCAATACTTACTTTTATTCCTCCTATTACAGAGGAGTCAACTTTAAGACTTAACTCTATATCTCTGCCTAACTTGCTTTTTAGAGCAGCTTTGAGATCATTCTGAGTTGAGTCATTTAATTCAACAGCTGAAATAACCTTTGCTAATGCTGCACCTCTTTTTTCAGCAATATAGTTAGAAACTTGCTGTTCAATATCTGACAAGTTATCCGCATAGCCTTGAGAGATAGTAAGTGTTATTAAATCAAGAGTCATTGAAGTAACCCTTTTTGAAAATATACTACTTATCGCTTCAATTTTCTTATCTGCAGGTATACCAAAATTTCTAAATACATCTAACGCTTCAGTATTGCTGTTTAGCACTTGAAGAACTTGGAGGAATTCCTCTTCAATTTTCACACTGTCGTCAGAAGATGAAATAATTTCTACTAACCCTTTAGAAAAAGATTCTGTACCCATTTAGCTTGATGTCTCCATGTCTTTAATGAATTTATCAATTAAATTTTGTTGATCTTTTTCAGACATTGATGCAGCTACTTTTTGTGAAATTGCTAATGACAGATCTGCTACCTGAGAACTTATCTCTGATGATAATCTTTCTTTCTCAGCTTCAGAGTCGGACTTAGCTTTTTCAACAATTGCTTCAGCATCTTGTCTAGCTTGATCGATAATTTCTTCTTTTACTTTTTCTGCAGCAGCTTTACCTTCATCAATTATTTTTTGAACTTCTGAATTAGCATCTGAAACTAACTTTGCATATTCAGCTTTTGTTGCTTCTGCTTCCGCTTTTGTTGCTTCAGCAGCTTCAATTTGTCCTTCAATTGACGCAGCTCTTTCTTCAAGAGTTGTATTTAAGGCTGGTAGTGCCCACTTCCATACAAAGAAAAAGACAATGGCAAATGCAGCCACACCAGCTACTAATTCTGATGTTGCCGGGAGTAGTAAATCTACTCCTGAGCCAGCTTCTTCAGCTTCTGCGTAAAATACGTTTAAATTTAAAGTCATTTGTTAATCCTATACTAAGAAGAATAGAACGAACCCAATAAGTGCTAATGCCTCTGTAAAGGCGATACCTAAGAACATTGTTGTTCTTACCATACCTGCAGCTTCTGGTTGTCTAGCCATCGCTTGTACAGCATTACCAGCAATTAACCCGATTCCAATACCGGGACCAATTGCGGCTAGTCCGTATCCTATTAACGCGTATGCAGCTTCCATTTTCCTCCTTATTATTATTAATGCTCTGGGTGCAGAGACGTTTGTATATACACTGCAGACAACAAAGTAAATATGTATGCCTGCAAAATTGAAACTATTAATTCAAAACCATAAATAGCTAGACCTAATGTGAACCATGCGGCACCTATTGGGGCTCTAGCGATCAAATACTCAACTCCACCTGGTTGAACAATGAAGAAATAAGCTGAGGCCAAAAGAAGACTCAACATTACGTGACCTGCAACTAAGTTTGCAAAAAGTCGAACCGCAAGACTAAACGGTCTCACTAAAAGTACAGATACTAGCTCTATGATCCCAACTAAAGGTTTAAGAGCCACTGGTACACCTGGTGGCCATATTAAATGAGTGAAATACCCAATTCCTTGTTTTTGGACTCCGACTACTAGGAAAATTACATATGTCAGCAAACTTAGAAATAAAGGTAGCGCCATACGAGATGTTACAGGAAAGTTTACAAGGGGTGTTACTTCAAAAAGGTTTCCTACTAATACAAACATAAATATTGAAATTAAATAAGGTGTAAACTTCTCTCCACCTCTACCGATTACTCCAACGGCAATCTCGTCTTTTACGAATGAAAATATTGACTCAACTACAGATTGAAGTTTTCCTGGTACTGTGGATTTTTTTCGAAGACCAAAATACATCAATGCTACAGGTATTAATCCAGCGAGAAGTATCAAAACTTCTGTTCTTGATATTTGAGAGGAACCGAAATTAGCAAACTCGAATAGCTCTTTAACATTTGCAGGTTTGCAAACTACTTCATTTATAAAATCACAAGTTTCAGCTGCTGTTATCATTTGCCCAATCTAAATCTGTGTCTTTTCTCTTTATAACCATAGCCATTTCTAAAAATAACATGCTCAAAAAAACAATAGGCACTGTCAGTGACATTGCCATTTCATCAATAGGATATAGGTTTCTAAATAATAAGAGAAATCCAAATATGTAAATTAATCTTGCTACGTAGCCAAATAAAGCTGAGAAATAATAAAAGTTAAGTGAGATATTTGCAGCAAAAGACATTAGAAAAGCTCCCAAATAAAAACCTGATGCAACAATCAAACCAGAAACGAGAGATGTGATCATAGATTCTGTTGACTTAATTAAGAACAATAACGGGACAAGTGTATAAATTGGAAAAGATCGTTTAAGCATACGAGTAGCAAGTATTAACTCCACATTCATAAGTTATTCTCTAACTTTTTGGAGATTTGCCACATTCTTCTTGAGCCATCATAGATACCTATTAAAACAAATATAATTACTGGAACTGGTTCATAGCCAATAAAGTATTGAATTAAGAGCCCAATAAGTAGTCCGCTAATGATCGATGTTGAAAAGGAAGTTACTGGACCAAAGTCTTGAAGGTTAAGATTATTTTTTTTAGGCATACGGTTGATGTGTTATTGCCAGATCTCTTACCTGGGCTTTTAAATTTGATAATTGTTTTTCATCATTCCTATTTTTGAGAATATCAGAGATTAATAAACCAACTGTAGTTAACTGCTCTTCTTTCATACCGCAGGTTGTAACTGCTGGTGTTCCCATGCGTATACCTGATGTTACAAAGGGAGATCTTGTATCAAATGGTATTGCGTTTCTATTGAGAGTTATACCCATTTCGTTCAATAAAATACCAGCTTCTTTTCCTGTGAGTTCTTCATCCACACTCTGAGTATCAACTAAGACAATATGGTTGACGGTTCCTCCACTAACAACCCTTAGTCCCTCGTTTGAGAATGAGTCTGCTAGTGCTTTGGCATTCTTTAAAATCTGTTGTGCGTACGTTTTAAAATCGTCTGATAACGCTTCCTTGAAACAAACTGCTTTTGCAGCTATTTGATTGTTTATTGCTCCACCCTGTGCGCCAGGAAAAATATTTTTATCTACATCTTTTGCAAATTCTTCTTTAGAAAGTATGAGTCCACCCCTCGGCCCTCTAAGAGCTTTATGGGTCGTCGCAGTAACAATATCTGCGTACTCCATCGGATTATCGACAACCTTACCAGCTACCAATCCAATAAAATGCGCTGCATCAACCATAAAATTTGCATTTATTGAATCAGCTATTTCCCTAAAGGCTTTGAAGTCTAAATTTTGTGAATAAGAGGAGTAACCGGCTATCAATAATTTTGGTTTATGTTGGTGGGCAAGTTTCTCAACCTCCTCCATATCAATTAATTCAGTGTCCTTATTTAAGCCATAACCGACAAAATTATACATCCGGCCAGAAAAATTTACATGGGAACCGTGTGTCAGGTGACCCCCTTGATCAAGATTCATCCCCATTACAGTATCTCCAGCATTTAATAATTGAAGATAAACAGCCATATTTGCTGAGGATCCAGAGTGAGGTTGAACATTTGCGTGATCAGCATCAAAAAGTTCGCAAGCTCTATCTATAGCTAGTTGTTCTATTTCATCAACAGTCTCACATCCTTCATAGTATCTTCTACCAGGAAAGCCTTCAGAATATTTGTTTGTGAGAATTGATCCTGATGCCTCCATTACTGCTTTAGATGCAAAGTTTTCAGATGCAATCAAGTGAATATGAGAATTCTGTCTACTTAAATCTTCATCTATTAAATTTGAAATTTCGACATCGACATCTGATAAGTTCTTTTGTGAAGCACCATTAATATCCATATTCATATCTTAACAGTAACTTGGTGGCCACTTTAATGGACCTTGCCTTAAGATTTTTCCTCCCTCGATTCTCAGGTCTACAACTGTTGAACCATCCCCGTGAGTTGCATAACCTTCCAAATAGGCTGAAACGGAATTACCAAATATATTTTCAGCTTCAATGTGATTATTTGCCTCATTACTCCCTGAAATATTTGCACTAGTAACTGCTAAAGGTCCAGTTTGTTTTAATAGTTCAAGTGCTAATTCATTTTCAGGTACTCTAATTCCAACTGAATTAGGATTGATGGTTCCTACGCCGAGTGGGAATGCCTCCTCTACCTCAACAACTACTGTCAATGGACCAGGCCAATATAACTCAACCACTTCAGGTATTTCTGTTTTTATATTAAGGTTTCTTAATTCAGCAAAAGAATGTACGAGCAATGAGACCGGTTTGCCATCATCTCTTTTTTTGATTTTAAAGAGATTATCTACTGCTTCCTCAGAATTTGGATTAACACCAATCCCGTAGACAGTTTCAGTGGGAATACCTACAATTTGATTCTCTTTAATTTTATTTACAGCTTCATCTAAATTATCTAGTTGCAAAAACATAGCGATCCCTTTCAGCTAAATCTTTTAGTAATTTGACATCTTTCCAGTCTGCCAATAAATCTAAAGTTTGTTTTGACTTTGTTGAGTCAATCTCAAGACAAAGTGTTAAGTTGGTGAGGTCATTACTTTCAATTTGTTGTATTAATCTTGATATTATTTCTAAACCATCTACTCCCCCGTTTAATGCAATTAGAGGTTCATAATCAATAACCTCTTTATCAAGGTCATCTAAATTATCCTGAGGTATATACGGAAGATTTGCAATTATTAAATCAACACTTTTAGTTTTAACATTTTCTAACAGATCGGATTGATAAAAATTTACAGGTATTGAGTTCAGTTGTGCATTTTCAATTGCAATGCTTAATGCTTCTTGGGAAATATCTATACCGGAAACTTCAACATCAGGAAATAAAACTTTCATCATTAAAGCAATACACCCTGAACCAGTTCCAATATCTAAAATGCCTTTGGAGGGTTCAGTATTTTCTTTGATTAGCTCAATAAGATACTCTGTTTCAGGTCTAGGTATTAAACAACGCTGATCAACTTTCAATTGAATGGTGTAAAAAGGTACAAACTCTTCTATGTACTGCAAGGGTTCGTGGTTAAGTCTTCTTGTTAATAGGGTCGAATACTCATTTTCATAGTCTGTAGGTGAACCATTTATCTCTTTTGCTTTTTCTCTCAATCGAGCTAATTCATATTCTGGTATATTTCTAATGTTCACTTTATTCTTCCAAGTTAGCCAAACGTGTAGTTTCATGATCAGCAATCAAAGCCGTGACAAAATCTTCTAAGTCCCCGTCTAAAACTTGATCTAGTCGTTTAATTGTTAAATTGATACGATGATCTGAAACTCTGTTGTCTTTATAGTTATAAGTTCTTATTTTATCTGAGCGCTCACCGGAACCTACTTGTTCTTTTCTGTCTTTAGCTCTTTCGGCAGCAGCTTCATCTTGTCGTGCTTTTAGTAGGCGTGCTCGTAAGATTCTCATTGCTTGATTTTTATTTTTTAATTGTGATTTTTCATCTTGACTGGTCACAACTAAGCCTGTGGGAATATAGGTAATTCTTACTGCGGAATCAGTTGTATTAACACTCTGACCACCAGGTCCACTAGACCTATATACATCAATTTTTAAATCATTTGCTGCAATACTTAAGTCAACCTCTTCTGCTTCTGGAAGAACTGCAACAGTAGCTATTGAGGTATGTACTCTACCTTGTGACTCCGTTTTAGGAATTCTTTGAACTCTGTGAGCTCCTGCCTCAAACTTAAGTTTTGAATATACACCTTTGGATTTAATTGAGAAAATAATTTTGTTATAGCCTCCTTGATCTGAAGCTGTAAGTTCTATAGGCTCTACGTTCCAGGTATTTCTCTCTGCAAAACGAGTGTACATTTTATATAAATCCCCAACCCATATAGCTGCCTCTTCACCACCCGCACCAGGACGTATCTCTACTAAAACATCTTTTTCATCAAGAGGATCTTTTGGTAAAAGTGCAATTTTTATATCTTCGGTAAGGTCAATAATTGAAGATTTTGAGTCACTCACTAATGCCTCAAGCTCTGTTTTCATATCAGCATCCTCTTCAGATTTTAACATTTCTTCTGCATCAGCTATATCACTGTTAAGCGTTCTCCATTCATTAAAAAGAACAACAATTGCAGTAACATCACTATGTCTTTTTGCTAATTCAGCATATGCTTTTGGATCTGATGATATATCCATCTTTTGGAGTTCTGCTTCTATCTCTTCTAAAGAGCTTTCTAGAGCTGTAAGTTTCTCAACTAATGCTTCATCCATTTTTAAACTCCTTTGATGTAGATAGTAGTTCATCAAATTGGGCATTATCTTCACTATATTTAATACAATTAGCCATGGACATTATTGCAACTTGAATCTGTTCATCACTAGGTATTTTTGTAGTTATTTTTTGAGTCCAAATTCCAGGAGTTGCAAAAATTTTGGAGATTAAAGAATCACTATTTTTAAAATTAAATTTTAGTATTTCGTACGAAATCATTGCGACAACAAAAACATGTAATAATCGTGTGATAAGAGTAAAAAATAAATTAAGAGTTGGAATAAACGGAAGAGTCAACAGGCTGACAAAAACTATTAAAAATATAAAAGAAGTACCACATCGAATATGCTCTTTTGGAAATTTTTTAACATCATCTATTTCAAGTGAATGTTCAGCTTCGAATGATGCTATAGTCATATGTTCTGCGCCATGATACTCAAACAACTCTTGAGCATCCTTTGTTTTACCAACTAAGTAGATATATGTAATAACAATTAATCCTCTTAGAATGCCTTCAGTAAATCCCTTCACAGTTTGGGTAAGATTTAAGAGGTCTATCAATAATCTTGGCCCGACTATAAGAAGACTCAAAATTGACACTATAAGTAAAGTATTAGTAATTTTGGTAAAAAGTGTCTCTTCTTCTTGTTCTCCGTAATATAAAGTATCTGAAAGTGATATGCCTTTATAGCCCACATATAAAGAATCAATTAACGCTCCCACTCCTCTTACGAAAGGTATTTTCCAAATACCCTCTCTTTGTGTTAATGGAGTTCTTTTTTCAAAGTAATTATGAATTTGATTTTTTTGATCCCTTACAGCGAGAGACCAACCCTTTGGACTCTGTATCAGGACGCCACCAATTACAGCTTGTCCTCCATAGGCAATATTGTCTTTAGACATTTTGGGTGTATTAAATTAAGTTATTCTTCTTCTTGAGAAGAAGCTTCTTGTGGTGCTTGACGGGTACTTGTAGAACCGTACCTTTGTTTAAATCTCTCTACACGTCCTGTGGAGTCGACAAGTTTTTGTTTACCAGTAAAAAATGGGTGACTTGCACTAGATATTTCAAGTTTAACTAGCGGATAGTCATTTCCATCTTCCCAAGAAATTGTCTCACTTGTTTTAATTGTAGAACGAGTGAGAAATGCAAAACCTGCGTCTTCATCTTGGAAAACTACTTCTCTATAGTCTGGATGTATGCCTTGTTTCATATCTACACTCTAACTTACTTGTTGTTTTTTGCGACATCTTTTAAGAAGGCTTCATTGGTTTTAACAGTTTTGAACCTATCAATTAGAAGCTCAGTGGCACCGCTTTCTAGCCCCACGAGTACCCTTCTTAGAGCCCATAAGGACTGCAATTCCTCTGGAGAAACAAGTCTTTGTTCTTCTCTAGTGCCGGAAGGTGTAACATCAATTGCAGGGAATACACGTTTGTCAGCAAGACCTCTGTCTAGTTTAAGTTCCATATTTCCTGTACCTTTAAACTCTTCAAATATTACTTCATCCATTTTAGATCCAGTTTCAACAAGAGCGGTACCGAGGATAGTTAAGCTGCCGCCACCCTCAATATTTCTAGCTGCTCCAAAAAATTGTTTTACTGGCGTAATAGCAGTTGAATCTAAACCACCAGAGAGTATTCGGCCACTAGCTGGAGATGCTAAGTTGTGGGCTCTTGCCAAACGAGTAATAGAATCAAGCAGTATGACAACGTCCTTACCTTCTTCTGTAAGCCTTTTTGCTCTTTCAATCGCAAGTCTTGAAACTTGAGTATGTTCTTCTGGGGGTCTATCAAAGGTTGAAAAGATTACTTCACCATTAACTGATCGCTGCATGTCAGTAACTTCTTCGGGTCTCTCGTCTACAAGAACAACCATTAGGTGTACTTCAGGATTATTTTCAGTAATCGAATTGGCAATTTCTTTAAGAATTGTTGTTTTACCAGCCTTAGGAGGTGATACGATTAACCCTCTTTGACCTTTACCTATAGGGGCAATTAAATCTATAATTCTTCCAACAATTTTTTCAGGCTTTCCTAGGACTTCTAGTTTTAAGCGCTCATCAGGAAAAAGTGGTGTTAATTTATTAAAATCTACTCTTCTTGCTAAAAGTTCGGGATCGGCACCATTAACTGTTTTAGGTTCAATTAAAGCTGGATATTTTTCTTTCTGCCTTGGCGCCCTAATGGGACCTTCAACTAAATCACCTTTGCGCATTCTGAACTTCTTAATACTTCCTGCAGGAACATACACATCATTGTCCCCAGGTTTATAACCATTACACCTCAAAAACCCATAACCCTCAGGAAGAATATCTAAAATTCCTTCTCTAGATTCCCCGGCTTTTACTTGGCTATCTCCAGAATTAACAACTGATGGAAGGTCTGAATCATCATCTTTACTTATAACCTCTGCAACAACAGGTTCTTCAGCCTCAACAACTGCATCACCTTGTTCAAGTAGCAGGTCAATTAGTTTAGCTTTTTGTAGACCTTTGTGTTCAAGGCCTAATCCTTCTGCTATTGCTCTCAAGTCAGCAACTGATTTTGATTGTAATTGTGTTCTAGCGGACATTTTTCTCCTAATTCAAAACATTCGATTTGGAATGATAGTGATTTTGTTTTGTCTGAAAGACAATATCATTATATACATAAAAAACTTAAATCAACAAGATTTAATTATTTTTAAGAAATGCATAAGATACAGCGAAGACCATGCTGACTAAATAGTAAATAACTCCATAAACAATTACTTCTGGCATATTAAGGGATACTGAAAGTACAAGGAGTATTGGAAAATTTTGGCACACCCCTTCAATTGTTATTGTGCGCATACTTTGACTACTAAGATTTAGTGCTTTAGATACAAGTAGGTTTAACGCGTAAATAGATATCAAAGCCAGTAAAGCAAGTTTGGATCCTTCAAAAAAATTATCGGCTAAAAGTTCTCTAATTTCTATTGGTCCGCTAAAAGTTAAAACTAATACTACAACTTTAAGAAACTGATCTAATCTACCAGAAAACTTTTCTGCGAACTCTGGTTTTTTAATTAAAGTAAAAATTCCAGCTAAAAACGGGATTAAAACTAATAAAGATAACTGTAAAAAGGTCTGTAAGAAATTGATATTTAGTTCTTGGCTATCGCTAATCACAATATTTAACCACAGCACGATTGTAAAAGGAGATAGCAGTGATGCTATTGATGTTAATCCTACGCTAAGTGCAATATTTCCTTTTTTAATATGAGTCAGTAGTCCTGATACATGACCTCCTGGAACAAGTAAGGCTAAAACTACGGCAGTAGAAAAAATAGATGTTTTAAAAATCGTTGAGATTGCAATGCCAACTAAAGGTAAAAATATTATTTGAAGAGTTAAGCCGTACACCAAACTCTTCTTTTCAGTAATTAATTTTTTTAGTTCTGTTGTTTCAGTGTTTATACCTAAAAAATAAAAAAGTATAGGTATGAATAAAGGAATTATTTTAAAAGAGATAGCACTATCTACAATTTCAGCCATGTAGACAATATACAGAGATTTAATCCTCGCTACAAGTGCCTATGTAATTTGAAATATAATTCGTTTCCTCGTTAATAAGATCTCCTGATTCCCTGTAATGGTTGTAAGAACCTCCAAAATAAAGAACCAGCGCATCTGCAAATTGTTCTTCACTTCCAAAATAATCCCATGCATCTTTTCTGAAACTTGTATTATTTTCAGTATTACAATTTCTAGTTAAATATGAAAAAGCATGGGCTGATTCATGAATCAATACATCCTTTTGCTCTCCAGCTGTAAATGCTCTATTTGAAATCCATATCGAAAGACTCCACTCTGAGCCTTTGGTTCCATCAGGATAAGTTCCTGATGAATCCCATACACCATAAGGACACCTAGAGACAACAGTGAGAGCATATTGATGACAACCGTTAATGAATAGTATGTTATTTTTAATTACTCCTTTTAACTCTGCTGGTAAAGCCTCTACTAGCTCATCGAGTAATACTTGATTTAAGCCTTCAAATCCCGCAAATGATGAATATGGCCCATCGTATAACAACTGTTCATCAACCTCCTCTTCCTCTATTATCTGAACAGATTCTTTGTCTTCGGAGATATTTACTGGAACTGTTGTGGTTGTGGTGGTATCTGGAACTGTTGTGGTTGTGGTGGTATCTGGAACTGTTGTGGTTGTGGTGGTATCTGGAACTGTTGTGGTTGTGGTGGTATCTGGAACTGTTGTGGTTGTGGTGGTATCTGGAACTGTTGTGGTTGTGGTGGTATCTGGAACTGTTGTTAAATCTGAAGTTTGACTATTGAACAATAATAAAGAAAATGCAGTAAGAATTACTAAAAACAAAAAGGAAAATGTATATTTGTTATTCATTGTCTGAGAAAACCTTTACTCCAATACCAAGAATAAGAATACCGAGGATGTAAATCATTAGCATTATCGCAAATGTTATTGAAAATGATCCCATACCAAGTATATCTTGTTGGAAATTAGCAAACTCGCTGTCAGGTGATATGATTAAAATTCTTATAAAAAGCCATACTCCAATTATGAACGACACTAATGGTAATATTTTATAAGCTCCTTGTGAGTCATTTAATGATTCAAATAATTCATTTCCTCCCCCTGGGAGAGATTTGAATAAGACACCTTCCAGGCACATCAAATAAGATAAAGATGCTATTGCGGTGATAACTGTTGAGTTGAGAACAAATTCTGTTGAGGTTAAGTAAAAGAAACCGAAACCTGCAAGACTCAGTGAAATTGATGAGAAAAATTTTGGAGAAATTTTCGCAGGAGAACGTTGTGAAATTATGTAACTACTAGCTACAAACCCAAAAATAAAACCTATAGGCATATTGAAATATATGAATGATACAGTTGAAACCATTGCGAAGAATATAGCTTGTGGAGCCCATTTAATTTTTACTTTTTGTTTTAAATACTTACTTTCAATAAATCCCTCCGTTCCTTCTGAAAATAGTGTCACTGATGCTAAGCCAACAAAAGCGGCAATAAATATTGCGATATTCTCTAAGTCAATAGAGAAACTAGCTCCTTCCTCAACGTAGCCAACAAGAAACGAGGTAAGAATCAAGACGAACGAGATTTTTAGTGTATTTTTAAATTTGCTATTCTTTATAAATTCCTTATCGGATTGAAACCACCTAATGTTATTGTCTGATAATATCTTGTTGAACCATTCTTGAAGTAATAAGACAATATAAAAAAGCACAATAATGGATGTAGATACTACAACTGCCATACTATTTTTTTCCTGGTCAGTTAAGTCGATATCGTCAAATAAAGGAATCGATGTTATCAATGCATTAGTTATTTCTATATTCAAAAAATCTACTTTTTCTTCAATTACTACCTGAGGAATATTTGTAGTTGTTGTAGTGGGTAAAGTAGTTGTTGTTGTAGAAGTTGTCGTTGTTGTTGGAAGAGATAGTAACTTATTATTAAAGTATGTTTCTTTTATGAATTCATAACAGTTAACAGCCGGACACTCTTCTGAATCTTGCTCAATAGATGTGGTCACTAGTACAAGAATTGTTACCTCTACTTCATCAGCATAACAACACATCTCAATACTTCCATCAGGAGTAAGGAGTTGATAGCGTTCTATTGTGTCATAGTGATTTATCTCAAGTATTATTTCATCGTAGTCTTTGATATTTACTGACCATGAAATCTCAAATGTTTGACTATCTATTGTAATTAATTTAATGTCTATATTACTTTCATCTAATGATGCATTAAAAAATAAAAAGAAAGAAAAAAATATTAATAACTTCTTCATATATTATTTTTGAAGTTTCAAAGCCTTCTCAACTATAAGTCTAATTTCTTGACGATACCATTCATCAGTAAATTTAGACCACAAATCAAATTTAGGGTTGAAACGCATCCAAAGAAATGTTCGACCATTTAAATTTGCAAATATTTCCTCCGCAAGTTTATAAGGATCTATATTCGGTGTTTGTTCAGCTAATTTTATTGAAATATTTAAACATACGTCATATGGCTCGCCCTGTATCCACTTCCCACTTTCAAGTATTTCATTTATATTAAAGAATGCATATCTCACAGCATCGCCTAATTCGATAATTTTATCTGCAATAAGTGTTAAAAATTCATTAAGTTGATCTAATGGATCGTGATTTTTCTCAATAAAAGTTACGAAGTCTATGGTTACTTCTTCAAATCCTGATTTAAAGATTGAACCTAATATGTCTAACTTATTATCTGGAAAATGATTGTAGGCTGTTGCAACAGATACTCCGGCATTTTTAGCTATCAACGATACAGTAATTTTATTATTTTCAATTAAAGGATTGTTATACATTTCTGTAGCTGTTGAAACTAACTTTGTATGTACCTCATCATATGTCCTTTGTGCTCTAAGGCTTCTTCCATCAATTTTTTTCTCGGGTTGCATATCCATATCTTAGTTCCCGCTTTCAATTTTAAAAAGTTTTCCAGAGATAACTAATCTCTGCCTTGCAGAGTATTTTGGATGACATGTTGTGAGAGTTAATCTATCATCGCCCCTGTTGTAAAGAACATACTCACCTTCATTTGCATCGACAATCAATTTTTCATCTATCTCATAATGGTATTTATTTCCACCAGAGTTGAGGAATATTTGATCTCCTACTTCAAGTAAATCTAACCTACTAAATGGGGCTCCATATGTAGTACGATGTCCTGCAATGCCAACATTTCCTCCTGAGCCCGGTAAATTTGTTTGAAGGTAATGTCCAGGGCCAAATTGTAAAGTCAATTCATCCGTTCCAGAGACAACATATTGTTTAAGGTTTATAGATGGTATCTCTAGGTAACCAAAGACAGTCGGTATATATTCCTCAATATTATTATTTCGTGTCAAGCCTGGAATATCTCTTAGATTTTCAAATACTGGAATATCTCTTTGAAATACATTGTTTTCTAGAACTTCTAATTTTTCAATTTCTGTAATAGCTTCAGTATCACCTGAATAAATTTTTTCCAAATACTCCTGGGCATTTTGTTGCTGAAAATTTGTTAAATACATTTGCTGAGTTGCATAGATACCTAATCCCAATCCAGCAAAAATTAATAACGAAGCAAAGGCGAGACCGCCTCTCCTTGGAGAAGTTTTTTTTGATTTATTTTCTGATCTAATCTTGAAAAATCTTTTTTTAGCTCCCTTATCTTCCGAAACGAAGCTCTCCTTAACGGGTTCTGCATCTGTAAACTCGATATCAAAATTATTTGATATTAAATTAAATACTTCATTTAATTTGTCCTTGGTAATCTCTTCATCTAGCTTTAGATATTTTTCTTCAAGATTTCTAACAGCAACTAGCGTGTACTCCAGTTCAGCATTTAGAGAGATGAGTTTTTCATTATATCTACCAACTCCAACCCCGTATGGGTTCATTTCATCAAGTGGAATTTTGATAAGTACTTTTTCTTTAAGAATTTTTTCTAGTTTTGTTTTTAACTTAAATGAATTTTTATAAACATTTTCGATTGTAATAGAGCCCGGTTCGGCTAATAATTTCTTTTTTCTAGATGAACTAAACAATGCCAAACCTGCAAATAGTACAAGTGAACCGCTTATTAGAATATAATCCAGATCTATACCTGTTTCCGCTAACTTCAGGCTATCTTCTTGGTAGTAGTATTGAATTTTGTAACTTCCATCTGTAAAGTAGAGGTCTTCATCAAAATCATCCCAAACAAAGAAGTCATTACCTTCTTCACCTGTAAGAGGGTCTTCAAATTCTTCTAATTCTTCATCCACTGGATCTGTCGGTTCAAGTATTGGCAGTGTTGTTGTTGTAACACCTGTTTCAATAGTTGGATCTGTCGGTTCAAGCATTGGCAGTGTTGTTGTTGTAATAACTGGAATTGTTGATGTAGTTGTTGGCGTTATTTCTTCATCACAGTTAGTTAATTTACTAAATCGTCCGACCGTTCTATGAGCTCCTAAATCATCTCTAAAAACAATTTTTATTCTAAAATATGCATCTTCAGGTACTCCGCCAATAGATGTAATAAATATATCATTGTTTGCACCAACTGTATAAGTTTGAAAGAATACTCTCTTACTGTCTACCCAGACTTTTACTCTGATACTTGCCCCTACTGTAGAACTTGCATTTAACGCGGTAATGCCAAATGAGGCTCCTCCACCTTCTGAGCAAGACCTATTTACGTACAAAGATGGCTTAAAGATTTCCTGTTTCAATGTAGTAGTTGTTGTTGGAGGTAGCGTTGTTGTAGTAGTAGTAGTTGTTGTTGTTGTGGTTGTGGTTGTGGTTGTGGTTGTAGGGTTCTGAATTGGACAATTAGCAGTATAAGAAAGGGTCGGATCTACACCAGGTATATCTGTCTCATCCGTTACCCATGAGGAACTATCATGTGATGTTCCAGATTTTCTGGAACTATATCTCCATTGAACAGTTTCACCATTAGCTAACACTGGTCCGTTATAAGTTTCAGATGAATTAGCCGTAACCTCCTCATCATTTTTTAATTCAGTCCATGAAGAACCACTGTTAGTTGAATATTCTACCCTGTAAAAAACTGATACTGTTGCTTGGGAGCCACTATTAAGAGTTATTGTTGTTGTTTGAGTACTAGAAACTGAGCATGTTCCAACTGCAGTAGAAACACCTGCACATGACATAGTAATTTTTGATCCAATCTCTGTCCAGGTTGACCCATCATTAGTTGAGTAACGATATTGTATTCCTGTTCCATGTGCGTGACTATCAAAACTAAACTGAGTATCCGTAACACCAGCATTAATGGAAGTACCACTACTTCCACCAGTTGTTCCACTGGCAAAATATGCCCATGTAGTTACATCCCCACTAACCGCGTTAGTAGTTTGTTTCTGAAGCCGTACATTCACAGCAACATTGCTTCCACTGTTGTCTATATTGATTTTTGTTTTACCAAATACCCCACCTTGACCAGTTCCATTATTACTGCAACCATCGGCTGCTTTTGTAGCTGTCAAACTTATTACCTCGCAGTCAATAGTTATGGTTGATAATGTTGCCTCTGACTGACTTAATCCTTCAGATGAGTTTGCAACACTGTACTTAATTATTACCGCAGTTGTATGTGATTGTGCCGAGATAGAGAGTGATGAGGTATCTGTCTGCCCTGCAGCAACAGATGTAGCAGTAAGCGTTGTATAACTCGAGCCACCATTAGTTGAATACCTAACTGTAAAGACTCCTGCAATGTTTGATCCTGAATTATTAAGTGTTATTGGAACCGCAGCACTACCACTTGAACAGCTAGCTGCGGAAGCTGAAGCAGTTCCACTTAATACTGGGCAGTCAATTGTGATACTACTTAAAGTTGTTGTAGATGCTGAAGAAAAATCTGTGGAACTCGAGGTCTGATATCTTAAATACACCGTAGTGCCGTGACTAATAGCTGAACTTGCTAAGGTGACATCTGAAGTTGCATCTGCACCCACCTGAACATGAGAACCTCCGATACCATTAGACCAAGTTTGCGAACCGAGTGGACTGTCTGTTGTGTATTGAACTTTAAAGTAATTAGCTGCACCTTGATCTGAGTTATCAAGTGTCATGGTTATGTTTCCAGAACCACTAGAGCAACTTGCGGCAGAAGCTGAGGCTGCAGGTGTTGTACAACTTACGGTACTACTTGCACTTATAGCTGTATAACTTCCTGAAAACGTACCATTAAACTGTGATGTTCTGTACTGCCAGGTGATTGTTGATCCATTTGGTACAGATTGTGTGAGGCCTGATGAGCCATTTTTAGAAACTGAAACACTGGCTCCGCTTGAATGAGTTTGATACGAACCATTATCAATTTTGTACTGAACATTAAAATATGCTGTAGTTGTTGCGGAGTTGCTATTTGTCATAGTAAGTGTTGAAGTTTTAGATGCACCTGAACAGGAGCCAAGAGACTGAGAAGCTCCTATATCTATTGAGCAGGAGACAGCAGAACTTAAGTCCTCTTCTGTATAGCTGCCACTGAAAGATCCACTTGATGTAGATGTCCTATATTTCCATTTAATCTTCTCACCCACATTTATAGATTGAGTTGTTGTTTCGGAATCGTTCTTAGCAACTGATTGATTAGAAAGTTTCGACTGCCATGCTCCCGTATTACCATCTGCATCAGTCACTTGGTATTGAACCTCAAAATATGCAGTCGTAGTTGCCGAATTACTATTATTCATTGTAAATGTAGATGTTGCAGATCCACTTGAACAACTTCCTAAACTATCGGAAACAGTAGTGTCAATAACTGGGCAATCAACCTCTGAGCTTGCAGAAATAGCAGTGTAGCTGCCACTAAATGATCCTGAGGTGGTTGAGGTTCTATACTGCCAGGTAATTGTTGAACCATGAGGAACACTTTGAGTTAATGTTGCTGATCCGTTTGCGCTAACTGAAACATTTGTATTGCTAGCATTTTGATATGAGCCGTTGTCAATTTTATATTGAACATTAAAGTATGCTGCTGTATTTGCAGAATCAGAGTTGTTCATTGTAAATGTTGAGACCTTAGCCCCACTAGAACAATTTCCTAATGCTTGACTTACTGATGAGTCAATGACGGGACAGCTAACAGTTGAACTTTCAGTTCGCTCAGTGTAACTACCAGTAAAAGATCCTGAAGATATAGAGGTTTTATATCTCCACTGGATAGTTTGGCCGTGTGCAACTGATTGTGTGAGATTTATTGTCTCATTTTCTTCTACTTCTTGATTAGCAACTTTTTGTGTCCAACTAGAACCACCATCTGTGGAATACTCTACGAGCAAAAAGGCATGTGTAGTAGCTGAGCTACTATTTGTAATTGCAAATGTAGCTGTCTTAGCCCCGCTTGAACAGCTTGAAAAACTTTCAGAGAAAGAGAGATCAATATAATCACAATCTATGGTCCTGTTTGTAACATTTGTATTCACAAAAGATCCTGAAGATGGATTGGAGTCACCATATCTATATTGGAAATAGACGGTTGCTCCATCAGCAACAGCTGATGTTGTGTAGGTGTCCGTATCACCTGAAGTAAGACCACCTCCATCGACTAAGTTAGTCCAGTTTGATTGGTCTGTTGACCATTGAACATCAAAGTACTGCGTATTTCCAGCAGCACTTGCTGCGAATGCAATTGAAACTGTTGCTGCTCCACTGGAACAAGAATTAATTGAAGTTGAAATTGTAAATGTAACATCACAATCTACAGTCCTCGAAGTTAATGTAGATCCACTAATACCATTAGATGTAAAACTGCCCGATGATGGATTGGAATCACCAATTCTATACTGCCATTCATATGCTCCGCTACCTAAAGTGGCGGTATGATTATTGGTCTCTCCCCCAGCTATTGACTCTCCATCTAAAATGGTAACCCATGAACCACTATCAACACGTCTCTGAAGATCATAATACTGTGTGTTACCGTTATCACTTGCCACAAAAGAAACAGTTGTTGTAGCTGAGCCATTAGAACAAGAGCCTAATGAAGTAGATACAGTTATCATTAGGTCACAATCAATAGTTCTATTTGTTACATTTGTAGTTAACCAAGACCCTGAAGATGGATTGGAGTCACCGTATCTGTAATGAAAGTAGACTGTTCCTCCATCGTTAACAGCTGTTGTTGTATAAGTATCTGTATCACCTGCTGCTAATGCACCTCCATCGACTAAGCTAGTCCAGTTTGATTGGTCTGTAGACCATTCCACATCAAAGTACTGTGTGTTACCACTAGCACTGGCGGCAAATGCTATTGATACATTTGCTCGTCCAAGCCAACAAGTATTGACTGTAGTCGAGATACTCCATGTCACATCTGAAGAACAACTAGATGCATCTACAGATATTGTGACACTAGTCGTACCTGACGAGGGCGACCGGAGTCCATACGTGCTATTTTCTGCATACCAATTTAATTGTACTGATGTTCCATTAGCCTGTGCCGGTACAGAGAGCGAGGTATTGCTCGCACCTCCATTTACACTTGTACCTGATGTAAGGGTGGATGTACTTGAAGCGATAGTATACGTCACAACATAATTCGCCGCTTCATCACTACCAGAGTTATTAAGTGTTACAGCTACAGTTTTATTACTACCACTACATGAACCTTGTGCAACAGAAAATGCAGGAACCCATTCATCGTTTCCTGAAAGACCAATACCGCAACCTGCACCATCAGTATTACTGGAACTACTAAAGTCATCATTAGTTTCTGTTAATGAGCCTGCAGACTGATCATATAACCAGAGATCTCCAGTTGAGTTTTCTAAGAAATATACATCACCATTGCCAAGTGACATTGCTGCACCTGAGTTTGAACCTATGCCACTTCCAATATTTCCATTAATTACACTCAAATCAATTGTTATGGCTTCGTTGCTAGCTCCATGGTTGGTATGAGCTGTTATCTCAGCTCCAAGTAAATCATTATTATTTGAATCATATCCAACAAAGTCATTACCAGATGGATGATTTGAAACCCAAGCAAAGTCTTTTGATTTATTGGATCCATTGCCTCCATTTGTAATTGTTGGAGTGATTACTTTGTAGGAGCCATCACCATTAATTCGAATTACTTTTTGATTTCCATTAAAGAAACCTTTTGAAGTGAAAATATATTTATAAGTTGTTCCACCTGTAGTAACTTCATAATTTGAAGCTGCATTGTTATCACCAGTACCAATATCTATGGATGATATGCGTGTAGTTGTTCCATTTCCGGAAGCGTTATAATTTAATTTATATAAGTATGCTTGAGTTGTATTTGTTCTTTTTAATATTGCAAACATTTCACCATCACTGGTAATGCTAAGTGAATTAACTTCGTCAATGTTTCCAAGATCCCATGAACTAAAAGTTTCTATAACAGAAGTGCTGAAACTACCTGCATCGTTATTAACTCCTCTATTGATTGTTAGAGTTCCGCTAGACCAGGTACTTTGATATATATAGGTTCGTCCGTCACTATCAACACAATTAAACTCTCCCGATGCAAAAGCCGGTTCAGGATCTACTGTCTCAATAAATGTATAGGCAATAGATACAAGCATGATAAAAGATAAGGTTACAGACAGTAATTTTTTCAAAGTAGATATACGAAAAATACTCCTAAATACTTTAGGAGCAAACAAAAGCACACCAATAACTTGATTTATCATATTTTTATTTATTAAGACTATTTTAGAGTAGAATATATTCTAAGACAATATTAAATATTAAAAATGTTTAATTTAGCGTTGGGTTATTTAAAGAAATTCTTAATTTGATTAGTAATTAAAACATTATCAACCGGTAATTGAACAAATTCCTCTTTTTCATCAAGAGAAACTATAGAATATCCGTCAATTACCTCACTAATAACAGTTCCAAACTTTTCTGGAGAGGCTGTTGCTATAGCTACAGTTGGAATATTGTTTTCATTATTTAGCGACATTGCTACTGATGTTGCAGTATGTGGATCAAATATGTAATCAAATTCTTTGTACAACTCCCCTATTTTATGTTTTATATCTTTATCATTAAATGTTTCAGAAGAGAAAATCATTTTTAATGTTTGGAAACCATCATCTCCTAATGTTGCCTCGCCTGTGGTACTAAATGTATTGTAGAAATGTTCAGCACTCCCCGAAAGGTCAAAGATTAACCTCTCCAAGCTTGATGGAATCTGTATATCCATACTTGGAGCAATACTTGGATGTGTCTCTTTTGGCTCAAGAGTTCCACTTTCTATAAAGCGTCTTAATACATCATTTACATTTGTACTGCAGAGAATATTTTTAATTGATAACCCATGTTGTCTTCCAAACCATGCTGAATAAGCATTCCCAAAGTTACCTGAAGGAATAGCAACATTGATTGGTGAACTAAATTGAGTTGTTAACCAGACATAGTACGATACCTGTCCCATGACTCGTAACCAGTTAATAGAGTTCAGAGAAATAATTCGTCTCTTAAAGGGATTCTCTTGTAAGAGTTCTTTAGCAATTCTCTGACAATCATCATAGGAACCTTCAACTGCAATGTTGAAAACATTGTCTTGGATGACACTTGTCATCTGTTTTCGTTGGTACTCACTAATTTTGTTTGCTGGGTGGAGAACGACGATATCAATATTCTCTGATTCTTTTACTGCTTGGATAGCAGCACTTCCCGTATCACCACTAGTGGCAACAACAACTAATCCTCGCTCACCTATTTCAGATAGTCTTTTATTAGCAATTGCACCAAGTGGTTGGAGTGCATAATCCTTAAAAGATTTTGTAGGACCATTGAATAATTCCATAACAACTGCAGAATCTGATAACTCTTTCAATACAGGTGTAGGATCTACTTCAAAGCCGGGGTATAAAGAGATATCTTCTATAAGAGATGCTGAATTTTTATCGAGTGCAATAAAGATAGTTTTTACAAAATCTTCATAACTTAAATCTTCTTGGGTTAGTAAAGATAAATTTTCTAAGGTTGTTGAATCAGGTAAGTACAAGCCTTTATCTGGAGCTAATCCAGAAATTACTGTATCTTCAAAAGATAAGTTTTCACTCCTACCCCGTGTTGACTGATATTCTACCACTTAGATATAAACGCGTAATACAGAAGTTACTGTTGTAACTGCACTTAAAGATGTAATCTGCTCAATTGAATTATTCAAATCTTTCTCTGGTGCTTCGTGAGTTACGAGTACGAGTTCTGCTTGATCTCCTCTTCCTTCTTGGATAACGCTTTCAATGCTGACATTGTTTTCACCAAATGTTCCAGCAATAGAAGCTAACACTCCCGGCTCGTCATTTACTGAAAGCCTGATGAACCAACTTGATTGTACATTTTCAAAATTACGATTTTCTCCCTTATTTTTTCTAAGCGGATACCAATTTGATTGGTTACTACCTAATTGGTGACAAGCACTCAAGACATCTCCAATGACTGCGCTTGCTGTTGGGTCTGCTCCAGCACCTGGTCCTGAAAATACTAATTGATTTACATTTTCACCTTCTACAACTACTGCATTTAGTGCACCTCTAATGGATGCAAGCGGATGCTTTTGATTAATGAGAACTGGGTAAACTCTAGCATTGAAACCATTATTATTATTATCAATTTGAGCTACTAATTTTATTGTTTTATCAAGTCTTGAAGCCCAATCAAAATCATCTTTTGTTATCTTTGAAATTCCTTCCGTGAATACCTCTTCAATTTCAGGAGATACTCCAAAACACAAGAGAGAGAGAATCATTGCTTTATATTTTGCATCTATTCCTTCAACATCATTTGTTGGATCCGGTTCAGCATATCCTAATTCTTGTGCCGTTGATAGAGCATCTTCATAACTACTGCCCTCCTCCATGGAAGTTAGCATGTAATTACTTGTCCCATTAATAATTCCAGATACTCTTGTAAGGGCTTCTCCTCTAAGACTCTCAATAAGCGGCTTTAATACAGGAATTCCAGCAGCAACCGCGGCTTCAAAATACAAGCATGCATTATTTTCTATAGCTAGAGAAACTAGCTCTTCGCCACAATCGGCAATAATATCTTTGTTAGCTGTTATTACAGACTTTCCACTACTTAATAAAGCTTTGATATATTCTCTACCTGGGTCAATACCTCCAAGAACTTCTATCACCAAATCTATAGAATCATCATTTAAAATTTCATCAAAATTATCAGTAAGAAGCTCCTTATCTATTTCTCTATCTTTGGAGAGATCTGTTACTAAAACTTTTTTTATGAAAAGTTGAACAATATCATTATCTAAATCCTGCAAACGAGAAATAACTGCAGAACCAATATTTCCTGCGCCCAACACTGCGACTGCATAACTATTATTTTCCATATTTAGTAAGGATAAATGTTATTTATTTTGAAACAACAAGAAATTTATTACTCATCTTCGTCAGCTCTACCGTCATTATTATTATCTGTACTGGAGTTTGGATCTAGAGGAAGTGCATCAGCTGTATCTAGCACACCATCATTATCATCATCTGTATCTGTTTTGTTATCTGTACCATCGCCATCTGTATCCATTGCAGTAAGTTTCCATCTTCTATACTCCTCATCTTGGAACATTACTAAACCCACATCAGGTGCTACCCAGAAAATAAGAGTTTGATAATCAAAATCTATATTTTCGTAGTCACCATCGTCATCATCCCATCTTGCATGGGATGTAATAATTTTATATGCGTCAAAATCTCCATATGGGGTAACTACGAGTTCCTTTTCTACAATATTTGAAAAATTCCAAGCATCGAAATTTGTTTTTGAACCGAAAGTATCCTCCCTATTTGAAATACAGTCAGTTTCTAGATATTCGCCGACTCTCATATATTTATTCAACTGAAGGCACGGGGTCGGATATGAAATGTGAGGAGTTACTCCAACATCTGGATTGGTTAAAAATTGAGAAATTGGTTTAGCTCTCTTGGTGTAAAGTTTTCCTTGATTGAAGTAAAATTGAAAACCCAGTTCGGCACTATATCCTGTTTTTTGTGACCAGGGCGTTGAGGGGCTTCTATACTCAATGTCACAATTTTGAACATCGCACCATGTTAAATTTGAATAGGTAACAGAGTTCTCTGTTTGATTTGTTCCGAGTTCAGAATGCATTGTAAGAGTATCGTTAGAAGTAAAATTCGTTAATCCTTCTGTATAACTATAAGACGCGCTAGCACCATCAAACTGGGGAAATAATGATAAAGTACTGACGTAGTCTGAGCCTACATTCACACCATAATTAGTTGACGGATAGCTTCTTTCGTAGTCTCGAAGATATTCATTCATAAACCTGGCAGCATCAGCTTCGTTCTCTTTACCTGCTGGAATTGAACCCCAGGTACCATCAATTACTTTGTCTATAACAATATTAGATGTGTCGTACGTTCCGGCTGATACAGCAGCATCTCTCTCTGCTTGGGTCGGACATTTTAAATCTGGATTAGAATACATCATACAAAAAAGTCCGCTGTATGAAAGTGTTGTGCCTATGTTGTTTGTTGCATCGTAATATCCGTAATTATATGTACCAGATTCATACGAGGCGGGACTAGATACCTGATTTACTGCGTGTAGAAGCCCAAGTGAATGACCTAGTTCATGAGAAAAGCAATTAAAAGCTTTTATTATGCCTTTAGATATTAAATGACGCATCATATTTCTATCTGAAGGTCGTTGAGTTAAAGCACTGCATTGACCTCCATTTGCCGAAGCCCAGGTATTGAGAAGATGGCTATGGTGTATCCCATTTCTTATTGAATACTTGTTAACTTGTTCATTTGATGCAAAAACATATAAAGGATTATACGAATTAAGAGCAATCGCATTAGCTTGACCTGAAGTAAGGGATGTCCACTCTTGAGGAGTAACTGTATCCACCCTTAGGTTGACCACACTATTGCTAAACCATTTATTTTGCCAAACCTCTGTATCTTCCCATTGAGTTGCTAATTTAGATGCAGTATTCACCCCGCATTCTAAGCTACCATTTACGGATATGTAATCTATACAATTTGATAAGGTATTGTCGTCATACCAAGTGACAACCTTTACAGTTGCATATTCAGTTATGTCAGCAACGCTAACAGAAAGTGTTTTAGAAGTTGAGCTAACACTGTCAGCAACAGTAGCTATAGCTGTATAGCTAGTTTTTTGCTCATAATCAGCATCCGAGTTAAGAGTAACTGCTCCATTTGAATCAACATTCATAAGAGATGCATCAGTTCCAGAAAGAGAATAAGTTAAACTTCCAACTCCACTTGCAGAAATATTAACCACAGCTTTCTGGTTTTCGTTAATCGAAACTGCACCAGATAAATTGTTAATCACTAACCCGCTACTAGGTGGCTCACTATTTCCACCGCCAACCCCAGGGGTTACTCCTGGAGTAGGCTTTACAGTAAAGTCATATCCTGTATTTTTTGCAACTGTAAACTCATCACAATTTGAATAAATTATAAAATTTAACTCAGCATTCCATAGTGTTCCCGTATCTCCATGCCAGAGCTTTCCACCATCTTCACAATCTTTTTTATGTGTAATATCTTCTACCACTGGAGCAGAATCTATAGTGATCTCAGGTTCTTCATTTGGTAGAGTGTCATAAAAAGCCTTAACAAAAAATGTACACTCTCGATATGCTAAATACTCTCCACAGTCAATCATTAAAGCTTTTACTTTTTTTTCACATTTATCATAACTTGTCATTGCTTTATGAGTAGATGGGCCAATGATGCCATCAACTCTAATACCAACAAATTGTTGGAATTTTTTAATTCCAATTACAAGATTGTT